>Ga0075421_100010656_pt1 | contig 11365 bp, 5 predicted proteins | sample SoiMetdeltSBSDD5_FD_75292 | JGI IMG/M metagenome (GOLD analysis project Ga0075421, IMG submission 75292) | Bulk soil microbial communities from a Populus tree surrounding site in Tennessee, USA - Soil MetaG P. deltoides SBSDD5 | ecosystem: Environmental > Terrestrial > Soil > Tree plantation...
TTGTGGCACAGACACTCTTCGGACGACCCGGGTGGAAGGAAAATGAGTTTCGGATCGCTAAAGACCGGCCTCGATTAGAAAGGTCAGTCTGTGCTTGGGCATAGAAAATTCTCCAATCAGAGGAGGAGGACGTACGGGGCCTCCCCACCCGAAACGAACCTGGCTTGCGCACCACCCTCGAGAGGATTCCGCATTGGTATTGACAGGCTTATTCGCTTCAGTCTCTAATTCCGCTGCGCTTCTGTTTCGGCTTCGGTAATGACAACTTCGCTGCAATTCCTCCAGCCCGACGAGATCCGCGTGCTGGCCTCCCTCATCGAGAAACAAATTGTCACTCCAGAGTACTATCCGCTGAGTCTGAATGCGTTGACCAACGCCTGCAACCAGAAGACCAGTCGCGAGCCCTTGGTGTCCTATGATGAGACGACAGTCATGCGCGCGCTAGACGGCCTGCGGGAGAAGAAGCTCGTTCGGGCCGTGAGCGGCCCGGATACCCGCGTTGCCAAGTATCGGCAGCTCTTCACGGAGTCCGCCAATCTCACTCAGGCCGAGCTGGCGATTCTCTGTGTCTTGATGCTACGTGGTCCTCAGACGCCGGGAGAACTCCGGAGTAGATCGGAGCGTCTTCACAACTTTGAGACACTGGCGGAGGTGGAGAAGACGTTGCAGCGACTCGTGGAACGACAACCCGAACCGCTGGTTCAGCAACTTCAGCGACAAGCTGGCACCAAAGAATCAAGGTTTGCCCACTTGCTTGGCGGGCCTGTGAATGAGGATGAACTTGCGTCTGCGATGAAATCGACCGCGGCAGATGCCCGGATCGATCCGGAGCGCATCTTGCGGCTGGAAACCGAAGTCGCGTCTCTGCGTGAGATCCTTGAAGCTATCAAAGCCGAGTTTACCAGTTTCAAGAAGCAGTTCGAATGACTTCAGCTTCGATCAAAGTCAAGACCTTAAGAAATGCGTTCGCGGCTTACGACTGCAAGGGAGACGTCGTGAGGAGTGTGACAATTCCTGAAAAAGGTGGCCTCCTTGTAGCTTGCACGAATATATTCGGATATAGCGGAGGGAGAAAGAGCCCGCAATGAAGAATGTGAGTTCAAGACTGAGTCAGTTCCAGTGGATGCCGCCGCCTTACGTCAGGGCGGGGGTGTTTTTAATTCTTGCTCTTCCGCTCCTTGTGTGGGCAGAAACCGAAAAACCACCCGATTCGCGGTCTGCTGGCAAGTCGTCTGAGGAACAAAGCGTCGAGAAGCTTCAGAGCTTGGGAGCCCATGTGTTCAGACAAGCGGGACGGGTCGTGGAAGTGAATTTGGATCGCACAAGGGTCACAGACTCTGATCTCAGTCTGGTCGCTCAGTTCCCTGAGATCACCGATCTTTCCCTGGAACAAACCCAGGTAGGAGATGCCGGAATGCTTCATCTCAAGGTGTTGCAGAGACTGGAATGGCTGAATTTGTATGGAACTCAGGTGGGTGATACCGGGCTGAAACAATTGACGGAGCTAAGCAGCCTGCGACACCTGCCCATAGGTCGAACGAACGTAACTGACGCAGGGCTTACTCACCTGGAAAACATGTCTCAGCTCTCATATCTCGGCCTGCGTGGCAACAAGGTAACTGACAGTGGCATGAGATACCTGCGGAAGTTGACAAACCTGACTGGTCTTTATCTCGGCGAAACAAAGGTAACCGACGACGGGCTGCGGCATCTGCAACAGCTAACTCATCTGAAGAAGCTTTGGCTGCACAATACCGGGGTTTCCGACAAGGGGGTGGGTTATCTCGCCAATCTGAAAGGTCTGGAAGAACTTCAAATCTACGAAACAATGATCTCGGACAAGGGCATTAGACAGCTTGAAGCGGCGCTGCCACAATGCCGCATTGTTTCCCATGCTGGGCAGCACCGGCAGTCTGCCTCACCGAACAGTCACTGAAACCAGTCTAAAGGGAATATACAGAAATCCTACCTTGGGGTTCATCGGCTCGCCTTGGTCCTCCACATACAACGGCCAGGATTGAAGTGCGGACATAAATGAGATCGAGATTCTGGTTCCATTCCACACAGACGTACTCATTCGGCATATTCTCTCCTATCACGAGACACTGAAAATCGGGTATTTTCTTGGCGGCCGCTAGCTGCAACGCCGGCACCGCTGCTTCTCATTTCACATTGAAGCCCGCAGGTGAGTAAGCGTTCCGTCAGGCGTGCCCTGCCGTGTTATGCCTGGATTCAATCTTTACTTGAGCAACCATTCCGAAGTCTTGGTCGACCAGCTAGCCCACGTGGTGGGAGAGCCGCCGCTACCTCCGTTTGAGGCAGAGGTCATCGTGGTCCAAAGCCAAGGAATGGAGCGCTGGCTCACCCAACAACTGAGCGAGAAACTTGGCATCTGGGCCAACGGGAGGTTCCCGTTCCCCAATTTGATGGTTCAGCAGATCTTCCAAGCGGTGCTCAAGGAGGACATTCCCGACCCGTCTACGTCGTCCGAACTCATGGCTTGGCGGCTTCAGCGCGTGCTCCCGGCCTGTGTCGATCGTCCTGAGTTTGAAAATCTGAAGAACTATCTCGGAACGGAAAAACGAGATCTGAAATCCGCCCAGCTCTGCCAGCAGATAGCGGATACCTTTGACCAGTACACACTGTATCGACCCGAGATGATCTTGCGTTGGGAGGAAGGCCAGGAAACGCACTGGCAAGCTCAGTTGTGGAGAAGAATCGTTGCCGAAGGTCAAACCGCTCATCGAGCGGACATCCGCCGGCGTTTCTTCCAGGCGCTGCAACAGAGAAAACTGGATCTTTCGGAACTTCCGAGAAGGATTTCCATCTTCGGAATCCCAGCTCTGCCTCGCTTCCATCTGGACGTGTTCGTGGTAGTTTCTCACTTCGTCGACGTTCATCTGTTTCTGATGAACCCTAGCCAGGAGTTCTGGGCAGACATTGTTTCAGAAAGGGAGCTAGCCCGAAGGCGAGAGCGGCAGAGAAGACAATATGCGCTCCCTTTCCCGGAGGACCACCACTTCGAGGTTGGCAATCCACTGCTGGCCTCCTTGGGGAAAGTGGGAAAAGAGTTTTTCGGGATGCTGCTGGACCAAAACAACTATGTCGAGTGGAGTCGCTACGCAGATGCTGGGGAAGACAGCGTGCTCGCTTGTCTTCAATCGGACATTCTGAAATTGCACCATCGCGGTGAAGGTGGCCTTCGCAAAGTCCTTTCACCTGGTGACGATTCCCTACAGATTCATTCCTGCCACAGTCCGATGCGTGAAATGGAAGTACTTCGCGACCGGCTGCTGGCGCTTTTTGACGAACACCCCGATTTGCGGCCCGAGCATGTCCTCGTGATGACTCCAGATATTCAGGCCTATGCTCCTTACATCACAGCAGTTTTCAGCGGTGACCGTGAAGCGGAACAGCGGGTTCCGTTTTCTATTTCAGACCGCAATGCCAAGAGCGAGAGCCCGCTTGCTCAGGGGTTTCTTAAGATTCTAGATCTCAGCGGGAGCCGTCTGGCTGTGTCTGCGGTGATGGATCTTCTGGACATGTCCATCGTCCTGCGGCGGTTTGGTATTCAGCCGGAGGATCATGAGCAGATTCTCGAGTGGGTGAAGGAGACAAGGATATGCTGGGGTATCGACGGTGAAGACCGCCAACGACAGGGGATTCCCGCTTTCGATGAAAACAGCTGGCGAGCCGGGCTCGACCGGCTTTTGCTGGGCTATGCACTCCCTTCGTTGGGAGCCCAGACGTTCGCTGGCATCCTGCCTTTTGATGGCGTCGAAGGGAGTGGGAGTCAAGCCCTGGGGCGGTTGGTCGAATTTCTCGAGCGGTTGTTCACGACGGTACGTGATCTGGAGCGTCCCCGCCCGCTGAGCGGATGGAGCGAATCCTTGTCAGCTCTGCTGTCTCAGTTCTTCGCCGAAGAAGAAGAGTCTGAACGCGAGTTTCAAATGGTTCGCCGCCACGTGAGGCGCCTGGCCGAGATCCAAAAAGAAACCGGTTACGAGCAGGCCGTGCCATTGGAGGTCATTCGCTACACTTTGGAAAGGCGGCTCCAGGTCAGCGAATTGAACCGGTGGTTCTTGACCGGCGGGGTGACCTTTTGTGCAATGTTGCCGATGCGCAGCATACCCTTCCGCGTGATTGCCCTGGTCGGGATGAACAACGATGCCTTTCCCCGCGCCCATCAACCGTTGAGTTTCGATCTCGTCGCCAGCCATCCGCTACCCGGTGATCGTTCTCTGCGTGAAGAGGACCGCTACCTCTTCCTGGAGGCGTTGCTCTCCGCACGAGAGCACTTCCACATCAGCTATGTTGGCCAAAGCACACGTGACAACAGCGAGATTCCGCCGTCAGTGCTGGTGAGCGAATTGATGGATGTCGTCGAGCAGGGTTTTGTATTCGCGGGAGCTGAGCCGATCAGCCAGCGTCTGTCTATTCGCCATCGCCTTCAGGCGTTTAGCCCTTTCTATTTTTCAGGAATGTCCCAGCTCTTCAGCTTCTCTCAGGAAAACCTGATGGCACTCAAAGCGCAGCGCTCCTCAGACTGGCGCCCCCGGCCCTTTATCCCTGCTTCCATAGGTGAGCCGCCTACTGAATTGAGGCGCATCGACGTCCGGGAGTTGAAGCGGTTCTATCGAAACCCCACGAAGTTCCTTTTGCGACGACGCCTCGGCATCGTGCTGGATGAGGCCCATTCTCTGCTCGAAGACAGTGAGCCTTTTGTCCTGAAGGAACTGGACGCTTACGGGCTGAAGCAAGAACTAGCCGCCCGGCATTTGGCCGGCGCAGAAATCTCGACTAGCTACGCCAGCATGCGAGGACAAGGCATTCTTCCGGCGGGCAAAGCGGGCGAGATCTTGTTTCGAGAAGTCGTGTCCAATGTGGAAGCGTTCACCGCTTCGTTGAGGCCGCTTCTATCAGGCGAAGTGCTGCCGGCACTGGAGCTGGATCTTGAGCTTGCGGGCTTCCATGTTATGGGAAGAATTGATGACGTCTGGACTGAGCACGTCTTGCGCTACCGCTGCGCGGAAGCGAAGGCTAAGGACCATGTGAATCTTTGGATCGATCACCTGCTACTCCACTGTGCTGGCCCCACAGGATATCCCCGGACCAGTATTCTGGTGACACAGGATGGCGTCTGGAGTTTGCCTCCTGTCCGCGACTGCCGGCTGATTCTGGAGCGCCTGTGCAGGCTTTACTGGCAGGGGCTCTCGAAGCCGTTGCAGTTTTTCCCTCAAACGTCCTACCAGTATGTCCACAGCAGGAGGAACGGAGCAAGCCAGGAAGAGGCAATGAGTGACGCAGGCAGAATTTGGAATGGCAGCAGACACAAGCGCGGAGAACGCGAGGATGCTTACTACGAGCTTGCCTTTCGGCAAGTGAAGCCCTTGGATGAGGTGTTTGCGAGTGTGGCGTTGGATGTCCTGGTGCCTGTGTTAGAGCATGAGCGACTGAGAAGTGAATAAGCAGAAGGCTCTGGCCGAAGGCCTGAGAACTTGAGAAAGGGTGACATCCAGAGAGATCTAACGAAGCACGACCACCAGCGGATACTTAACTGCATGCAACCTTTCGATTCTCTCAACATTAGCCTCCCGGGCCGTAAGCTGATCGAATCAAGCGCTGGCACGGGCAAGACCTACGCGATCGCTTCGTTGTACATACGCTTGCTGCTGGAGCGACGTCTGTCCGTCAGCCAAATTTTGGTTGTCACCTTTACCGAAGCAGCCACGCAGGACTTGAAGCGGCGTATCCGTGAACGCATCCACGAAGCAGCTAAAGCCATCGAGAGTGGTGAAGGGGACGACGACTTTCTTGCGGGACTCCTGAGAAAGATCAGTGATCGAAAGGAAGCGCAAACCCTCCTGGGCGACGCGTTGCGAGCCCTGGATGAGGCGGCCATTTTCACGATTCATGGGTTCTGCCAGCGAGTTCTTCAGGAGTACGCCTTCGAGAGCGCGTCCCTATTTGACGCGGAGTTTGTTACCAGTCAGCAGAAGCTCCTTCGAGAAATCGTAAATGATTTCTGGCGGAAAGAATTCTACCCGGCCTCATCGCTGTTCATCCTATATGCCCGGGATCAGAAATACGGGCCGGAGATGCTCTACGACTTCGTTCGCAAAGGGCTCGCCTCGCCTTTCCTGACGATTGTTCCACAAACGTTGCGGCCGTCGACTGAAGTTCAGGAACGGGCCGAGATCACTTTGCGACAGGCTTACAAGGAATTGAGCGCGGCTTGGGAGGTCTCAAAGACAGAAGTGAGTGAGATTCTCCTCGATTCTAGTGCACTCAAGCGCAACCTTTACCGAAGGGACACGATGATAGCTGCTTTGCAGTCTGTGGACCGTTATCTCGCCTTGGATAACCCGCTGACGTTGCCGAGAAGTTTTGACAAGTTCCTGCCGGTGAACCTTGCTAATGCCATCAAACAAGGTTACTCCCCGCCGCGACATCGGTTCTTTGGTCTGTGCCAGGATTTACAGCAGGCTCATACGAGGCTCATTGCCGTATTCGACCAGGCCCTGATGGCTTTACGAGTAGAACTGAATGATTTTGCCCGTCGGGAATTGCGACAGCGTAAACGACAGCAGCGCCTGCGCTCCTTTGACGATCTTTTGCTCGACGTGTACGACGCTTTAGAAGGCCCAAGGCGAGATACGTTGACTCAGGCATTGCGCCAGCGGTATCCAGCAGCCCTCATCGATGAGTTTCAGGATACGGACCCAGTTCAATATGCCATTTTTCGGGCGATCTATTCCGATGACGAATCTACGCTGGTGCTGATTGGCGATCCAAAGCAAGCGATCTACAGCTTTCGGGGAGCAGACGTGTTTGCCTATATCGAAGCAGCGCAAGAGATTCGAGAACAGTACACGCTCGACAAGAACTGGCGCTCATCAGAAAGCCTGGTGAAGGCGGTGAACGCAGTTTTTCAGCACGTTCAGGATCCTTTCGTCTTTCCGCAAATTTCATTCCATCCGGTGCGCACTGCCAAGCCTGAAACGACCGGGGAATTTCTCTGGGGAGATCAGCCCGATCCCGCTCCCTTGAAACTGTGGTTTGTCGAACGGCATTCCGAGCAAGTGGATAGACCTATCACCAAAAGAAAGAGCGAAGAGGTCTTGCCCTTAGCGGTGGCTACTGACATTGTCCGGTTGCTGAAAGGGGGCTGCGACGGGACCGCCCTCATCCAAGGCCGCCCGGTTTCACCCGAAGACATCGCCGTCCTCGTGCGAACCAACCGGGAAGCGAACCTTGTCCAGGAAATGCTAAGGCAGGTGAGAGTCCCTTGTGTGCTTTACAGCGAGGAAAGTGTCTTCGCTTCTCTCGAAGCGATGGAAGTTGAACGTGTCCTCGTGGCTATTGCCGAACCCAGCTACCAAGGCCGTGTGCGGGCGGCATTGGCAACGGATCTCTTCGGACTAAACGGCAACGAACTGGTTAAGCTGGCTTCCGACGACCTTGCTTGGGATGACTGGCTCAAGGCGTTCACGGAATATCGCGACCTTTGGGTTGGCCAGGGTTTCATGACAATGGTAACCCGTTTGATGACGCGCGAGAAAGTTCGCAGCCGTCTGTTGCGATTTCCTGACGGCGAACGACGTCTTACCAACCTGCTCCACTGTTTCGAACTCCTGCATCAGGGAGCGCTCGAACACAAGCTTGGGATTGAGGGCGTATTGAAATGGCTCGCTGAAGCCCGGCGCGACACTGAAGACATCCCTGCTGAAGAGCGCCAAATCCGGTTGGAGACCGACGAAAAGGCAGTGAAAGTGGTCACCATCCACAAGAGTAAAGGGTTGGAGTACTCGATTGTTTACTGTCCTTTCTCCTGGAACACGGCGGGCGAGGGCAGCCAGGCTGCGATCTTCCACGATGAGCGGCAACCCATGCGAACTATTCAAGACCTCGGCTCTTCCGCATTCGACGAGAATCGGCGACGCGCCAGGCAAGAGGCTCTGGCCGAGAATGTCCGCCTGCTCTATGTGGCGCTCACCCGCGCCCGGTATCGTTGCACTATCGTATGGGGAGCCTTCACGGACGCAGGAGCCTCGGCCATGGCGTATTTGTGGCATCGCCCGTCAATCCTGGACTCGAGTCGACTTGTCGAGCAATTGGAATCTCATTTCAAATCGCTGGGCGACGATGCCATTCGCTCACAGTTGGTTGCTCTGGTGCAGAAATCGGGTGAGACTGCCGCACTTTCTGCCGTACTACCCTCCTCCCCGGACCAAGTCTATGTTCCGCCAGCCTTGGAGGCTGAGTCTCTCGTCTGCCGCCAGCTAAGCCGTCCAATCCCGCAGGATAGCGGGATCGCGAGTTTCAGCTCTCTAGTGTCAGCAAAAGCACAAGCTGCCGAGTTGCCGGACCGCGATTCTATTTGGGCAAGTGCCGAGCCCGCTGAGAGCACGAGTCCGGCACGCGCGGAACCCGTGACATTTTTCGACTTCCCCAGAGGCACCCGTGCCGGAACCGCCCTGCATGAAATCTTCGAGTTGTTGGAGTTTTCGATGGACGGCTCGGAAGAGCATCGAATGCTGGTTCGCGAGAAGCTCGTGGAGTTTGGCTTTGACTTGCTCTGGGAGGAAGTGGTCTCTCGGATGATCCACAAGGTCCTGACAATACCTCTGCGCAGAGACAACCCCGACTTCACCCTTTCGCGCGTTCAGCGACAACATCGACTACACGAAATGGAGTTCAGTTTTCCCTTGGGCCCTTTGACACCGCGGAAACTTCGAGCTGTGTTCAGCCTGCACCGTCAGCCCGAAGTATCCGACAACTTTGTCAGAACACTCGAGCAACTGGCGTTCTTGCCGGTTCGCGGTACCATGAAAGGGTTCGTGGACCTGATTTTCCAGTTTCAAGACCGATTCTATCTGCTGGACTGGAAGTCGAACTATCTCGGAGATCATTTCGAAGATTACGGACTCGAGGCTTTGCGGGCTGTGATGGCAAAGGAATTCTATGTGCTCCAGTATCATCTTTATTCGGTGGCGCTGCATCGTTATCTCTCGCTGCGGCTTCCTGGATACCGCTACGGCACTCACTTCGGAGGAATCTTCTACCTGTTTTTGCGGGGAATTGATCCTTGCAAGGGGCCAGAGTTTGGGATTTACCATGATCTTCCATCCGAAGCGCTTGTCCGGGACCTGAGTCAATGCCTCCAGTCGTAGTGACCTGAGTTGAGCCACACGGTCAGCGAGCGATTCTGGAGTCGTGAAGAAATGAGACACCATCCGCAGAAGCTGAAATACAACTCTTTCTCTCGGCCCGAAGAATTCGAGATGAAGGCCACTGTAGCGAACAATGCCGAAATCGACCGGGACCCTCAGTGAGCTCGATCGGCACTTTGCCGATTTCATCCTCAAAGTAGCCAGGACCGGCAACGAAGAACTCTGGATCGCCGCGGCCCTTGTCAGCCACTACACTCAGGAGGGGCACGTCTGCCTCGACTTGGGTATGATGACTGGAAGGCCCGTCGGCATTGAAGAGGGATGGAACCTGCACTGTCCCGATTTGCAGCTGTGGCTCAGCTCTCTCCGGCAGTCGAGCGTCGTAGGGGCTCCAGGTGATCTTCGACCGCTGATTCTCGACAAAGCTAACCGTCTCTATCTGTACCGCTACTGGCAATACGAAGCCGAACTGGCGGACTTCCTTAAAGAACGAACGAAGCAGGATCGCAGGCCAGTTGATTTGGAGCGCGTCAGGAGCAGCCTGTCCCGGCTTTTCCCTCAACAGCAACCTGGCGAAACGAACTGGCAACGCCTAGCCGCGATCATGGCACTCCAACGCAGCCTCTGTGTCATAACGGGGGGACCGGGCACGGGAAAGACCTCAACTGTTGTCAGGATCCTAGCCCTCCTCCTTGAGCAAGCGGCAGGGAAGAAGCTGTCGATTGGCTTAGCGGCACCAACAGGTAAGGCGGCAGCGCGATTGAAAGAAGCTCTGAAAGGCTCCAAGCTCAGTCTAGAGTGCACTCCAGAAGTGCTGGCGCAGATCCCGGAAGAAGCCTTTACATTGCACAGACTGCTAGGCCCCCTTGGCGGATCCCTTGAGTTTCGTCATCATCGCAACAATCCCTTGCCCTATGACGTGATTGTTGTCGACGAAGCCTCCATGATCGACCTGCCCTTGATGGCGAAACTAGCCCGGGCGATCCCATCTCAATCCAAGCTCATCCTGCTTGGCGACAAGGACCAGCTGGCATCGGTTGAGCCTGGCGCAGTTTTCGGCGACATCTGTGCAGGTACACAGCCAAGCGATGCTTCTGGGGACTTAGATGACTTCACTGCAGGGCCCGCCCGGCTGCACATGTCCTCAGTCAAGGAACCAAAGGGGCTCCAGGCCGACTCCGTAATCGTCCTGAGAAGGAGCTACCGCTTTGATGAGGCCTCCGGGATTGGACGATTGAGCCGACTGATCCACTCTGGAGTTCCCGAGGCCGTCGAGGAGCTGTTGAAGGCAGAGCGAAGCGACGAAGTCGTGTGGAAGAGATTTCGCTCTCCATCAGATTTTCAAAGCAACCTCGAGGGTTGGGTTATTGACGCCTATGGTAAATATCTGAGAACCAACGATGCGACGGAGGCTTTTCCGCTCTTTGAGACGTGCCGTATTCTGTGTGCGCTGCGAAAGGGACCTTATGGCGTGCTTGCAGTCAATCAGCTTGTCGAGTCGATTTTGATCCGAGCAGGTTTAATTCGCAGACGCGGACGCTGGTACCGAGGGCAGCCTGTCGTTATCAGTCGCAACGACTACGCCTTGAGGCTTTTCAATGGCGACGTTGGCCTGATTCTGGAACATCAGGAGGGGAAGGAAGAGAATCAGACCAGCTTACGCGCCTTTTTTCCAGGCGAGGAGGGAGCGTTCCGAGCCATCCTACCGATGAAACTGCCTGAGCATGAGACGGTTTATGCAATGACGGTTCACAAAGCTCAGGGCTCCGAGTTCGACCGGGTCTTGCTGCTATTGCCAGATCGTTGGTCGGAGGTTCTGACCCGTGAGCTTATCTACACGGCGATTACTCGTGCTCGCAGACAGGTCGAAATCTGGGGGAGTCTGGAAATTCTCGGACAGTCGATCCTGCGAAAAATCGAGCGTAAGTCGGGGCTGCAAGACGCACTGGTCGCAGACACAGTTCAAGACGAGTAGACGACGCGGTGAGCTGGTTCGTTGGCGCCGAGCTGGGATCTCGAAGCGCCAGCGAGCAATGCTCCAAATCCCTTCAAGCTCACAGGCATGGATCGAATTCACTTTACACAGCTAGTAGACGAAGCCTTGGCACGATTACCCAAGGCCTTCAAAGACAAGCTGGAGAACCTTGCCGTCATTGTCGAGGACTATCCTGACGAGGAAGTCCAGGAAAGAT
>Ga0075421_100010661_pt1 | contig 11361 bp, 22 predicted proteins | sample SoiMetdeltSBSDD5_FD_75292 | JGI IMG/M metagenome (GOLD analysis project Ga0075421, IMG submission 75292) | Bulk soil microbial communities from a Populus tree surrounding site in Tennessee, USA - Soil MetaG P. deltoides SBSDD5 | ecosystem: Environmental > Terrestrial > Soil > Tree plantation...
CGGTGAGCACACCAAGTTGCTCGCGGCGCAGCCCGTTGGGATATTGGGCCACGGCCGCGAGCACGGCCTTTTCGCCAGCCGGCAGCGCGCTGTTGCCTTCCTTAGCGGGCGGCGGGGTGACGAACACGACGCGCTTGCCTTCTGCGCGGGCGGCAAGGGCAGGTAGCGGCGTCGTCTTGCCGGCTGCAGGTCCGGCGAGCGCCGTCGCCGCGCGGTCAACGTCGTGCAGCAAGTGCAGCGCGCGCGTGAGGGTCTGCCGGATCTGGGCAGGGATGGCGCGGCCGTCGCGCTCGCCGCGCTCATAAGCACGCCGCTCGATCGCCTGGACATCGACGGCCGGTGCCTTGCGGGCGAGCTCACCCCGCAGCTTGGCAATCTCGGCACGCAGCGCCTTGGGGTCGTTCTCGGCGGCTGCCGTTTCAATCGCCGGCAACGCTTCTTTGAGCCCTGCCACGAAGGCGGACACGTCCACCGCGGGCTTGGCCTTTGCATCGCCGGCACCGCGCATCACGCGGCGGTCGGGATGCAGGCTGTCCTTCGCGGGCACCTTCAACCGCACCGGGCGATCCGTGCCGGCCATCCATGCCCAGCATTCGCCCGTGGGCAGCGTCGCCAAGCTATCGATGATTTCGCGGCCGTCGCGGACGTTGCCCACGTCCAGCCACTTCGACAGGGCGGTAAGCGAGTTGCGACCCTTCTGCCGGTGCAGAAAGAGGTTGTCGCACAGCTCGAGGACGGCCTTGTTCACTTCCTCGGCGCGCTGGTTGATGAGCGTGTACCCGAGCCGCGAGTTGCCGCCCATGCGCGCGAGCTTTTCGATTTCGGCGTAGACCTCGCCGTCGGTGACACGCTGCGGCGCGAATTCGGCGGCCTCCTCCAGGAACACGTGCCTGAGACCGTGAGCCTTGTTCCGGTGCAGCAAGAGTTTCACGCTGTCCCGGACGATGCGGCGCCAGTCAGCCTTGGACAGGTTGATATCGAACAGGTCCAGCACCAGCGAAACCCCGTTATGCATGGCGGCCTCGACGATCTTCGGTGCGCTCGCGGGTGTCAGTGGCAGGTCGCCGGCCTCGCCGCCGGCAACCACGATGGGATAGCCGCGGCCCGCACCGGGCACCCGGAGCCAGCGCCACACGCCGACGGGATCGAAGGCCACGAACGGCACGCCGGCCGAGAACAGCAGCTCGGCGAGCAGCGTCGCCGTGTAGCTCTTGCCGCTGCCGCGGATGCCGAGCACCGCGCTGCCCTGGCTCCCGAATTCGGCCGGTTCGATCTGAAGGGGACCGAGTTTCATCGCTTCAGGTCCTTTGCCGCCATCTCTGAGGCCAGCATGATGGCCGCCTCGATCTTGCCGAGGTCGGACATCTCGACTTCAAGGATGCCCATCTGCGCCTGCAGCTCGGCCTTGCGGCGGCGCAGCCGATCGAGGGCTTCCCGCAGTCCGCTGCCGACCTCGCGCTGTCCGCGTTCGGTGAGGGACATTAGAACGTGTCCTCTACCGTCGCCCGCGTCTCGATCACGCGCCGGGGCGGCCACACCTCGCGCGCACTCAGAACGCGCCGCCGCGCCGCCTCGACGGTGCGCCGCACCAGCGCCCAGCGGCATCCGTCGATGAAGCCGACAAGCAGGATGGCGAACAGGGCGGCGGCGACGATCATGGTTCTGTCCAGTAGTTGCGCGCGATCCAGTCCTGGACCTCTCGCGCGACGGCGACGTATTCGGCTGACGGCCGCTTGCTGACTTCCTGCCCCGGCCGATATGCCGCCCACACCTTGTTGCGCAGGGCGAGCGGCAGCATGAACCAATGCCGCTTGCAGCCCCACATCGCAGGGGGCACCAGCTTGGTGCAGCCGGGCCAATGGCAGGCGTGATCGCCGGCGCCCTTGCTGGCCTCGCCGCGCACATAGTCGGCCTTCTGAGATGTGCTGGTCACCGCGTGTCCTCTATCGTCGCCCGCGTCGCCTTCATCTTGTGCAGCCAAGCCCGCTTGCGTTCACCGCGGGATGCGCCCATGGACACGTCAATGAAGCAATCCATGCAACGCTTCGCCTTGGGTGACATGGTGGGCGCGCCGCACGCGCACCGCCGGGTCTTCGTAGCCCGTGCCGCCGCGGCTGCTGCAATGCGCTCGCGGCTGACCTGCTGATATTCGATCCAGAAGCGCGACATCCCTACCCCGCCTTCTTCTTCTGGTGCCCCTTCTTCGGCTTCTTGCCCTTCAGGGCCTGCGCGAAGCCCTCGCCGAGCAGCACATATTCGGGGTGTCGCAGTTCCTCGGGCAGCCAGCCCATCGGGTCGGCCAGCTCGGTGGCGATCGCCACCAAGTCCTTCTTCTTGGCCGATGCGCTCACCTGGCGCCTGGGATCCATCTCGGCGATCGCCGCCCTGATGACGGCCGCCGGGGAACGGTGGAAGTAGTCGCCGGCGTCGAATTCGACGCGCATCTCGGCGAGGTAGGTGTCACCGGGCAACCAGGCCACCAGGGCCGCAATACCCGCGCTGTCGCACTTGTGCCCGAATGCGTGATCGTTGGCCGCGTACCGGCGAAGGTCCAACGTGCGCGAAAGAGCGCGCGCCAGCTCTTCGGTCAGATCCTTGCCGGCCAGATCATCGAGGACCTCGCCAAAGTTGCCATAGCCGGTGTCGTCGATGGCACCCTTGGCGCCATGGAAGCCGGCGCTGGTGATCTTGACCGGGGCGCTGTCATGGCTGCGCAGCCCGGCCACGACGATAGCCAGCGCTACCGCCGGCGACGAAGCCAGCGCCTTGGCTGCGGCCATCGTCTGCTTCTCGCTGATGGACATCATCAGCGAATTCGAAATGCGCGGCTCGCCGGCGTCATCTTCCTGACGCTCGCGGCGCGGGTCGACGTCCGGGTTGTCGATGTCGTTATCGTTATCGTCGCCGGCGGCGACAGTCTGCTTGCCCTTGGCATCCTTGCCGGGCTTCGGCCGCACCAGCCCGTACGTGATGTCGGCGCCATCGACGACGCATCCGCTCTTCTTCTTCTGCGCCGCGCTGTAAGCTCGCGACTCCCCGGTATGTTCGATGGTGCGATATTCATCGTCGATGGCGTCGATGCGCTCGGACTGTTCGTACGTCAGCATGTCGATCGCTTCGAGCGCCTCCCGTTCCGCGTCCAGCTCTTTCATCCGGCGCTCTTCGGCGGCCGTGTATTCGACCTTGCCGGGCCTGACACGCTGCCACGTCCAGTGGTTCTGTCCCTTCACATCGGACACTGGCACCGCGAAGGACCAGCCGTCGTCCCTGAGCTCTTCGCACTTGGCCACCATGCGCGCCGTGACCAGCTGCTCGAGCAGCTTGCCGTCCTCGAGGTAACCGTCATCCTTGAACAGGGACTCGACGACATGGCCGCCGGCCGCCTTGTAGGCGTCGACGCCACCAATGAATGAGAGACGGTGATCGTCCAGGCGCGGCTTGTCCTTCACAAGGGCTTGCTTGACTGCCCAGGCCTGCAGCTGATGGTTCTTCGAGAGCTCGCGAAACAGCTTGATCTGCCGTGCCACGTCCCGGCATGTGGCGAACGCCTGTGCCGTCTCGGCGCTGATGCGGCCTTCTTTCCACGCATGCCGGATCTCGGGCGCCAAGCCGCCCAGCGCAAGGCGCTGCCGGACCAGCTTTTCGCTGACGCCATACCTGTGAGCTATGCTGGCCACATCAGCGCCCCCGCTGTGCAGCTCGGCGAACACTTCAAGCTCACGCACCGGGTGCATCGGTTCGCGCGAGATGTTGGCTACCAGTGAGGTCTCGCGCGCGGCCGCGGCGTCCTCATCTCGGATGATGCAGGGCACCGGCCGGCTCGCGGGCCAGTCGCCGGACTTGCGCAGCCTGCCGATCGCGGTGTAGCGCCGGCCGCCATCGACAATCTCATGCTTGCCGCCCTTGGTGCCGGCCCGCACCGTGAGCGGTTGGATAAGCCCCTTCGCAAGGATCAGTGCTGCCAGTTCGTCGATGCCCTCGGGTTTGTAGTCGCCGGCGCGGACATTGAGCGCGGGCGAAAGCGCCAGGCGGTCATAGGCGACGCTGGCGGTGACGGTGGCGCTCGATGTGGCCTTGGATGCCGGCGCCGGTTTCTTCGCTTTCTTATCCATTCCGTCCTCTTTGTAGGGGGATCGTCAGAAGCCGCTCGCGCACGCGGGACTCCAGTGCCATCAGCATGCCGTCGCGGTGCGCCTCATCGCGGCCGTCGATCTTCGCGCATGCCGTGAGCACGCCGGCGACAACGCTCTCAAGGATGACCATCACCTCGCTCGTGGTGCCGCCGGCGTCGATCACCGGCTTGACGATGCGAAACAGCAGGTCGCGCGAGATCTCGTTGTGTCGCTTGGATGCGTCCCGGTCCGTCATGGCTGCCACCCGTCCCGGCGCAGCCCGCGCTCGATCATGAGTTGTGACAACTTGCCGGCGACGCCGATGTTGAAGTCGGCCACCGCGGCGGCGGCGTCCCGACTCGTCTCGGGCCGCCGCGTCTTGAGCAGCAGGTAGGCCACTGCCCATTCCATGGCGACCTCTGCCGCGGCGCAGGACTCCAAGCTGCTCTTGCTGGTGATGTAGGTATCCAGAACGCCGCAGAGTTCGTCGCCCATGGTGTCCCGCAGCGTGCGGAATGAGTGACTACCCGACATGGTGACTCTCCACGTGCGCCAGCACTGCCGCGCGTTCCTTCTGTCGCTTCCCGTGGCTGGGCAGGACACGCCACACGCGCTTGCGCGTTGAGGTGAAGACCTCGACGAACACGACGGGATCGCGAGTGCCGACATGGACGACGCGGTAGCGCCGCCCCCAGCGGTTCGGCAGCTCGATGATGTGGTCGGTGCTGCTCATGGTGCCCGCTTCACCACTTGGCCGGAGACCTTGCGCTTGAAGTCGCGGGACATGGCCGCGTACGGCATTGGGCGCTTCGGCTTCTTGCCGGTACGGCGCCTGTCGGCACGGCGCACCTTGTCGATGTTCTTGCGGTCGCGCTTCGTCTTGGCGCGGTGAATGGGCACCAGACGAGGTGTGAGATTGGTGGGGTGGTTGCTCCCGCCCCAGGTCACGTAGACGCCGTGGTCAAACTCAAAGCGCGCGATAATCTCATCTGCCGTGAGCTGACGTGCCTCCTCGAATGGGATCACCGGCACGTACCGGGCTTGCCCGTCGTCGTGGAAACCGTCGTGGCGGACCATCAGCAGCAGGGCGCTCGCCAGCTTCTGGCGCAGAGTCGGGGGCTTGCGGCGGGGCTTGCTCACGGGCACACCCTCCAGACCACGCGGAATTCACGCCGTGTCCAGACAACGGGACCGCTGCCCTGCCACCCGACCTTGCGCACCTGGCGCACCTTGGCGAGGCACCAGAGACGGCGCAGAACATGGATGGTCCGCCAGCTGCCCGTGACGATGGTCGGCATCACGCGGACTCCTCGCTCGGCTCGTACACGAGCTCGCCCGAGTCCGGATCGGCGCCTTCGGCCTCTGCGGCCTTGGCGCGTTTCGCCACGGCGGCATCGAGCTTCTTGGCCGCCTTGCTGTAGGCGTCCATGGCGTCCAGCACCTTCTTGCCGTCTTCCTCGCTCAGCTTGGGCGCCATGACGCGTTGCCACGCCTCCCACTGCGCATAGGCCGCGTTCAGGGACTCGACGGTGTACTGATCCGGGGTCCATTTGCCCGGCAGCGGGTCGCGCTTCTTGGGATCCAAGTTATTGGTGGCCGCAACGATGCGGCGGCAGATGTCTCTGAGGCCCTCGCGGGCGACCTGGTTGGGGGTCTGCATGATGCCGGTGAGCAGGGCCTCGGCGGTGGCGGGGCCGGCAGGCTCAACGACGGGTCTGGCTTCGCCATTCGGCTTGGCGGCCGGCTTCGCCGCGCTCTTACGGGCCGGGGCGGGGGCCGCCGCTGCGCTCGGCTGGGCATCGGCCGCGCCGGCGGCGGCCCCACGCTCCGGTGTCTCTGCGGGCTCTTCGCCCCTCGGCTCTCTGGTGACCTGTCGCGCTTCTTCGCGAGCTGCGGCGGCATGCCGGTTCAGCAGCGACCGCAGCTTGGGCATCGCAGCGGCCACGATGCTGCGACGTTCGTCGAGGTCCACCCACGGGCTCGGGACATCGTAGAGATAGCGCCCGACACCCCAGCGGACGGCCGCACGCTTGAAGGCGTCCGAATAGCTGCCCTTCTGCGCCATCTCGCGCGCGTCGGCGTTGTCGCTATCCGTGATCATCACGGCGCCGTCCGAACGCCAGCGCCATTCGCCATCGATCAAGAGCCCGATGCGGCAGCAGTAGGACCCGTCCGGCATGGCGGTGTAGTCGCACTGCCAGTCCGCCCCCATGACATCGTCGAGGCGGTCCATCACATCGCGGGCATCGATGTAGGCGAGGGCGATGCCCTTCTTCTTGTCCTTCGTGGTGGGACCGACGCGCCAGGACACGACTTCGGCGGGGAAGGGTGCCGCGAGCCGGCCCAAGAGGTCGCGGGCATCGACTACCGGCTTGCCGGCGAGCTGCGCCAGGACGCCGGCGATCTGTTCGTGCGTGAGCGGCTTCATGACCTGCGAATCCTCGCCCGGTCCGGCTTCAAGCCGCGCCCCCGGTAGCTCTGGCGGTCGCGCTGGCGCTCATTCAGGACGGCATCGATGGGGTGCATGGGGGCCGGGTCGCTCAGTGCGTCTTCAGGCTGTTGTGAGGCGGCGACTTCATCTGGTGCCAGAGCATGAACCCCTCGATCCACCCCCGCCCCATCGTCGGATCGAACCACTCGCCGCTTCTTGCCGCGCAGTAACCGCGATGCAGAGCGAACGCGTTCGGCTCTTCTGGGGGATCGCATGGGGCGCCGTCTCTCATTGCGCGATACTCCAACTCACTATCTGAATGTCACATCTAGTGAATACACTGGACGTGAGTAATGCGTCAATCTAGAATCGTCACCGCAGCGCACAATGTGCACTGCGGGGATGCAAGGACGTCGGAAGTTGCGCGCACGTCCAAGACGTGCATTACTGCCGAGGTTGCAAGCGCAATGTTAAGGAGGTGGGTGCGGAATTATGACCCGCGCACGCCGGGCGCGGCCTATGCCGATCTGCGCTTCTTCGTGTTCTTCCTGTTGGCCGCATTCAGGCGGGCGGCAACATCGTCGTGGATCTTGTACGGGAGTTCTTCCAGCTTACCGAACACGATGAAATCCATAGGCAACCGGTAGGTCTCGGAGAAGGCTGCCAGATGATAGACCGTCGGTACGTTCGTCCCGGCCAGCATGTTACTGTAGTGCTGCTGGCTCATGCCCACGGGCGCCAGAAATGCCTTCTGAGTCTCAATCCCCAGCGCCTCTCGCGCAGCCTCCAGCCGGGCCCCTATCTCGGCCGGCGCCACCTTCGGCATCCGTTCCTCCCATTCGCTGAAGCTCACGTTCTTCTTCGCCACCCCGAGGCACCCTTCTAAGTAGGAGCCAAAATGAAGCCCCTTGCCAAACAATCACGTCGAGTGTATTCACTAGATATGAAGAACGCAAAGCGTATCCGCTCACAGGCCGAGCTGCTGGAGGCCTTCCGCGCGGTCTACAGCGTGAAAGGCCGCAACGGCATGGTCACGAACGGCAAGCGCGAGATGGCCCGCTGGCTCGGCGTCACGCATCAGTACGTGTGCAACTGGTTCGCCAAGCCGGCGGACGGTGGTGAACCCTCTGGTGTCCCCAACGGGTACCATTACCGGGTGCATCTGTGGTGCGTGCATCATGGATACATCCTGCATCCCCAAGTGCTCGGCCTCACGCCTGATGGCAAGCCGCTGCCGCAGGCCGAAAGCAAGGCGGCGTAGTAGCTGAGGCTACGGGACTTATGTATGACGCGTCCTGTAGCCGCTGGTAATCGCGGTCACCGCTATTGCGGGGTCCGGTCGGTCGAGACGGCCTTCCCGAACTGGTTATCAGAGGGGCCACAGCTCGGTCGAAGGCGCAAGCGGGGGCAGACGACTCCCGGCCGGACCCCGCAATAGCGGCCCGAATCCTCGGGGCGGGCAGTCGCCCTAGAAATCGGTCCGGCGCCATGGGCCGCCCCCACCCCAGCGGGGTCATACGGTGGCGCCGGATCAACTGCCAAACGCCCCTCGGTGCGGCCGTGCACCGGGGGGCGTTTTCATCTCGGGATGTGTTGAACAGACAACGAATTGGGGACCAGGGCAAGAGGGATGGCGGGCAGGTCAACACCATCGGCGCCGATCGCGGCCGTGAAGGTGGGCACCAGACACCGCAAGTACCTTGGCGACATCGCGGGGCTTGCCGCGTCCATCGAAGATGTCGGCTTGCTGCACCCGATCGTGGTCACCCCGAAGCTTGAGTTGATCGCCGGCGAGCGCCGCCTGAGGGCATTCGAGCAGCTCGGCAGGAAGGCGATCCCCATCCACATCGTCGATCTGCAGAAGGTTGTGCGGGGCGAGCATGCCGAAAACGCCGTCCGTCTGGACTTCCTGCCGAGCGAGCGGGTCGCGATCACCGAAGCCATATGGCCGGTCGCGAAAGACGAGGCGAAGAAACGGCAGATTGAAGCTGGGCAGCGAGGGAAGGAAGGTGGCCGCGGGAAGAAAAAACCCTCTGGGAAAGTTTCCACAAGGGTTTCAGTCGACCGCGCCCGTGACAAGGTCGCCGCATTCGCTGGCGTGAGCGGGAAGACACACGAGAAAGAAATAGCCGTCGTCAAGGCGGCCAAGGAAGATCCGGAGCGGTTCGGCGATCTTGTCGAGGAAATGGACAAGACCGGGAAAGTGGACCGCGCATACCGGAAAATGGTGCGCCGTCAGAAGCAACCGTCGGATAACGAAAAGGCCGCCATCGCCGCCGAGCTGAATATCCGCGCCGGCGACTTCCGCGAGGTGCTCGCCGATATCCCGGATGCATCCGTCGACCTGTTGCTGACCGATCCGCCCTACGCCGAGAAAGACATCCCTCTCTATGGTGACCTTGGCGCATTCGCTGCCCGTGTTCTGAAACCGGGCGGTTCCCTGATCTGCTACACCGGCCAATCCATTCTTCCCTGGACCTTCGACAAACTACGCGAGCACCTGCGCTACTGGTGGACATTCTCGCTCGAGCATCGCCACGGGGGCCAGCAGATGCCCGGCAAGTTCGTGCTGATCGAGTGGAAGCCGATCCTCTGGTTCGTCAAAGAACGGCGGGCCAATCAGGAATTCGTCGCCGACAGAGTGCGCGGGACCAAGCCCGACAAGCTCGCCCACGAGTGGGCGCAGGGGATCGAGGAAGTCTTCTACATCGTCGAGAAGCTCACCGATCCCGGCGGCACCGTCGTAGATCCGTTCGCCGGCTCGGGTTCATTCCTGCGGGCTGCGCAGCATCTCGGCCGGCACGCCGTCGGCGCCGATCTGAGATTGGAGAACGCCGCATGAAATGCCCGGTTCAGCATTGCCCGACGTGCAAGGATCGCATGATCCATCAGACCAAGCGGCAATCAGACGAGTCCTCCAGCGCCATCGGCCAGTTCGTCCATGATAGGCTAAGCAAGAAACTATATTGGGCCGATATCGACGGCGCATTGCTCAAGCGCGCTAACAGAGTTCTGAGGGCTGTCGAACACAAGTTTCGTGGTCAGGACCTCAGACCGTCCCAAAGAGCTGTTCTGCCTATCCTGGCCGAAGCGATCGACGTCCTCATAGAGCGCGGTAGGGTGCATCCGGATTCCGGCGTCTTCGTACTCACCGCCGATCCCCCCTTCGACGATGGCTATCTGCGGCAAATCGGAGGGCAAAAGGTCAAGGGCCGCATTCGCGGGAAGGACGTCAAAAACTTCCTAGAGGGCGGACCCGGCGGAAGGAAGCGCGCCACATGACGACCCCCGCCAACGACATCCCCCGCATCGACTGGAAAGCCGAACGCGATGCGATGCGAGCGCCGGCCTATTTCGCGCGGGTGACTAGCTACGACGCACAGAGAGGAGAGAACGCCGGGGAACGCGCCGAACGCGCCGAGCGCACCGTGAAGCGGCGGGAGGGCCAGGGGGATGAGCAGAAGGGCACCAGCGATGGCATCGACATGGAGTGAGGAACGCGTCGACGCGCTCAAGGGGATGTGGGCGGGAGGATTCAGCGCCCGCCAGATCGCGGCACGAATCGGGGGATGCACACGGAACGCTGTAATCGGCAAGGTGCACCGTCTCGGGCTGCCGGGACGGAAGACGCAGCAGCGGACATGCGCCCGCAGTGGGGGGGCGCGTAAGCCACCCAAGCCGAGGTCAACGGCTGGCCAGCGCACATGGAACGGCCACCGTCCGCCGCGGGAAAAGAGCGAGCGCGGCTTCGAGCTCGCCAACCTCTCGGACATCGCCGCACTGGCAACCCTTCTCAAACCTCACGCCGAGGACCTCGCCATCAACCGGAAGCCGCTTGTCGACCTGGAGCACGGCGACTGCCATTGGCCGATCGGCGATCCCAAGACCTCGGACTTCGGCTTCTGTGGCGCACCCGTGTTGCAGAAGCGGCCGTACTGCCAGGGGCACTGCGCGAGAGCGTACCGCGCGGCATAGCGCTGTCCGTTCGCCAGAAAGCCGCTGAGTGCCCGTCTCGCGTTTTTGGCCACCAGACATAGGGGTGAGCGTGCCGGCAGCGCAGACCCCCTCAGAACGCGTCCTGTTGCGTTGAGCGTTACAACCAACAAGGAACATCAAACATGAAGCTGGAAGAATTCATCGCCTCACAGAAGGGGCGACACGTCCGCACCGCGGACCTCTTGCGTGCCATCGCGGCCTCGGTGCGGGATCTCAACAAGCTGGATAACAGGCAGCACCCCTACGCGCCGCGCGTCGAGAGGCTCGCCGCCCGTCTCGACGCTCTGGTGGCCACGTTGGAACCGCACCGCGAGGCTGCGGAATGATGCTGCGCGCCATCGTCGCCATCGTCCTCGGCGTCGGCATCATGCTGGCGCTGGTCGTCGTCGACTGCAGGTATCCGCCGGCGCCGGATGGGGCGCAGCCGGTAGCCGGGGTGGGGCCATGAGAGACGATACCAAGCCCATCGACTGGGAGGCCGAGCGCGACGCCATGCACGCCCCGGCCTACTTCGCGAAGGTGGCGCAGTCCAACGGCACGCTGGCCATGGACCGTGGTCTCCCCGTCGATGAGCGTGCCCAGAAAGTCGAGACCGGCATCATGCGGCATGCCCGGGGGCAGCGGACCGCGGCGACGAAGCGGAAGGGCGAGGAGTAGTCGGGGGGCGTTGCATGAGTGAGCGACTTGGAGTTTGGAGCTGGCAGGACGCTATCCGCCAAGCCGAGGTACCGCCGGGCACCAAGCTGCTGTGCCTGTCGCTGTCGCTGTACATGTCCAGCGTCGGCCGCGGGGCCTGGCCGACCACGGCGCAGCTCGTTGCTG
>Ga0075421_100010662_pt1 | contig 11360 bp, 13 predicted proteins | sample SoiMetdeltSBSDD5_FD_75292 | JGI IMG/M metagenome (GOLD analysis project Ga0075421, IMG submission 75292) | Bulk soil microbial communities from a Populus tree surrounding site in Tennessee, USA - Soil MetaG P. deltoides SBSDD5 | ecosystem: Environmental > Terrestrial > Soil > Tree plantation...
CCATTCTTGGATTCAGGCACCAGAGGGCACCAAGCCGTACCGGCGACGGCGGGCGACGCCACGACCGAGTTTCACTCACCTACGGGTGGCGCCGCCAGGCCCATGTTGTTCTTGGATGGCCATGTGCGGACCCTACAGCCGAGCCGATCCCTGACCTGCGTCATGTTGCCAATTTGTGATCACCAATAGACGGGCGATCCTATTTCGTTTCCGGCCTTCCCGCCCGCCACCACAGGGCACCGGAGATCAGGGCAACCCAGGCGAGCGACAGCGCGATGCCGATGAGGGAGCCGCCGCCCTCGGGCGTGTCACCCAGCGCGCTCGCGATGAAGCCCAGGAGAAACACGGCGGCCATGCCGAGGCCCGTGAAGCCGATCCATTTGGGCAGCAGGCCGCTGTGCAGGACGGCGGCGGATGTCGTGGCGGCGACGGCGGTGAGGGCGAGCACTACGGGTACCAACCCCTGAAAATAATTGAGAGCAATGATGGCACCCTCCTCGCCGCTGCCCGCCACCCGGATGAGCGCGCCCTCGGCGGCCGTCGAAACCAGGCCCAGCGTGATGAAGGCCGTGCAGGAGGCCACGATCGCCACCGCCTCGGAGTCGGCGCCCAACCCGCGGACCACCGGGATGAGGGCCGCCGGAAACATGATGAACGCCAGCAGTGCCAGGCCGTTGGCCACTTCGCTGAGCATGAGCGCGGTGTGATGCTCCACATAGAACTGCGCGATCGCCTCGGCCGAGGCGCCGGAAGGACCGGCGCCCTGCAGGACACGGTGAATGAGATAGAACACCATGAATCCGAAGCCGCCGGCGGCGGCGATGCGCAAGCGTTGTCTCATCAGCAGACCCTATCGGGCGTAGATTGCTCGGCATGCGTGTGCACTTCGCCAGCGAAGGCACCGTCAAGCACCTTGCAAACTCGCGCGTCGCTCGGCTCGATGCACCCTGGTCACATGCGGCATCGGGAAGACACCGGCCAGCCCATGTTCCGCTGCCATCGCACGGATCGCCGCCACCATCTCCCGCCGGCCCTGCTCGCCGGCGACCAGATACGGCGACCTGGTGGCGGCCAGGGCGACCAGACCGTCGACGGTCATCGGCATGTCATGGCGAAACTCGCCCTGCATCGCCGGTCCGAAGTGGACGCCGAAGTCGGACACCTCGCGCGTGAAGACGGCGACCGCGGAACCGTCCACGATCTCCACATAACGCACCGTCCACGGTACCTCCATGTCAGCGTCGTTCCACATGGCGGCGAAAACCCCGCCCGGCCGCAGCACGCGCACGATCTCGGGATGGGCGCGCTCGGGATCGAACCAGTGATAGGACTGACCGGCCACCACCGCGTCCATGGACCCGTCCGCCAGCGGAATGTCCTCCGCCGAGCCGGCCAGCGCCGTCACACCCGGGCTCGCCTCGACCAGCCGCCGTCGCATCTGGTCGTCCGGCTCCACAGCGACCACCTCATGGCCAAGCCGCTGCAGCAGCCGGCTCAGGATGCCGGTGCCCGCGCCGATGTCGGCCACGCGCAAGGGACGCTCACCCAGGGCCCAAAGCACCGCCTCGGCCGCGTAGGTAGGGCGAAAGCGGTCGTAGTCATCGGCGACCGCGCCGAAGGAACGCGCATTCTCGCTACTCCACCCACTCACGCGGCCAGCGTAGCCGACCAGGACCTGGCTGCTGGCGAGGTCAGATATTCGATGGATCCCCGGCGGTATCTGTGCCGACGCAGATCCGCAAGATCCGAACATAGGTGTCCGGTCTCCGGATCCTGTCGCTCACCTACGCGGTGTGGGTCGTCGTGCTAGCCGCACGTCGTCACCACTCGGCGAAGGACCCGTCCTCATGGCGCCACACTGGATTGCGCCAAGCGTGACCGGCCTTGTCCGCGGCACGCACCGCCTTCTCATCGACGGTGATTCCCAACCCTGGCCCGGCCGGCACCGCAAGGTAACCATCGACGATCCTAAACGGCTCCGGATCCACGACGTACTCCAGAATCTCCACTGAGCCGCAGTGATAGTGGATGCCCAGGCTCAGCTCCTGGATGAGGAAGTTGGGCGTGGCGGCCGCGACCTGCAGGCTCGACGCGAGCGCCACCGGCCCGAGTGGACAGTGCGGCGCCAGCAGCGCCCCATGGGTTTCGGCGAGCGAGGCGATGCGCCGCACCTCCGAGATCCCACCGGCGTGGGACAGGTCGGGCTGTACCACCGCCACGCCCGCCCGAAGCGGGGAAAGGAATTCGGCACGGCTGTAAAGCCTTTCACCCAATGCGACGGGTACCGGGGAGCACCGCACGACGTCAGACAGCTGATGAGCCAGCTCCGGCAACACCGGCTCCTCGGCGAACAGCGGAGCGTACTCGACGATCGCCGGCAGGATCCGCCGCACCGCGGCCGGCGTCGCCCGCCCGTGGAAGTCGACGGCCACATCTCGGTCAGGTCCAAGGATCTCGCGCGCCGACGCGAGCCTGGCCACCACCGCGCGCACCTCCCCCACCGTCGGGAGAGGGCTCAGCCGCCCGGAGGCGTTCATCTTCACCGCGGTCATGCCCGCTTCCACTTGCGCCGCAACGGCTTGCGCCACCTCCATGGGATCATCGCCGCCCACCCACGAGTAGACCCGCACCCGCTCGCGCACCGCCCCGCCGAGCATCGCGTGCACCGGCGCGCCGTAGAACCGTCCCGCGATGTCCCACAGGGCCTGGTCCAACCCCGCGACCGCACTCGAGAGCACCGGCCCGCCGCGATAGAACCCGCCCTTGGTCAGCACCTGCCAGTGGTGCTCGATGCGCAGCGGATCCTGCCCGATCAGGTATTCGGCGAGCGTGGCGACGGCCGCGCGGACCACCTCGGCGCGCCCCTCGACCACGGGCTCACCCCATCCGACAAGCCCATCGTCGGTCTCGACCCGGCAGAAAAGCCAGCGGGGCGGGGCAAGGAACGTCTCCACGCGCATGATTTTCACAGCCGCGCCACGTCCTCGGCCGCCCGCTGGAGCAGCGCTCGCATGGCCAGTTCCGCTTGTGCCGCATCGCCTTCGCGCACAGCCTCCAGCACCGCGCGATGCAGCCCCACCGCGCTGGCGACGGGATGGCTGTGCACGAGGCGATCCCGCGCCGCCAACCCCGGCTCGAGGATTATCTCCATCCGCCGCAGCAGCCCGTTCCCGCTCGCCCCCAGCAGCGCTCGGTGGAACAGGACGTCCGCATCCACCGGCGATGCCGCCATCTGCCCCACCGCCCTGTCCATCACCGCCAGGTCGGCCTCGCTGCGCCGCGTGGCCGCCAGCCGGGCCGCCGCCGGTTCGATGATGACCCTCACCTCCTGCAGCTCATCCAGCAGCCGCTGATCCGGACCCGCTTCGAATTGCCAGCGCAGCACGTCCGCGTCGAGCAGGTTCCACTCCTCGCGCGGGCGCACGAACGTGCCCCGCTTCTGCCGCGAGTCCACCATCCCTTTGGCGGCAAGCACCTTCAGCGACTCGCGCACCACGCTCAGGCTTACGTCAAGCTCCCCTTGCAGCGCCACAGGATCCAATGTGGACGCTCCCGCAACCACCCGGCGCGCAAGCACCTCCACCACGTGTCCGTGCACACCCCGCCCGCCATACTGCCCCATCACAACCGCCATCACGCTGACGCCTTCATCGCGCTCCACCCGCCGTCGACCACCAGACTCGTCCCGGTGATGTAGGACGCCTCCGGCGACGCCAGGAACGCCACCACCGCGGCCACCTCCTCCGGCGCCCCGAAGCGCTTCAGCACCGTCTGTTCCACACTGGCTTGCCTGTCCTCCTCGGACACCCGGTCCCACATCGCGGTCATGACCGGTCCGGGCAGCACGCTGTTGACCCGCATCGCCGGGCCGTACTCCACCGCGAGCTGCCGCGCCAGCGCCACCAGCCCGCCCTTGGCCGCCGCATAAGCCGGATGCCCCGGCAGCCCGACGAGCGCGTGCACCGACGACACCACGACCACGCTCTCCAGGTCGCGCCAAAGCTCCCGCACCCCAAGGAACGTCGCCGTCAGGCAGACGCCCAGCTGCCGATCCCACGATTCGCGGCTCAGCTCGTGAGCGGCCGCGACCTCCACCGACACGGCGTTGCTGACCAGGATGCCCACCGGCCCAAAGGTTTCCCGGGCCACCCGCGCCACCCGCGCCCAATCCTCTTCGCGGGCAACGTCTCCGGTCACCGCCGCGGCCTTGATGCCCTCGCAGACCGGCGTCGGGTCCGCGACGTCCATCAGCACCACCACCGCGCCCTCGGCCGCCAGCCGCCGCGCGCACGCCGCGCCGATCCCCGTTGCCGCGCCCGTCACCAGCGCGACCCTCCCTTCGAGCCTACCCATGAGTCCTACCATAATTCAGAATTATTCTGCGATCGGCGATCTTCGCGCAACCTTGCAGGGTTCCTTCAGGTGATCATGTGACAGTGGGGTCCATGTCAGCTGGCGAGGTGGTACAGACCCGACCGTTGCGGCGGACGCTGCGGCCGCTCATCTTCGGCGCGACCCTGCTCGCCGTGCTCGGCCTGCTCTTCGGGGTGCCGTGGTGGACCGTGGCGGTGGCGGCCGACTGGCCCGGCCCGTGGGGCGCCGCCGCGACCGTGCTCTTCGCCTGCGCCCTGCTCGCGTTCCCGGTGATGATGGTCCTCGGTCACGGCCCGCGCCGCCTTGACTGGGCGGCCCGCATCGGCGACACCACGTTAGGGCTGATCTGGGTGCTGTTCGCCTGGGCGGTCCTGGGCAACGTGATCCTCCGCACCGCCCTCGGCGTCGCCGGGGTGGAAGAGCCCGCCCGGTCCCGCCTCGTCGCCCTCACCGTCCTGACCGTCTCGATTGGACTGTCGGCGTGGGGGGCGGTGGAGGCCAGGCGCGTGCCCCGGGTCAAGCGCGTCGACGTCACCATCGATCGTCTCGGCCACGGCCTCGACGGCACGACCGTGGCGCTGCTGACCGACACCCACTACGGCCCGATTGACCGCACGCGGTGGGCCTCGCGTGTGGCCGAGACGGTCAACAAGCTGGAGCCCGACATCGCCTGCCACACCGGCGACATCGCCGACGGCTCGGTCGCCCAGCGGCTCGGGCAGGCCTCGTCGCTCGGCGGCATCCGCGCCCCAATGGCCCGCGCCTACGTCACCGGCAACCACGAGTATTTCGGCGAGGCCGATGCCTGGGTGGAATACACGAGCTCGCTCGGCTGGCAGGCCCTGCAAAACCGGCACCTTGTCCTCGAGCGTGGCGGCGACCGGCTCGTCCTGGCGGGCATCGACGACGTCACCGCCCGTAGCTCCGACCTTGACGCCGCGCTCGCCGGCGCCGACCCCGACCTGCCGGTGCTTCTGCTTGCGCACCAACCGAAACAGGTCACCGCGGCCGCCACAGCCGGAGTAGACCTGCAGATCTCCGGGCACACTCACGGCGGGCAGATCTGGCCCTTCCACTACCTCGTCCGCGTCGACCAGCCCTCGGTGTTCGGGCTGAGCCGCCACGGCTCGCGCACCCAGCTGTACACCAGCCGCGGCACCGGTTTCTGGGGACCGCCCCTGCGCATCTTCGCCCCCAGCGAGATCACGCTAATCACGCTGCGCTCCCCCGCCACCGGCGGCTAACCTGTCCGGCATGGACTGCCCGATCTGCGCCAAACACCGCGGCGAGGGTCCGCTGGTCGGGCCGCTGGTCTGGGAGGACGAGCACTGCCTGGTCTTCCACCGCCCGGCCGGTGAGGACGGCACGACGGTCCTGGGTTACCTGTTCGTGGAGACCCGCCGGCACGTGCCATACCTGACCGACCTCGACGACATCGAGGCCGCCGCGGTCGGCCGCACGGTCCGGCGGGCCGCGCTCGGCCTGCGCGCGGAGCTGGACGCCGACTTCGTGTTCTCGGCGATCGTCGGCACCGGTGTCGCGCACTTCCACCAGCACGTCCTCGCCCGCCATCCTGGGACGCCGGCCGAGTACGGCTGGATGGCCAGCCACGATTGGCCCGGCGCCCCGCGCGGCACGACACCGGTGATCGCCGATCTATGCCGCCGGATCGGCGCAGCTATGCGCGCATGACGGTGGCGATCGGGATGCGTGCCGCGCGCACCGCAGGGATCAGCCCGCCCAGCAGCCCGGCGACCAGACCCGCGACGACCCCGGCGACACCGGCCTGCCATGGGAACTGCAGGTCCTGCACCACCGAGGGCAGGTCGGGCATGAACCTGCCCACCTGATCGAGCGTCAGCGCCGCCACCCCGATCGCGGCCCCGGCGGTGAGCAGGCCGGTCAGCATCGTCTCCGCGAGCACGATGCCGGCCAGCAGCATCCGCGGCGTGCCGACCGCCCGCCGCAGCGCGAACTCCTCGACGCGCTCGCCGACGGTGGCCAGGCCGACGTTGAGGATGCCGGCGACCCCGATCAGCAGTACCAGGGAGGCCATGCCAAGGAACAACCACTGGATCAGCGCCAGCTGCGACTGGACCCGCCGCATCGACTGGACCGGCTCGGCGTGCAGGCTCTCGGCGCGCTGCCCGAGCGCCTCCAGTTTGGACCGCATCACCGGGATGAGGTCGCTCGCCTCGGGGGACAGCATCATGTTGATGCCCCCGCGTTGCGCCATCGCCGAAGCGTCGATCCAGTTGAGCATCTCGTCCAGGCGGGTGTACGCCGTCGGCTGGCCCTGCCCATCATCGATCACCCCTATGACCTGGGGGGTCATGTTCGCTTTTGCCCCCTCGATGCGCATTTCCGCGGGTACCCGATGGCGCAGAAATCCCTTCGCAGCCTCCTTGTTGAGGACTACGCGCGGGGCCAGCGAGGGCGGCGAGGTGAAATCAAGCCACTGGCCGGACTGCGGCCGGAACGGCTTGAACTGCCGGATGTCCGCGCTCAGCGCGGTCAGCTGCAGCTCGATGGCCTGCCCCCGGGGCATTTGCTGGCCCATCTCCACCTTGCGGCAACCCCCGCGCGGGTCGCAGCGCACCTCGTAGTCGGGGCCGCCGCCCCAGTCTGGCCCGAATTGGGCGTCGAACGGCGCGCCGCCGGGATTGACCGGCATGACGCCGGGCTCGCCGATGATGGCGGACGTTGTCGCGGAGACCACGGCATCCTTGCGGAGCTTGGCGGTCTCGAGGGTCATCGGCACAATCTTGGGGTCGGGCGGCAGGAACAGTTGCAGCGTCCCATCCTTGCCCTCGATAAGCTCCACATTGTCCAGTGCCGCGCGCCTGACCGTCTCGGCACCCGCCTGCACCAGGACGACGGCCAGCACGCCGAGGAACAGGCTCATCATGGAGAGCAGCGTGCGCAGCTTGCGCGCCCGGATCCCTTGCAACCCAACGATGAGGCTGGAGCGCAGCCTGCCGGAAAAGCGGATCACGCGCCCTCCCTCTCGAGGATTCTGATGGACTCCGGCTGCGGCCTTACCGTCCCGCCGGACTCCGGCTTGAGTACGCCGTCGGTCAGGCGCAGCACGCGGCCCATGCGGCTGGCGTGATCCCAGTCGTGCGTCACGAGGATCAGCCCGCAGCCGTCGTCGACCGTCGCGGCGTGCAATACATCGATTACCATGTTTCCCGTCTCCGTGTCGAGCGCGCCGGTGGGCTCGTCGGCCAGCAGCAATCTCGGCCCGCGAACCAGGGCGCGGGCGATCGCCACCCGCTGTTGCTCGCCGCCGGAAAGGCGCGGCGGCCGCTGGGTGGCCAGGTGTGCCACGCCAACCTTCTCCATGGCCTGCATGACTTTCGCCCGCCGCTTGCGCCGGGGCAGCCAGCCCTGGCCGTTGACCAGCGCCATGGCGACATTTTGGGCCGCCGTCAGGTGCTTGAGCAGGAAGAACCGCTGGAAGACGAAGCCGAACTCGGCGCTGCGAAGCTTGGCGGCCTTGCGCTCGGGCAGCCTGGTCACGTCGTACTCGCGCCACAGGTACTGGCCGGAGTCGGCGCGGTCGAACATGCCGACGAGGCTGAGCAGCGTGCTCTTGCCCGAGCCGGAGCGGCCGACCACCGCCACGCTCTCTCCACGATGGACGCTCAGGTCCACACCTGACAGGATCTCGCGCGGTTGCTCCTGGCCTTTAAGGGTTTTAGTGATACCGCTCAACTGCACCAGGACGGTCATTTTGTCATTCCCGGGACGGGAAAGCGGGGATCGCCCTTGGGATCCCCCTGCTGTCGCGGCGCGGTCAGGTTCGGCGCCGGCACGGCGACGCTCTCCTCGCCGGTGAGCCCCGACTTGATCTCGATGACCCGGCCGTCGGTCAGGCCCAGCACCACCTCGCGGGTCTCGCGCTGGCCGTCGGGCTTGACGATGTCGACCCGCCCGTTGCCCTGGCCGCCCGCGACCGCCTCCACTGGGAGCACCAGGACGTTGACCGCCTTCTCGGTCACCACCTCGAGGGTGGCGCTCGCGCCGTTAATCATCTTCACGCCCGCGGGCGCGACGCAGACCAGGCGCAGGCCAGTCGCCTCCGATGCCGTGCCATTGTTGCCGTTGCCGCCGTTGTTGCTGTTATTGCCCGTCGGCTGGGCTCCCGGGTCCTGCGGCTGGCCGCCCGCGGGTGGCGGCGGCACCGTCCCGGGCGGCAGCGCGCTCACAGAGCCCAGGGTGGTGCACGCGAACGGCCCCGGTCCACCCTGGATCTGGGCCTGGATGGAGCCGAGCGAATCCGCAATCTTGTACGCCTGGGCGCCGTCGACCTCGGCCACGATGCCGTAGCCCACGAACTTTGCGGAGGCGATGGGCATCCCGGCGAGCACCGTCGAACGATCATCGACGAGGCGGCCCAGGAACACCGAACCCGCGGGCACCTCGACCGTGTGGCTCTTGCCCGAGGCGACGACCGTGGCCGCCTTGGTCGGCCTGGTGGGTGTGCCCTGTGTGGTCGCCACGTTGACATAACGCACCTGGCCCGTGACCGGTGCGACAACGCCGTAGATGGGGTTGAGCGTCACCTTGCCGGAGAGGCTGAGGCGGTTGAGCACATCCTGCCGGGTCGGTTTGACGGTCGTCAGGGCGGTGCCCCTCGGCTCCAGCCCGGGTGTTTCGGGGTTCTCCTTGGCGGCGCTGCATGCGCCCACCGCCGCCGTCACCACGGCATAGACGCTTAATCCGAGCAAGCGGCGCCTGTCCACGCCCTCCCCTTTCCTCTGCGTTTCCTGCGGCATCAGACTGATGACGCCGCAACGGCGTGCGAGGTTGCAGCCGATTGATTGTGCTTGAAAACGCCGGACCGTGGGGGGAACGGTCGGGGGACGGCGGACGTGAGCAGGACAGCCGCTTGCTCGGATTTTCGGGGGGCGGGGAAATGACTCGGGGGGTTGTTTACCCCTTCGGGCGGGATGGTAGGACCGACGGCTTGCTGTGCGGGCCGGGGGTGCTGGGGGTGCTGGGGGTGCTGGGACGGTTGCTCGGCTTGCCCGCGTCCGACGGCTTCGCGTTCGGAGCGGCGCTCGTCAAAACGTTGTCGCAGAAGCCTTCGACCTTGTCCTTGCCGCCCGCCGCGTTGATCAGGGCGGTGAACGCCGGATTCTCCAGCGACTTGCCTTGATCTTCCTTGTTACCGGCGGAGAAGGCATGGCAAAGGCCGACAAGCGACGGCGACGGGCTGCCTTTGGCGCCGTTGTCGCGCGCGTCAGGGCTGTGCGACGCGGCAGGCTTCTCGCTGAATGGGTTTGGCAGCGCGCCGTTACCGGCCGCGAGCGCAACGCCACCGGTTGCGACGGCCGCGCCGACTGCCACACCAACCTTTACCGTCAGCAGTTTTGCTAGACCTGCCTTGATCATTACGCCTCCAGATGCTGGCTTACAGATCTCTCTCGTATCCCCTAGCGATCGTCGGCCCTCATCTGTCACGCACCCGCTTGAGCACGTACAACCCGGGTATCGGTGTCCGCCCGGTCTCGCGTCCGGTGGACAGGTCGAAGCGAACGACGCCCTCGGGATGCCCGGCCCAGATCAGGTGGTCCCTGATCACGAGGCCGCGCGGCTCTCCAGGCGTGGCCGTCTCACGGTACGGCCCGGTCGCGATGACCTTCCCGTCGACGCTGACCACCATCCGGCCGTCGCGGCTGAAGCCGATGCCCGGCTTACCCTCCTGCGGCGCGGCGGCGAACTCGCCGACTCTCTTGAGCGCCAAGCGTTCCGGGTCGATGTCGGCGACCCTGGCCGACACGGAGTGGACTGCGCTCAGGCGTTCGCCCATGCCGTCCAGCGCGAGCGCATGCACCCCGGGCCTCCCGCGACCGAACGGGATTGGCAGGTCGACGCGGTGCGCCCGAGCGTTGACGAGGTCGAGGCGGTGGACGAAGGCGGCGGAGTCGCCTTCGTTGGAGCAGATCGCGAACAGCCGCCCGCGGCGCGTCGATCGTCACACGCGTTGCCGATGCGTCCGGCACAGCCGTCACCACCCACCGCCAATCGGGCGTGGCCGCCGCCACCACCCTTGGCCCGCGGATCACCCGGCCATGCTCATCGACCACGGACACCCGTCCTTGGTGGTCACCACGAGCTGGTGCCGGCCGGTGTCACCCTCGTCCCTGCACCCGCCGCCCAGCATCTGCACCGCGGTGCCCACGGCCGCCGTCAAAAGCGCACGCCGCCTCATACCGTGTTCGATCCCCGCGCGGGCGGGCGGGTTCCGGTTAGCCTTGCGGGCATGCTGAAACCGGCAGGATGGTCCTGGGTGTACCTGGCCCTCACCCTGCCACCCGCCATCCTTGTGCTGATCGCCGCCGGCATGCATCCGTTGGCCGCGGCGCTCGTCGCCTACGGCGCGCTGGCTGTGCTCACCATCGCCGGGTCCATGATGCTTCGCCGGTCCAGCCCCGACGGCAAGCTCACGAAGGTTCTCTCCGAGGCCGCGGGGACATACGTCGGCTTCACCATCGTGGCGACCTCCTTCGCGCTGAGCGTCTGGCTGGGCATCGTCCTGGACCTCCACGGCGGCATAGCCTTAGGCATCTCGATCGTCCTCGCCATCGCCATCGGTTATGCGCTGCACCGCTGGGTAATCCCGCGGATGCCGCCCTGGTTCACCATCAGCGAGGAGGGCTCCAAGCGCGCGCGTCGCAAGGCCGGCCTGCCCGAGACGGACCACCCCGTCACCATCGTCGAGGGCGACCCCGGCGAGGGACCGCAGGGCCTCTTCCTGGTCGCGCTGTGCGACGGCGAGGGCTGCGGCTGGATGGAGTTCTCCCAGTCGAAGGACCTGGCCGAACAGGAGCGCGAGCTGCGGGCCATCGCGGCAAAGCACACTACCGTCCCGGTAGGGGAGGTTAGGCGCTTCCACGGCTGAAGTGCCTCAGGCAGGAATCGAACCCGCTTCCCCCGCTTTAGAGGCGGGCGCTCGGCCATTGAGCTTCTGAGGCATT
>Ga0075421_100010663_pt1 | contig 11360 bp, 10 predicted proteins | sample SoiMetdeltSBSDD5_FD_75292 | JGI IMG/M metagenome (GOLD analysis project Ga0075421, IMG submission 75292) | Bulk soil microbial communities from a Populus tree surrounding site in Tennessee, USA - Soil MetaG P. deltoides SBSDD5 | ecosystem: Environmental > Terrestrial > Soil > Tree plantation...
CTGCGCGTGTTCGACCGCAGGAATGGTATCGACGAACAGCGGCCCTAGAGGCGGCGCGCGAACGACCTCGTTCGTGCAGCGTCAGTCGACGCCGAACGCGAGCAGGACGTTGCCCGGACGCGCGGCAATGCCGCCGTATCCCGAGTTGACGAAGATCATGCCCCCGCCCACGACGAGCGGCGAGCCGTCGATGCTGGCGCCAGTGCCTTTCACGCCGTTGACGGTCTGGAATTCCTTGTTCGTGTCGAACTGCCAGATGATCTTCCCATCGGCAGTCGCGTAGGCGCGCAGGCCGCCGTCGAGCGAGACCGCCAGCACCGCCCCGGGAATCGCCGTCGTCGCACCGCCTTGAGATGCGTTGCAGCGCGGCGTGCCCTCGCACAATCGCGGCTGCGGTGGCGCGCTCCAGACGATGGCGCCGGTCGCGAGGTTGAGCGCGCGGACGCCGCCGGGCATCGGCGTCTGGTAGTCGCCCACACCGAAATACCCGTTCTGTCCATCAACCGCTCCACCCCACGCGCCGCCAAGGCCGCTGCCCTGACCGACCCGCGTCTGCCACACGACGGCGCCCTGCTTGTCCGGGTCGAGCGCGTGAACCATCCCCGACTTCTGCGGGATCACGATCAGCTGACGCCCGTTCACGGTGGTCAGGACAGGCGGGGCCGAGAAATCGAAGTCGGGTCCTCGCGTCTCGGGACAGCCGGGATTGCCGTCGCCCCTCGCGCCGCAGCCGCCGAGCCAGTTGTCGTTCGGTGTCGCCTGATAGAACCACAGCACCTTGCCGGTGTCGATGTTCATCGCGATCACCGCGTCGGTCATCGGCTGCGATGGATCGGCATAGGCGTTACCCGTGGACACATAGACCGCGCGCCGTTTCAGGTCCACCGTCGGCGACGACCAGATGCCGCCACCTGCAGGACCGAACGCGTCCTGACCCGACCGCGTGTTCCTGCCGCGCAGCTTCGGCTCGTCAATCGTGTACGTCTTCCAGAGGAATGCGCCGGTGTTGGCGTCGAGCGCATTGAGGTTTCCTCGGAACGTGCAGCATGGCGCCTGGCCGCGGCCGCCCGTCCCTTCCTCGTTGAGTCCCTGGATCGCCACGAATGCCTTGCCATCCTGGATCGCGATCGCGCCGGTGATCGCGGCGGCCTGGTGCTCGTCCACCTTGCGCTTCCAGATCTGCTGACCAGTGACCGTGTCCACGGCGTAGGCGTTTGCACGCTGATCGCCGAAGAAGACGGCATAGCCCGAGCGGCCATTGGCTTTGTACGGCCCCACGGTCAAGGCGCTGCGAACGCCTGACTCCGCCTTGAAGGTCCAGTAGGTGCAGCCCGTCTTCGGATCGAGTGCGTGGAGCTCACCGTTGTCGCTGGCGGCAAACAACTTTCCGCCGGCGAGCGCCGGCTGCACGCGTGACGAGGTCGCCCCCTGATACGCGAAGGCCCATTTCAGCGTCAGCCTCGGAACGTCCGCCGCGGTGAGACCTGCCTGCGGAGCGAATCGGGAATTGGTGGCATCGTTGCCCCAACCCATCCAGCTCGGCGCGCGACCCGGATCGGTCGTCGGTGTTGAAGCCGCGCAACGATTGGCGCTCGCCGTCGCCGTGGTTGCCGCAGCCGCCGCACGTCCGGTCAGGAACTGCGCGACCGACGCTCGCTCGGCAGCCGTGAGCGCGCTGCCTTGCACCGCCATCTTGCCGTTCGTCAGCGCGTTGACGATCGACTCAGGCGTGAGCGCGCGCAGCGCTTCGGGGGCCGGCACTTCGGACTGTCCCGGCTTGTGACAGTTGGCACAGGCACGCGTGAACACCGCTGAACCATCTGGCGCGTTCGTTTGCGCCGCCGGCGCGTTTGTTTGCGCCACCGCGAACGACGCGCCTGCCAGCAGAAGGAACACCCCGACAACAGCTGAGCGCATTGGACCTCCGGAGGATCGCATTGTATAGGGCCGCCGCGGCGCGGTGGGCGCCGGCGACTACAGGACGGCGATCGCCTCGATCTCGATCATCCAATCCGGATGGGCCAGCGACGATACTTCGACGAGTGTGGACGCCGGGCCCTTCTGCCCCAGATACTCGGCGCGAATCGGCGCCAGGTCGAGGCGATATGCCATGTTCGTAAGGTAGGTCGTGATCTTGATGATGTTGGCCATCGTCCCGCCCTGCGATTTGACGAGCGCTTCGATGGCGGCATAGGCGCCGCGCGCCTGGCCCTTGAAGTCGCCGCGGTGGGCGGCGCTGCCGTCGGCGGCATACGCCACCTGGCCGGAGAGAAAGAGGATGGTCTGAGCCTGAGTGACTTTGACGCCCTGGCTGTATGTGGCCGGCTCGAAGACGCCGGGCGCGTTGAACTTTTCAATCGTCATGACGACGATTATTGCGTCAAAGCGCGCCCGGCCAGCAGTGCTTCGCTACTTCGTCTGTTTCAGTTCCTCGAAGATCGTCACGAACGCGCCGCCCGGACCGCCGCGGCCTGGCGCCAGGTTGTAGTCCTTGAACTTGGCCGGCAGCGTGCTCTGAAACTCTTTCATCGTCTCTTCCGGCGTCTTGCCCGCCTTCATGGCTTCGCGTGCCTTCGTCAACATCAGACGCGTGAACTCGGCCTGATTGACCAGATCCTCGTGCTTCATCAGCACCGCGCTGTGTCCGCCGATGACGGTATCCACGTTCTTGATCGTCGACGCCGCCTTGGCCAGCGTATCTGGATAGGCGATGCCGCTGCCGCCGTTGTTCAGATCGATATTCGGTTGTCCGCGGTTCGCGAACGCGTCGCCGGCGTGCAGCACGCGCGCGTTGCGGAACAGCACGAACGTGTCGCCGTCGGTGTGCGCCTTGCCGAAGTAAAAGAGATCGATGGCTTCGTTGCCACGGAGCAGCGTCAGCTTGTCCTTGTAGGTGCGATCCGGCAGCCCGTGCTTGTTCTCGGCCTGCTGGAACACCTCCATCTTCTGCATGTTCTTCGCGGTGTTCTCCTGGACGACGATCTCGACGCTCGCCGGGAAGAACTGATTGCTGCCGTTGTGATCGCCGTGGGTATGCGTGTTGATGATGTGAGTGATCGGCTTGTCGCTGACCGTTTTCACCTGATCGAGAATCGCCTGGCCGTTGTTGGCCAGCTTCGTATCGACCAGCACGACGCCATTGGCCGTGACGAAGGCGGCGGTGTTACCGCCCGCTCCCGGGATCATGTAGACATTCCCGGCCACCTTCTGAATCGCGCCAACGCCCTGCGCCGCACCGCCGCGTCCGGCTGCCCCTTCACGACCCTGCCCTGCCGGTGGCTGCTGAGCAGTGACGCCGGTCCATGCCGCCGCCAGCACGCAGACAAAGACGATGAATCCAAGGACGAACAGCCGTCTCATATCCACATCCTCCCAAACATCCCGCACCACAAGAAGAAACCGGGTTCCTAGGTAACTCTACGCCAAGATGCAGCTCGCCATTTCAGGCGGTATATTCTTCGTCCCTGGAGAGCCGCACATGACACGACTGCTGCCTGCGATCGCACTGCTCACGTTGATGATCCCGCTCTACGCGCAGTCACCGGGATCCGCTCAGGAGGTCCGGCCAAAGCCGGACGCGACGAGCGGTAATTGGGAAAGCGCCGCGTGGGGCAAGTTGCCAGCCGGTCTGGAATGGGAAGCTGCGTCACAGGTGTCGACGACACCTGACGGCCAGATCGTCGTCCTCCGCCGGGCGAATCCGTTCTTCGTCGTGCTGACGCCGGCAGGCGACGTGGTCCGTACGTGGGGCGAGAACCTGTTCAAGGTCGCTCACGGACTCCGCATCGATCGCAAGGGATTCCTCTGGGTAACGGACAACAGCGACAACTTCGTCCAGAAGTACTCGGCCGATGGCAAGCTGCTGCTGACGCTCGGGCAACGCGGCGTGGCCGGCGGCAACGATTCCAAGACCGGCTTCGACGGTCCGGCGGATGTGTTCGTTCTGCCCGATGGCGACATTCTCGTCGCCGACGGCTATCGCAATTCTCGAGTGGTGCGCTTCGCCGCCGACGGCACGTTCAAGAGCATCATCGGCGGCACGAAGGGAACAGAGCCGGGTCAGTTCAACGTGCCACACGCCGTCGTCGCCGACTCACGAGGCCGAATCATCGTCGCCGACGCCGAGAACAGCCGGATTCAGGTCTTCGATCCGTCAGGCAAGTTTGTCGAGCAGTGGACCGACTTCACGTCCAAGCCGCGCGGCTCGATGTACATCACCCCCGACGACACCCTCTACGTGAGCCACGTGGACTCGGAGTCGATCTCGATCATGAAGAACGGCAAGGTGCTCGAACGCGTGACCGGCGTCGGCGGACGGCCGCACGGCGTCACGATCGATCGGCAAGGCAATATCTACGTCGCCAACCCGGCAAGCCGTTCGGTGAAGAAGATTGTGAAGAAGTAGGCCGCCTGCAGGCGGCCCATCCCGTATGGCCGGGCTGGCGTGGCGTGTCCTTTGCTCATTCATCGTGCATGGGAACCCGCGCGTGGATCGCTACGCTGTTTGGTGCGCTCGTGCTGGCGAGCGGCTGTGGTAACCGGGACGACACAAATAAGGTCGCCACCGATATTCAACAGGTGCTCGGCGGGAAACGACCGGCTCATGTGAGCGCGGAAGCCTGGAAAGATACGCACGAGTTCTACTCGCGACGAGAACACGCTCCAGCCTGGATGATGGACGAGCAGGCCATGCGCGCCGACATGGCCGTGCAGGTTCTGGGCAGTGCGAAGGAGCACGGACTCGACCCGGGTGATTACGACACCGAGGACATCGTCAGGCGACGCGCGCAGCAGATGGGGGAGGACGCGCCGGAGAAGGGCTCCGACGAGCGCGCGCGAAGTCTGGCCGAGGCTGATGTGCTCATCACCTCATCGCTGCTCAGACTCGGCCGTGATGTCGCCATCGGGCGCACGAAGCCCGAGCGGATCGATTCACGCTGGAAGGCGCGCCGCGAGCCGCCGGATTTCGTCTCGACGCTGACCGCCGCGACGACCGGCGACCTGAACTCCTGGCTCGGGACGCTGGAGCCGAAGCATCCGCAGTACGCCGCGCTGCAAAAGGCGTTGAACGATCCCGCCATGGCTGAGCACGCTGCGCAGATCGCGCTCAACTTGGAGCGCTGGCGCTGGATGCCCGACGACCTCGGCAGCCAGCACATCATCGTCAACATCCCGTCGTATCACCTCGTTGCCCGTGAAGGCGACCACACAGTTCTGGAAATGAAAGTCGTCGTCGGCAAGACCGACCACAAGACGCCGATCTTCAGCGACGTGATGACGACGACCGTATTCAGCCCGTATTGGAACGTCCCCGACAGCATCGTCGAGGGAGAAACGGCACCGGCCGCCGCGCGCGATCCCGGGTTCCTCAAGCGCAACAACATCGAGATTCTGCGACTCTCGAAATCCGGTGCCGCAGCAGTCGATCCGTCGACCGTGAACTGGGACGATCCGGAAGAGCTCAAGGCGCTTGCGTTCCGTCAGAAACCTGGAGCGGGCAACGCGCTCGGGCACGTGAAGTTTCTCTTTCCGAACCCCTACGACGTGTATCTGCACGACACGCCGGCCGATGCGCTGTTCGCACGACAGGGCCGCGCCTTCAGCCACGGCTGCGTCAGGGTCGAGCAGCCCGAAGCGCTGGCCAGGTGGGTGCTGAAGGATTCGCCCGAGTGGACCGGCGAGAAGATCGTGGAGGCGATGCACGCCGGTGAAGAGGAGCACGTCAAGCTCAAGCAGCCGATCCCCGTGCACATTGTGTATTTCACGGCGTGGGCCGATGACGCCGGGTCGGTACGGCTGGTTCCCGACGTGTACGGATACGACGCCATACAGTCTTCACGGCGAGGCTGAGCTTTCAATTCGCGCACCGCACGTTACACTTGAAGGACCTTGCGTGCGGTCTTTCTGACAATTCTTTTCCTCTCCGTCGCGGTTGGCGCGAGCACTGCGCGCGAGGGCGGGAGCCCGGCGCATGAGACGGCGGCGCCCGCGCGCGCGGTCGAAACGCCGGTGGTCGCGGAGTCGCGTGCGGCGTGGGACCACGCCTCGCTCGGCACGATCGATCCACACGTGTTCGAGCTGGCGCTTGGCGCGGCCCGCTGCGCCGTCCGCTCGGGTGCGATCGACGAGCCGTCTACGCTGACGGTGATCGACTATTCGAAGCCCTCCAGCGAAAAGCGGCTCTGGGTATTCGATCTGAACTCGCACGAGCTGCTCTTCGAGGAGCTCGTCGCCCACGGGCAAGGCAGCGGCGACAATCTGGCCAACGTGTTCTCGAACGAGCCGAACACGCATGCCTCGAGCCTCGGGCTGTTTCTCACCGAAGACACCTACATGGGCAAGAACGGCTATTCGCTTCGGCTGAGCGGGCTGGACGAAGGCTTCAACCATCGTGCGCGCGAGCGCGCCATCGTGATGCACGGCGCGCCGTACGTGAGCGAGGAGTTCGTCAAGCAGAACGGCCGTCTCGGCCGCAGCTGGGGATGCCCGGCGCTCGGTGAAGGCGTGGCTCGCGAGGTCATCGACCGCGTCCGCGGCAACGGGATCCTGTTCTCCTACTATCCCAATCAGGACTGGCTGGAGTCGTCTCGTTATCTGGGCGACTGCGTAGCCGGGTCATAGTGGGGGCCGCCTTCAGGCGGCCCACCCTCAAAAGCTAATCCAACCAACCCGCTGCCAATTGCTTTTCGTGCGCAGCGATGGCGTTGCGCATGAACATCGCCACAGTGACTGGCCCGACACCGCCTGGCACCGGCGTCACCCAGCTCGCCACTTCTTTCACGCCATCGGTATCGACGTCGCCGACGATCATCGTCTCGCCATTCGGTCCGGTGATCTGGTTGATCCCGATGTCGATGACCGCCGCGCCCGGCTTCACCATGTCGGCGTGCAGGAACTTCGGCTTGCCGACGGCGACGAGCACCGCATCGGCGCGGCGCGAGTGCGCCGCGACCGAGCGCGTCATGTGATGACAGACGGTTACCGTCGCGCCCTCAGCCATCAGCATGAACGCCGCCGGCTTGCCGACGATCTCCGAATGGCCCACCATCACCACCTCGAGACCATGGAGATTGAGGCCGGTCGCCTTGATCAACTCCACCGATGCGGCCGCGGTGCACGGCGCCAGCGCCAGCTCGTTGTAGACGATGTTGCCGATCGAGGCCGGGTTCATGCCTTCGATGTCCTTGAACGGATGGATGGCGGAGGCGAGCGAGCGGCCGTGAATGTGCTTCGGCACCGGCCGTTGCAGGATCACGCCGAGCACGCCGGGGTCGTCATTCATGGCGACGAGCCGCGCTTTGCACTCGGCTTGCGTCAACGTATCCGGCCACGTCTCGGAGTCGAAGCGCAGGCCGACCCGCTTCGCCGCATTCGCCTGGCCGCGCACGTAGACCGCGGCTTCCTTGTGCTCGCCGACGCTGATCGACACCAGGCGCCCGATCGTGTGTCTGGCCGACGCCGCACGCACACGCTCGGCGACGTCGCCGAGGATGCGATCGCGGACGGCCCTGCCGTCCAGGAGCCGGTTGTCTTTCATCGCCGGTCTGCCGGCGCGCTTGCCGAGGGTGGATTCTGCTTCTGTCGTTCCCATTCTTTGCGAAATGCCGCCTCCCGTTCGGACACATACGCTTTATAGCCAGCGGGGTCGATGAAGGGATTCGCTCCGCCCTTCTTCATCGTTTCGTACTTCGCCTTCATGCCGAAGTAGGCGCCGTGCGCGCCGAGGAACAGGTCGACAGGCAGGCTGTTGAGCACCTTGAACGTCTTCTCGTAGTCCTGGGCGATGGCCGGGTAGTTCTTGTTGCCGACCAGCACGTAGCCCGCGTTCACGTTCGGACTGCCGATGATCACGGCGTTCAGCTTCTTGCCACCCTCCTCCACTTCCATCGTCCACGTCGTGCAGCCTTTGGTGTGGCCTGGGGTGAGGCGCGCCACGAGCGTCGAGCCACCGAGCTCGACCTTGTCGCCGTCCTTCAGCGTGCGATTCACCTTCGCGCCCGGGCGGCCAGGCGCGGTGCTCTGCACCTCGGCCACGTCACCGTCCATCACCATGACCTGCGCGCCGGTGTCCTTCTGGATGATGCCGACCCCCTCGTCGTGATCGCCGTGTGCGTGGCTGATGAGGATGATCTTCGTGTCGCTGTACTTGAAGCCGAGCCCCTCGATGCTCTTGCGGATTGTCGGCACATCCTCGGCAAAGTCTCCGTTGATCAGGATGTTGCCCTGCGGCGTGTTGATCAGATAGACGGCGAGATCGGCGGTGCCGACGTAATACAGATTGCCGGCGATCTTGAAACCGGGAAACGCCGCGTGCCAATCAGGATTGGCCTGTGCAAAGGCGATCGTCGCACTCGCGAGTGTGAGCACGGCGATTCGAAGGATGGTTTTCATGGTCTAGGAGTATGCACCCGTTACGGGGCGTGGTTGATAGACCTCTTCGAGGCGCGTCATGTCTTCGTCGGACAGGTTCACCGACAGCGCGGCGATCGCGTCATCGAGATGATGCGGCTTCGTGGCACCGACGATTGGCGAGGTCACCACCGGCTTGCGCAGCAGCCAGGCCATCGCCACTTGCGCCGCAGGCAGGCCTCGATCGCGGGCGACATCCTGCGTGCGATCGACCACCTCCTTGTCCATCTCCGCGGTCGTCTGGCTGAAAACGACCCTGGCGAATTGGTCGGTCTTGGCCCGCTCGGTCGGCGGCTCGCCGGCCCACGGGCGCGCCAGCTTGCCGCGAGCCAGCGGCGACCATGGCGTCACGGCAATGCCTTCCGACGCGCACAGGCCGAGCATCTCGCGCTCGTCCTCGCGATAGAGCAGGTTGTAGTAGTTCTGCATCGAGACGAACGTCGCCCATCCGTTGGCGCGCTGGATGCCAATCGCCTTCATGAACAGCCATGCGTGCATCGACGAGGCGCCGAGATAGCGGACCTTGCCGGCGCGAACGACATCGTTGAGCGCTTCGAGGGTTTCCTCGAGCGGCGTGTCGTAGTCGTAGCGATGGATGATGTAGAGGTCGATGTAGTCGGTCGCGAGACGTCGCAGGCTTTTGTCCACCTCCGACAGAATGTGCTTGCGGGAAAGCCCGCGTCCGTTGGGCCCTTTTCGCACCGGTCCCCACACTTTGGTCGCGATCACGACCTCGTCGCGGTTCGCAAAGTCGCGGATGGCACGGCCAAGCACCTCTTCGCTCTCGCCGCTCGAATAGACGTTGGCGGTGTCGAAGAAATTGATGCCGGCTTCCAGCGCACGCTTGATGTAGGGCCGGCCTTCGGCCTCGCTGAGGGCCCACGGCCACTCGAGGATCCCAGGCGTCTTCGCCTGACCATAGCTCATGCACCCGAGACAAATGCGCGACACCTGCATCCCCGTACGTCCCAATCTCACGTAGTCCATCCGACTATCTTATTTCGCCAGGCAGTTCGCAGAGGAAGCGGAGCGCGCGGCGTAAGGCAATCGCAGAGGACGCAGGGGGCGAGGAGGACCGCAGGGGATGACTCCATCGCGTCGCTAGCGAAGTCCACGAGCCGTGACGCGTGGCGCGCCAGGGCGCGGCATGGATCGAGTGCCGGCCCAATCGCAAGCGCCTCATGATCGGCGCGGCGCTTGTGATTGGTGCCGCCACTCGATCCATGCCGGCGGCCGAAGGCCGCCGACCACGCGTCGCGGCCTCTGCGGTCCTCCCCGCCTCAGCGATCTCTGCGATGGGCTTTACCCGGCGGCCTCTGCTCCCTCCAGAATCCAAGCCGCGGCGTATGATCGATCCATGTTTCGATGTTCGAAAAAATTTGCGGCATGTGTCATCGCCGCGACGGTCATCGCCGGTCTCGGGAGCCCGATTGCTGCGCAGTGGTTGAAGTACCCGACTGCCAGTGTGCCGAGGACCGCAGCGGGCAAGGTGAACCTGACGGCGCCGACGCCGCGCACCGCCAACGGCAAACCCGATTTCTCAGGGCTGTGGCTGACCGCCAGGCCGTTCTGCCCGACCGGTCCCGATCCCGACTCCGTCTTGTGCGGACTCGAGCTGCCGATGGGACTCGATGGCATCAACATCGGCGCCAGTCTGAAGGGCGGCTTGCCCTATCAACCATGGCTGGCGAAGCTCGTGAAGGAGCGGACAGCCAACGACGCGAAGGACGATCCGCACGTGCGCTGCCTGCCGGACACGTTCCTGCGCGCCTACTCGTTGCCTCACTTCTTGAAGTTCGTCCAGACCCCGGGCCTGCTCATCATGCTGAGCGAGGTGAACGCCAGCTATCGGCAGGTATTCCTCGACGGCCGTCCGCTGCCAGAGGATCCGACGCCTTCGTGGCAGGGATACTCGTCGGCGAAATGGGACGGCGAAGCGCTCGTCATCGACTCGATCGGATTTCGCGACGGCCTGTGGATCGACTGGAACGGCAGCGAGATCGGTGAGTCCGCCAAAGTACGCGAGCGCATCAGACGGCCCGACTACGGCCACCTCGAGATCGAAGTCACCGTCGACGACCCGAAGGCCTACACCAAACCCTGGACGGTGACTCTCAAGCAGCGGATCGTCGTCGACACCGAGCTCGTCGACGAAATCTGCCTCGAGAACGAGAAATCAGCGCAACGAATGAAATAACGACCTTGCCCTATTTGGTCTCCGGCATCAACGTCACGCGCACGTAGTTGTCGCTGTTGAGATACATCTGCGCCGCCTGCTGAATCTGCCCGGCGGTCAGCGCGGCAATCTGGTCCGGCACGTTGAACACGCTCGCCACGCCGTCGGGGGTGCCGTCTTCGTAACGGCGCACGATCTGGTTCAGGAGATAGCCGTTGTCCTGGCTGTTCTCGTCGTAGTCGCGCCGCAGCGCCGCGCGGATACGGTCCATCTGCAGGCCCGTTGAACGCTTGACGAAGGAGATCTCGTCGAACACCCGCTGTACCAGCGTCTCGACACGGGCCGGGTCGCACGCCCATGAGATACGGACGCTGTACTCGGACCGCGGGGACTTCTGCGTGAGCGGCTCGACCTCGATGCTGTACGTCCCTCCCAGCTGCTGCCGGATGGTGTCGAACAACCTTCCCTGCAGCACCATCGTCATCGTCCGCAGCGCCAGCAGATTCGCGTCGTTGTAGACGAAGGGTCCGGTGAACACGATCGACACCTGGCTCCTCGGCGCGATGCCCTTCTCGACCGTTTTCTGCACGACGCCCGTCGGAGGCGTGATGCCCAGGTCGCGCCACGTCTCACCCGACTTCGTCGCCGGCAAGCTGGCGACGTAGGTTTCGACGAACGGCTTGATCATGTCCACGTTGAAGCTGCCGACGAACACGAACGTGAAGTGGCTGGCATCCGCGAAGCGCGCCTTGTAGAACGCCATCGCCTTGGCGAG
>Ga0075421_100010664_pt1 | contig 11360 bp, 9 predicted proteins | sample SoiMetdeltSBSDD5_FD_75292 | JGI IMG/M metagenome (GOLD analysis project Ga0075421, IMG submission 75292) | Bulk soil microbial communities from a Populus tree surrounding site in Tennessee, USA - Soil MetaG P. deltoides SBSDD5 | ecosystem: Environmental > Terrestrial > Soil > Tree plantation...
TCGGATAGTAGAGGCCGGCGTGGATCACCTCGCTGTTGCGCGAGGAGATGCCGGTGCCGATCCCGGAAGCCGCTTCGGCGACGATCACCTCGTGCCCGGCGAGCGCAGCCGCCCGCGCCACCGCGAGCCCGACCGCCCCCGCTCCGACCACCAGGACCTGCATCCGCCCGTGCCCGCTCAAACCTCGACCGGCAGCCCGACATAGTTCTCGGCCAGCGACTTAGCCGCCGCCTGCGAGCTTGTCACGTAGTCGAGCTCGGCGAGCTGGCGCTTGCGGTCGAAGGCGTTGTGGCTCGGGTCGAGATGGAACAGCTGCGTCATCCACCAGGAGAAGCGCTGCGCCTTCCAGGTCCGCCGCAGGCAGGTCGCCGAATATTGCTCGAGCAGGTCGCTGCGCCCGGCGCGATAGAATTCGGTAAGCGCGCGCGAAAGCACCAGCACGTCGGCGATGGCGAGGTTCATGCCCTTGGCACCGGTCGGCGGCTGGATGTGCGCGGAATCGCCGGCGAGGAACATGCGGCCGTATTGCATGGGCTCGACCACGAAGCTGCGCATGGCGGTGATGCCCTTCTGCACCACCGTGCCCTCCGCCAGCGGACGGATCCCGCCCATGCGGGCGTGCAACTCCTGCCAGATGCGCGCATCCGGCCAGCTCTCGATCTCCTCATCGGGCGCGCATTGGAAGTAGAGCCGCGCCAGGATCGGCGAGCGCATGGTGAAGAGCGCAAAGCCGCGATCATGATACGCATAGATCAGCTCGTCCGCAGGCGGCGGCGATTCCGAGAGGATCCCGACCCAGCTGAATGGATATTCGCGATCGTGGGCGGTGAGCGCGCTCGACGGGATGCTCGGACGGCATATGCCGTGAAAGCCGTCGCAGCCGCCGATGAAGTCGCAGGCGAGCTCCTGCGCGCGACCCTGGTGACGGAAGCGGATTTTCGGCGTCTTGCCGTTGAAGTCGTGGACGCTGACGTCCTCCGCCTCGAACATGATCTGCCCGCCGTCGGCCAACCGCCGCGCCACCAGATCCTTCACCACCTCCTGCTGGCCGTAGATGGTCACGCCCTTGCCGACCAATTCGCGAAAATTGATGTGGTGAAGGGCGCCGCCGAAGGCGAAATAGACCCCGTTGTGGAACATGCCTTCGCGCTGCATGCGCGCGCCAACGCCGGTGTCGACCAGGAGGTCGGCCGCCCATTGCTCGAGCAGGCCGGCGCGGACGCGGCTCTCGATATGGTCGCGGCTGCGGTTCTCGAGGATCACGGATTCGATGCCTGCGAGGTGCAGGAGATGCGACAGCATCAGCCCGGCCGGGCCCGCGCCGACGATTCCGACCTGCGTGCGCATGCGCTCTCCGTCCTCAACCCAGCGCCGCGCTGAGGTCGGCGATCAGGTCGTCGGCGTCCTCGATACCGACCGAAAGCCGCACCAGGGTCTCGGTGATCCCCAGCTCCGCGCGCACCTCGGGCGGCACCGAGCCGTGGGTCATCAGCGCCGGATGCTCGATCAGGCTCTCGACGCCGCCGAGGCTCTCGGCCAGCGCGAACAGCTGGCAGCGCTCAAGAAAGCGCTTGGTGTCGTCGAGAGTGCCTTTGAGATCGACCGAGATCATTCCGCCGAAGGCGCGCATCTGCTTCTTGGCGATCGCGTGCTGGGGATGACTCGGCAGTCCCGGATAATAGACGCGGCGCACCTTGGGATGGCGCTCGAGCCCTTGCGCGATCTTGAGCGCGGAGGCGCAATGGCGCTCCATGCGCAGCGACAGCGTCTTGAGCCCGCGCAGCGCCAGGAAGGAATCGAACGGGCCCTGGATGGCGCCGACCGCGTTCTGCAGGAACTTGAGCCGCTCGCGCAGCTCCTCGTTCTCGCCCACCACCGCGGTGCCGCCGACCATGTCGGAGTGGCCGTTGAGATATTTGGTGGTCGAATGCACCACCAGGTCGAAGCCGTGCTCGAGCGGCCGCTGCACATAGGGGCTGGCGAAAGTGTTGTCGGCGGCGGCCAAGATGCCCCGTTTCCTGGCGATGGCAGCGACGCGCTCGAGATCGACAAGCTTGAGCAGCGGGTTGGTCGGAGTCTCGATCCAGATCAAGCGCGTGCTCGGCCGGATCGCGGATTCCAGCACGCCGGCGTCGGCAAGATCGAGATAGCTCACCTCGATCCCCATCGAACGTTTGCGCACGCGCTCGAACAGCCGGCGGGTGCCGCCGTAGAGATCGTCGACCGCCACGATATGGGCGCCGTGGTCGAGGCATTCGAGCGTGGTCGAGATGGCGGCGAGCCCGGAGGCGAAAGCGAAAGCCGCGCTGCCGCCTTCGAGATCGGCGATGCAGCGCTCGAACGCCATGCGGGTCGGGTTCTTGGTGCGCGCATAGTCGAACCCCTTGTGCACGCCCGGGCTCTGCTGGACGTAGGTCGACGTGGTGTAGATCGGCATCATCACCGCGCCGGTGGTCGGATCGGGCTCTTGCCCGGCATGCACGCAGCGGGTGGCGAAATCGAGCTGGTTCGGTTTGGTCATCACGGGGTGATCCGGAAATAGTTGATGAGATCGAGACGGGTCGCGATGCCGAGGAACTGGTCGCCGTCCATGACGATCGCGATATAGTCCTTGCGGAACAGCGGCACGAGGTCGGCGATCGGCGCGTCGGCGGAGATCGTCACCAGGCGCGTGACCATCACATCCTTCACCGGCCGCTCGAACGCCTTGTTGGCATCGTCCGCCTCGGTGAGCAACGCGGCGAGCACGTCGCTCTCGTCGACCAGGCCGACCACGTGACCACGCTCGTCGACCACCGGAAGCTGCGAGACGTCGGCCGAGCGCATGCGCGCGAACACGGTGCGCAGATTGTCTTGCGGCCGCACCACCACCGCCGTGCCTTCGCTGTAGCGGTGGGTCACGACGTCTCGCACGGTGCCGTGCCGGTGCGGATGGGTCCAGCCTTCCTGCGCCAGGAATGTCGGGTTGAAGACCTTGGAGAGATATTTGGCGCCGGAATCGCAAACCAGGCTCACCACCCGCCTGGGCGCGCCCTGCGCGCGGCAATAGCGCAGCGCCGCCGCCAGCAGCGTACCCGAGGACGGGCCGGCGAGCACGCCCTCGGTGCGCAGCAGCTCGCGCGCCATGGCGAAGCTCTCCGCGTCGGGTATCGCGTAGGCCTTCTCGACCAGCGAGAGGTCGGCGTTCGGCGGCACGAAATCCTCGCCGATGCCTTCCACCGCCCAGTTGCCCGCCGTCCCCATGCGCCCGGTCTCGATATAGGGCGCCAGCACCGAGCCCTCGGGATCGGCCAGGATCATCGCGGTGTTGGGCGAGGCTTGCCGCATGAATCGCCCGATGCCGGTAAGCGTCCCGCCCGAGCCGACGCCCACCACCACGGCGTCGACCTGCCCCTCCAGCTGGCGAAGAAGCTCCGGGCCGGTCGTGGCCTCATGCGCGCGCGGATTGGCCGGATTGGCGAACTGATTGATGTAGATCGCGCCGGGCGTGCGCTGGGTGATCGCCTCGGCGAGGTCCTGATAATAGTCGGGATGGCCCTTGCCGACGTCGGAGCGCGTGCTGATGACCTCGGCGCCCATCGCCTTGGCGTGCAGCACCTTCTCGCGCGCCATCTTGTCGGGAACAACCAGCACGGTGCGATAGCCCTTGCGACCGCCGACCAGCGCCAGGCCGAGCCCGGTATTGCCGGCGGTCGCCTCGACGATGGTGCCGCCGGGCTTGAGGCGCCCGTCCGCCTCGGCCGCTTCGATCATGGCGCGCGCCGGCCGGTCCTTGACCGAGCCGGACGGGTTGGCGCTCTCGAGCTTGAGAAACAGCCGGCACGGGCCGCGGTCGATGCGCGTCACCTCGATGAGAGGCGTGTCGCCGATGAGATCGAGGACCGAGGCCATGCCCCAGTATACTCGTCACATGCCCGTCACGCCGCCATCCATTCCACGAGCGCGGTGTTGACCGCCACCGGCTGCTCCAAGGTCGAGAGATGCCCGGACGCGGGCACCACGACGAGGCGCGCCCCGGCAATGCTCCCGGCGATCTCCTTTGCGAGCGCCGGCGGCGTCAGCTCGTCGCCGTCACCGACCAGCACGAGCGTCGGAGCGCGGATCGCCGCCAAATGCGGCCGCAAGTCCGGTCGGCGCATGAGCGCGCGCTGCTGACGCACGAAGGCCTCGACGCCGGTCTCCTCCGCCATGACACGGACGATCTCGACGAGCGACGCATCGCCGCGACGGTCGCGATGGACGAACAGCGGGAGCTGCTGATCGACGATTTCGCCCAGCCGTCCCTTCTGGGCGAGCTCGATCTGCCGCTGGCGCCGCTCGGACGTTTCGGGCGGATCGGCGCGCGCGTTGGTGTCGAGCAATGCGAGCCGCGCGACCCGGTCCGGCGCTTGGCGCATGACCTCGAGGGCGAGGTAGCCGCCCATCGACAGGCCGGCGAGCGCGAAACGCGGCGGGGCGGCGGCGAGGATGCGCGCCGCGATCGCCGCCGCGGTGTCGTCGCGGCGGTGATCGGCGACCATCACCGGCCCGAAACGCCAGAGCACGGGAATCTGCTCGGCGTAGAGGCGCGCGGTGCAGAGGAGACCCGGAATGAGGACCATCGGCAGCGGCTCGCTCATGGCTCATTTTCCTCTCGTTCGGCGGCCGGTCTGAACCCGGTCCAATTGCTGCTTCAGGCGGAAAAAATCAGTAATCATTTCGACTTATTGCGCTGCAAAGGATTGACTTTCGCGCCCGCATTCTTATGTTCGCGCCCAAACGGTCGATTGAAGATTCGACCGTCCGTCCCGCGCAATCAGTCGCTGTTCTGTCATCCGGCGCGGGTACGTTCCGGACGGTTTTTGACGAGGTTACATGCCCTTTTCCAAGCTCGGCTTGTCCGAAAAAGTTCTCGCCGCAGTCAAGGCGGCCGGTTATCCAGCCCCCACTCCCATCCAAGAACAAGCAATTCCCCACGTGCTCGCGCGACGCGACGTGCTCGGCATTGCCCAGACCGGCACCGGCAAGACCGCGGCCTTCACCTTGCCGATGCTCACCATGCTCGAAAGCGGCCGCGCCCGCGCGCGCATGCCGCGCACGCTGATCCTCGAGCCGACGCGCGAGCTCGCCGCGCAGGTCGAGGAGAGCTTCATCAAGTACGGCGCCAAGCAGAAGCTCAACGTCGCGCTGGTGATCGGCGGCGTGTCGTTCGACGACCAGGACAGCAAGCTCACTCGCGGCGTCGACGTGCTGATCGCGACACCCGGCCGCCTGCTTGATCATTTCGAGCGCGGGCGATTGCTGCTCACCGGCGTTGAGCTCCTGGTGATCGACGAGGCCGACCGCATGCTCGACATGGGCTTCATCCCCGACATCGAGCGCATCTGCAAGCTGGTGCCGTTCACGCGCCAGACGCTGTTCTTCACCGCGACGATGCCGCCCGAGATCCGGCGCATCACCGAGCAGTTCCTGCACAATCCGGTGCGCGTTGAGGTGTCGCGGCCGGCGACCACGGTCGCCACCACCACCCAGCTTCTGGTCAAGACCGGACGCGAGCCGCACGACAAGCGCGACACGCTGCGCAATCTCATCCGCTCGGTCGAAGGGTTCAAGAACGCGATCGTGTTCTGCAACAGGAAGCGCGAGGTCGCGCAACTGCACCGCTCGCTGCTGCGCCACGGGTTCAACGCGGCGGCGTTGCACGGCGACCTGGACCAGGCCGCCCGCACGGCCGCGCTCGAGTCGTTTCGCAAGGGCGAGGTGACGCTGCTGATCGCCTCCGACGTTGCCGCCCGCGGGCTCGATATCCCCGCCGTCAGCCACATCTTCAATTTCGACGTGCCGCACCACCCCGACGACTACGTCCACCGCATCGGCCGCACCGGCCGGGCCGGGCTCAGCGGCACCGCCATCACCATCGTCGCGCCCGCCGACAACAAATCGGTGGCGGCGATCGAGAAGCTGATCGGCCAGACCATCCCCTGGATGGGTGCGCCGCCGCGCGCCGCCGAAGAGCGGCCGGCAGCGGCAGAGCAGCCACGCCGCGACGGACATCGCAGGCACGGCCGGTCGGCGCCGCCGCGGCGGCACAGCGAGCCGGCGCCGGTGGCGCGGCTCGACGAGGCGCGGCCGCGCCGGGCACCGAAGCCAGCGCGGGCCTTCGAGCCTGCCGACGAGGGCGCGAGCGATCATCTTCCGGCATTTTTGCTGCGCCCATTCCGGGTCAAGGCCTGATCGCCTCCGCGCTTTTCGTCCATTTCGATTGCTTTTGTCCCATAAGCGGCGCCGCGCCGTTTACTCCGCATTCATCACCTTGCACTACGTTGCACGTTTGATCGGGGTCCTACATCACCCGACATATTCGTTTGCATCGGGGCAAGGCCGCAGGGGCACGTCAGGCCTGCGGGCGGAGCTAGTCCATGGCTGTTCACACCGATGAGCACGAACGCACGATGGCGTTCGCTGAGATTGCTCTCGGACAGATCAGGGCGCTGCGCCAGCCGGCTACACCGCGTCATTTCGAGATCTGGTACAACTACGCCACCGGCTATAACCCCTCGTTGAATCAGATGATCAACGAGCTCTTGGCGCGCAACGGCACGCTCAACGAAGCCGACGTCGACCAGATCCACGAGACCTACATCTCGACGAACCGCTTCACCGACCGCATCGACCGCGTCGGCTCGCAGGTCATGGGCGAGATCGAGCAGGTCATGGCGATGATCGGCGCCGCCGCCGGCACCGCCTCGAACTACACCGAGAGCCTCGTCGACGTGACCCAAAAGCTCGGCGTCGCCACCGACGAGCCGGCGGTGCGGGCGATCGTCGAAAGCCTGGTGCAGGCCACCAAGGAGATGGAGAAGAACAATCAGGCGCTCGAGGAGCGGCTGTCGGCCTCCAAGCAGGAGATCACCGTCCTCCAGCAGAATCTCGACGCGGTGCGCAACGAGAGCCTCACCGACCCGCTCACCTCGCTCTCCAACCGGAAATACTTCGACGACACTCTGGCAAAGGCGATCGCCGAGGCGCGCACCCGCGGCGAGGCGCTGTCGCTGATGATGACCGACGTCGACCATTTCAAGAAATTCAACGACAGCTACGGCCACCTGACCGGCGACCAGGTCGCGTAGAGCGACGCGTGGCGACACGCCCCGACACTTTGTTCCGGATAACCCGCGAATTTGCTTGATGATGTGCCCCCTGTCGGCGACATTGCCCGACACGGGGTAACACTCACAGACACCCAATTTTGTTACCCCCCAAGCACTCGGGGTAACGAAATGGCCAAGCTGACAGCGATCACGGTCGAGAACATCAAGCCCGGCCCACGGCGGCGCGAGATTCCCGATAGCGGATGCCAAGGCCTGTACCTCGTCGTCCAGCCGAGCGGCCGGAAGTCATGGGCGGTGCGCTACCGCTTCCAGGGGACGCCGCGCAAGCTGACGCTCGACGGCGCGCTGACCTTGGCCAGCGCCCGCAAGGCCGCCACCGATGCGCTATACTTGCTGGAGCGCGGCCACGACCCTGCCACCGCCAAGAAGAGCGCGAAGGTGAGGGCCGAGCTGGCGGCGGCCAACACGCTGCGCGCCGTCGCCGAGGCCTACCTTGTGAGCGAGGAACGTAAACCCGCCGACAAGCGCCTGCGCACCATCGACCAGCGCCGCACCACATTCGAGCGGCTGATCTTCCCGGTGCTTGGCGGCAGGCCGGTCGCCGACATCAGGCGCAGCGAAATCGTCAAGCTGCTCGACCACGTCGAGGCCGAACGCGGCGGTCGCACGGCCGACGAGGTGCTCGGTTGTCTGCGCATCGTCTTCGACTGGTATGCGCGCCGGGATGACGACTTCCGTTCGCCGATCGTCAAGGGCTTGCAGCGCACGCGCCCGATCGAGCGCATGCGAAACCGCGTGCTGACCGATGACGAACTGGCCCGCGTGTGGATTGCCGCTGACGGCCTGGGCGTGTCCGGCCGCTACGTGCAATTTATGCTCCTGACCGCTACGCGCCGCAAGGAGGCGGCGCGGATGCCCTACAGCGAGCTATCTAACGGCGACTGGCTGATTCCGGCCGCGCGCTACAAGAACAAGCTCGACCATTTGGTGCCGCTTTCGAAGGCCGCACAAGCGCTGCTGGCCACGGTGCCGAGGATTGCCGGTTGCGAGTATGTGTTCACCGCCGACGGCAAGCGCGCCATTGCCGGGTTCTCCCGGCTGAAGGCAAAGCTCGATCGAGCATCCGGCGTCAGCGGCTGGCGACTGCATGACCTGCGACGCACTGCCCGATCGCTGATGAGTGCGGCCGCCGTCAGCCCCGACCATGCCGAGAGGTGCCTCGGCCACGCGCTCCCCGGCATCCGCAAAACCTACGACCGTTACGAATTTCGCCACGAGAAGCTCGCCGCGTTCGAGGCGCTGGCGGCGCGGATCGACCAGATCGTCAATCCTCCCGACGGCGGCAACGTTGTCAAGCTGCGAGCGTGAGCCATGGCAAGTAGCCCACCTTTGCTCCCGCCGAGCCTAACGAGGATCCCCGGCGTCACCACACCGGGATGCATTCTGAGCCCGGCCTGTGGGTTGGAACATTGTATCGATTGGCCAGGCGTGTTGTTGGATGAGTGCCCGGCGGCGGGGAAGCTGCGCCAGCTCGAACAGGCCACTCGTGAATTGCCACTCAAGGAAGGGGTGGACGACGTCGAGATAGAGACCGCTGCACGGTCGCTACTCATGGCGGCTTGGGAGGTCGGGGCGGCACGTTGGATGGCGCGTAGGCGCCTGCTCAAATCATGCCTGAAAAGCAAGCAGGGGCGGCAGCGTAGAAGAAGGGGGTGACTATGTCGGCACTTTCGCGGCATTGGACTATGAAAAGCTGACCGCTTCTCGTGTCTCTCGCAAGATTGTCAGTGACGCTTGGAAAAGCGACCCCCCGGCGCCGCATGGCAGGCCATATGGAGAGTGGCACAGTTTCCTGGAGAAAGTTTTTCTGATTTTGGGCATCGACGCGAAGGCCGACGGCGTCAATAAGCGTCTCCAGGCAGATTTGAAGGCGATACAGGCCAAATTCAGCGAAAAATTCTGAGCGGCATATTTGTTTCCATTATCCCGGCGTTCCCCCGGCATGATCCACTGCCCGACAGTGCAGGTCCTGTCGCGGAGGTCGGTTCATGTCAATTACTTCAACGGGGTTGTCCGACTACGAACTCGAAACAGTGACCGAAACAGCCGCCTCGCCTGACCCCAAAGACAAGCAGCCGCCCCCGACTTCGCTCGAAACGATGCGGAGTGTCGCGCGGCGGCTCAATCGAAGCGTCCGCACCGTGGATCGCTATATCGGGCTGGGGATTTTGCCCGAGCCTTTGAGGATACGCGGCAAGCGGTTTTTACCCGCCGGTACCATGCCGCGATACGACGCCACCTGAACGAAACGCCGCCCCAGGCTGTGGGGCGGCGTCCGCATTTCGACCCCGATGCCGTCGGGGGTGACCAGAGCAACCCCATGCCCATATCCCACCATTTCCCGGATCGCAAGGCCGCCGACATCCCCGGCGGCACCGGTCTGCAATTCCACCTGCTCGCCGACCTCTTCCCGCTTATCGACGGCGACGAATTTGCCGCCTTGGTCGATGACATCCGCGCGAACGGGCTGCTCGTGCCGATCGTGCTGCACGAAGGGATGGTTCTGGAGGGCCGCAACCGCTGGCGCGCCTGCGAGGCGGCGGGCGTCGCCTGCCGGTTCGAGGACTACGCCGGCAGCGACCCGGTTGGCTTCGTCATTTCGATGAATCTCCGGCGTCGTCACCTCGACGAGAGCCAACGGGCGATGGTGGCGGCGAAGCTTGCCACGATGAAGCAGGGTGCGCGCACCGACCTTTCGCCAAATGGCGAAAGGTCCCAAGCGAAGGCTGCCCAGCTCCTGAACGTCGGCAAGCGCAGCGTCGAGCGCGCGGCCGATGTCCGGGAATCCGGCGCGCCCGAGCTGGTCCGTGCTGTCGAGCAGGGCACAATCTCCGTCACTGCGGCGGCAGACGTTGCCACTATGTCGCTGGAGGTGCAGCGCGAGCTCGTGGCGCGCGGCGAGCGCGAGATCCTGCTGGCTGCAAAAGGAATCCGCGCTCGGCAGACCGAGGCGCGTCTTGCCGCGCGGATGGAGCGCCACGCCAAGCTCGCCCTGTCGGCGCCGATGCCAGATCGGAAATATCCGGTCGTGCTCGCCGAACCGAGGGGATATCGGTCGCTCCTCGCGGCGTATTAACAACAAGCATTGCGGGGGCCCCAAAAGGCTTGCGCGGGCTGCGCGTTCGCAAGATGACGCGCCCGAGCCGGAGACCGAGCCCGAGCAACAGGCCGATCCTGATCAGCTGCATTGAAATAGGGCGGTTCGACCTGCCGTCCCGTGGTCCGTCGCTTCAACATCCGTTGTTCCCCTACAAGGCAGCGCGAGCCGATGGTCATGCCAGTCTGCGCGACATCACGCTCGCCCTGGGGTGCAACCATGTGTAACCATCCGAAAAAGGATGCCCGCAACCACCGCAACCAGTATCTATAGGACACTGGTGCGGTTGCGCCCCTTCGTTTTCGGTTGCTCGGTTGCCAGAATAGAGGGTCACCTGACTCGGAAGCCGCGAGTCAAAAACCTGGAGTGTGGCCCAAGCATCACAGCCTAAACGCACCCCTCGCAATACAATGCCCTATCTTTTTCAAGGGGGCTGTCGATGAAAAAGCTGTTCCTCTCAAGCGTTGCGCTGGTCGCTCTCAACGCAGGCGGTTCGGCGCTGGCGGCCGACATGCCGGTCAAGGCCAGGCCACTGCCGCCTCCGGCGGTCTACAGCTGGACCGGCTGCTATGGTGGCGGCTTCGTCGGCTATGGTTGGGGAAAGAGCCAGCATCGTTCCGTGGACCCTCGCGAGTTCCCAGGTTCCCAATTGTTTGGGCAGATGGCGGAGTCGGCCGCGCCGAACGGTCGCGGCCAACCTGTCTCCGACATCACCTCCTTCAACATGAGCGGTGCTCTAGGTGGGTTCAACGTCGGCTGCCAATACCAATTTGGCTGGTGGCTCATCGGCGTCGAGGGCGACGGGGCGGCGACCAACAAAGACGGCCAAGCTTTCAATTTTTTCAATGGTAAGGGTGCCAATAACACCCCCTCCCCGGGCAGCGAAAGGGTTCGGCCCTTTGTCAGCCAGACCACCGAACGCTGGATAGCGACCGCCCGCCTGAGGCTGGGCTACGCCGCCGACAAGTGGCTGTTCTTCATTACCGGCGGCGGCGCATGGTCGGGCGTTGACGTGACTGTGTTTGATTCACAATTTGCCCCCACCACGGCGCACCACAAAAAGACGCTCACGGGTTGGACGGTCGGTGCGGGCTACGAGTATGCGCTCGGCT
>Ga0075421_100010666_pt1 | contig 11359 bp, 5 predicted proteins | sample SoiMetdeltSBSDD5_FD_75292 | JGI IMG/M metagenome (GOLD analysis project Ga0075421, IMG submission 75292) | Bulk soil microbial communities from a Populus tree surrounding site in Tennessee, USA - Soil MetaG P. deltoides SBSDD5 | ecosystem: Environmental > Terrestrial > Soil > Tree plantation...
ACGTCGCCTCTTCAGGACGAGGTAGCGCAACTGTTTCTCGAGGCGCGCGACGATGTGTATCGCTACTTACTGAGCCTCGGTCTATATCCCCCGCAAGCGCAAGAGGGGGCCCAGGAGGTGTTCCTGCGGCTGTATGCCACTCTAAAAAAGGGTGAGAAGATCCAAAATCCTAGGGCCTGGATCTTCCGGGTGGCGCACAATCTGGGACTAAAAATCCGGATGCGGCAGAACTCCCAGGCCCCCTTCGAGGCAGACGTCGAATCCCAACTCGCCACGTCGGAGCCGAATCCCGAGCAGAGCCTGCTCGCTCGCGAGCAAACGCTCCGCTTCCATCGCGCCGTTGAAAACCTTTCGGATCAGCAACGCCGCTGTCTCTTCCTTCGGATGGAAGGCCTTCGTTATCCCGAGATCGGATCCGTGCTGGGCATCAGCCCTTCGGCGGTTGGAGAGTTTCTGAGGCGTGCGATCGCCCGCCTGAAGAAGGGCGCGCTATGAAGCATCCTGACAATGAAGCGCTGCTCCGCTACGCCGACGGCGAGTCCTCAGCCGCCTCTTCCCTCAGGATTCGCGCGCACCTCAAAGCCTGCTGGCAGTGCCGGGCCGAGCTCGATGAGCTGCAATCCACCATCAGCGAATGCGTGCGCTACCGGAAGAACGTTCTCGGCGCCCATCTTCCCCCACCGCCCGCTCCATGGACCGAGATCTATGAAAAGTTTGCGGAAATTGACGATCAGACCGATCAACGCGGGTTTTGGAATCGTTTTTTCGGTGCGCCGCTCCACAACCTGAATAAATGGGCGCCCGTCGCGGTAGCCCTGCTTCTCATTTGCGTCTTGTTCTACCGCTTTCGTCAGACACCCTCAGTCGAAGCCTCCGAGCTTCTGCGAAAAGCGATTGCCGCCGCCGACGCCCATGCTGGTAAACCGCGGCAGATCCGCATTCGCACGAAGAACCGCGGTCTCACGCGCTCGATTGGCGCCAACACGACGCTCGTCGCGAACGACGCCGATTCGGCCGCTCTTCAGGCCATGTTCTCCGCGGCGCGTTACGATTGGACCGATCCGCTCAGCGCAAAATCGTATCAAACCTGGCGCGACGGTCTCGCCGGCAAGCAGGATGAGGTCGTCGAAGCCGCCGGCGCGTATCGAATCCGGACCACAGCCGCCTCAGGAGAGCTTGCCGCCGCCACTCTCACGATCCGCTCGCAGGACCTGCAACCGATCCAGGAGCGATTGGAGTTTCGTAATCAGGACTGGATCGAGATCACCGAGGTGGCCCAGGACACCGCTCCCGCTATCAACGCAATAGCCGAATCTCCAGCGAAGGCCGTCCCGAGCATCTCTCGCGATCAAGCCCCGGCTCCTGTTGAAGCTTCGCCAGCCACCATCAGCGATGAGCTGCGTGTGCTGGCCGCCCTGCACCAGGTTGGCGCCGATCTAGGCGACCCGATCGAAGTCACGCGCAGCGGCGGACGGATTCTGGTGGCCGGACTTGGAATCGCGCCCCGGCGGCAGCAGGAGATCCAGGACGCGCTGCGCTCGGAGTCGCACGTCATCCTGCGTCTCTCCGATTCGGTCCCCGCCAAGCCAGAGCCCGATCGCGAGCCCGCTCCCGACACTTCCGTCAGCCCCGAGATTGAACGCCTGCAAACGCGGATCGCCGGACAGCTCGGAGGCCGCGTCTACTTTACCCAACTCGCCACGCAGGTGCTCGACCTGAGCGAGCCGATGATGTCCAGAGCGCACGCCCTGCGCCGCCTGGCGGAGCAGTTCCCCGCCCAGGTCGAAACCGAGCTAGCCCCATCGGACTGGCAGGTATTGCGGAGCCTGCAGCGCGAGCACGCCGGCGCCCTGCGGCTTCAGGTCTCCGAGATTGAAAAGCTCCTAAGGCCAGCCCTCGGATCAGCCAGCGCGCCGCCGAACGTGAGTCTGCCAGGCGCTTGGCAGCCTGCCACCGAAGAACTCTTCCAGTCCACCCGCCGCATCGACAAGCTTCTCGCTGTCGTGTTTGGCGCCGCTGCCGGCGACGAACCCGGTGAACAGCTTCCCTCGCAATTGATCTCGAGCCTGGCCCAGCTTCGCTCCCGACTCGCGGTGTACGATAGATTGATAGCCCAGCCGACTCAACTGGAAAACAAATGAATCTCCGTCGTACCCTGGCGCTGCTGCTGATCTTGTTCAGCAGCCTCGCGCGGGCGGAGACCTATTCCCGCGTATCCGGAATCATCATCGACCCGTCTGCGGCATCGGTGCCGGGCGCCATCGTGACCGTCGTCAGCGAAGAGAGCGGCTTTCGGCGCATGACCATGTCCGAAGCCGACGGCCACTACGCTGTGTCTCCCCTGCAACCGGGCATTTACAAGATCACTGTACGTCGCGCCGGCTTTCGCACCATGATTCGTTTTGGAGTCAAACTGAGCGAGTCGCAGCCCGCGCGCGCCGATTTCAAGCTGGTAGTCGGGAGCGTGCAAGAGACAATCACAGTCGAAGGCTCTGCGACGCCGATGGGCAGTCCCGATGAAGCCGCCGGAACTCTCATCGGACGCGACGAGATCGATCGGCTGCCCTTCAGCGGTCGCGGCGCGCTCAGCCTGATCGAGCTTGCGCCCACCGTGATCGTGACGCCCGCCACCCGCGGTGAAGCAGGGCAATTCACTTCCGCCGGGCAGCGCCCCAACACGAATCAGTTCACCGTCGACGGCATCAGCGCCAATTCGGGAGTCAGCGGCGGCGGTCTGCCCGCCCAATCCACCGGAGCGGCCCTTCCCGGGATGACCGCCTTCGGGAGCTACGATGGCCTCGTCTCCCGTGAAGCGCTGGAGGAAGTGCGCGTGCAAACATCGGCTGCCGGACCCGCATTCGGCCGCCTCCCCGGAGCGCAGATATCGCTCAATAGCCGCTCCGGGTCGAACGAGCTGCACGGATCGCTCTTCTACGGCTTCCGCAACGAGAAGCTCGATGCCAACGATTGGATCGCCAATCAGCACGGTGATCCGCGCGCTCCGCTCCGGCTGAACAATTTCGCCGCCGCCCTGGGTGGACCGCTCCTTCGCAATCGTACTTTCTTTTTCCTTTCTTACGAAGGGATGCGATTGTCCCAGCCACTAATCTGGCGTCAGCCCGCGCCCTCTGTCGCCGCTCGCGAGAATGCGCCGGCCTGGGCCCGGCCCATGCTCGACCTTTTTCCTATCCCCAACGGAAACGCCCTCGGCGGCGGCCTCGCTGAATGGACCGGACGCGCCAGCCGCCCTTCGCGCCTCGACATCGGTTCGGCGCGGATCGACCAGGCGATCACGTCCCGGATCACACTCTTCGGCCGCTATAGCGAGTCGCCCTCCGCTACTCAATTCGGAAGCAGCCAGGTTAATCTGCTGGACCTAAATTCGAGAGGTCTCACCGCCGGCCTCGATCTGCGCGCGCGCCCCGATCTGGTGTTCGACTTCCGCGTGAATGTCTCCACAGCCGCGGCAAATTCGACTTGGATCGCCGGCTCGTCCGGCGCTCGGACCTGCTATCAATTCGTTATTCCTTCGCGGCCTTGCGACTATCTCGCGAGGCTGTCGATCGCCGGGGTAGGCCAGGTCATATCCGGGTCGGAAGGCGTGCGGCGCCAGTCGCAATTCGAGCTCAAGCAGACCACTCAATTCTATAGAGGAGCGCATTCCCTCCAGTTCGGAGTCGACTACGTGCGCCTGAACCCCGAACGCTTCGACGCCAGCGGCGCGATCAGCGTGATGATGGATACAGTTGCCGATTTCGCCAGCGTCAACTACTGGACGTCCAATTCGCCTGTTCGCCAGGGATCAGCCGTTCTGCAGGAGTTCTCCGCTTTCACGCAGCATACCTGGCGCCTGAGTCCTCGACTCATGGCGACATACGGTATGCGCTGGGAGATCCACCCGGCCCCTATGCCCGATACGGCAGCTAATTTTCAGGATCCTCTGACTGGTTTCGTCGTCCCGCTGCGGCGGCCTGTCTGGCGGTCAAATCGCGGAAACTTTGCGCCGCGCTTTGGACTCGCATACCGCGCCAAGGGTCGCACTGTGATCCGCGCCGGCACAGGACTCTACTTCGACTCGAGTCTGAGCCTGGCCACCGACGTTCTGAACGACGGTCCCCTGAATGTCTCGCGGTTCGACAGCGGCCGTTACGGCGTATTCTCAACCGTACTGCGCTTCGGATTCCCCCTCAACCTGCGTCTGCCCCTGATCAAGCAATGGAACGCCTCTATCGAGCAGGGATTGGGCGACCGCGACGTGTTGTCGATCGGTTATACCGGCTCCTCCGGCCGCAACCTCATCCGGCGCGAAATCGGTGGCCCGGGAAGCACGCTCACGGATTTACTGACTTTGTCGACCAACCACGGCCTGTCCCAGTATCACGGCTTCGAAGCTCAGTACCGGCGCCGAATGGCTCGTGGATTCTCGGCGCTTGCGTCGTATACCTGGTCCCACTCCATCGACAACAGCTCCACCGATTCAGGGTTCCATTGGGCCGGCTCCGGCCTGACCGCCGATCGCGATCGCGGCTCCTCCGATTTCGACGTCCGCCACTCGCTCACGGCCGGCCTCACCTATGAGATTCCGCGATACCGCTGGGCGATCGATGGAATCCTCCGCGCTCGCATGGGTTTTCCGATCACCGTCTTAAATACCGAGCAGTTCACCGGCATCAGTTTCGAAAACATCTTCCGCCCAAGTGTCGTAGCGGGCCAGCCAACCTGGGTAGCAGATCCATCCGCGCCCGGCGGCCGGCGGATCAACGACGCCGCCTTCCAAACCGTCGCGGCGGCCACGCAAGGCAATCTCGGCCGGAACGCGATCAATGGATTCGGGATGACTCAGCTCGACCTCGCGCTCCGGCGCGAGTTCTCGTTGGGCGAGCGTCGTACGATGCAACTGCGGCTCGAAGCTTACAACGCGACCAACCATCCTAACTTCGCCGATCCGGTCAGATTCCGTTCCAGTCCCTTATTCGGGCAGTCGAGCTCGATGTTGAATCTGATGCTCGGCACCGGCAGCCCCGGCAGCGGCCTGGCCCCCGTTTTTCAAAGCGGCGGCGCCCGATCCTTGCAAATCGTAATGCGATTCCGCTTTTAGCCCTGAGAATTCTACCCTTCCAATCGCCACTAATCTTCCAAGCTCAGGCACGCGATTCGAGGTTGCAGTCCAAAGGACACAAAATGACACCAATCGCCAACCCCTACCACCTCAATTGGCATCCGCACAATTTCGGTGTCGAGCTCGAAGAAAACATGCGCGGCCTCGGCTCGATTTTGGAGGCTTACTCACGCCTTGGCGACCGCTATGGAGGTCGGCGCAAATATCGGTTGTGAATCGAGGCTCTATTGCTGCCCTGACGGTGACGGCTCCGATTGGCGCCAGTGTCGGGCCTCCACTCTCTACCTTTTCATACAGAGACTCGTGGGCAGCGGATCACCGGTACTCGGTCATCGAGATTTCCTGGTTCGCGAATGCCGTCCACATGCCCGGGACTTCCATCACGGCGAGAATCGTGCCGAAAATAAGCGCCAAGGGCAGCTCCCAGAGCCGTACGTCAAAGTATCGCCAGCATCGCAACGAGTCCAGCCAGATATTCAGCGTCTTCCCCGCAACGATCAGCGGAATCGCCGGCCTACCCAATCGAATCAGCCCCGCATACGGCATTTGCGAATCGCGCAGTCGAGTAATTACCGTTGCGTACCCAATGTTCCGCCGGATATCGGCCTCCATCGGCCAGCCCTCGAATTCGTGAATCACGCGAATCGACGGATCGAACCACAGCCGCCCTCCCGCGCGAAGGATCGCCTCTGATTGGATGCGCCCTGCAAACGCGCCCATATGCGTTGGCAAAGGATGCGCCAGGTAAACGGACCGCCGAAGGCTCCCATTGTTGTTCGCGATCATCGGTGTCTGGCCTTCGGTCCCCTGATCCACATAGGCGCGGGACAGCAGAGCAGACAGCCGGTCCATCGTTCCCGTGCCTTCGTATGTCGTCCGCCCGCTGATCGCAGCAGCATCCGGATGCGCCTTCCACGCCGCTGCAATCCGAGCCAGCCAGTCGGGAGCCGGACGGCAATCGGTGTCCAAGAACACAACAACGTCGCCTTGCGCCACTCGAACGCCGTCGTCCTTCAACCCGTAAGAGTCCGTCTCCGAGGACTTCACCATTCGCAGAGAAGGGAGGATTTGAGCCAAATCCGGCGGAGCATGAGCGGCGATATCCTCCTGTTCAACAAGTAAAAACTCGACCGTTCCCGCGAATTCCTGCCCGGCAAGCGCGGTCAGGGTGCGACGCAGACTCGCCCACGATGTTTCATCGCCCGCCGCATAATCGGAAACCAGCACGACACTAAATTCCGGCTTCATAATCAGAGGATCCTATACCGGCTTTCTTAGCCTCAACACCCGCACATCACCCTGCCGCCCCCCGTACGTTCCCATAACCTCCCATCGGTCCGGCTCGGCCGCCACCGCCGACCGCATCTGGTCGACATGTCCGTACGTATATCCAGGCGCATCGAGCACAACCAGAAGCCCCGGGTAGGTCCCGAGAAATGACGTCAATTCCTCCACAGTTGTGAAACGGAGGCGATTGTTGCGTCCCATCCAGTTAAAACTCCCGAGAATCTTCGTGCCTCGCTCAATCCTATGCCCAAGCCGTCGTTCCCCGCCGGCGACTTCGGCGATAAATGCGCCCTCCCCCGGCGCGTCCGACAGAATGAGCAGCGGCGCGTTGGCGAAGGCGGCGTTACTGACGATATCATGCGCAACTTTGTCGAGACCCAAATGCAGTTTAGGCGGGACTGCGCTCACGTTGCGGACAATACCAGCGCCCAGTAAGACCGCCGCCGTGATGGCCTTCATTTTCGTACTGGCAAGCGCGGTCTTCAAGACCCAGGCGAGACCGGAACAGAAAAACAGAATCAAAACGGGAAGAGTGGGCGCCAAGTACGCAGGCTCCCACGCGCCGATGGCGATTCGAAACGCAGCCGTTACGGGAAGTATCAGGAGCATCAGCAGCCAGATCGGATCCAAGCTCTGCTTTCGAAACAAGCGCTGCAGCATTCGAGCCAGACCGATAGCAACCAAGGGGGCTCCGATTGGGCCGAATTCGCCGACCCAGTACTGAAACGAGCTGGACAAACGCCACCAGCGGAATCCCAGCCCGCCATAAGGAGCGACGCTTTCATGTAACGCATCCGGCGCCAGCAGGAACCAGGGAACACAAAGCACAGCCACCACCACGGCAGGCGCCCAGAATCGCAGATCCCTCAGCCGTTGATGGTAGCCCAGTAGCAGCACCGCCAGGACCGGAACCGGAGCGATCGCAATCCCAGTAGCTTTCGTCAAGATCGCGCCCGCCGCAAGCAGGCCGAACCAAAGCCCTGTGCTCCACCGGTTCCATTCAATATGGCGCGCAAGAAGGATAAGGGCGACCAGCGTAAGCAGAGTCACCAGCATGTCGGTCATCACGCTGCGGCTGAATTGCTGAAACCCCGGTATTGTCGCCAGAAAAAGGATCCCGCCGGCCGCCAGCCAGCTTCCGAAATACCGCGCCGCAAGCGCGTAGGTCAAGGTAAGCGCGGCCGAGCTGGTGACGGCCATCAAGAGAAGCAACGACACCCGGGACGGGGTAAACAACGATGTCCAGAGGGCCTGCACGATATAAAAAACCGGAGGCCAATGCCCCAGCGCCACTTTCGGATAGTGCGAGTAGAATTCACGGGCGAACTGGAGTGGATTGGAGGGAAATCCGCGCGTCAGGTAGTCGTGCACCATCAATCCGGTAACGTAATGGGCGGGCTCGTCCTCATTGGAAGCGAACTCGGCCGCGAAGGCGTTCCCTCTCCACTGGAGCAGAACAACAACGATCAGCGATAGCGCGAATACCGCCACATACCGGTGCATTTTGAGCGAAGAGATTTAATTGTACTAGTTTGCGAATCCTTTCTGCCTTTTGATAAATCTATACTATTCCGATAGAGAATGATATGCACAAGTGTTTACAGATAGTTAGGGGACTTTTGGTACTTGACGGCGGGCCCTTGGCGTGATATAGTCCACTTAGTCGATAGAGATTGTCGGTTACGCTTATCATAAAACGTTGGGAGAAGAGATTGATGTTTAGGCCTTTTTATTCGCGAGCCGCCAAGTTGATCGCGACTGTCTTGTACCTCCAGGTGTCGGTCTGGGCACAGGGATCCGCTAGCATCACAGGCGTCGTCAGAGACGCAACGCAGTCTGCGATCCCGAGCGCCACGATCAAGATTGTCAATGCGCAATCCGGCGTGGCCACAAATGCTGTCTCGAACGAGGCCGGCGCCTACCGAGTAAATTCGATCATCCCCGGCGCATACCGGATCGAAGCGTCCGCGCCCTCATTCGATACGCTGGTCCAGAGCGGTATCGTCGTGTCTACGGGTCAGACGCTGGCTGTCGATCTCACCCTTCAGGTTGGAGAGCAGCGTCAGACCGTAGACGTCGAGGCCGGCGCGGCTCTTACCGAATCGCAGAGTTCCAGCCTGGCGCAAGTGGTGAGCCACAAACTAATCGAGAATTTACCTCTTGCCAACCACTCCGCTAACTCGCTGGTAAATCTTTCACCTGGCGTCGTCATGATCGACCCGGGCCAGGGAGCTGAGAACTATCCGATCTTTTCGATCGCCGGCGGGCGCGCGCGCAACCAGAACTTTACGCTCGATGGCGGCAACGTAGGCAACGTGGTTGGGCTCGCCCGGCCGTCCCAGGTTGCGAGCCTCCCACTGGATGCCCTCGAGGAATTCCGCATCATCAGCAACAACTACGCCGCCGAGTACGGCCACTCGACGGGAGGGATCGTTGCGCTGACTACCCGGTCCGGAACCAACGAGCTCCATGGCAGTGTGTTCGAGTATCTCCGCAACGATGCTCTGGACGCGCGCAATTTCTTTTCAAAGACGAAGCCGCCGCTTCGCCTGAACCAGTTTGGCGCTTCACTAGGCGGCCCGATACGAAAAGACAAGACCCATTTCTTCGCTAGCTGGGAACAGACTCGTCAGGCCGCTAGCGACGCGGTGCTATCGACGGTTCCCAGTCTGGCCCAGCGTGCAGGCGATTTTTCCGGCATCTCCAACGCCATCTATGACCCGTTTACACTGGTGGACGGAGCGAAGCTCCCATTCTCGGGCAACCAGATTCCCTCCAACCGAATCGACCCCGTGGCCAAGGCCGCATCGGCCTATTGGCCGCTTCCCAACCGGCAGGCTGACCCTAACGGCGCCAACAACTATTTGGGAAATACCGCTTTCAAGCTCACCCGGAACATCGTCGTCGGCAAGATCGATCATGCGCTAAATGACAATGATCGCTTCTCCGCCCGCTATTACATCAACGACGCCGCGACGACAAACGCCGGCTCTTATGGAATTCCAGTCGCCGACCCGTTAGCCACTAATACCGACATCCGCATCCAAAGCATACTCGGAACTTACACTCACAATTTCGGCCCCACTTTGCTGAACAATTTCCAGGTCAGTCTGATGAACCGCAAATTCATCCAAACGCGTGGCGGAGCCGGCGAAGACTATGCCGGCAAAATCGGTCTTAAAGGTGTCAGCGCCGCCGCGTTTCCGACGCTTAACGTCACCGGCTATGCGCTGCTTGGAGGGCAGGGTGTGGCCAACAGCGCCATCGCCCGCGTTCAGACGCCCATCCGTGATCTACAAATCCAGGATTCCATCTCGAAGTTCGTAGGTAAGCACTCCTTTAAAGCGGGCATCGAATATCGCCGGGGACTCAACAATGAATCCAATGACATTTCTTCCTCCGGCAATCTGGTATTCAATCGGTTGATCACCGACAGGCCTGGCTCTGCCAACACCGGCGACGCATTCGCCAGCTTTTTGGCCGGCGCGGCCAATTCCGCCGCCTTTAACAAGACCGACGTCATTCCTTCGCGGGCATCCTACTGGGCCGCGTACCTGCAGGACGACTTTCGCGTCACCGACCGCCTGACCATTAATGCGGGACTTCGCTGGGAAGTGGAAATGCCGCGGTACGTCGATGGCGACAAACAAAACGGATTCGACCCGGTGGCCATTAATCCGGTCTCGGGTACACCGGGCGTCGTGACATTCTCCGGCCGGAACGGCCTTCCGCGAACCGGCTTCGATGGGAACTTCAAGAACTTTGGGCCGCGCCTTGGCTTCGCTTACAATGCGCCATTCTCGAAAAACCTGGTGATCCGCGGTGGAGGTGGAATCCTCTACGGGCCCAATATCAGCAACTCTATTAACGTTTCCGCCACCCTCGGTTTTGCCGACAACGTCAGCTACGTGACTTCGCAGGCAGAGACGGCTTACGTGCTCCTGCTACAGAACGGACTTCCGGCCTACACCCGGCCATCTCTCGACACGCCCGGATTCGGCGCAGTGAAGGTTGGCGACAGGCCCACGACCGCCGTCCAATACTACGAACGGTACCGCCCGTCGCCGGTTTCCTATCAGTACAACCTGGATATCCAGAAGCTCTTGTTTGGCAACCTGCTCGTAGAAGCCGGATACATCGGCAATGTGAGCCATCATCTGACGGCGAATGACTTGACCATTAATCAACTGCGGCCCAGCCAATTCGGACTGGGAAATACGCAGATACTGCGGCCGTTCCCGCAATTCAGCAACGTAACGATCCTGAATCCTCCGGTAGGGAATTCAACCTATCACGCTGTGTTCTTCAAGTCCGAGCGGCGCTTCGCTAATGGATTCACGTACCTGGTCCACTATACTTTTTCAAAGTTCATTGACGATGTCGCATCCGCGGACGAATTTGGCGACCCGGGAAGCTACCAGGATCAGTACAACCGCCGGCTGGATAAAGGACTCAGCGGTACGGATATACCGCACCATCTGCTGTTCACCGGTCTGTATGAGCTCCCGCAGTTCCGGAATCACAAAGCGGTCAATCTCATTGCCGGCGGCTGGCAGGTCGGGATTACCGCCAATATTCAGTCGGGCGCCGTGTTCACAGTGTTCGATTCGGCCAACACGACGAACGGCTTCCCTGCCGGCGCAATGCGGCCGAATCTGGTCGGCAACCCGCGGCTCAGCTCCGGAAGCACGCTGCGACGCTATTTCGATACCTCGGCATTTGCCCATCCGCCGAACTTTCAATTCGGGAACTCGCCGCGGTCCGTATTGCGCGGACCGGGGAGCAATGTCGTTGACTTCAATCTGGCGAAAACCTTCACTGTGACGGAACGCGTCCGGACAGAGCTCCGCGGCGAATTCTTCAACGTGTTCAACTTCGCGAATTTCGATATCCCGGGGCATACCTTCGGCAACTCGGACTTCGGCATTATCAACACGGCGAAACCCGCCCGTA
>Ga0075421_100010670_pt1 | contig 11358 bp, 8 predicted proteins | sample SoiMetdeltSBSDD5_FD_75292 | JGI IMG/M metagenome (GOLD analysis project Ga0075421, IMG submission 75292) | Bulk soil microbial communities from a Populus tree surrounding site in Tennessee, USA - Soil MetaG P. deltoides SBSDD5 | ecosystem: Environmental > Terrestrial > Soil > Tree plantation...
TTCGCCCTTTTCCTCGTCCGGGCGGCTTAGCACGGCCACCTGGCAGCGCAATCCGTATTGAGGGAACGCGCCGGCCAGGGCGTCTTCCACGGCCGTGAGGCTCACCATTTCTCCGCTCACCTTCGCAAAGCGTTTCAAGCGTCCGAGGATGAAGACAAAGCCGTCGGCGTCCACGTTCACAATGTCACCGGTGTCGTACCAGCCGCCCAGCGCCTTGAATTCCCGATCCGCGTCTTGGTTCAGATAACCGCGCATCACATTGGGTCCGCGCACCAGCAATCGGCCGCCTTCACTCACGCCTTCCACCGGTTCGAGCCGGTATTCGATGTGGGGAAGAATCTTGCCGGCCGATCCATACTTCGCGTTCATTGGCGTGTTCAGGCTGACGCAGGGGCTGCATTCGGTGGCGCCGTAACCTTCGAGAATCCGCACGCCGAACTTCCGCGACCACAGGTTCGCCGTTGCTTCCTGCACCTTTTCGGCGCCGGCGAACATGTAGCGCAGACTGCGGAAGTCATACGGATGCGCCTTCCGCGCGTAACCGTTCAGAAAGGTGTTCGTGCCCACCATGATCGTGCAGTCCCGATCATAGAACGCCGTCGGGACAACACGGTAATGCAGCGGAGAAGGATAAATGAACACGTAAATCCCGCGCACCAGCGGCAGCAGAGTGCCGATTGTCACTCCGAAGCTGTGAAACATTGGGAGCGCGCTGAAAAGCCGGTCGCTGTCCATGATGTCGGTGATGGCCAGCAACTGGCGGATGTTCGCGATGAGATTGGTGTGGGTCAGTTCGACGCCTTTGGGCACGCCTTCGGATCCGCTGGTGAAAAGAACAAGAGCAGGTGCCTCACCGCGGAGGTGCCGCGTGCCGATGCCCGAACCGGTTGTGCGGGTGTGCCGAAAAAGAGCCGCCAGTTTCCGGCCGCCTGAGATCCTTGCGCGCACGTCCTCCAGGTAGAGGATTCCCACGCCGGCTTGAACAAACGGGTCGATGCTCAGTTTGAATCGGTCCAGAAATGCCTTCGAGGTGATGATGGTCTCGAGTCTGGCAAGCTTGATGCACGCAAGCATCGTGGCCATGCCGGTCGAGAAATTCAGGATGGCGGGCACTTTGCCAGCGGCCCAAAGACTCAGCAGCACAACGGGCGTGGCATTGACGTTCGGCAACAGAACACCGATGCGTTCGGAGCTTGTCTCTCCCAGAAACTCGCGCCATTGACGGCTCATGAGATCGACACCGATAAGCAATTCTCGATACGTCAACGACTGTCGCGTGGCGTCCTCCATAACGACCTTTTTCGGCCGGCCGCGGGCCGTCTGAATCACGGCGCTCAACGCGTTGGTCGGGCCGTGCTCCATCGCAACCTCAAATTGCTGATCGATCATCCGGTCTCGCAACCAGTTGGTCAGTGTTGCGCGCGCCTGTGCCGTGCTCACGTGCTCCACCTTCGGCGGCGAGAGCAGGTCGCTGAAATGCGCCGTCACGCGGGGGAACCACCGCTTGAGGTTTGGATGCGCGGTCCACCGCAGACGCTCAATGCCTTGAAGATGGCAGGTGATCACCCTGGCATGCGTCCTGTGGAGGAGGAACCCGGTTCCGTCGAACAGCTTCATCAACGAGCCCGTCCGGGAAAGCCGGCCTTCAGCGAACAGCACGAGCCGTCCGCCGTTCTCAAGATGTTCCGCCATCCGTTTCACTGCGTAGGGCGAGGTCGAGTCGATCAGAAACGTCCGCTTGTTCCGGATGACACGGCGATGAAGCCAGTTCTGTCGCGCGGCGACGTCCGAGGCGACGAACTTCCAGTCGTCCGGCAGAAGCACGCCGAGAAAAAGAAAGTCGAGCAGCGACTGATGGTTGGGGATCAACAGTACCGGCCCGGGCGCGTTCAAGATGTCGGTATTGTAGGCGCGCAATCGCCACAACAATCGGACGAGGAGTCGCAGCAGTATTTTCATCGTCGGGAAAACCGTTCGAGAATTTTCTTCAACGCGAGCCAGAAGATCATAACCGCCGTTACAACAACGGACACCGGCGCCAACCAGTGGTCGAGCGGGAATCTACCTGAATCGCCCAATACGACCTCCCCGGCGATCGTTTCGCCTTGGCCGGGATAAGATGCCGCTGCGCGGACACGGCCCGATCGATCAACCCACTGCGAAATCCCAGTGCAGGCCACTCTGAAAATCGGCATACGATACTCCGCTGCGCGAGTCGGCGCTATGCGCGCGTGCAGGAAGTGCTCAGCCTCGCCCCAACTGCTTTCGTCCGCCGTCGGAATGATGATCGCCTGCGCGCCCAATCGGACCAGAGAGTCAGTGACGCGTTGGTAACTGGCATCATAGCAAATGCAGAAGCCGATCTTCCCCCACGGAGATTCCCAAAGTTTTTGTTCCCGGGCGGGAAGCCCGTCATCGAAAAACTGGATCGGCACACTCTTTGCCTGACGAAAGACGATCTCGCCGTTTGGATCGACGACAAAAACGGTGTTATAAAACCGAGACTCCGAGACGAAGTCCTTCCCACCCACTGCGAGATACCGGTTGTTCAACCGGCACCAGGCTTTCAATTCGTCCGGTGGCGGTCTCTGAAGGGTGTATTCGCTTAACACCACCAGGTCTGCGGCCTTGCCGTGCTCTACAAGTTTGTTCAATTCCCGGAGCAAGTCGGCCTCGTAGGGGTATTCCAGTTGAAGACCAATTAACCGCACGGATTTACCGGGATTGATATCGTCGAGGACAAACCGATTCTTGACCAGTCCCGCCAACAAGACCACAAGCACCAGCGCGACACCAAGGCGTCTTGGACTACCGCGAATGGCGAGGGTTGCGACGACCGCCATCAGGAAAAATCCAGCTCCGTACACCCCAAGTCCGGTGAACGCGAGCGCCTGCGCCGCTTCACTGAAGGCATAACCCACGCTCAGCCACGAGAACCGCAGGTAATAAAGCTCGCCGCGAAAATATTCGAGGCCCGTCCAGAGGAACGGGATCAGCAGCGCCGAAAGCCGGCCGAACTTCAACCGACACTGCCGCGCCAGCGCCACAAAGAGCCCGATCCAGAACGCCAGCACCGTCCAAAGCGCAATCGCCGGCCAGCCAAAGATCGTCCACAAGAACGTCAGGTGCGGCGCATAGACCGCGTAACCGACGGCCAGTCCGAAATAGAACGCGCGCCGCCCCGTCGGCAGACCGGACAATTGAATCAGGCCGTAAAGATAAACGACGATCAGGAAGCTGAGCAGCGGGAAGGCGTAGGCCAGATGAAACGCCCCCGCCGCGACGCCGGCCAGCAGGATCGCTCGCTTCCACGACATCTCCGGTGTCTCCACCGGCGCGGGAACATCTACGGACCGGCTCGCTGCCTGAAGTGACGCAGTCGTATTCATCGGTCGGGTTTGACGACCTTTCCGGCGTTGGCGCAGACGCGTTCGAGTTCGGCGACGAGCTGGTTCGTTCGACGCGCTGACAAAGCGCCCCATACCTTTTCCGCGGCTCTGTGGTAGTGAGGAAGGATCCTTTGGACCAGCCTTCGCCCGGCAGCGGTCAGCACCACGCGGTAGGCGCGACGGTCGCTGGCGCTGTCGCGGCGCTGCACCAGGCCGCGCGCCTCCAGCCGGTCCACCAGGCCGGTGACGTTCGACCGGTGCATGATGAGCGACCGGCTCAGCTCGGCCTGCGTGCAGCCTTCAGGTTGATCGTAAAGCAGGTTGAGCACGTTGAACTGGCTCGGGCTGAGATTCCACCGACCGAAGAAAATCCGGCTGGCATTCCACAGCGTTTCGGCCGTGCGCAACAGTTGCAGCAGGGCCTGATACCGCGGCCCGGGCGAGGGTGTTCCTGAGCTCACGACAAACGTTTATAGCTGGATTGTTGATGTGTCAACAATAGCTTTGCTTGCGCCGCGGCGCATCTCACTGTCAATGGAACTCTGCCTATGGGTGCGTCGCGTTTCCCCTCATCCCCGGGAGAGGGAGAAGCTTTCGAGTGCCTCGAATGACTTCACCCTCTAGTGATTCGTCCCAGCGTGGCCGAAGGGAGTTCCCTGCCCATGAACCTGGGTTTGGTAGGGACATCGCGCTGCGATGTCCCCGCCCGCGAAGCAGCGGGCGGAACCGTTGCGCCGCTGAACGCGGCGCGGACGGCGCAGCGCGCCGCCCCTACCAGGTTCAAGGGCGCAAGGCGCGCACAAAGTTCGGGGCGTTCTCTCTTGGGGGAGAGGGCTAGGGTAAGGGCGGTCCAATTCTCTAACTGAATCGTTCCTCCGAGGGAGAGGGCGGGATGTGAGGGGAAAGGAAGCAATCCGAATATCCGCGCGGCTGCAAGATTTTGAGAGGCGCCCTGCAGGCGCGCCTTCGAATCGCCGCCTCCCTAGAGTCAAGTTGGAACCGCTTGCAAATCTACGTCTGGATTGTTAAAGGCTCGCTGACAGGCATACGTTTATGAAACGACGATGGAACTTTTCACTCTGGGCGGGATTCTTTCTCGTGGTGGTTGGTCTCGTAAGTTATGTCCCGTTCTTCTCGTTGTTCCCCGCCACACGTGATTTTCCCTGGGTGAACCTGTTGCTTTTTCTCGCTGGGGTAATTCTTCTCGGCAGGGGCCTGATGCGGGCCTTCCGACAGCCTCAGCTTTATCGCGGTAAAATTTTCGGCCCGATCCTGACCGTGCTCGGCCTGGCGGGCATCAGTTTCTTTTCCTACGGCCTTTTTTATGTTGCAAGGCAATTGCCGGCGGCGACAGCGGCGCCGCGAGTCGGGCAGAAGGCGCCGGATTTCACCCTGCCGGATCAAAACGGCAAGACGGTGACACTCGCGGAACTCCTCACGTCCGCGCCGGCCGGCGCCGCGGGCGCAAAAACCAGCGGCGCTTTGCTGATCTTCTACCGCGGTCACTGGTGACCGCTTTGCAACTCCGAGTTGCGGAGTTTCCAGCAGCGTCTTCCCGAATTTAATTCACGCGGCCTCCGCGTGGTCGGCATCAGCACCGACGCTGAGGACGTGACGCGCCAGCACTGCCGGAAGCTGGGCTTCACTTTTCCGGTCCTGTCCGACCCGAAGGCGGAAGTGGTTGGACGCTACGGCCTCTTGCATCCGGGTGGAGGGCCCAATGGCGCCGACATCGCGCGTCCCGCCGAGTTTCTGATCGATTCCACAGGCGCCATCCGCTGGGTGAACCTCACGGAGAGCGTTATGGTCCGCGCCCGGCCCGATCAGGTGCTGAAGGCGCTCGATGAACTGAAGGGGGCTGCGCCGGGAGGAGGGTAGTTCGTCCGAGTTCGTCATGTCCGCTTCGCGGTGCTGGGACTGGGAAAATCCGTCTGACAACTTTTTGTCGCATATGCGACAAAAAGTTGTACCGCTCTGATGGACGTTCACGGAGAGATCGGTGCTTGTGCCGCGCCGGCGATTGAGTAGAAAACACGGCCGATGACGAAGCAGATGGTTACCTTTGCGATACTCTTCACATCAATCGGGCTTTGCGTTGTCGGCTGTTCTGCTGTTTCGCCAGACGTGAATCTCAGGTTCCACAATTACACTCTCGATCACGACACGCCGGTCCATCCAGCGTTCCAGGCGGAGCTTGAAAGAATTGATGACGAACTACGCGCCAGACACGGCATGACGACAGAGCAGACGGCCGTGGGCGTGTTGGATTTGAAGACGCTGCGTCTGGCCATGATTCATCCCGACCGCGGCGAATATGCCGCGAGTGTGCCCAAGATCGGCATTCTGCTCGCCTGGTTTCAACTGCACCCGCAGGCGGCGACGAACCTGGACGCGCAAACCCGTCATGAATTGGGCTTGATGGTCAAGGCCTCCGACAACGAAATGGCCGCGAAGTTTTCGCAGGAGATGGGGCTGAAACAAATCCAGGCGGTGCTCAACTCCTATCATTTCTACGACAAAGATCACGGCGGCGGAATCTGGATTGGCAAGCACTATGGCAAGGGCGGCGAGCGCATTGGCGATCCGGTCGGTGACCATTCCCATGCCGCAACCGTGCGCCAGTTGCTTCGTTATTTCCTGCTACTGGAACAAAGAAAACTGGTTTCGGCCGACGCTTCCAAAACGATGCGCGAGATATTTGAGTCCCCGGACATCCCGCATGACCGCATCAAGTTCGTCGAGGCGTTGTCGGATCGAAACGTTCGGATCATCCGAAAATGGGGTTCGTGGGAGGACTGGAAACATGACGCTGCCGTGATCACCGGACCCCGGCGGCATTACATTCTCGTTGCTCTGACGCATCATCCAAAAGGGGACGATTACCTGGTGGACCTGGCCAAAGCGGTGGACGACTTGATGGCCGGTGCTGCCGCAAAGAAGTAGTCAGCGCGACGCGGTACGGCACGCGCCGAATCGGTGGTCTCGGCAGATTGCGTTCGGTTGAACCGGGCTCGCGCCGCAGGCCTCCTCAGCCAAGAACGCCCCGGATCGGCTCAGCCGAACCCTCGACGAGGCGCACAGGGCGGCCGTCGATTTCGACTTCCATCTTTTTATAGTCCAGGCCGAGCTGGTGCAGGATCGTCGCTTGAAGGGCGCTGATGTATTGGGGGTTTTCCACCGCCCGATAGCCGATCTCATCGGTGCTCCCGTAGACCGTTCCGCCTTTGACTCCTCCTCCAGCCAGCCAGGAGGTAAAGCCCTTGGGATTGTGATCGCGCCCGGTGGTGTTCTGGGACCACGGTGTCCGGCCGAATTCGCTCGTCCAGACCACCAGCGTGCTGTCGAGGAGACCATGCTGTTTCAGATCGCGGATGAGTCCGGCGATGGGTTGGTCTGTCTGCCGACAGAGCGGGGCATGACTCTCCATCTCACCATGCGCATCCCACGAGCCATTGCCGCCGCCGGCGTGGCAGATCTGAATGAAGCGGACGCCCCGTTCGACCAGGCGTCGCGCGAGCAGCAGTTGCTTGCCAAAATCCTCCGTCTCCTTCTCGCCAATGCCATACAAGCGTTTCACGGAATCGGGCTCTCCTGAAAAATCGACTGCCTCCGGCGCGGAAAGCTGCATTCGGGCGGCCAGTTCATAGGCTTTCGTGCGTGCCGCGATGGCACTGTGAATACTGTGTTCAGCGCGAAACTCCTGGTTGAGCAACTCCAGGGCGCGCATCTGCCGGTCTCGTTCGGAAGCGGTGACACCTTTGGGCGGATAAAGATTGCGGATCGGCGTGTCGCCCGGCTGAAACGGCGTGGCGGAAACGGAGGCGCCCAGGTAGCCCCCGCTCAGTTGGACCGGCGACGACGGCCGGCCAATGTTCACAAAGGTCGGAAGGTTTTTGTTCTCCGTGCCCAGCGCGTAGGAGACCCAGCTTCCCAGACACGGATGTTCCACAATGCGGTCCCGATGTCCGGTTGCTGTTTCGATGACCGCCGGAAAATGGTTTGTCTCGTGACACCACATCGAGCGCACGAGGGCAATCTCATCGATCACGCCGCCGACGTGCGGAAACCAATCCGAGACGGGGGTCCCCGACTTGCCATAGCGCGTGAACGTCCGTCGGCACGGAATGACCGGGCGTTTCATTTCGGCCAGGTTGTCCCCAAAGCCGACCGCATCGATCATCGTGCCCGCCCACTTGTTATCTTTGGGATCGAACGTATCGATGTGGCTGACCCCGCCGCACATGAACAGGAAGATGACGGATCGCACCCTGGGCGGAAAATGAGGAATCAGCTGCGCCCCGTGAATCCTTCCTTCTTCCGCCCACAGCCCGCCCATGGCGGCGCCGACGAAGCCGACGCCCGTCTGGAACAGAAACCGTCGCCGCGAGATTCGTCCGCAGGGAAAGATTGTTCTCTCGTTCATTGAGCCGGTCGGCAAGGTGAGGGACCTTCAGCGCAGATACATGAATTCATCGAGATTCAGGAGCAGCCAGGCAAAGCCCTTGATCCGCTCCGGTTGGTTGTCGATATACTCCAGCGCCTTCACTCGCTCGGATTCTGTGGGTGAACGTCCCAACGCCGTGCGGAAACCGGCGGTCACAAGCGGGGCGCACTCGGCGCCGCCGGCTGCCTGTTGGAGTCGTTCCGCAAAGCAAGCGGAGGCATCTTCGAGCAATTCATTATTCATCATGAACAGCGCTTGCGGCGCCGTCACGGTCTGGTTTCTGCGCGGACAGGTGGCGCGTCCATCCTCGGCGTCGAAAGTCGTGAGGAAATCCGGCGTTATGTCCGCACTGGATCGAAAGCCGCGCATCATGTACGCCGCGCGACGATGGGAATTGCTGTTTGTCTTGCCGCTTTCAAAAGACTTGCCGCCGAGGGTCAGGTCGAGCTTGCCCGCCACCATCAGCACCGCATCGCGAATAGGTTCTGCTTCGAGTCGTCGTACCGGAAACCGCCAGAGGAACCGGTTGTCGGGATCGATCCGTTGGTTGGCAGCGATTGTCGCGGACGGCCCGGCGGAAGCGCGCCGGTAGGTTTCCGAAGTCACGATGAGCCGGTGAAGCCATTTCATGCTGTAGTTCTGAGCAATGAACTCGGATGAGAGCCAATCGAGGAGTTTGGGATGCGTGGGTTTCCCGCCGAGCGCACCCCAGTCGCTCGCGGAAGCGTGCAAGCCCGTGCCGAAGTGCCATTGCCAGATGCGATTGACAGCGACCCTCGCAAAGAGCGGGTTTTCCGGGGCCGTCAACCAATCCACAAACGTCTCGCGGCGTCCTTCGCGAAACTCGAGCTTTTCCGGCCCGAATGGAAATCCCGGTTGCACCTCCTGGTTCGACTTCGGTCGTTTTGGATCGCCCGTGATCAGGACGAAGTTTTTTTCCGCAGCCCGCTTCGCATCCTCTTCGACCGTCCAAAACACCGGCAGCGGCTCCGGCGGGGTGAGTTCCTTGATCTGCTTGAGGTAGTCGTCGTATTGCCTGGCTTCTTCCGGCGACATCACCGTTTTGATTTTCGGCGGGTCAATGCGCAGAATCGGATAATAATCATCGGCGATCTTCTGCTCGTCGGCAGTGCGTGTCTTTTCCGGTTTTCGAATCACCGCCTGCACTTCCGGCGGAAGCATCTGGAGCCGTTCCTCGTAAAGCCGGCTTCGATAGGGCTCGATCAACCGGTTCATCGGCTCCTCGACCGCTCGTTTGCGCGACTCGTACTCCTCCTTGGACCGTCCATGAACGAAACGTTGTTCGGCAGTGGCCAACTCCACGGACCGAAGCACCAGCGGATCAAACAGCGCCTTCATCGAGTAGAAGTCGGCCTGTTTGATCGGGTCGTAGAAGTGATCGTGGCATTTGGCACAGCCGACGGTCATTCCAAGAAACGCGCTGGAAATCGTCTCGACCGCGGAAATGGCCAGGAGATGATCCGAATTCATTCTTTCGGTCGCCCCCCGAGCCAGGAAGCCCAACGCAAACAAATCTTCAGGACGGGGTTCTGTCCGAACGCGATGGCCCGTGGCCGTCACGGTCGTCCTTACCCGATCGCGGTTCCCGCAAATCTGGACGCGCACAAACGCGTCGTAAGGCAGGTCTTGATTCAACGCCGACACAACCCAGTCGCGCCACAGATGAATTCCAGGTGCGGCGGGCATGTTCTCGTCCACATCCGAGTAGCGCAGCACGTCGAGCCAATGCCGTCCGTAACGCACACCGTGCTGTTCGCTCGACAGGAGGCGGTCCACAACCTTTCCGGCCGCGCCCGCCGATTCGTCCGCAAGCCAGGCGTCCTGCTCCTGCAGACTCGGCGGAAGCCCGGTCAAATCAAACGAGACCCGTCGCAGCCACGTCAACTTGTCCGCCGGGTCGAGCGGTGACAGCCCTTGCTGCCGGCATTCCTCTGCGATGAACGCGTCGATCGGGTTCGGCGACGAACCGACGCCTTGCGGAACCTCGGGACGCAGGAGCGGTTGGAGCGACCAGAGGTCCTCTCTCTTTTTGGGGCCCTCGGCCAGGACCGGCATGGCAAAGGCCAGGAATAGTCCGAGAACAGGCGCGTGCGTCTCGAGAGATGCCACCAAGAACCGCCGCTTGGACCGCCGCAGTGAAGAATTGGGAAGTTTGGACCACATGTGCGTCAGCCAACGAGACCACAAATTCCCCGGGTCTGCAAGCCGCTGGCGCGCAAAGGGACCGTGTATCGCCATGCATTCATCAAATCGGACGACTGAATCTTTTTGACGCCGTCTCCGTCTTTGAGTGAAATACGGAAAAACCAATGATAAAGCATATGCGTTCAATTGATTCAACAGCGGGGGGTCTGACGCGCCGAATCGGCGTGGCAGGAGCCACGATGGTTCTGGTGCTCTCGCTGGGAGCGGCCGACAAGCCGATTGACGTCAGCAAACTCCCGCCGCCGGCGGACAAGAAAGGGCTGACGTACGATAAGGACATCAAACCGCTGCTGGAAAAGTCCTGTCTCAAATGCCACGGCGCCGAGAAACCCAAGAGCAAGTACCGCGTGGACAGTCTCGAAGCGATGATCAAAGGCGGTGAGAGCGGCGAGGCCGCGATCATTGCCGGCAAAAGCGAGAAGAGCCCGCTGATTCATTTCGTGGCGGATCTCGTGGAAGACTATGAGATGCCACCGCTGGACAAGCGGGACAAGTATCCGGCGATGACCAAGGATCAGATCGGTATCCTGCGCGCGTGGATTGATCAAGGCGCCAAATAGACACGCGCTCCATTTCAGTTTTGCAACCTCCGGCAGCCTTTCCGTCGGAGGTTTTTTGTCGGAAATCGGCGCATCTTGACACTACCACCGTTGGAGCGCGGGATTCCAATCCCGCCAGCCAAAAGTCTGTGCCACTCGCGGGATTGGAATCCCGCGCTCCATTACCTACTGTTGTCATCGCAGCGCCAAGATGCGCCCTCGAAGAGTCCGCGGGCAAAATCTGATTTCCTCCCGGTTCAGGCTGTGGCTAAATCGAGGCCGTTAATTCCTATGATCAAAACCAAAATCGCCCTGCTCGGCGCCGGTTTCATCGCTGACATTCACATCGAGTCGTATCACCGTTTTGTGCCCGACGCAGAAGTGGTCGCTGTCTTTACCCGCAAGCCGGAACGCGCCGAAGCGTTCGCGAAGAAGCACGGCATTGCGAAATGGTTTGGCGACCTTGACAAGGCGATCACCGAGTCCGGTTGCGACATCGTCGATATCTGTCTGCCGAACTTCCTGCATCACCGCGCCGTGCTGACGGCCGCAAAAGCCGGCAAACACGTCATCATTGAGAAGCCCCTGGCGATGAACCTGGAAGAGGCGGACGAAATGATTGCCGCGTGTACGTCGGCGAATCGCAAACTGATGTATGCCGAGGAGCTTTGTTTCGCCCCGAAATATGAGCGGGTCCGCAAGCTGGTGAACGAGTGCGCGGTTGGGAAGATCTTCCAGATGCGGCAGTGCGAAAAGCACT
>Ga0075421_100010671_pt1 | contig 11357 bp, 10 predicted proteins | sample SoiMetdeltSBSDD5_FD_75292 | JGI IMG/M metagenome (GOLD analysis project Ga0075421, IMG submission 75292) | Bulk soil microbial communities from a Populus tree surrounding site in Tennessee, USA - Soil MetaG P. deltoides SBSDD5 | ecosystem: Environmental > Terrestrial > Soil > Tree plantation...
TCAGGAAAACCTCGCGCGCACGCGGCGCAGCGCGCCTTCGAACACTTCGCGCTGCTCCTCGGTCTCCACGACGATGGCGATGTCGGTGGGGCCAGCGGGGTCGGGGGACTGCTCGCTCAGCTCCGCGACCAGGATCTCAGCGGCGTCTTCGATGGAGAGATTGCCGGCGCCCGTCCCGAGCGGCGGCACGCTGAGGCGGGCAAATCCCCATTGCCGGGCGCGCTCCAGTGTGGACCGCCAGGCCCGGGCGACCCCGCGTTTGGAGACGGGCTCTTCGCGACTCTGGATGATGGCGTGGATGACGAATTCCGCGGGCAAGTCCCCTCCGGCCGCGGTCACGACCGCGGCGCCGACGACCAGCTCGGAGTGGAGGTCGAGGTGACGCTGAAACTCGGGGCCGCCCATCTGTTCGAGCCGCCGTAACGCGGGCGTGGTCGGCTCGAGTTGTGTCGTGGCGGGACGGACGATGGCGTCGGCGGGAAGAAACCCGAGATCGTCGACGACCACGCGGATCACCGCGCGGCCACCTCCCGGGAGCGGCGGTACAGGGGCGCCGCATCGTCGGGGCGGTGCAGGCGATCGAGCACGACGCCCTGGCCGTACAGCGCCTTCGAATGCAGGGGGTCGAGCTCGCAGGCACGCACGAAGGCGGCCAGCGCGCCGTCGAGATCGTCGACGTGATTCAGCGCTTCACCCAGATAGAACCACGCGGTGGGACTCCAGCTCTCGGTTTCGACGACGACGCGGAGATGCGGCACGGCGAACGACCACAGTCCCTTCCGCAGCAGCACGATGCCCAGCGCGCTGCGGACAGTGAGGTTTTCCGGATCGAGCAACAGCGCGTGCTCGAGATCGGCGCGCGCTGCCGAGTACCGCCCCATCGAGCCGAGCAACGTGGCGCGCTCCAGGAGCAGCGGCACGCACTCCGGTTGTGCGATCAGCTGCTGATCGAGCGTCTCGAGCGCGCGCTCGGCCGCCGAACCCGGTGACGTCGCGGCTTTGCCGTTGCCGTTCGCGTGCCCGTTGCCGTTTGTGTGGCCGTTGCCGTTCGCGTGCCCGTTACCGTTTGTGTGGCCGTTGCCGTTCGCGTAGCCATTGCCCTTGGCGTGACCGTTTCCTTTTGAAGCGGTCGCGTTTGCCGGGGAAGCTTCGGCGGGCGCCGGCTTGGACGGCAGCGTGACTTCCGTCAGCAGGCGGGCTTCTTCCGACAATTCCGCCGCGACTCGCGCACGTTCGTGCGAGTGGTCTCGTCGCTGGGAGAATTGTCGCATCATCCGGTAACCTCGTTTGCAAGCCACGACATGTAGCGTTCCAATCCTTGCGTCACCGGCAGCGCGAGCAATTCCGGCACCTCGTATGGGTGCAGCCGCTCGACGCTCGATCTCAACGCATCCCATCGCGCCGCGTCCGTCTTGAGCAACGCGACGACCTCGACCGTTTCGGTGACCTTCCCCTCCCAGCGATAGATCGAGCGGCCGGGTAACAACGTGCCGCAAGCGATCACTCGCTGCTCGACGAGCGCAGTGACGAAAGCGCGAGCCTCGGCCTCGGTGCCGAGCGTCGTAATCACGACGAGCGCCTGTTGCGCCATTTCGGGGCCGCTAACGTAGCCCCCCTGCTGAAGATGGGCAAGGGTGTGGCGAACAGGCAACGGGGCCTGGAAATACGTCAATCAGACGGTCTGAGACGTTCCAAAAGGATCGCTGTCTGGATGATCGCAGCATGGGACAGGGCTTGGGGATAGTTCCCCAGCTGCTCACCGGTGGCGGGATCGATCTCCTCCGCGAACAGGCCCAGCGGCCCCCCCCGCTTGAGCAGCAAGCGGAATAACCGCTCCGCCTCGGCGTGCTCCCCGGTCAGGGCCAGGTTACCCACGACCCAGCAGCTGCAAATCACGAACGCGCCTTCGGTTCCCTCGAGGCCGTCCGCCGACCGATAGCGGTAGATCAGGTCCTCGCAGCTCGTGGCCAGCTCCTTTCGCACCGCGGCCAGGGTCGACCGCACCCTGGGATCCTTCCGCTGCAGGAACCCGACCTTCGGGATGACCAGCGCCGATGCGTCCAGGTAGGGCGATCCGTAGGCCTGGATGAAGGTCTGTCGCTCTTTATCCCAGCCCTGGTCCATGACCTCGGCGTGCAGGGCCGCCGCCTCCTTGCGCCAGCGCTCGATGTCGCCCGCCAGATGAAGGTCGGTCGCCATCCGGGCACCCCGGTTGAGGGCGACCCAGGCCATCACCTTGCTGAAGACATAGTGTTTCGGCTCGAGCCGTGGCTCCCAGATGCTGTGGTCGGGCTCGCGCCAGTGATCGGCGGTCCAGTCGACCAGCCCGCGAAACACCTTCCAGGCGCCTTCACTCATCGGATGTCGCTTGCGCCACAAGTGCGCGGTCTCGAGCAGCTCTCCGTAGACGTCCAGCTGAAACTGGCCGACCGCGCCGTTGCCGATGCGGACCGGGTAGGCGCCGCGGTAGCCCGTCAGGTGATCGAGGACCTGCTCGGGGAGGTCGCGCCGGCCGTCGATGCCGAACATGATCTGGAGATGGCGCGGCGTGGCCCGGCGCGACGTCCGCTTGAGGAACTGCACGAAGCCGTTGGCTTCGGCATCGTACCCGAGGCGATCGAGCGCGTACAGCACGAACGCGGCATCACGCAGCCAGGTGTAGCGATAGTCCCAATTGCGGCCCCCGCCGACGCCGCCGGGCAGCGACGTGGTGGGCGCGGCCACCACGGCGCCCGTCGGCTCGTAGCAGCACAGCTTCAGGGCGAGCGCGCTCCGTTCCACGGCTTGACGGTAGGGCCCTTCGTATCGCAGACGCGACGACCACTCGTCCCACCAGCGCGCCGTGGCATCCAGCTTTTCCTGCGGCCGATAGTGATCGACCGGGTGGACTTCGTCGTCGTCAAAGCGCAGCACGAACCAGGCGCGATCGCCGGTGTTGAGCATGAGCCGCGCCTCGGCCACCTGGTCCCGCAGCTCCCACTTCACGTCGGGACTCGAGGCGATCGTCGCGACGTCGTTGTCGTCATCGGTCGCCAGGACACCCGCCGCGCGGCGGTGCAGCTGCGGCGGGCGATGGGCGTAATCGAAGCGCGGCTCGAAGGTGGAGCCCACTTCTACTGTGCCGCGCGAGCAATGCACCCGCCGCAGCACTTCGGGGCCGTGCGTGCGGGCCGGCCCGACCGGCATCAGGTCCGTCACTTCGACCACGCCTCCCGCGCTCAGGCGGAAGGTGGTGACCAGGATGTTGGTGCCCGGCAGATAGCGTTGCTCGGTGGTGGCCGCCGCGGTCGGGGCGATGCGCCAGCTGCCGCCCTTCGTCTCGTCCAGCAGCGCGGCGAAAATCGAAGGGGAGTCGAAGCACGGCGCGCAGCACCAGTCGATCCCGCCATGCGGACCAATCAGCGCGGCGGTATGGAGGTCCCCGATGACGCCGTAGTCGCTGATCGCCGGCTGGCTCACGGGCGCGTTCCGGCGAACGCGCCGGCCGCGAGCCATCGCAGCAGCTGGGTCACCGCTTCAGGGTCGGGAAGCGCGTAATCGGCCTGCGTCGCCCCATCCCACGGCGCGCCCACGCAGATCGATCGCCCGATGCCGCGCAGCGACCGGAACGCTTCTTCATCCGTGGCGTCATCACCCACGTACAGGGCTCGCACCCGGGTCGGCCAGTCCGCCCCGTGCCGCCGTACCAGCACGAACAACACCGCGTGCCCCTTGTGCCAGGCCACCGGTGGCCGGCCTTCGATCACGAGCTTCCCGGAGACCACCCGCAGCCGGCGCCGGCGCAGGATCTTGGAGGCGCGCCGCAGCACGGCTTCACGCCGTTCTTCGGGCACCAGCCGGACGTGGTAGGACAGGGTCGCTCCCTTGGCTTCGACCTGAGCCCCGGGCTCGTTCAGGCGCTCCAGCTCCGCGGCGGCCCGGGTTACCGTCCCGGCAAAGCGGTCGATATCCGGATGACGATAGACCAGGCCCGGGCCTTCGATCTCGAAACCGTGATTGCCTACGTAGGTGAGCCCGGCGATGCCGACCAGGCGCTTGATATCGGCGAGCGAGCGACCGGTGACGATCACGGTGTCGAGGTTGGGCGTGCGGGCTGCCGATTCCAGCGTTTGGCGTGTCTGCTCCGAGAGATAGGCGTCCTCCGGACGGTCCTGGATCGGTGTCAGCGTGCCGTCGTAATCGAAGAACAGCCCGACCGTCGGACGAGTGGCGAGCCACGGCTGCAGGCGCCGGCGCACGCTCTCCAGAATCCCGCCGGTGCGCGGCCGGGAGGAGGCCGCTTCGGCCGCCGTGAGGAAGCGCGCCACCCAGGTCTGGACCGAATGCTCCCGCACCCGGTCGCGCAGCGCGGTCATTCGGGCTTGACGCTCGTCCGTGGGCATCGTGAGCGACCGGTGCAGCGCTTCGGCCACCGCGTTCACGTCGAACGGGTTCACGAGCAGTGCTTCCTGCAGCTCTTCCGCCGCGCCGGCCAGCTCCGAGAGGACGAGCACGCCGGGCTCGTCCACCTGCGCGGCGACGTATTCCTTGGCAACCAGGTTCATGCCGTCCCGGAGCGGAGTCACCAGGGCCACGTCCGCGTGGCGGTACAGTCCCCCCAGCTCGGTCTGGCTGAGGCCCCGCACCAGGTAGCGGATCGGCGACCAGCCCTGATCCGAGAACCGCCCATTGATCCGGCCCACCGTCTCATCCAGCTCTCGCTTCAGCTCGCGGTAATCGGAAACCTGCTCCCGCGATGGAATGAGGATCTGGGTGAAGACGAAGCGACCGTGGAAATCGGGGTGCAACTCGAGAAACCGCTCCACGGCCAGGAACCGCTCCGGAATCCCTTTGGTGTAGTCGAGGCGGTCCAGGCCGATCACCTGCGCCGGCTCATCCGGACCGCGTTGGCGCGGGCCGGCGGCGCGGGCCAGGGTCTCGATGAGACCCGGATCGATCCCGATGGGGTGCGCCTGCACGCTCACCGTGCGGCCTTCGAACTGGATCGTTTCGGCCGATCGGTCGACGTCGCAGCCGAGCAGGCGTTCGGCACAATTGAAGACATGCTGGGCGTACGAGCCGACGTGGACACCGACCAGGTCCGCGGCCAGCATCCCCCGCAGCAGCTGGCGACTCCACGGCAGAATCCGGAACACGTCGTAAGCGGGGAAGGGGATGTGGAGGAAGAACGCAAGGCGCCGCCGCGGCGCGCGCCGACGCAGGAAATGTGGGACCCGGAGCAGCTGATAATCGTGGATCCATACGAGGTCCTGGTCCGTGCTTTCTTCGGCTGCGGCCCGGGCAAAGCGCTCGTTCACCTGCTCGTAGACCGCCCACATATGCTGATCGATTTGCGTGCGGGCGATCATATAGTGGAACAGTGGCCACAGCGTGCGATTGGAGAAGCCGCCGTAGTAGGCCGACAGCTCGCGTCCCGAGAGGTTCACGGGCCGGTAGCGCACCTTCGTGCCCGCTGGTGGCACCAGGGTGGCGCCGTCGTCCTCCGGTTCCTGCTCGATCCCGGGCCAGCCGACCCAAACCCCGCCGCGCTCACCCAGTACCGGGTCGAGCGCCGCCACGAGGCCGCCCGGGGACCGGGTGAACCGGATGCCATCGGGACGGCGCTCCACGGTGAAGGGAAGGCGGTTGGAAACCACGACGAGCGCGCGCTCGCCGGGCAACGAGGGTTCCTCCCTCGTGACGGCCGCGGGACCCTGAGCCGAGAGCCCGGGGACGGGAAGAGTGCCCGGACGCATGGTCGCTGATACCCGGCCTGCGTGAAGTGGCTCCGCCTTCCCGCCATACCGGTCGCTGTCATTGGGCTCCGGGCCTACCTTAGGTGCCTGATGCGACCGAGCCTGTTGCTGATCCTGGGCTGTGTGATCGGCCAACGCGACCTGTGGTCTCAATGCTCCGATGGGTCCCCGCCGCCCTGCACCAGACCCCTTCGCGCCCCGCCCGCGAACAGCGTGGCCGTGCTGTACTTCGACAACCTCTCTCACGACACCGCCGACGCCTTCCTCGCCGATGGCCTGACAGAGGAGATCATCATCCGATTGGGTCAAGTGCCGCGGCTCGATGTAAAGTCGCGGTTCGAAGTGCAGCGTTTCCGGGGTCGGGCCACGGTGCAGGATCCCCCGACCCTGGGCCGGTCGCTGAACGCCATGTATCTCGTGACGGGTAGCGTGCAGCGCGCCGGGGACCGTGTGCGATTGCGCGTTGCGCTGGTCCGCTCGGCGACACGGGCGCAGCTTTGGGGCGACGTCATCGATCGGGCCTCAATCGACCTGCTCACGGTGGAGTCCGACATCGCCCGGGAGGTGGCGATGGCGATCACGGGGCAGCTGCTCCCGGCGGAGCGCGCGCGGCTGGCCCGGCCGCTGACTTCCGATCCGATCGCCTACGAGGAGTACCTGCGCGGGCTGCAATCGCTGCACAGCTCGACCGACGAGGTGGCGCAGCGCGGCGCGCTCGCCCATTTCGACCGCGCCATCGCGCGGGATTCGGGGCTGGCCGCCGCGTTCGCCGCTGCGGCGAACGCATGGGCGAATCTCGCGGACGGCTTCTTACCCGGCCGAGACGCGTACGTCCGGGCGCGCGAAGCCGCCCGTCAGGCGATAGCACGCGATTCCTCAGAAGGAAGGGCGATCGCGATGCTCGCGCTGTCAGTCCTCGCGCTCGACTGGGATGCAAGGGAAGCCGAGCGGCTCGCGCGTCGCGCGATAGCCGTGGATCCGCGAGTCGCCGATGGCCACTTGGTCCTCAGTAATGCCTTGATGGCCGCTGGTCGAATAGACGAGAGTATCGAGGCAGCGCGTCGCGGATGGATGGCGGACTCGCTGTACACGATCACCGGCGTCATCTATGCCGATGCCCTCATTTACGGGCGTCGGCTGGATGACGTCGCGGCGCTGTTGCCGCGACTGCGCGCGGTCTTGTCGCCGGTCGAGGTGAACCTGGTGGAAGGAACGCTGCGCGCCGCCCGGGGAGATCTGCGCGGCGCCGCGCCGCTGCTGAGTTGGCGCTACTACGGCGGCCGCTATGCGGGAACGTACGTGCGGGCTCTCCTGGCGCGCGGCGACACGGTGTTGGCGCGGGCAACGCTGGATTCGATGACTTCGGCACGCACGCCCGGCTATTACAATCCGCTCGCCATCGCGAGGGGCTACGCGGCATTGGGCGACATCGACCAGGGCATGGAATGGCTCGGCCGCGCGTTCGAGGAACGAACCGAATGGCTGACCTACGTGCGCGTGGACGACCAATTGGCGCCGTTACGAGCCGACCCGCGCTATGCCGTGCTGGACCGGCAGCTGCGCTATTGACGGGAGTTGACCAAAACCGGCGTGACTTGGTACGCTCCAAGGCTATGTCCAGCGACGCCCTCATCGTTCGCGGTGCCCGCGAGCACAACCTCAAGAACATCACTGTCGAGATCCCCCGCAACACCCTGACCGTTATCACCGGACTGTCGGGGTCGGGGAAATCATCGCTCGCCTTCGACACCATCTACGCCGAAGGACAGCGCCGCTACGTCGAGTCGCTCTCGGCCTACGCGCGTCAGTTCCTGGGGCTGATGGAAAAGCCTGACGTCGACGCGATCGAAGGACTGTCCCCCGCCATCTCGATCGAACAGAAAACGGCGGGCGCCAATCCCCGGTCCACGGTAGGCACGATCACCGAGATCTACGACTACCTGCGCCTGCTCTGGGCCCGAACCGGCATCCCGCACTGCCCGAACGATGGATCGGCGATCGAGCGCCAAAGCGCCACCCAGATCACCGATCACGTCCTCGCCTGGCCCGACGGAACCAAGATCGAGGTGCTGGCGCCGCTGGTGCGCGGCCGCAAGGGCGAGTTCCGGGATTTATTCGAGGGCGCCAAGAAGCAGGGGTTCGTGCGCGTCCGCGTCGATGGAACGACCTACGATCTCGCCGCCGTGCCCAAGCTCAATCGCCGCCAGAATCACGACATCGCGGTGCTGGTGGACCGGTTGGTCGTCCGCGCCGCGGACCGCTCGCGGCTGTCCGATTCGATCGAGACCGCACTCAAAGCCGCCGAAGGTGTGGTCGAGATCGTCCGGCACGGCAACGGCCAGAAGCCGGTGACATTCTCGGAGCGCTACGCCTGCCCGCAGTGCGGGCTGTCGCTGCCCGAGCTCGAGCCACGGCAATTCTCGTTCAACTCACCGTTCGGCGCCTGCCCCGATTGCTCCGGCCTGGGGACCCGTCGTGAGGTGAACGCCGACCTCGTACTCGGCGACCCGAGTCTCTCGATCCTCGAGGGCGTCATTCTGCCCTGGGGCGAGCCGGCTGGGTATCTCAGGAAAGTCGTCCTGCCGACGCTCGCCAAGGCGCTCAAGTTCGATCTCGACTCGCCGTGGCAGAACATCTCGTCCGCGGCGCGCAAAGCGATCCTGCATGGGGCCCCCGGCAAGACGTTCACATATCAGTATCACAGTGAGAAGTGGCACGGCAGCTACGAGTCGGGCTGGAAGGGTGTGCTCCAGCACGTGGAGCGGCGTTACCGGGACACGGCGTCCGACTCGGTCCGCGAGCAGCTCGAGGAGTTCATGGTGGAGCAGCCCTGTCCCACCTGCGGCGGACGGCGGCTCAAACCCGAAAGCCTGTCGGTGCTGGTGGGCGGTCAGAGCATCGGCGATGTCGTGCGGCTGTCGGTGACCGACGCGTTGGAGTTCTTCCAGGCGCTGCCGATCCGCGGCAATGGGAAGCGAGGTCTCGACCCCGGGATCGCGAAGCCGATCCTGAAGGAAGTCGTGGACCGGCTGCGATTCCTGAGCAACGTCGGTCTCGACTATCTCACCCTCGAGCGCTCCGCGGTGACCCTGTCGGGCGGCGAAGCGCAGCGCATCCGGCTCGCCACACAGATCGGCAGCCGGCTGGTGGGTGTGCTCTACATCCTGGATGAGCCCTCGATCGGGCTGCACCAGCGGGACAACGCGCGTCTGCTCGATACGCTGCGCGAGCTGCGCGAGCTCGGCAATACGGTGCTGGTCGTGGAGCACGACGAGGAGACGATCCGGTCGGCCGATCTGGTCGTGGACCTGGGCCCGCGTGCCGGCCGGCACGGCGGCGAGGTGGTGGCCGTCGGCACGCTCGAGGAAGTCCTGGGCCACCGGGATTCGCTCACGGCCCGCTACCTGCGCGGCGAGCTCCGCATCCCGGTGCCGCCCCGCCGGCGCGTCGCCGACGACGGGCGCACGCTGCAGCTGGTCGGCGCGCGACAGCACAATCTGAAGGACCTCACGGTCGCGTTCCCGCTCGGGCTGTTCATCGCGGTCACCGGCGTCTCGGGGTCGGGCAAGTCGACCCTCGTGACCGACATTCTCTACCGGGTGCTGGCGCGGCATTTCTACCGGGCCAAGGTCGTCCCCGGTGCCCACGCGCGTCTCAACGGGTTGGACTTGATCGACAAGGTGATCGACATCGATCAAAGCCCGATCGGCCGGACGCCACGGTCCAATCCCGCGACTTACACGGGCCTGTTCACCCCGATCCGGGAGCTATTCACGTTCCTTCCCGAATCGAAGATGCGCGGCTACGGTCCGGGGCGGTTCTCGTTCAACGTGAAGGGCGGGCGGTGCGAGGCCTGCCAGGGCGACGGGTTGGTCAAGGTCGAGATGCATTTCCTGCCCGACGTGTATGTGCCGTGCGAGGTGTGCAAGGGCCGGCGCTACAACCGGGAAACCCTGGAGGTCCGCTATAAAGGAAAGAGCATCGCCGACGTTCTCGATCTGACCGTCGCCGACGCCCTGGAATTCTTCGAAGCCCAGCCCCGGATCCGTTCGAAACTGGAACTGCTCAACGACGTAGGTCTCGGGTACATCCACCTCGGCCAGCCCGCGACCACGCTCTCGGGCGGGGAAGCCCAGCGCGTCAAGCTCGCCACGGAGCTGGCCAAGCGCGACACCGGGCGGACGCTGTACATCCTGGACGAGCCCACTACGGGGCTGCATTTCGAGGACGTGCGGCTGCTGCTCGAAGTGCTGCACCGGCTGGTCGACAAAGGCAACACCGTGGTGGTGATCGAACACAACCTCGATGTCGTGAAGACGGCCGACTGGGTGATCGATCTCGGCCCGGAGGGGGGCGAGCGGGGCGGGGAAGTGGTCGCGGCGGGGACGCCCGAGCAGATCGCGCAAGTCCGGGACTCGTTCACCGGCCAATTCCTGCGCAAGGTGTTGCGAGTCGAGGACTGAGGACTAGGTTGAACCGGAGAGGAGAGCCTCGCTGATGGGACACGATTGGGCCCCGGTCTTTGGAATCGGTATCATCGCGCTGTCGACTGCCGCCGCGGTCGTCTTGCGGGGACCGGTCGGCAAGGCGTTGGCACAGTGGATCGGCGGATGGTCGCATACCGAGCAGAAGTGGATCGAAGCAAAGGCGCGGTCGCAGGGGCCGGGGACGGGAGAGGTCGACCAGCTGCGCGGCGAGATCGACGACTTACGTGGTCAGCTGGCCGAAGTCCAAGAGCGCCTCGATTTCACCGAGCGGATGCTGGCACAGACCCGCGACGCTGCCCGTCTCGCCTCGCCCCGATAGACCCATGGACGTTACCGGCATCCTCGCGATCATCTTTCTCTTCGGCGGCGGCACGGCCGTGGCGCTGGGGTTTTCGCCCGTGGGACGGGCATTCGCCGACCGCATTCGCGGCAAGCACGGGACTCCGGATGTGGACGAGCTGCGGGCCGAGCTCACCGAGCAGCGCGACGCCCTGGCCGAAGAGCTACATACTGTGCGGCAGGAAGTGGCCGAGCTGGCCGAGCGGCTGGATTTCGCCGAGCGCCTGTTGGCGCAGAGCCGGGACGCGCAACGCCTGGTCCAGGGGAAGGATCGATGAGCGGGGAAGAAGCGGTTGTGGCGCTGTTCGTATTCGGCGGCGGCTTCTGGGTGTTGCGGCCTCTGGCGGGAGCGCTGGCCCGGCGCATCGGGGGGGAAGTCGCCCCGCGACCGGCGCCGGAGATCGATGAAGCCGTCCTGAGCGAGCTGCACCAGCTGCGGCAGGACGTGAGCGACCTTGCAGAGCGGGTCGACTTCGCTGAGCGGTTGCTGGCCAAACAGAGAGAGCCGGGTCGATTGGCCCCGCCGGGCGCCTAGAGGAGAGACGATGGACGACAACACGATGGCGGTGGCCATTTTCGGAATGCTCATGAGCGGCGTCGTGCTGTCGTTGTTCTCGTGGCATTTCGGTCGCGCCTGGGCGGAGCGCCTCCGGAATCCGGGTCGGACCGATGCCCTCAAGGCACTGCGCGACGAGGTGGCGGCGGAACTCCAGCAGCTGCGCGGCGAAGTGGGCGAGCTGGCCGAGCGCCTGGATTTCGCCGAGCGACTGCTGGCCAAAGAGCGGGAGGCGGCCCG
>Ga0075421_100010674_pt1 | contig 11357 bp, 10 predicted proteins | sample SoiMetdeltSBSDD5_FD_75292 | JGI IMG/M metagenome (GOLD analysis project Ga0075421, IMG submission 75292) | Bulk soil microbial communities from a Populus tree surrounding site in Tennessee, USA - Soil MetaG P. deltoides SBSDD5 | ecosystem: Environmental > Terrestrial > Soil > Tree plantation...
CTTCGAACTCGCCTGCTACGCCGAGGCGGCGACGACGCGCTGGACCGTCGCGTCGTCCAGGGGGCCGCGCTCGACCCAGCGCAGCGCGTCCTCGAAGTGGGACAACTCTGAGGCGCCGACCAGTGCCGTCGAGAGGCCCGGGTGGCTGATGACCAGGCGGTAGCTCAGCTCGGACGGGCTCTCCATGCCAAGCTCCGCGGCCAGTGCCTGGAGCCGCTGTGCACGCGCCAGGTCAGCGTCGTAGGTGCCGCCCTGGATCAGGGCTGATCCTGGATCGCCGGCGTTCTGATGGCGCTCTGGGATCGGGGTCAGCGCGAGGGCGCCAGCCGCGAGCACCCGAATCCCGACGGCGCCAACGCCGTGCTGCTGGATGGTGTCCAGCAGACGGTCGAAGTTCTGCCCTCGACTCTCGCCCTCAACAGCCCAGCCTGCTGACGGGTTGATGGCGTTGACGTACGTCTGGACGCTGTCGAAGAGGCCGGACGCGACTACTTTGTGGACCGCTGCCGTCTCGCCGAGGCCGGTGATGCCGATCATCCGGGTCAGGCCGGCCTCGCGGACCTTCGCGAGCCCTTCGGCGACGGGCCCGAGGACGTCCTCGACGGAGAGCGCACCCTGGTTGCCCGAGACGTCGAAGCCGATCCGGTTGTGCAAGTTGAAGAGGTCGACGCTGTCCTGGCCGAGCCGCTTGAGGCTCGCTTCAAGCTGCGCACGGATCGAGGCGGCGGCGTTCGCGATCTCCTCCTGGTCCAGGCGGAACTTGGTGCCCAGGGTCACGTTGGCGTTCAGCTCGCGCAGGAGCGGGCCGATCGTCTCCTCGGAGCGGCCGTTGCCGTACGCCGCCGCCGTGTCGAAGTAGGTGATGCCGACTTCGAGCGCCCGTGCGACGGTGCGCCGCTGCTCGCTCTGATCGCCCCTGGTCAGCAGGCCGCCGATCGCGCCGCAGCCGAACCCGAGGACCGATACCCGCGGACCGTTCCGCCCCATGGTGCGGTACTGCATCGTGCTCCTCCAGACTTCCTGGTCAGCGTAGCTTTGGGTCAGGTTTCGCTCGCGATTGTACGTGGTGCGAGCTCATCCCTGGCCCTGGCGAGACGATTCTGGTCGCGATTCGTTGGCGAACGATGGCAACCTCCAGAGGGTATACCCGTAGAATAGCGACCACGGAAGTCGATGCCGCGAATCAAGGGACGCCGTCGTCGGCGGCCTCGGCGTTCTACGCTGGTGAGTCGGCGGCCCCAGCATCATGAGGAGTGAAGCGGTCATGTCTGATCTTCAGCCCCAGTCCGAGGGATCGCGCCGGTTGTCGCGGCGAGGCTTCCTTCGTGGCGCCGTCCTGCTGACCGGCGGAGCCGCCTTGTTGGCGGCGTGTACGCCAGCGGCGCCGCCCGCGGCGACCACCGCGCCGGCCAAGCCGACGGAGGCCCCGAAGCCGGCCGCGCCCGCCAGCCCGGCGGCAGCGGCCAGCCCTGCGGCGGCTGCGTCCCCGGCGGCGAGTCCGGCTGCCGCTGCCTCGCCGGCGGCGTCACCGGCGGCGTCCCCCGCTGCCTCCCCGGCCGCCGCGCTGCCGCCGCCGAAGCCGCTCGTCACCAGCGGGCTGGGCTCGGCCGCGACGCCGCTCAAGATGGCGTTCGTGCCGTCCGCCGATTCGCAGAAGGTGCTCTCCAGCGGTCAGCCGCTGGCGGATTTGCTGACATGGTTCACGGGGCTGACGTTCCAGGTCTCGGTGCCGACTTCGTACGCTGCCGTGATCGAAGCGATGGGCGCGAATAACGTGGACGTCGGCTGGCTGGCCCCGTTCGCGTACATCCTGGCGCGGGACAAGTTCGGTACCGAGGTGATCCTCTCCAGCGTACGCGGTGGCAGCAAGACGTACACCGGCCAGATCATCGCGCACGCGGACTCCGGCATCAACGACGTCAACGGCTTGAAGGGGAAGAAGTTCGCGTTCGTCGATCCCAGCTCGGCGTCCGGCTTTCTCTACCCGAACGCGTTGCTGGCCCAGAACGGCATCGACTACAAGACGGCGTTCGCGGAGACGGTGTTCGCGGGCGGCCACGACAAGGTGGTGATCGCCGTCTACAACAAGCAGGTTGACGCCGGCGCGACGTTCGGCGACAGCGTCGAGGGGCAGGTCACGGATGCCCGCACGACGGTGACGAACACCCTGGCTGACGTGATGACGAAGGTCAAGGTGATCGGCAAGACGCCGCCGATCCCAAACGACACAGTCAGCGTGCGCAAGGGCCTCGAGCCGACCCTGGTCGCCACGATCCGCGACGGCCTGCTGGAGGTCTCGAAGACCCCCGATGGGCAGGGCCTGCTACGGACGCTCTACAACATCAACGGGCTGGCGACGGCACAGGACAGCGAGTACGAGTCGGTCAGGAGCGCCGCGAAGGTCCTGAACCTGAACCTGGAGCAGGAGCTCGCGCCGCGCTAGGCTTGACGATGACCGCGTGGACGCTCAGGGCGTACAAGGGGCGGCGGCGGCGATGTTACGCATCGAGAACTTGCGAAAGGTCTTTCCGGGCGGCGTGACGGCCGTCGACGACATCTCGCTGACGGTGCCGGACGGGGAGTTCCTGGTCATCATCGGGCTGAGCGGCTCCGGCAAGTCGACGCTGCTCCGCTGCATCAACCGCCTGGTGGAGCCGACCTCGGGCCGGATCTGGCTGGACGACGTGGAGCTGACGGCGCTCTCGCCGGGCCAGCTTCGCGAGGCGCGCAAGCGGATCGGGATGATCTTCCAGCAGTTCAACCTGGTCAAGCGCTCCAGCGTGATGACGAACGTGCTGTCAGGCCGGCTGGGCTCGATCAGCCCGTGGGCGAGCGTGATCGGGCGGTTCCCGCCCAAGGAGTACGAGCGGGCGTACGCGAACCTGGAGCGGGTCGGCATCCCGGAGAAGGCGAACCAGCGCGCGGACACGCTCTCTGGCGGCCAGCAGCAGCGCGTGGCGATCGCCAGGGCGTTGATGCAGGATCCGAGTTTGATGCTGGCCGACGAGCCGGTCGCCAGCCTCGATCCGGCCACGTCGCACTCGGTGATGAAGTACCTGGAGGAGATCAACCGCCAGGACGGCATTACGGTGATCTGCAACCTGCACTTCTTGAGTCTGGCCCGGCGCTACGCGACGCGGGTGATCGCGCTGAAGGCCGGGCAGATCGTCTTCGACGGCCTGCCCGAGGAGATCGACGAGGAGCGCTTCCGGTCTATCTACGGCGAGGACGCCGTCGAGGTGGAGATCCGCTGATGGTCCAGTCTGACGTCGTCCAGCCTGCCAGTACAGCCCCTCGCATGCCGGATCCAGTGACGTATCGCCGGGCCGGGCCGGGGGCGTTCATTACGTCGTGGCGAAACTTCCTCTTTCTGATCATCGGGCTGGCGGCGCTGGCGTACGGCTGGAAGGTGACCCAGGTCGACTTCGTGGGGCTGGTGGTGAACCTGCCGAAGTCGGAGCGGATCTTCGTCAGCCTGCTCCAACCGGACGTCTGGGTGATGACGCTGGCGGATGCACCGCTGCAGGTCGGCACGGCGAACGATCAGTCGTCGGGCGCGCAGGTCGGGGACTGGACGCTCACCGTCTCGCCGAGCGGGGTGACGGCGGGTCAGCAGCTCACGATCGCGCTGAGCGGCGTCCGCCCGAACACGCAGTTCAATCTGTACCTGGTGGACAACCGTGGCAACACGACGCCGATCCGCGTGAACCGGCCGACCGACGCGGCGGAGGGGCGGGAGCCGGTCAAGGTTGACGCTGCTGGCAACTACTCGTTGTCGTTCGCGATGCCGGCGTCGGTGGCGGCTGGCGAGTATCAGGTCCGCGCCGAGTTGCCGCCCGGGCATGCTGCCTGGCGCGGCCCCTGGCGCTTCAGCGAGACGTTTGAGACCGCGCTCGTCAAGATGATCGAGACGATCTTCCTGGCGCTGATGGGGACGTTCTTCGCGCTGGTGGTCAGCATCCCGCTCAGCTTCCTGGGCGCCCGCAACTTGATGCAGGGCTCGGCGGTGGGCTGGGCGATCTACTCCGCGGTCCGCACGATCTTCAACGTGCTGCGCTCGATCGAGACGTTGATCCTGGCAGTGGTGATGGCGGTGGTGGTCGGGCTGGGGCCGTTCGCCGGCGTGATGGCGATCGTGATCCACTCGATCGGCGCGATGGGGAAGCTGTACTCGGAGTCGATCGAGAGCATCGATCCGGGGCCGATCGAGGCGATCACGGCGACGGGCGCGAATCGGCTGCAGGTGGTGCTGTTCGCGGTGCTGCCGCAGGTGGTGCCACAGTTCTTGTCGTTCACGATGTATCGCTGGGACATCAACGTCCGGCTGAGCACGGTGATCGGGCTGGTGGGCGGCGGTGGGATCGGGTACATCCTGATCCAGTACATCAACCTGTCGCAGTGGAACCAGGCGGCGACGGCGCTCTGGATGATCGGGATCGTGGTGATCACGATGGACTACGCCTCGGCGATCATCCGCGAGAGGCTGGTCTGAGCCGCACGCGTAGCGACCGATGGCAACCTTTGACCTGTGGAACACCGAGTCTCGCAACCTTCTCGGCAGCTTCGCGACCGAAGAACTGGCGCTGGCGGCGGTACGCGAGGCGATCCAGCGAAACGGCGAGGAATACGGACAGATCCTTGCCCTGGGACGCGAGGATAGCCGAGGTAACTCCAGGATCGTCGCCAGGGGGCATCAGCTTGTCGAGCGGGTCGTGCAACCAGATCAGCAACCTGGCCAGAATCGGCACCCAGGGCCTGCGTCTCTTGAGCGGCGGCCGGGCTGACCGCCGCCGCTGACTCTACAAGGTAGACACAGTCGGATCGGGGCAGAGCGCCCGCTTGCAGGGCGGGCAGACCCGGATCTCGCGGACGATCTCCCAGCCGGTGCCGCCGGGATCGTCGCGGGTTTCGAGCTTCGGCCTGGGGTGACGCAAGCAGATGATCTCCGCGACCTCCTTGCGGAATGGGTAGACCCGAGGGCGGGTCTCAACGACGACGGTTTCAGCGGACACGCGCGGCGGCGTGACCGCGCCACAGTGCTGACATCGGAACATCCGGTCTCGGCCCGACTTCTCATAGTCCACCGACGCGGGCCGGGAGCTCGGTGGATGGTGACGAGCGGCATGGCGATGCGGAGAGGCCGACTGCTGGTCACCGTCGAACGCGCCGCGCGCATGCTGGGAGCGACGTCGACGGTGGGCGGCGGGCACGGCGGGGCACGGGTCCGGTGACGCTCGTGCGCGGGCAGGCGAGCTCTGTGGAGGGCTGAGGCCAGGGTTTCTCTGCGACAGATGAAGGGGCCGCGTCTCAGCGCAACGCGGCATGCGCCAGCATCAAGCAAGACGAGTGTACCACGCGCGCGTCAGGCAGGTGGGAACCGTCTCAACAGGTCGTCCAGCGCCTCGCGCAGGCGCCACTTGCGACGCTCACGAGCCTGGAGATCCAGGATTCGCTGCCGCCAGGCGGCAAGGTTGCCACGCCGCTCCTCGATCCGGCCAGCGATGTCAAGGTAGCGGGCGGCCTCCCGATACGCCTCCGTGTTCGTCCGGCCGATGGCTGACGCGGCAAGCTCCTCCCAGATGGCGATGGCGCGGTCCGGGTGAGACCGCTCGACGGCCCGCGCGACCGCCGCACTCGGGGCACTGTAGCCGTAAAAGGCCCTGTCTGACCGACGCGCACGAAGGCGGTCGTACCAGGCCAGGACGTCGTCGAGGCGACTCTCGGCCAGGGCAACGTCCAGGAGCACGCGCGCCAGCGGCGGCTGCTCGTACAGGGGGAGGGCCGGGTCGGGGAGCTCTGTCGGCGGTAGCGGCCAGGGCGAGAGGTCAACACCAGTGACCTCCGACTCGGCGAGCGCGCCATCGTCGTCATCGCCCGCCGAAGCGGCAGCCGCCTCTTCTCCTGTGGCGCGCTTCCAGGGCAAGATCAGCGTCTCGAGGAATCGGAGGGCATGGAGCCGGACGGGCTCGTGACGCTCTACGGCCTCGGCGCTCTTGAGGAGCGCTTGAAACGATGTGAGCGACGGCTGGCGGAAGAATTCGTACGCGTCGAGTGCGGCGATGCCAGCCGCGTCTCCCTGGCGTTCGCGGACGGTTCGAAGTGCCTGCCGGAGCTGAAATTCGGGGCCGTACACCTGTGCTGGCGTCGCGGCGACCCCCTGCCGGATCCAGTGCTCGGCCCGTTCAAGGTCTCCCTGACCGAGCAGATACTGAACCAGGCGCAGATAGTTACCGGTGGTCTCGGCCTCGCGCTCGTAGAGCGCCTGGACTTCGTCATCACGACCGGCGTTCTGGAGCGCAACGGCCAGCAGACCGGCCCACGCGTCTCGTGCCCGACGAAGCCCGTACGCTGCATCTGACGATGAAAGCTGGGGCGCCATCGCGGCGATCTGCTGCTCGATGCGCGCAGCGAGCTCGTTCCAGACCTCGGCCGGCCAATCGTCGAGCCAGAAGTCGGCCATGTCCGGCAGGAGATCGTACTCTTCAGACAGCTCGAGCTCGTGGAGCCAGAGCATCTGCTCGACGGTCGGCGTCGAGGAGCGGGCCAGCGCTTCGGGGAGTACCCCGAGGGCGTGCTGGATCGCCGAAAGGAGCGCTTCGTCAGTCTCTTCCATCGCCTGAACGGCGTGATTGGCGTGTCGGAGCAGGCGCTGGCAGAGCATCCGGACGTCGTCTGCATGCCCGCGCGCGATGAGGGCATTGAACCGGTCACGGAGGCGCAGGATCTCACCGTTGTCAGGCGCGTTGCCCTCATACAGCGCATCGAACGAGATACTGTCGATCGTGGTTCTCGCGCCGCGAAGGAGGTCGGCGGTCGGCCCGCGTGCATTCGCGACCTGATCCACGAGCGCCTGTCGGACGGCGCCGTCCTGCGCTGCCATCTGCTCGACCAGGGCAACCAGCTCGTCCTTTGAGAGCCCCACGAGGTACTGGCGTACCTGGGATGTGATGCCTGCGCCAGCGGCTACAGGCGCGTCGGCTGAGGCAGGCCAGGCGTCCGAGACATCGTCATCATCGTCATCGTTGTCGTCGTCGTCCCAGTCGGTAGCGTCGAAGGCGGCGTACGCTTCGGCCTCTTCCACGATGTCGTACGTGTCGGTGAGGCCCGCGGGCTCGTCTGCGTCAAACGCCCAACGTCTGGATCGACCTCCTGATCCTGGGCGGGTTGCAGCGTCTTCAGCCGGGTTCCGTGCTGGTGCGTCTTCGTCGTCGAAGTCAAACGGGATCACGATAATGACCTCGAGGCCCCGGCGCATGCCTGCCTTACCGGATGATAGCAGGACGTGCCATCAGCGAGTCGGGGTGAACGGGCTATCCTGCCACGAGCCCCCAGCAAGCGAGGACGACGTGTCTCAGACAACTCTCTCGGATGGGCGGCCGCATTTCGCGGTCGGCTCGGCACTGTTCGGCGTGTTCGTGACGATCGACGAGGAACAGATCAAGCTGGTCAGCGACCTCGGGTTTCCGGGGCTGGAGTTGTACGGCGAGTCGTACCAGGACTTCGCCGAACGCAAGGACGACCTGAAGAAGATGTTGGACGACTACGGCGTCACGCTCATCACGATCTCGAACCAGGGCCAGGTGAACGGCCGGCCGGTCGATTTCATTACGCCGGAGCTGCGCCAGGAGACGATCGACGATCACACGGCCTGGGTGCGGGACAACCACGGCACGTTCGGGTGCCGCCACTTCAAGATCAACATGGGCCGTAGAGGCCCGGGCGGCACCAGCGACGACGATCTGAAGGTGCTGGCGGACGGCTTGAACACACTGGGCCAGAACACCGCCGATCTCGGCGTGAAGCTCAGCCCGCATCCGCACATCTGGGGGCCGATCGAGCGTCCGGAGGAGATCCATCGGCTGATGGAGCTGACAGACCCGAGGTACGTCTACTTGCTGCCGGATACGGCCCACCTGAACCTGGGCGGCGGCGATCCGCTGGCGCTGATGAGTGAGTACTACGGCCGCGTGGACGCGATTCACTGGAAGGACACGAAGCCGGAGTACCGAGGGTTCACCGGGCCGACGCCGACGCGCGAGGAGCACAACCAGGCGATCCTGTACAAGGACCTTGGGACGGGCGGCGTGGACATTCAGGGGATCTGGAAGATGCTGCTCGAGCGCGGCTACTCCGGCTGGATCACGCTGGACCTTGACCCGCCCCGGCCGAATGAGGGCGAGGGGACGTCCGCAGAGAAGCTCAGGATCAACCATCGCTTCCTGACGGACGTGCTGAAGGTCGAGACGCTGTAACGAGGGGGCCAGGAGCGCGGGTGGCAGGACGAAGAGCGACGCGAATGTAACGTCGAGGCCGGGGCGATTTCGATTGACATGTGACTGATTGGTCACATATACTTGTCGTGTGATGGACGATGACGACCGCGTGTTCAAGGCGCTTGCCGACCCGACGCGGCGGTTTCTGCTCGACCGGCTCTTTGCGCGTGACGGCCGCACGCTCACCGAGCTCGAATCCGAGCTGGAGATGACCCGCTTCGGCGTCATGAAGCATCTGCGCGTCCTCGAAGAGGCGGGCCTCGTCATCACGCGCCGGTCGGGCCGGGAGAAGCTGCACTTTCTGAATCCGGTGCCGATCAGGCTGATCCACGATCGGTGGATCGACAAGTACACCGAGCGCCAGGTATCGGCGCTCGTGGACCTCAAAACCGAGCTGGAGGAACAAGCATGACGGCAGCCCCGGCGACGACCACGGTGACCACGCAGGTCTACCGGGTCTACATCAAGGCGACACCACAGGCGGTATGGGACGCGATCACGAAGCCGGAGTGGACGGAGCGGTACGGCTACGGCGGCGTCGTATCGTACGAGCTCCGGCCCGGCGGGAAGTTCATCACGACGCCGGGCGCGGCGATGCGGGCGTATCCGGGCATTCCGGACGTCATCATCGACGGCGAGGTGATCGAGGCGGCCCCGCCACACAAGCTGGTCCAGACCTGGCGGATGTTGATGGATCCGGAGATGGCGGCGGAGGGATTCACCCGCCTGACGCACGAGATCGAGCAGATCGCGGGTGGTGCCACGAAGCTGTCAGTCATCCACGAGCTGGAGGGCGCGCCGAAGCTGGCGGTAGTCGTCGGCGGCGGGATGGAGAGCGAGGGCGCTGGCGGCGGCTGGGCCTGGGTCCTCAGCGACCTGAAGTCGCTGCTCGAAACCGGATCGATCCTCGCGAGCTAGCCCACGCCAGCGAGAGGATTGACTTTGGGGAGGCCCTGCACCAGCGGGGCCTCCTTCGCATACTTGCCCACGCAGGTACATCAGGCCGACACGATTGGGGAACGTCGGGTACCCTGTCAGCCGGAAGTCGCGAGCGCCTTCGAGCGCGGCTCGACGGTGAAGGGAGCAGGGTGATGGGCATGCTGGACGGCAGGGTCGCCGTTGTCACGGGCTCAGGACGTGGGATCGGGCGCGGCATCGCGATGGCGCTGGCCGCGGCCGGCGCGAAGGTGGTGGTCAACGACCTGGGCGCCACCCTGGACGGCCTTGGCGAGGAGAAGACGCCGGCCGATCAGGTGGTGGACGAGATCCTGACCAACGGCGGCGCGGCGGTGGCGAACTACGGCTCGGTGGCGGACTGGGACCAGGCTCACGCGATGATCGACCAGGCGGTGGACGCGTTCGGGCGGATCGACATCCTGGTGAACGTGGCCGGGATCCTCAGGGACCGGATGCTGTTCAACATGACCGAGGCGGAGTGGGACGCCGTTATCGCGGTCCACCTGAAGGGGATGTTCAACTGCACCCAGGCCGCCTCGGTGAAGTTCCGCGAGCAGCGGTACGGCCGGGTCGTCAGCATGTCGTCCGTCTCGGCACTCGGGTCGGCCGGGCAGCCGAACTACGGCGCGGCGAAGGCCGGCATCCTGGGGCTGACCTGGTCCACGGCGAACGCGATGGGCCGCTACGGCGTGACCTGCAACGCGATCCTGCCGAGTGGGGCGACGCGAATGATCGACTCGACGCCCAGGGCGCGCGAGGAGTTCGAGCGGACCGGCATCTGGCCCAGCGAAGCGGCGAAGGGGACCGACCGCGACCCGGACAACGTGGCGCCGCTGATCGTCTACCTGGCGTCTGAGCAGGCAGCCCACGTGAACGGCCAGGCGTTCCACTCCTGGGGCTTCGGCTACACGCTGCTGGCCCAGCCAACGCCGATGCGCCGGCTGGAGGCCGATCGGCGACTGACGCCGGACGAGATCGCCAGCCACTTCGACGAGACGCTCGGGGCGAACCTCAGACCGCCGCCGGGCCTAGATTTCGGGAAGGGGTTGAGTGAGCGGCCGGCCGAGGAGTGGACCGAGCTCGGAGGCGGTTTACGCGCCTGGAAGAACCGCTTCGAGGAGCCGAACGCGTAGACGCCCCTCATGCCGACGGGTGCAATGAATTGCGCCCCTACAACGTCCGTCCTGTAGGGGCGCAATTCATTGCACCCGCACGCTCGCGGGTGGCCTCGGCGGGCGCGGGCGACCATAATGGCGGCCGGCATCAAGGCTGAGGGCAACGGACGGAGTAGTCGATGCGATTCGGTTTGCAGATCAACCCGTACTTCTACGGCGACACCGGGAATCCGTGGGACCTGGTCGCCCCGATCGCGAAGCTGGCGGACAAGAGCGGGCTGGACTCGCTCTGGCTGTACGACCATCTGCTCTACGAGGGCGGATACGCCGGCCACCCGGACCCCGAGCCGGTGATGGAGTGCTTCACCGCGCTCGCCGCCGTCGCCGCGATCACGGAGCGGATTCGCCTCGGGCAACTGGTGCTCGGCATCCCGTACCGGAATCCGGCGCTCACGGCGAAGATGGCGACGACCCTGGATCAGATCAGCCACGGCCGGACGATCCTCGGGATCGGGGCTGGCTGGCACCAGCGCGAGTACGAAGCGTACGGGTTCGGGGAGTGGGAGCCGGTCGGGGTGCGGATGAAGCGCCTGGAGGAGGCGACCCAGATCATCTTGAAGATCTGGGGCGAGCAGCCGGTCGGCGCCTACGAAGGGCGGTACTACACGCTCAAGGAGCTGACCGAGAACCCGCTGCCGGTCCAGAAGCCGCACCCGCCGATCATGATCGGGGGCAGCGGCGAGAAGGTGACGTTGCGGCTGGTGGCGCAGTACGCCCAGTTCTGCAACGTCGGCGGCGATCCGGAGACGGTCGGTCGGCTGCTGGAGGCGCTCAAGGCGCACTGCGACCGCCTCGGGCGCGACTATGGTGAGATCACGAAGTCCGCGTACACGATGATCATGATCGGGCGGGACGAGGCGCACGTGGAGGAGCAGCGCGAGAAGCTGAGCCGCTACATCCCGCGTCGGGGCGCCTCGATCGGCACGCCGGACCAGTTGATCGAGGAACTGAC
>Ga0075421_100010676_pt1 | contig 11356 bp, 8 predicted proteins | sample SoiMetdeltSBSDD5_FD_75292 | JGI IMG/M metagenome (GOLD analysis project Ga0075421, IMG submission 75292) | Bulk soil microbial communities from a Populus tree surrounding site in Tennessee, USA - Soil MetaG P. deltoides SBSDD5 | ecosystem: Environmental > Terrestrial > Soil > Tree plantation...
CGCCTACAGTCGTCACGGCCATGATCTACCACGCCTCCGTGGGTCCCCCGTGCAACGGATGGTGAAACCGGGAAAGCCCGTGCGCGGCGGAGGGAGGGCGTTCGAGCGCTTTTTTTCTTGGGCCGGCCGCTCAGGCCAGGGTGTGGAAGACGCGCTGGACGTCGTCGTCCTGCTCCAGCGAGTCCACCAGCTTGAGCACCTCGGTGGCCTGGTCCTCGGGGAGCTCCGTGGGGTTGAGCGGGATGTACTCGGAGTTGGCGGCCAGCGGGGTGATGCCCTTGGCCTCGATGGCGTGCTGGAGCTTGCCGAAGTCGGCGAAGGCGCAGCGGATCACCAGCTGCTTCTCGCCCTTCTCGCCCGTCCCCTCCCCCATCTCCTCCAGGCCGTGGTCGATCAGGTCCAGCTCCAGCGCGTCCTGGTCGATCCCCTCCGGGCTGAGGCGGAAGGTGCCCATCTTCTTGAAGAGGAACGCCACGCTCCCGGTGTTGCCCATGTTCCCGCCGCCCGCCTTGAAGTGCATCCGGACGTTGGCCACGGTGCGGACCACGTTGTCGGTGGCGGTCTCCACGATCAGCGCGACGCCGTGGGGCCCGTACCCTTCGTAGAGGACGGTCTCGTAGCTCTCCCCGCCCTGCCCGGAGGCGCGCTGGATGGCCGCCTCCACCTTGTCCTTGGGCATGTTGGCGGCGCGCGCGTTCTGCAGCGCCCGGCGGAGCATGGGGTTGTTGTCCTGGCTGGGGCCGCCCGACTTCACCGCCATGGCGATCTCGCGGCTGATGCGCGTGAACGCCTTCGCCATCTTGTTCCACCGGGCGAACATCGTCGCCTTGCGCGTCTCGAAGATCCGTCCCACGTGCCGTCGCTCCCGCAGCCGGGCTTGATGCCCGGGCGGGTCATAACATGGGCGCCCGGCGCTCAGCGCTTCACGCCCAGCTCGAGCAGCAGCTCTCCGGCGCCGTCCACCTGGTCCAGGAGCCAGAGGATGTAGCGGACCTCCACCGAGATGTTGCGCCCCACGTCCGGGAGGTACCCGAAGTCGCCGGAGACGTTCTCCCAGACGCGGTCGAAGTTCACGCCCACCAGCCGCCCCCGCCCGTCGATCACCGGGCTCCCGGAGTTGCCGCCGGTGGTGTCCGCGTCGGAGAGGAAGGCCACCGGGACGTCCTGGAGCTTCGGGTCCACCCAGCGGCCCAGCTTCTTCGCCGCCGCGGCGTCGCGCACGCGCGCGGGCACGTCCATGGGGGTGCGGCCGGTGTGCTTGGCGATCAGGCCGGCGAGCGTCGTCTGCGGCAGGTGCTGGACCCCGTCCCGCGGCGAGTACCCCTTCACCTTGGCCAGCGACACCCGCAGCGTCCGGTTGGCGTCCGGCGCCACCGGCCTCCCGGCGTGGGCGATCACCGCCCGCCGCCAGGGAGGGAACAGCCGGTAGGAGGCGCCCAGCCGGCGGTCGATGGTGTCGCGCAGGTCGGCCAGCTCCGGCGCCAGGGAGAACGCCAGGTCCAGCAGCGGGTCCTTGCGGGCGCGGAGCTGGGCGGGGCCCTCGCGCACCATCTTCGCCCGCTCCGCCGGGTCCATCAGCTTGCTCCCGGCCAGCAGCGCCTGGACGCGGCGGTCGATCTCCGCGGCCGCCGCCCCGCCGAAGGCGGCGTCGATCGCCGGGGAGCGCTGGTCCGCCGGCAGGGCCAGGGCCCGCCGGACGAAGGACGCGAACAGCTTCCGGTCGGTGGCGGGGTGGTAGTTCTTCTGCTCGCGGGCGACGCGCTCCTCCAGCTGGCGGGCCTCGCGGTCCAGGAAGGCGGGGGCGCGCTCCAGCTCCGGCTTCTCGCGCTCGGCCGACCAGCGGGCCAGCAGCAGCGCCAGGCCCAGCGCGCGCGAGCCCCAGGGCGTCCGCTGCGCGTCGTTCCCGACGGCGCTCCCCGCCACCGCCCCGAGCAGGAGCTCGCGCGCGAAGGTGCGCCGCCGCTCCTGCGCCAGCCGCGCCAGCTCCTTGCGGTTCTCCACCGCGTCGCGGTGCTCCGGCCGGGACTCCGCCCACCTCTGCACCGCCGCGTCCTCCGCCGTCCGCCGCTCCGAGATCTTCCAGCGCCGGAACCCCTCCAGCTGCCCGAGCGAGTTCTTGTGGCGGTTCTGGAGCGACTTGAGCAGCGGGGCCACCGCGATCTTCCCGGCCTGGTCCGCGCCGTCCACCGACTCCAGCAGGCCGATCCACTCGGAGAGCAGATCGATCAGCGCCGGGTAGTAGAGGTCGCGGCGCTCGGAGACCTCCTCGGCGACGAGGGCGCGGAAGGTGATGCCGGGGTAGCCCAGCACCGCCACGAAGTCGCCCGGCGCCACCCCGTCCGGAGAGGGCGGGAAGTAGTGCGGGGTGCGGTAGGGGACGTTCTCCGGGTCGTGCAGGCGCGACGCCCCGTCCTTGCCCACGTACGCCCGGCCGATGGCGAAGTCGCCGGTGTGGCGCGGCCAGGACCAGTTGTCGATCTCCCCGCCGAACTCGCCCACCGAGCGCGGCGGCGCGTACACCAGCCGCACGTCCTGGAGCATCAGGGTGTCGAACAGCACGAAGCGCAGCCCGCCGTCGAAGGCCTCCACCTGGCAGCGGGTGGCGGGGCGCTGCTCGCACTCGCGCGCCAGCTCCGTGCGGCGGCGCTCGACGGCGCGGAAGCGCTGCAGGTCGTCCGGCGCGTCCTTCACCGCGGCGAGGACGGAGGCGGTGACGTCGGTGAAGCGCCGGAGCACCAGCACCCGCTGCGCCTTGCCGGGCAGCTCCTCCGCCCGGGTGCGGGCGAGGAAGCCCTGCTCCAGCAGGTCGCGCTCCGGGGTGGAGTGCTCCTGGATGATCTCGAAGAGGCAGTGGTGGTTGGTGATGAACAGCCCGTCCGGGGCGATGAAGCCCCCCGAGCACCCCTCGAGGTTGATCGCCCCCGCCAGCAGCCCCGTCCCCTTCTGGTTGTCCCAGAGCTGCCCGGGCTTGAGCTTCAGGCCCTGGGCCTTCAGCCACGCCGGGTCCAGCTCCAGGATCTGCGGAGGCGTCCACTTCCCCTCCGCGGCGCGCGCCGCGCCCGCCCACAGCGCCGCCGCCGCCAGCGCCGGCGCCAGCAATCCCATCCGTGTCACCCGAGTCATGGGCGGCGAGCTTATGCTGCCGGCGCTGCTGGATCCGGGGAGGAAGCGCGCATGCAGGGAGCGGAGCGGAGTGGTTCGTGCTGCTGTCGTGCCGTGCGGTACCGGCTGCTGGCGGAGCCGATGTTCGTCCACTGTTGCCACTGCACCGACTGCCAGCGGCACACCGGGAGCGCGTTCGCCATCAACGCGCTGATCGAGACCAGCCGGATCGAGCTCCTCGCCGGCGCGCCGGAGCCGGTCTCCATGCCCACCGAGAGCGGCCGCCCGCACGACATCTACCGCTGCCCCACCTGCAAGGTCGCGGTGTGGAGCGACTACGGCCGCCGCCCGGCGCTGCGCTTCGTGCGCGTCAGCACGCTGGACGACCAGCACGCCATCCAGCCGGACGTGCACATCTACGTCCGGTCCAGGGTGCCCTGGGTGCGGTTGCCGGAGGGCGCCCGCACCTTCGAGGCGTTCTACAAGATCGAGGAGGAGTGGCCCGCGGAGAGCCTGGCGCGCCGCAAGGCGATCCTGGGCTGATCAGGGCAGGTTGGCCGTCCCGGTCAGCAGCGCGCCGGGGGAGAAGCCGGAGAACGACTGCTCCACCGACGTCCCCGTCACCCCCGTCACCTGGATGGTGAACGCGCCCTGGCCGAAGCCGCCGTTGTCGGTGAAGGTGCCGTCCGTCCCGCGCGCCAGCGCGGTGAAGGCGGCGTGGCGCGCGCTCTTCACCTCCACCTTCTCGACCGGGACGCTGGGGTTGCGCACCCAGAAGCTGGTCCAGTCCGGGTTGGCCTGGGCCTGGAACTGGAAGTACAGCGGGCCGGACCCCGGGCAGGTGACGAACTGCCAGGTCATCGAGCGCGGGTATTCGCCCTGGTGGATGGCGTCGAACGCCGCCTGGCTGAGGTCCACGTCGCCGGCCGCGTTCGCCACGCCGTAGGTGACGGCCCGCAGGATGACCGTCTTCCCGGCGCCGGTGGTGATCTGTAGGCAGGCGTCGCACGCGTTCCCGGTGGAGGCCACCTCGTTGCTCAGCCCCGCCAGCAGCTGGCCGGTGAGCGACTGGATCTCCTGCGGGTACGGCGCGCACGCGTTCCAGAACGAGCCCGTCCACTCCACCGGCCCCAGGTGGTACTGGCCGGAGCGCACCTCGCCGAACGGGACGCCGCCGCCGGACGGCGGGCAGGCGGCCAGCAGCACGGAGAGGGCGAGAGCACCAGGGAGGTGGATTGGCAAGCGCATTCAAAAAACCTTAGCAAGCCGGCGCCGCTCTACTGCCGCGGTGCGGATCTGAAGTGCAGGCGGCTGGACGGACGCCAAGAAACCGGGGGGCCGGGCGCTCTAGGATCGGAGGTCTCATGTCCCCGAGCTACCGGTTCTCCCCAGCGGTCGTGCTGCTCCTGGCCTGTGCATGCGGTCCCACCCGTACCGAGGAGGCCGGAGCGATAGGGCGATCGCATTCGGGGGTCTCGTCGGCCCGGAAGCTGGTGGGGGACATCGACGGCTTCGGCATCTCGCCCACCACCGGCCTGGTGCGCGCCTCGCCGGCGCCGCACACCCATCCGGCGGACGTGGATGGAGACGGGATCATCGAACCGGCCGAGTACCTGCCGGACTGGAACAAGAACGGGAGCACGGCGGTCGGCTCCAGTGACGATTTCGACCGGCGCTCGGCGGCCGAGTCGGCGGCCAGCAACGGCGCGCAGTGGACGGACCACTCCATCACGCCGGCCGGGGCCTCCAACGGCGCCACCTTCACCTTCAACTTCACCGTGCCCGTCCCCGGCGACGACGACTACGGGGTGGACCACTTCATCAACTTCGTGTTCGGTGATTACGACGTCTTCCCGGCCCACATCACGGTGGACGGCCAGACGGTCGCGCTCACGCTCCAGGGCGGAGGTCAGGACGGGCTGGTGCAGAAGGCCTTCGGCAACGTCCCCTGGTCGTCGATGACGGACGGGACGGTGGCGATCCAGATCGTGGCGCCCAACGAGCCGTACCTCGCGTTCGACTACGCGCTGCTGGACACCGACCAGATCGCGGACTGCGACGGGGACAGCATCCCGGACAGCCTGGACAACTGCAGGTGCGTCGCCAACCCGGACCAGGTGGACATCGACGGCGACGGCGTGGGCGACGCGTGCGATCCCGGCTGTCACGCCGACTCGGAGTGCAACGACCAGAACGTCTGCACCACCGATACCTGCCACAGCCAGGGCGACGGCTCCTGTGTCTCCACGCCCATCTCCTGCGACGACGGAGACGGCTGCACCGCGGACAGCTGCAGCCCCGCCGCCGGCTGCCAGCACGCGCCGCAGTGCCCGGACTGCGGCGGGGCCGGCCCCAGCGCGCCCGCGCTCTGGCCGCCCAACCACAAGCTGGTGGCGGTGACCGTGAACGGGGTGACGGACCCGGATGGGCAGCCGGTCACCATCACCATCGACGGCATCCGGCAGGACGAGCCCACGGACCACCTGGGCGACGGCCGGACCTGCCCGGACGCGTCCGGCGTGGGCACCTCCACCGCCCTCCTCCGCCCCGAGCGGAGCGGCCTCGCCGACGGCCGCGTCTACCACGTCAGCTTCACCGCGACCGATCCGGACGGCCACGCGTGCTCCGGCGTGGTCACCAGCTGCGTGCCCCACGACCAGGGCCAGGGCGCCACCTGCGTGGACCAGGGACCGCTCTACAATTCGCTGGTCTGCGCGCCCTGAGCCGATCATGCCGGGTCCAGCTGGCCGTCCCTACCTTAGGCATGAGGAGGCTGACATGGACACTCAAGCAGAGGCGGAGATCCGCGCGCAGATCGCCGCCAGGGCGCGGGCGGTCCGCGACCGGGACGTGGAGGCGCTGCTGGCGCACTACTCGCCCGAGGTGGCGACGTTCGACCTGGTGGCGCCGCTCCGGAACCTCGGGGCGGCCGCGGTCCGCAAGCGGGTGAGCGAGTGGTTCGCCTCGTTCCGCGCCGCCATCGACTACGAGATCCGCGACGCGAACATCTCCGTCGCGGGCGACGTCGCGTTCGACCACCACCTCACCCACGTCCGGGGGAACAGCCAGTCGGGCGGCGCGATCGACATGTGGTTCCGCGAGACGGTCGGCTATCGCCGGATGGGCGGCCGCTGGCTGGTCACCCACCAGCACAGCTCGGTGCCGCTGGACATGACCGGCGGCCGGGCCCTGGTCGATCTCAGGCCGGACTGAGGCAGCGGAGGGGGCCTTGATGCGCGACGCTGAGGCGGTGGATCCTCCCCGCCCGGAGGTCGACGCGCATGATGGTCTGGCTGGTGGCGGCGCAGCTTCTCCTCTCCGCTTCTCCGGAGGCGGCGAACGGCGAGGGCGGGAGCGTCTACACGCTCCCGGAGGCCGAGTTCGTGGCGCAGGCCAGGCGCGACCTGGTCACAGTGCACCTCTTTTCGGACGGCCTGCGGCGGCTCCAGCAGTCGCTCGAGCCCAACGCCAACCTCCTCAAGAACCGCGAGGCGGTGCCGTACACGCCGGACCAGAAGGCGATGCTGCTCTCCACCTGGGGCGCGTTCTACTCGTACTTCATCTCCATCGAGGGGGTCCGGCAGCGCTACCTGGGCTACATGAAGGCCGCGCCCACCGACGCCGTCCGCCACCTGTGGGGATACACGCTCACCCACACCGCGCTGGCCGCGGAGCTGGCGCACGGCCTGACGTTCGCGCGCAAGTTCGCCGGCAACCAGCAGCTGGAGATCCTGCTCGACGAGGCGAACGCCGAGTTCGGCGTCCCCTACCGGGCGTTCGCCCAGCTCAAGTCGAAGTCGATCCACGTCGCCGCCGCGGCCCAGCTGCTGGCCGGCGAGGCGTACGGCAAGAGCGCGCTGCCCAGGCTGAAGAAGCACGGGCTGCTGGGCGAGCCCGAGGTGGCGTGGGCGGTGGAGGAGATGAAGCTGAGCTCGAAGGTGGCTCGCGACGAGCTGGTGCACCGCGGCGTCACCCTGTTCGCCAAGCAGGCGGGTGACGTGCTGAAGGACTCGACCCTGGCCGCCATCTTCCCGGTGCAGAAGGGCGTCGCCGGGTGGATGGGCGACACGCGCGTGCGGCGCGAGGGCAGGCCGCTGATCAAGAAGGAGCAGGCGCTGGCGCTCACCGGGAAGATGGAGCCCGGCGACGTCCTGGTGGCGCGGCAAAACTGGTACCTCTCCAACATCGGGCTGCCCGGCTTCTGGCCGCACGCCGAGATGTACCTGGGCACGCCCGACGTGCTCTCCGCCTACTTCGACGGCGACGCCGAGGTGAAGAAGTGGGTGGCGGCGCAGGCGCCGGACGCGGAGACGTTCACCAGGTTCCTGGCGGCGAAGTGGCCCGACAAGTACAAGCACTACGCGACCGGGAAGGACCTGCTCGGCGCCGGGCCGATCCGGGTCATCGAGTCGATCAGCGAGGGGGTGTCGTTCACCTCCATCGAGCACGCGATGATGGTCGACTACCTGGGGGTGATGCGCCCGCGCCTGCCCAAGCTGGAGAAGGCCAAGGCCATCGTCCGGGCGTTCGAGTACCAGGGCCGGCCGTACGACTTTGACTTCGACTTCCTCTCCGACGCGGGCCTGGTGTGCACGGAGCTGGTGTGGAAGTGCTACGCGCCGTCGGCGGAGACCAGGGGCCTGGCGCTGCCGCTGGTGAAGGTGGCCGGGCGGCAGACGCTGCCGGCGAACGAGATCGTCAAGACCTTCGACCTGGAGCTGGACTCGCCCGGCCGGCAGCTGGACTTCGTCGCGTTCCTCGACGGGCGCGAGGGCCAGGCCGACGCCGTCTTCGCCGACGCCGCCGCGTTCCGGAAGTCGCACGCGCGGCTGAAGTGGGACATCTCCCAGCAGTGAGGCGCGGGTACGGCGATCGAGCGCGTGCTATGCCGTCGCCGTGAAAAAGCTCAAGGTCGCGCTCGGGGTGCTGCTGGGATTGGCCCTGGCGCTGGTGCTGGTGGCGAAGCTCGTCCTGCTCACCGCGCGGGACCTGCCGGAGAAGGCGCGCTTCACCCTCGACCTGGCCGCGCTGCGCGAGGCCGCGGGGCCGATCGAGACCTGTCCCGGCAGCGCGCACGCCGAGCAGGTGGCGCGCATGGAGCAGCGGGAGGCCCTGGCGGTCGCGGGCGGCCCGTTCTCCAAGGTCACCTTCGGATTCTACGCATGGCAGCTGCGCTACGCCGACGGGACGTCGGTGGTCCTGGACCCCGTGCACTCCCGCAGGACGCAGGAGAAGCAGAGCAAGGGCCAGCCCTACGACGACGGCGCCTGGGCGCGGCAGGAGAAGGCGGTGGCGGCGGCGAGCGCCATCGCCGTCACCCACGAGCACTACGATCACCTCGGCGGCGCGGCGGACTCCGCCCACTTCGCGTCCTTCGGGCCCAGGCTCAAGCTGACCGCCGCCCAGCGCAGGCCGCTGCGCTTCGGGAGCGTGGATCGCGATCTCTCCGGCGAGCCCACGCTCGAGTCCGGCCCCGAGGGCTCGCTGCACCAGGTGGCGCCGTGCGTGGTGGCGGTCAGCGCCGCCGGGCACACGCCGGGCTCGCAGATGCTGTACGTGCGCATGAAGGGCGGCGCGGAGCTGCTGCTGGTGGGCGACATCGTCTGGCAGGAGTCGGCCTTCGAGCGGCTGAGCACCCGGCCCCGGCTCGTCTCCTCGATCATGGGAGAGGACGCCGAGGCCATCACCCACCAGATCCGCGCCATCCTCGACCTCAAGAAGGCCGCCCCGTCGATCGACGTGGTCGTCGCTCACGACGTGCCGGCCATGGAGCGCCGGTTCCAGAGCGGCGCCGTCGGCCGCGGCTTCAACTGACGGTCCCTTCCCGCGGACGTCGAAGGGCCGCCCCCGGATGACGGGAGCGGCCCTCCTTTTGGTGCTTCAGGCTGTGAGGTGACCGCCTAGAACTTGTGCGTCACCCGGCCGTAGAAGTACCGGCCCATCACGTCGTAGGCCGACGGGTCCGAGGTGGCGGTGAACCCGCTCCAGATGATCGCCGGGCTGGTGTTCAGCAGGTTGTTCACGCCCGCCGAGATGGTGGTGGCGCCCAGGCCGCTGTTGAGCGTCCACGCCGCGTTCGCGTCCATCAGGAAGTACGGCTGGACGGTGCGGAACGGGTTGGGGATCGCGGCCGGGTCGTTGGGGTCCACGTAGCAGCTGCCGCCGCCGCTGCCGCCGCTGGCGTCCGAGCACTCCTTGTACGGTCCGACGAACCGGCCGCGGAGGCCGGCGCGGAGCGGGTCCATGGCCCAGGTCAGGCCCAGGTTGCCCGTCCATTCGGGGTGCACGCCCAGGTCGTAGTTGCCCTTGCCGTGCACCAGCTTGTTGCCCGCCAGCAAGCTGTCGAACACGTTGATCCACGCCACGTCCACGTCGAAGAGGAGCCGTCCGATCGGGGTCTCCGGCTCGTAGCGCGCGCCGATGTCGAGGCCGCTGGTGTGGTCGCCGCCGATGTTGGTGAGCGCGTCGTTGATCTGGGTGATGAAGCCGGTCGTCGCGTCGCGCTCGATCTTGTCGCAGTACTGCGGCACGCTGCCCGCCGCGGTCGGGTAGCAGCTGCTGAGGATGATCGCCGAGCCGATCACCGACACGGAGTTCGTCACGTCGATGTCGTAGTAGTCGACGGTCAGCGCGAGGTCCTTGACGAACCGCGGCTCGATCACCAGGCCCACGGTGAGGATCTTGGCGGTCTCCGGCTGCAGGTCGGGGTTGCCGCCCCGGCGGGTGAGCAGCTGGGCCCGGTCGTCGAACAGGTCGTCCGGGACGCCGCTGGGGAGGCCGGGGGCGGGCGCGTCGCAGGCCGCGTCCAGCGGGGTGCCCTGGGGGCGGGTCCCGCCCTGGGTCGCCGCCGAGCAGGGATCCTGCACCGCCGGGTGGTCGTCGAACTGGCCGGAGTAGAGCTCGCTGATCGCCGGCGCGCGGAACGCCGTCGAGTAGGTGCCGCGGAGGGTGACGTCCTGGATCGGGCTCACCCGGACGCCGGCCTTGTACGAGAGGTTGCTCCCGAAGGTGGTGTAGCTCACAAAGCGGGCCGCCAGGTTCAGCTCCAGCAGGTCCTTGCCCTGGGCGTTGTCGCCGAACTGGCCGAGCACCGGCACCGAGAGCTCCAGGTACCCTTCGTTCACGCCGAACGAGCCGGAGGTCGACTCACCCTTGGAGCCGGTGGTGTCGCCCTTGGCGGTGAGCGGGTCCGGGATGAAGAGGCCGGACTCCCGGCGGAACTCGTAGCCCAGCGCGAAGCCGGACATGTGGGCGTTGGGCGTGACCCGGAACAGCTCGCCGGCCAGGTTGGCGGAGATGATGAACTGCTGGTTGGCGCCCAGCGTGGTGCCGTCGTAGCTGAGGTACTTCGCCATGTCCGCGGTGATGGTCCGGTTGGCCGCGCCGCCGAACAGGTTGAGCGGGACGCACCCTTCGATCTCGTTGCCCGGCGTGCCGCAGTAGTACAGGCCGGTGGTGGCGTCCTGGTAGCCGGGGCCGATGGCGTTCTGCAGCAGGGAGAGCTGGAGGCTGCCCCGCTTGAGCTCCGTGGCGTCGTTCCGGCCCAGGTTCATGGACACGTCCCAGTTCCAGTTGGAGAGGATGGGCAGCGCGCCGGTGACGCCGGCGACCACGCGGAACGTGTTCACGTCCTGCCGGAAGATGCGGTTGGAGAACTCCACCAGGCGGCGGCGGAAGTTGGGGATGTCGACGCCGAACGGGTTGTACGGGTTCTGCGCGCTGATGAGCACGCTCTCGCCGCCGGCGCCGACGAACAGCGGCTCCGGGGCCAGCTTCTGCTCGGAGACGCGGTTGGTGAAGGACGCCTCGAAGTAGCCGCGGACGTCCGGGCTGAACTTGTACTCGCCCACCGCGAACAGGTGGCCGCGCTGCTGCGGGGTCACCAGGTAGTTCTCCGGCTGGTAGTTGTACTGGTCGCCGCCGGCGTCCTCCACGCCCACGGCGTTGAACGGCCGCCACAGGTTGGTGGTCTTGTCCAGGGTGAAGGAAGAGGCCTTGGGGTACTGCGCCCGCAGCGCCTGCCACGCGGCGTTGCCCGTGCCGGTGATGCCGGCGGTGAACAGGCGGCCCTGCGGGATCGACGTGGAGCCGAGGGTGAACACCTCGCCGCTGTAGAAGTCGTAGAACGTGTCGTACCTGGAGAAGTGGCGGTCGCCCGCCCACGTCGGCTGCTGCTTCACGAAGCCGCCGCTGAAGAGGATGTTGCCGCGCTCCGTCACCTGGCCGGTGGTGGCGCCCACGTCGACCAGGGTGC
>Ga0075421_100010678_pt1 | contig 11354 bp, 13 predicted proteins | sample SoiMetdeltSBSDD5_FD_75292 | JGI IMG/M metagenome (GOLD analysis project Ga0075421, IMG submission 75292) | Bulk soil microbial communities from a Populus tree surrounding site in Tennessee, USA - Soil MetaG P. deltoides SBSDD5 | ecosystem: Environmental > Terrestrial > Soil > Tree plantation...
CAGCTCGAGAAGGCGCTCGATGCGGCGCGGGAGCGCGGCGATGCCGACCACGCGACGGCCCTCGAGCGGGAAGTCGCGTCGGAGCGGCGCATCGCGGAGCTCGAGACGCGTGCGTCCGCGGTCGAGGGCGCGCTCCGCGCGGCGGAGGAGCGGGCCCTGGCTGCCGATGGAAGGGCGGTGCAGCTCGAGAAGGCTCTCGATATGGCGCGCGATCGCGGCGATGTCGACCACGCGGGGGCCCTCGAGAGGGAAGCCGCATCGGAGCGGCGCATCCGGGAGCTCGAGACCTCGCGGATGCGCGTCGAGGAGACCGCCCGTCTTCTCGAGACCCGGCTCTCCACGCTCGTGGAGGACCTCGCTGCCGCGCGGGCGGCCGTCGAGGACGAGCGCGCGCGCTCGAGGGAAGCCGACCGCATTTCGGCCGTGGAGAAGGAGTCGCTCGGGAGACGCGTCGCGGACCTGGACGCGCTCGTCCGCGAGCTCGAGGAATCGCTCGAGTCCGAGCGCCGCGCCGCTCTCGATCTCGAGGCGCTCCGGGCCTCCATGTCGAAGGACCTCGACGCCGCGGCGCACCGCGCGAGAGCTCTCGTCGAGGAGAGAGATGCTCTCTCTGGTGAGCGAGACCGCCTCGAGGCCGCCGCGCGGGAGACGGAGAGGAGTCTCTCCGCGGCGGGCGAGGATGCCGTCCGGAAGGACAGCGAGATCGAGGGCCTCCGGAGCGCGCTCGAGGACTCCGAGCGGCGGAGGGCGGGCGAGGATGCCTCCCATGGCGCCAGGGAGGAGACCTCCGCGGAGCGCATCGCGGCCCTCACGGCGGAGATCGATGCGCTCGAGTCGGCCCGGCGGAGGGATGGGGGCGATCTCGAATCGCTGCGCACGGAGCTCTCGAGGGCTTCCACGGAAACCTCGATGCTCCGCGGCTACGTCGAGGACCTGAAGGAGAAGCTCCGGGACCGCGAGCGGCGGCTCCTCGCGGAGAAGGAATCCGGAAGGCGGGAGGCGATGGAGGAGACGGCCCGCGTCCTCCGCGAGAAGCGCCGTCTCGAGGCCATCGTCCATGACCTCGATGCCGCGCGGACCGCGAGCGGGTTCGTCACCGGAGACCGCCGCGAGGGCATCGCTGTGGGGGCGCCGCGCCCTGCCGCACTGGGCGCGGGCGGCCCGCGGGAGGAGGCCTGATGCTCCGGAGGACCGCCGCGAAGGCGTTCGGGGCGGAGACGGGGAGCGAGGCGGCGGCCCGCGCGCGAGCGGCGCCGCGCAAGGACCTGGGTCCCTTCCAGTCCGTCGTCGAGAAGCTTCTCCGCGATCTCCAGAGAGAGCTCGAGCGCCGCTCGACCCCCGGCGAGGGTACGGCGGGACCGCCTCCCTTCACGGTGTCCCGCCCGCGCTCCCTCCACGACGGGATCGGCATCGTCGTCGAGGGGAAGGCCGCCTCCATAAGGCTCGTGGACACGCTCGGGGGCTTCCTCAGGGTCTCCATCGAATCGCCGTCCGCCGGCTCGGCCGAGGAGATGCTCTCCCTCGAGGTGCGCGGGGGAGGCTATCAGCCCGTGAGGAAGGCCTCGCCGCCAGCGGCAGGCCTGGCCCGGAGGCGCGCCGCGTTCGAGTTCACGACCGTCGGCGAGCTCGCGGGCCTGTACGCGCGCGCCGCCGCCGATCCGGGCGGCGCCCGGGAGCTCTGCCGCCGCGCGCTCGAAGGGAGCTGACGTGGGCGATCGGCCGCACACACTCCACGACGTGAGCCGGCGGCTGGCGCTCCTCCTCGAAGGAGCCATGACCCAGGGACTGTCCGAGCTGTCCGATGGGGAAGGGGAGAAGGTCGCGGTGCTCCTCTCGCATCCCCTCGACCCCTTCGAGGAAGACGATGCGCTCGGGAAGAGGACGACGGCGATCCTCTATCCCATCCGCATCGTGCCGGAGCGCGGTTTGAGGCGGCCGGGGATGTCGTACGTGCCGCCCTCCCCGGGGGGAGGGGCGGAGGGCTTCCGCGGCGAGACGCTCTGGGTGCGGATGCGCTTCGTCTTCACGGTTGCGGGAGGGTCGCTCGAGGGGCAGCTCGGCGCGGTCGAGGCCGCGCTCCGGACCGTTCACGACAACCCTCTCCTCGACCTGGGGGACGGGCCTCCGGACGGCGCCCCCGGCGCCGCGGGGGGCGAGCCCCGCGGCTACCCGCTTCGCATCGTCGATGATCCCGAGAGCTGGAAGGACCTGGGCCTCGCGGAGCACCGCCTCCTCATCGCGTTCGAGGTCACCGTGCCCATCGAGTCCTCGCGGTTCGAGCCCTTCGAGCGTGTGACCGGCCGCGACCTCCAGGTGGAGCTCGCGGGGCCTGCGCATCCGCCCGGGGGGCCGTCGTGATGCCCGCTCCCTGCGCGCGGGAGGCGACCCGGAGCTCCGCCCTTCGCTGGCGCGGCGCCGGAGAGATCGCGTTCCTGGGAAGCCTGCGCTTCACGGGCGGAGATGACGCTCCGGAAGCGGCGGCCTCCGATGAAGCCGGGCCCCGCCGCCTCGCCGCGGGCGACCGTATCGACGCCACGCTGCGGTCCGGAGCGGGGCCGGATGCCATCACGGCCGCGGAGGCCTTCCTCGGGGCCGCGGGAAGGGCGTGCGTCGTGGCCCACGGCGCCTGGGTCGAGGCCCTCGCCCCGGCGAAAGCAGCGACCCCCGCGGAAGCGGCGAGGACCGCGCTCTCCGCGCTCGCGGAGAGGGACGACGCCGGGATGATCGTCCTCATCGGCGACTCCGCCGGCCAGGCGCGCGACCTCGCGCTCGAGATCGCCGCGCGGCGAGAGGACATCTTCATCCTGATCGAGGCCCGCGGAGGCGACGCGCCTTCCCTGGCGCTCGCGGGCGAGAACGCGGCCACGATGCGCTTTCCTCCCGGGTACGCGGACGCTCCGCGCGACCTCGGCCTCCTTGTGGCGAGCCTCGAAGCGGGCGACTTCTCGGAGGAGAAGCCCTTCCTCGAGCGGACCGCGCGGAGCGGAGCGGGCGCGGATCCGCTCCGGGGTGTCTCGAAGCGCGAGCGCGATGCCATGCGGCTCTGGAGGCGGAAGGAGGGTCTCCGCCGCTCCCTCGATCGCGGGACCCGCTGGGCCCTCCTCGAAGCGAACCGACCGTTCCTGCGGCGGAGGATCGAGCGCGAGGTCACCGCGTTCCTGCGCCGCATGGAGGACCTCGGCCTCCTCGATCGGGCGGCGGGCTTCTCCGTGGAGTGCTCGCGGGCGGGCGGGGCCGCGGAGAGCGGGAGGATCGAGCTCGATGTGAAGGCGCGCCTCGCTCCGCTCGAGGGGCGCCGGCCGGTGAAGGCATAGTCGTTTCCAAGGAAGGAGTGGAGAGAGAACCATGGCGAGCGCCGTTCCGTACTTCGGTAATTTCAACTTCCTCGTCGAGATCGAGGACCTGACCGGCGATTCGACGTCGGTCGTCGGTGGGTTCTCGAGGGTGAGCGGCATCGAGTCCCGCTCCGAGATCGTCGAGCACCGCGTCGGGAGCAGCCCGCACGTCCTCAAGCTCCAGGGGAAGACCCGCTACGGGAACATCCTCCTCGAGAAGGGCTGCACGGCATCGGGAGACCTCTACGACTGGCGCCGGCGGATCGAGAACGGCGAGGAGGACCGCCGCTCGGGGTCCATCATCCTCCTCGACGGGAACATGAAGGAGCAGGCCCGCTTCAACTTCTTCGACGCGTGGCCGTGCCGGTACGAGGCCCCCGTGCTCGACGCCTCCGACACGGCGATCTCGATCGAGAAGCTCGAGCTCGTCGTGAGCCGCGTCGAGCGGGTGGAGCCGAAGGCGAGGTGATGCCGGATCCGGAGACGGGAGCCGGGTTCACGCTCGCGCGCGGCTACTCGCGCGGGGGAGGCGTCCCTCAGCGCGAGGGCTTCATGCGTCGCGCGACCGCGCGCGACGAGGCGAGGGCGCTCGCCGACTTCCGCATCCACCTCGGGCCGGAGAGGATCCTTCCGGTGGTCCTCGCGCGTGTCGTCACGCGGCTCGGGTCCCTGGAACGCCGCGAGATCGATGCCGGTCTCTTCGAGAGGCTCGAGGAGGAGGACCTCCGCGCGCTCGAGTCGCTCTACCGCGCGCTCAACGGTTACGAGCCCGCCGCCCGCGAGGAGGCCTCGCCGTGACCCGGGCGCTCGATGCGGCGTCGTTCCTCCTCGAGATCGAGGGGATCTCGTCCGCGGCGTTCGTCCGCTGCGAGGGCCTCGGCGCGCGCATGGAGATCGTCGAGCACCTCGAGGGAGGGCACGGCGTGCGTCGGTTCCCCGGCGAGATCGCGCACGGCAACATCGTCCTCGAGCGCGCCGTGTCAGCCGACCACGAGCTCGAGGACTGGTTCCAGAAGGGCGACCGGCGGGATGGAGCCATCGTGCTCCTCTCCCCGTCCGGCAAGGAGGCCTGCCGCTGGGCGTTCACGCGCGGCTGGCCGTGCCGCTGGGAAGGGCCCGTGCTCGATGCGCGCGCGCGCGAGGCCGCCCTCGAGCTCCTCGAGATCGCGCACGAGGGGGTGCGATGGGTAGCGCGCTGATCGATGTCATGCGGGCGCGCTTCGCCCCCTCGCGGTTGTCGCGCTCCTGGTCGCAGGCCCTGCGGCTCACGGAGGCCGAGACGTTCGCGCGGCAGGTCTCGCTTCGCTGGGAACAGGCCGCCGCCGAGCTCGAGGAGCTCATCCGCGCGCGCGTGTGGGAGCCTGCGCTCGAGGACACGGCCGAGATGGAGGATCCAGGCTCGGCCGGAGCGTCGCCGGCGAGGTTCGATCGCGGCGGTGCGCACCCGCGCGCCCGGGAAGCCGGTCCGCCGCGAGCGGAGGACCCGGCGCGGCGGATGCGTTTCTCGCCCGTCGGGGAGTCTTTCCCGGAGAGACCGCTGTGGGCGGACCCGTACCGGTTCATCGTCGCGCAGGGCCTCGAGGCGTCGAGCGCATCCGGCGAGCCCACCGGCGCCGCTGTGCCGCGCGCCCGGAGCGCCCGAGCGGACGAACCGCTCCTCGAGCCGGGTTCGCTTCGGGGCCGGGAGGAGCCCGGAGATCCGATGCCGCCTCTCGAGCCGCGCGGCCGCCCTCGATCGGAGGCGGGGGAGCCCTCGCGAGGAGCCCTGGGCGCGCGCGAAGGCGATGGGACCGCGCGGCGAGTCGACCGGGCTCCGCCCGGGCGCGCTCTCTCCGATCTCGACGAGCTCATCGCGGTCGCTCGGGGTTCGCCGGAGACGACCCCGGGTTTCCCGCGCCGCCACGGCCGCGGGGCTTCGGATGACGGCGCGGCCGTCCGGCCCGGCGGCGGCTTCCCCGCCTCCGGGGAGAGTCCCCGGCATCTCCGGCGCGCGGGAGGGCCCGGCGCGCCTTCCGGCGCCGCGGAGAGCCCACGACGCGGCACGCCTCCCGAGCCCCGCCTCGACCTCCTCATCGAGGAGGCCCGCCGGCGCGCGGACGCCCTCGAGGACTGGGAGAGGACGGGGTTCTGACCATGCTCGTCAAGGCATCCATCGTCCACCTCGATACGCTCGAGAAGCTCTCGGTTCAGTGGAACCCATCGTCCTACTCGGTCTCCCGTGGCGCAGCGCGCGGCGATCCCGTGCCGGGGGGCGCGGATCCGGAGGCCCGCCCGGGCCTCCGCGACGAGCGGTTCGAGACGATGCTCTTCCTCGATGCGACGGGGGAGGAGGGCGAGGCCCGGAACGCGCGACGAGACGTGGACAAGCTCGAGCGCTGGAGCGAGCCTTCCCTGGAGACGGGGCTCCCCCAGAGGCTCCTCTTCTCCTGGGGGCCGTTCAGCTTCAGGGGCAGCCTCGAGGAGATCTCCGAGGAGTGGATCCGCTTCGATCCCGACGGCACTCCGGTCCGCGGCCGGATCGCCATCACGCTCCGGAGGTGATGGCGTGCCCGCGCTGGACTTCACGACGCGCATCGAGCTCCGGTCCTCCGGGAAGCCGTTCGACGGCATCCGGGTCGAGCAGGCCCACGTGTTCGAGGCGGCCGACCGCCCGGATCGCTTCGAGGCGAGGCTCGTGACCGGAGCGCGGGATGCGCTCGCGCGCGGGTCCGATCCCCTCCGTCCGGGCGAAACCCTCCGCGCCTTCGTTCACCGCGGCCGTCCGGACCGGCCCACCCTCCTCTTCGATGGAGCCATCGAGCGAGTGACCCGCCTTCGCGGCCCCGGGGCCTCCGGCATCGGCGTCATCGCCCGCGCGCACTACCACGCCCCGAGGGCGAGGATGCCCGACTCGAGATACTGGCAGGCGACCTGCGGCGAGATCGCCGAGGAGATCGCTCGCGGGCTCGGCCTCATCCCCATCGTGGAGCGAGGCGGCCCCATCCTGGGGCTCGTGAGCCGCTCGGGGGACCCCCTTCGCTTCCTGCGGCGGCTCGCCGCGGATGCGGGGTTCGAGCTTGCGGTCAGCGCCGGAAGACTGTATCTCGGTACCGAGTTTCCGGAGACGGGGAAGCCCTTTCACGCCGATCCTTTCGCCCGGATCGAGGAGATCGAAGACCTCGGGCCGGACGGACGGGACGGCGTGGCGCGCGTCGCCGTCCGCGGGGATCCAAGCCTTCGCCCGCTCGCGCCCGTGCGCGTGAACGGGCGGCGCTTCACGGCGCTCCGGGTCCTCCACCGGATCGATGCGCGCGGATGGTCGAGCGAGGCGCACCTGGTTCGGCCGGGGCGCGCGCCGGGTCCTGCCCGCGTGACTGGGAGAGAGCTCTGGGGAGAGTCATGATCGACGCGGACGGAGGCTCATTCACGGAGCCACGATCTTTTCGAGCTCCCATTCGGTCGGCGAGCGACCGGCCGTATAGCTCTGGAATCGACCTTTCGCCGACCCTCCAGGATTCCATCGTGGAGCGGGCCCGGCTCGTCCTCGAGGTCGTCCCCGGAGAGCGCCGCCGCGAGCCCGCCTTCGGGTGCCGGGTCCATTTCCTCCCGGAGATCGAGACCGAGGAGGACCGCCAGCTCGCCGCGGCGCTCATCGAGGAGTCCCTCGAGATCTGGCTCCCCGCGCTCGGTGTCGAGCGCGCCCGCGTGGACCAGAGCGAGGACGGCGTCATCCACCTCCGGCTCCGGCGCGGAGGCGCCTGGCAATCGCTCTCGATCGCGCACCGCCGGAGCGTCCGGAGGCGCATCCCGTGAGCGCCGACCCGCGGAACACGGCCGGGCTCGCGGCGCGGCTCTCCGAGGAAGCTCACGGCGAGCTCCTCGAGCGCATCGCGCATCGCGCGCCCTCGTTCGCCGAGCGGGGGCCCGAGGATCCGGCGCGCGTCCTCGTCGAGGCGCTCGCGGATGCCCTCGGCGAGCTCCGTGCCGAGGCATCGGCCCTGGAGGAGGGGCTCCTTCCTCGTCTCCTCGAGCACTTCGGAGAGGAGCCCCGGTGGGCCCGGGCCGCTGGCGGAGCCGTCGCGTTCTCTCTCGCTTCCGGAGTCGCGGACCCCGTGCTCGTGCCCCGAGGCACCATCGTGGCGGCGCCACGCCGTCCCGGCGAGCCCAAGGTCGCCTTCGAGCTCGAGACCGATGCCTGGGCATCCCCCGCGAGGCTCGCGCGCGCGGTCGCCTCCGCGGGAGGGCGCGTCGCGGAGATCTTCCCCCATCCGCAGGGGGGGTGGGACGGGGACCCCGTCGATCTCTTCGGCGGGAGGACCGCGATCGAGCGCCATGTCTACATCGGTGACACGGCGCTCCTCCTCCTCGCCGCCCACGCGGCGGAGGTCGTCCTCGAGTGGCCGTCGATGCCGCCCGGGGCGCCCGATGCGAGGTGGGAGTATTCCGTTCCGGACGGCTGGCGCCCGCTCAGGGTCGAGATCGAGGACTCGCGAGGCGGCGGGAACGCGAAGGGGATCGCGCCGCGGCGCTCCGTCAGGATCCGGATCGCGGGACCGCTGCCGGGCCTCTCCGAGGAGAGTGTCCACGGCGTGAGCGCGGCCTGGATCCGGCTCTCGCTCCCGCCGCGGAAGCGCGTCACCCTCAACGAGCCTTCCTGGTGCGAGGCCCACGCTGCCGAGGGTCCGGAGGGAGGCGCTCTCGAGGGGCGCCTCGCGTTTCCCCGCCCCGTCGAGCGCATCCTTTCCGGGGGCGGCGAGTCCTGGGAGGACCACTCGCTCGCCGGAGCGAAGATCAACCCTGCCGACGGCGACGATGCGACGGACCCCGCGGTCTACCTGGGCTGGGAAGAGCCCGCGGCGGCATCGCTCTACTTCAGCTTCGCGTCGCGTCCGGCGCCGGCCGGATGGATGGATCGAGATGCCCGGCGCCCCGCTGTCGAGTGGGAGCACTCGACGCGCCGAGGCTTCCGGAAGCTCGATGCCGAGGACGGAACCCTCGGCTTCAGCCGGAGCGGCATCGTCGCATGGAAGATGCCGCCCGAGTGGACGGCCCAGGAGCACTTCGGAGAGCGCCTCCACTGGGTCCGGGCGCGATGGGTGGGCGGCGCCCACATCGCATCGCCGGCGCTGAAGGCGCTGATCCCGAACGCCGCCGCGATCCGCGAGGGGCGGACGCTAGCGGGGCATCTCTTCGAGGCATCGCTCGACGCCTCCGGACGCGCCGTGGTGGACCTCGCGCTCGGAGGCGCCGAGCCCGAGCGGTTCCCCGTGCTCGAGATCCGCGGCGAGGCGGGATGGACGCGCCTCCGCGAGGCGCGCTTTCCGCAGCCCGCCGAGATGGCCGATGGCGATGACGCCTCGGCCGCGGACGACGATGCGGACGTCGAGGTCGGAGCGGCTCCGGGATCGGGGGGCCGCTTCTCGTTTCGCAGGCGACAGCAGGGCGGGCACACGCTCGAGGTCGGACCCCGGTGGACCGGACGCATGGCGTTCCGGATCCCGGTGCTCCGCGCGACGCTCGGCTCGCGAGGGAACCTACCCCCCGGGACGCTGACGGTCCTCGAGGCGGAAATCCCGGGGATCCGGAGGGTGATCCAGCCGCTTCCCACCGGGGGCGGCGCCGACGCCGAGGCCGGCGAGGAGCACCGGCGCCGCGTCCGCGCGGAGTGGGGGGCCTGCGGGCGCGCGGTGACGGCCGCCGATCACGAGCGGCTCGCGCGCGCCTTCGATCCGGGGCTCGCGCGCATCGAGTGCACCGTCCGGCCGGAGGAGCCCTGGCGCATCACGCTCCACGTCGTTCCTCTCTCCGAGACCGAGCGCGGAGCCTTGCCCGCGGCGAGGCTCGAGTGGCTCGCGAGAGCCGTTGCCGAGAGGGCTCCGCTGGGTAGCCTGATCGAGGTCGTCGAGCCTCTTCCTCTGCCCGTCGATGTCGTCCTCCAGGCCACGGCCGGGACGGCCATCCCCTCGGATGAGACACGTCGGATCCTGGAGGAGCGGCTCCGCCGCTGGGCCGATCCGATCCGCGGGGGCGCCGATGGCCGCGGGTTCCCTCTCCTTCCATGGGCGCGCGCCGGGGAGATCGCGGCGTGGCTCGAGGCGGCGCTGCGGGGATCGGTTTCCGGCGCCGTTCCCGAGAGCATCCTGCGCTCGATGCTCCCCGGGCCGGCGCCGCTCGACTGGGACCCCGAGGAGTGGCGCCTGGTCCTGCGGGGCCCCGGAGGCGAGGCACCGGGGGGAGGATCGGGCGATGCTCCGTGCCTGCCGGCAATCGAGCGACTCGTGTTCGAGCGGCGCCCGTGGAGCGGCAGCTCCTGAGAGGCGCCTGGACCGCGCGAGGATCGACGATGCGAGACGACACCCGTGAATCCAGTTCCCGCGAGAGGCAGGCGCTCCTCGATCGGCTCCCGGCCTTCTACCGCGAGAACCCCGCGCTCGTGGAGCCCGCGGTCTCCTTGGCGGCGGACATGCTCGCTGCGGCACGGCGCGACCTCCGCGGCGCCGAGGAGTCGTCGCTCAGGGATGGCGCGGAAGCTCCGGGCCTGCTCGAGGCCTGGCTCGCGGAGCGAGGAGGCGCCGCGTTCACCTCGGGGGGCGGCGACCCTCTCCTCGGGACCCCTCTCGCGCTCCTCCGTTGGCTCGCGGACGCTCACGGGGTCCTGCCCGAGATCTGGAGCGGAGTGGAGGCGCGCATCCATCCACTGGGAGGGCTCGAGATCGTGCGCGCGAGGCGCCCCTCGGCCGTGCTCGCCTGGGAGAAGGATCTCCTCCCGGAGCCCCCCGCGGGATTCACCCTCCCGGATGCCCTGCTCCCCGCGGGGACGCGCGTCCAGGCGATCTCGAGGGGCAAGCCGGCGCACTCGGGCATCCCTCACCGGGGAGAGAAGGTGCCGGGGGAGATCTTCTGGACGCGGGTACTCCGGTGAGCGGGACCGCGTTCCAGGCCTCGATACGGGCGATCTCCGACATCGGCATCGTGCGCGAGGAGAACCAGGACTCCCACGTCGTCCACGAGCCTGCCGACTCCGACGTGAAAGCGCAGAAGGGCTCGCTGGTGGCGATCGCCGACGGCATGGGCGGGCTCGATGACGGGAGCATGGCGAGCCGCATCGCCATCGAGACGGTGCTCCGCGCCTACTACGCGCATCCGGGCGAGGCGAAGGAGGCGCTGGAGGACGCGGTGAAGGACGCGAACCGCGCGATCTTCGAGCACGCGAGGGCGCTCGAGGGGCGGCGCCTCATGGGATCGACGCTGACCTCTCTCGCCCTCCTCCCGGACCGCGCCCTGGTCGCACACGTCGGCGACAGTCGGGCCTACAGGTACCGGAGCGGCAGGATCGATCAGATCACGAAGGACCATTCCCTGGTGCGGGAGCTCGCCGAGCGCGGCGAGATCGATGAGTCCTCCGCACGCTACACCTTCCACAGGAACGTGCTCACGCGGGGGCTCGGGCTGAGAGAAGAGGTGGCCGCCGACATCCACGAGATCACGGACCTCGCGGAAGGAGACGTGTTTCTCCTCTCGTCGGACGGTCTCCACGAGCAGGTGGAGTCCGACGAGATGGTCTCGTGCCTCGACAGCTGCCAGGAGGACCTGGACTCGGCCTGCAGGCAGCTCGTGAAGATCGCCAGGGAGCGCGGCGGGCCCGACAACATCACGGTGGCCCTCGTGCGTATCAACAAGGACGGCGAGCCGCATGCAATGCGGCGGAACACGAGCTCGCCGGGGGCGGGGACCGGGGATCGGGCGCCGTGGCTGCTGCCGGTCGCGGTCTTCGGGAGCTTCGCCGCCGGCGTCCTCCTGACCCTCGTGGTGGGGACGGAGCCGTCGTCCGGGGATGAGACCCTGCAGGCGGTCCGCGCCGAGGTGAGCCGCGCGCTCGAGGCGCCCGCCACGAAGGACGCGGAGGCCGAAGCCGAGCGGCTCGAGGTGCACCTCCGGGAGATCCGTCGGATCCTCGGGGAGCAGCGCTGAGCGGCGCCGGGCGGGAAGGGGGAGAAGAACGGGAGAGGGAGCGGGAGCGGGAGGGGGAGAGGGAAGAGG
>Ga0075421_100010681_pt1 | contig 11353 bp, 7 predicted proteins | sample SoiMetdeltSBSDD5_FD_75292 | JGI IMG/M metagenome (GOLD analysis project Ga0075421, IMG submission 75292) | Bulk soil microbial communities from a Populus tree surrounding site in Tennessee, USA - Soil MetaG P. deltoides SBSDD5 | ecosystem: Environmental > Terrestrial > Soil > Tree plantation...
CCCGGCCGCGTGCAGAGAGCAATGAAGCGGTCCGGCAGGGAGGACTTCTGGGAGCTGTCAAAGTCGACGAAGTATCTTCCTCGGGAAACGCGCGAATACGTCCCCCTCATCCTTGCGGCAATCATTGTCGCGAAGAATCCGCTGCAGTATGGGTTCGACATCGTGGCCGGCGAACCCGTGTCGTACGACAAGGTGGTCGTTCCGCGCGCGATCGATCTCCGGCGCGTCGCCGAGTGGACCGGCTCGTCGATTGACGAGATTCAAGCGCTGAATCCGCAGCTTCGACGTTGGACGACGCCCGTGAAGTATCCGACGTTCGAACTGAAAGTACCCGAAGGCACCGGCGACAAATTCGAGGCGCGCCTGGCGGACGCGACCCCTGCCGACTTCAACGCGCTGAAGTGGTACACGGTCAAGAGCGGCGACACCCTGTCGACCATTGCCCGCAAGCTTGGCGTCAGCCGCACCGATCTGGCTGAAGCGAATAGCCTGTCGGTGAAGTCGCGGGTCCGTGGTGGGCAAGACCTGATCATCCCTCGCGCACCGGCGACGCTGCTGGCGTCGCGCACCGAACGAACCGCGCCTGCCGAACTGGCCTCGCGGCCAGTAAGTGGTACGGCAACGATCACGGATGCGCCGTCGCACAGCCGGACGATCGTGTATAAGGTCAAACGGGGCGACACGCTGTCTTCGATCGCCGACCTGTTCGACACCAGCGTCGCCAAGCTCAAAAGCTGGAACCAGCTTCGTAGCAACTCGCTGGCAATCGGTACGCGTTTGAAGATTGTCCGGTAGAGCGCGGTCATTCGGCGTCGCGGTTTCTGCGATTCGGCGCGTGCGATCGCATCGCAGAAACCGCAATCCTTGACGCATCTCCAGCAAAATCTCCAATAGATCCACCCGTCGTCCGGCTTGCATCGCGACGATCGGTGCTTGCGTGCGTTCGGACGGCTGCGGTGTTCGGCATCGAAGCGTCCACCGTAGACGTCGAAGTGGACGTGTCGTTCGGCCTTCCCGGCTTCACGATGGTCGGCCTTCCGGATCCATCCGTGCGCGAGAGTCGCGATCGCGTCCGCAGCGCGATTCGAAATTCCGGCTTTGAATTCCCTGAACATCGCATCACCGTAAACCTTGCGCCGGCAGACATCCGAAAGGCAGGCTCCTCATTCGATCTGCCGATTGCCCTCGGCATATTGGCGGCGAGCGGTGTCCTGAGTCGACGTCACGTCGACGATGTGTTGCTGCTCGGAGAACTGTCTCTCGACGGCGGGATTCATTCGGCGCGTGGCGTCCTTCCAATTGCCGCTGCGGCGCGTCGGCAGCGCTTCAATGGGCTCCTGCTGCCGCGCCCGAACCGTGCCGAAGCGGCCGTTGTCGAGGGGCTCCAGTTATATGCCGTCCGGTCGCTCCACGAAGCCGTCGGCGCGCTGAACGATCCGGCGGCGTTTCGCGCACGAGTCGACACTGACAGTGATCGGCCTCCTCCACCCCCAGCGCGGCACGACGGCGACTTCGCCGACGTCCAGGGGCAGGCGTTGGCTCGTCGCGCGCTGGAGATTGCTGCCGCAGGTGGACACAACACACTAATGATCGGTCCCCCTGGGTCGGGCAAGACGATGATGGCGCGCCGCGTCGCCGGAATTCTTCCCGCACTCGTGTTCGATGAAGCACTGGAGGTGACGTCGATCCATTCGGTCGCCGGGCTGATCGGTGCGGGACATGGACTCATGACCGAGCGCCCCTTTCGCGCCCCGCACCACACGATCTCAGACGTTGCGCTGGTTGGCGGCGGACAGAATCCCCGTCCGGGCGAAATCAGTCTCGCGCATCACGGCGTTCTCTTTCTCGACGAGATGGCGGAGTTCAGCCGGAGTGTCCTCGAAGTGTTGCGACAACCTCTCGAGGAGGGTTGCGTTCGCATCGCTCGCGCTCTGCGGACGGTTTCCTTTCCCGCTCGCTTCATGTTGATTGGGGCGATGAATCCCTGTCCGTGCGGATTTCACGGCGACGAGTCACGACCATGCCGTTGTACGCCGCTGCAGATCGGTCGCTACGCATCGCGGTTGTCCGGTCCGCTCCGCGATCGCATGGACCTGACCGTTGCGGTCGCCGCGCTGCCCGCGCGCGAACTCTCGGCTGCCGCGCCCAGCGAATCGTCGGCCGCGATTCGCGCCCGTGTCGAAGCTGCGCGACGCTGCCAGATGTCGCGTGACGGAAAGTTGAACGCGCGGCTGCAAGGACGCCTCCTGCGCGCGCGGACTTCGCTCGATCGCAACGCACGACGAATGTTCGATGCCGCGTTGACGCGTCTGGCGCTCACGGCGCGTGGGCATGATCGGGTCTTACGAGTCGCCCGGACGATCGCGGATCTCGAGGGTATGGACGGAATTCAGGCACACCACGTCGGTGAGGCACTTCAGTTCCGTGGTGAATGAATAATGCGTTCTACTTGGTCTCTTCGAGCGCCTTTCGCGCGTCATCGGCCCCGTTGAAGTCAGTTTTCAACGCCAGTGCCCGCTTCAGCGCAGCGCGTCCCTCGGCATCGTTTCCCTGTTTCAACTGGGCAAGACCAAGATGGTATTGGTATACGGGATTATTGGGCGACTTGGTTGCCGCGCGCTCGAACGCACCGATTGCGTGCTGCAGGAGTCCCTTGCGGTAGTAGACCCAGCCGAGCGTATCTTCCGACTCTGGGCGCTTGAGTTGTGCCTGCGCAACCGTCGCCAGTTTCAGCGCTTCGTCGAGGCGGCCGTCTTCGGCGTATATCCACGCGAGATTGTTGGCCGCCACGCCGGCGTTCGGATCCAGACCGACGGCTCGCTGGTATTGCTGCTGCGCGCCGTCGCGATCTCCACGCGCTTCGTGAATCATTCCCACGAGCGTCAACGCTCCGGCTGGCGCCGGCGACCGAGCTGCCAGCGCCTGATACTCCGACAGAGCCCGATCCATCTGACCGTTCGCCATGGCAATTCGTCCGAGCAGATCGTACGCATCCAGCTGCGAGGGATCCGCCGTGACGACGTTACGCAGCGTCTGCTCGGCTTCCGCCTTCTGACCGGCTGCCAGTGCAACACGCGCCGAGAGAATTTTCAATCGCGGATCGTCGGGCGATTGCTGCTGTCGTGCGGCGACACGCGCCCGGGCTGCAGCGACGTTCCGCTGTGCAATATCGACCGTGACGAGCCCGACGAGCGGGTCATACGCGTCAGGCGCAAGGCGAGCCGCGTCTTCGAAAGCCTTCTGCGCTGAGGGTAGTTGATTGCTCTGCAGCGCCAGCCATCCACGTTCAACATGGAGAGGAGCCGCGTTGGGGTTACGCGATATCCGCGACGTCAATTCCCGTTCTGCGCGCGGCAGATTCCCCTGAGCACGAAGGCTGCGCGACATCAGCACGGCGGCATCGATGTTGTCCGGACGCTCACGTGAGACCTGCTCCGCTGATTCAAACGCTTCGGCCGCTTCACCGCGGGCGAGCTGAAGGCGCGCCAGCTGGAGTCGCGCGGCTGCGGCGCGTGGATTGAGCTTGAGAACATTCTCGAAGGCTGCCTCTGCCGCGCTCTGATCGTTGCGAGCGACCGCCGTCAACCCCAGTGTGTACTGCGCCGCCACGGAGCCGGCGGCGAGCTTCACCGCGTCCTGCGCCTCCTTTGCCGCCTCGTCAGACTTGTTGTCCATGAGAAGCATGCGCGACCTGGCGACCCGTGCCTCCGCAAACTTCGGGTTTTCCTGAATGGCTCGATCGACAATCTTGTAGGCCTCGGGTTTGTGTCCAACCGAATATTCGATCGCCGCAATTCGGAGCGTTGCGGCGCGCGCTTCCGTCTTGTCGGATCCAGCCTCGACAGCACGCAATATCGCCAGCGCCTTGTCACGATCTCCCGCACCCGTGTAATAGTCGGCGAGCGCCAGTTGCCCGCCTGGTTCGGCGGCGATGGCTTTGAAGTGCGGTTCCGCTTCGCCGATGCGACGGGTCGCGAGATACAGAAGCGCGAGCGCGCGATGGATTTCACCATTCTTGCTGTCGATCGTCAGCGCGGCCGCTAGAGTGCGTTCAGCGGCGGTCGTGTCGCCACTTGCCCACTGAAAATTCGCCAGCGCCAGACGCGCGTCAACGGAACGCGGAGCAAGATCGGCAGCCTTCTGAAATGCTTTGCCAGCCTCGGCGCGAGTACCGGCCCGGAATTGCACCGCCCCTAAAGCGGTCCATGCCGGCGCGTACGACGGATCGAGACTGATCGCCTGCTCGATCTGCTTCATCGCCTGTTCTGTTTCGTTCAATCCCGCCAGCGCGTTGCCCATCAGAATGTTCGCAGGGGCACTCCCCGGCGAATTCGTCAACGCGAGTTCGGCGCGCTTTCGTGCAGCCTCGAATTCGCCTGCGGCAAGAAGCAACATGCCGGCCTTGATCTGCGCGTCAGTGTTCGACAAGTCGAGATCGCCGGTGCGCGCGTACTCCCGATAGGCGTTGATCGCATCGCCTTGCAGCTCGTAGGCCTTGGCAAGTTTGTAGTGCGCGTCCGCCCACTCGGGTCTCGCCTGCACAGCACGTTTGTATTCGATCAAGCCACGGTTGGTTTCGTGCTTCGCCATGTACGCGTCGCCGCGAGCGACGTACGTCTGGGCTTTCGCTTGTGGATCGCGCGTGCACGCGCCAACCCACAGCAGCACGATCGCGGCGATACACGCCAGGGCCTTGGCAAGCTGTCTCATGGCAAATGCCTGTCGAGATGTGGGAAAAGGGCCGTCGCGAAGCCAGACACTGTCGTCTGCGCCGTGCCGGCCGTCGTCGTAACAGGAGCGATCAAGCGCACCAGCCCACCGTTGGAGCGATGAATCCGCGCCGCATCAAGCATGAGAAGTGCCTTGTTCGTGTACTCATTTGCAACCACGCGTCCCCGTCCTTGATACCAGTACAGAACAATCTGGCGATCGAGTCCTTTCTGGATCAGAAACCGATTCACGCGCACGCTGCGCTCGCCGAATCGAAGGTCGGCTACGCCGGTTTCAACCGGCTGCCATCCAGCGCCGGGCAGGCAGTTTTGAGGGGAATGAATGGTGTCGCCCTGACGCTGGGAGGCGTAGTAACCAACGTAGAGGCCGACAGGACTTCCGGCTGCGTTGACGTACTCGCGATTGACGTAGTCGTCGACACCCAGCTGCCCTAACACGTCGTCTGCGAGGGGCGGCGCGTCGTGCCCCCTCCACTCACCCAAGTCGAGCGGCAATACCGACAGCGGCTCCCGGGAAACGGGCGTTTCAGCGGAGACGGCGAGAGCGCTGTAGAACCGAGTGGCGACGAGGAGTGCGACGACAACGGCGGCGCGACGAACCATCACGCTTCCACTTGGCGAGGGCGAGCTGCTGCCGCAGCGGACGCGTCGGCCGGCATTCCTGCGAGTGAGCGTTGCACCGCGACCAGGCCGATAAAGGCGACAACGAAGAGTACCCACCCCGAGAACGTGTGAAGAAAGCCCTCGGCTGCCGCGGGGCTGACCAGTTCCGAAGCGAGCCCGGTCCCTGCCACTCGGGCTGCATTGGCCAGGATGGCGATGGGTATTGCGGCAAGCGCAATCAGCATCCGGCGGCCAATCCTGCGTTCGGTGAAGTGGCCGAGCACGATCGCGAGCATGACGAGCGACACAAGCGATCGGATGCCGCTGCATGCTTCAGCGACTTCGAGAGTCCGGCTTGGCAACTGCAGCACATTCCCTTCGCGGAGTACCGGTATGCCGGCCAGGTTAATGACTGCTTCACCGGCGCGCGAGGCCAGCAACTGCAATGGAAAAGCAATCTGATTAAAAACAATCGTGGGAAGCGGAATCATCAAAAGGAGAAAAGCAATCGGGAATGCCAAGATCCGAAAGTGCTGCCATCCCCAGACATACAGCACCACCCCTGCAATGACACCAATAAGGGAAATCCGTGTGAGAAAGAGTTCAGCACCGAGCAGGCCGCCGAGCAAAACGGCGAGACTGACCGCAAGCAGAACGAGTCCGATGATGCTGGGCTGACGACCGGCCGCCTTCAGCGCATCGCGACGCTCCCAGCAGAAGTACAGCGCCAGCGGCACAACGAAGAATCCATGAGAGTAGTTGTCGTCGCTCGCCCATTGCCTAGCGAGCGACGACACGATCCCCCCATACATCCACAAGATGGCTCCGGTTAGCACGCACGCCACCGCGATTTCGCGACTGCGATGCGCTGTCACAGAAGCCTCCACCAGCTAACGGTTCGCGATTCGACGGCGGCGATACGCTGCGAGTCCGGCGAGTCCGGTACCAAGCAGGAACATCGAAGCCGGTTCGGGTGTCGGACTCCCGTTCGCATTCAGACGAAGGAGGAATCCATTGCTCCCGTAGTTGCGCAGCCCGAACGTCACACGCACCATTCCCGATCCGAGGCCTGCAAACGTCAGGATGTCCCCCATGTTCGTTATTTCGTCTGCCATCACCGTTGCCGATCCTCCGGCAAACACGGCGCTGCGCATCAGGGCCGAATCCTGGGCGAAACTCAGGCCATCGACATTGTTTGACGTCGAGTAGCCCTTCGGAACGTACGCCGGCTGGCTCTTCGGGTCCACCGCATCATTGCCGTCCGAGACAGGATCGAGCAACTCAGCGCGGAGAGTGTCCCAACCAGGGGTCCCCGAGATGACCAGCGACACGACATAGTTCGCGCCTACCTTGAGGCCGTCGATCAGGTAGGTTCCGACAGATCCAGCCGGCACCACGATCGTTCCGAGATCGATCGCGAGTGTGTGCACGGCGGTTGAACCGCCGCTAAACCCGCCGGTGGTCGATTGCAGGTCAATCGCAATCGGTTCGGCGCGCGCCGTGGCGGGCAGAAGCACGCCCAACGCGAGAAGTACCCACAGTCGTTTCATAGATTGCCCGCCTCCTCAGCTTGCAAATGCAGGGTGCCTTCTTCCGGACCCCATGAAGCGGACGGGACGGCCCGCCGCCCGCGCCCCCTCCGGCGAAGGCGCGTTTCAGTGCTTCACAATGTCGAGCGCCGCAGTGCGGCGGCAAGACCAATCAAGGCGCTGCCCGATAGCAGCAGCCAAATCGGCTCGTCAGCCTGCGACGTGTGGGCGACGACCGACGCCATGCCAGCTACCATGTCCACACGACCATACGCCGCCGCGCTTGCGGCGGCGAGGAGAACGAGCATCATCACGACGAATACCTTCATGTTCCAACCCATTGCCAATGTTTCCAACGCCACTTCGTACTTCGGCCCGTTATCAGCGGCCCGACTTCACCTGTGCAAGGACTCGACCAGACAATTGGTGCTCTAAGAATGGACGAGCTGGCTTCGCCCTTTGGTGTCAGGTACTTCCTTCCAATCGGGGGCTATGGTAGAGTCCGTCGGATCACTCTGCGACTTCCTGGAGGCGCTTGGCTGCAAGGCGTTACAACATCGTTCTGGCGGACCGGGCCACCGGTGTTGTTCGCCGTTTCACCATCTCTCTCTGGCCAACGCTTGGTGGCGTCGCATTCGCATTCGCGATCCCGGTACTAATAGGTCTCGGAGCGCGCTGGTCGGCGACAAGCGCCATCGCCGATCTCGAACGTCAGAACGTCGCCTTGCAGATCGAGAATGCGAGCTATCGCGAGGCAACCGGTCAACTCGCCGGACAGATCTCCTCGTTGCAAGCGGCTGTCGATTCTCTCGGCATTCAGGCCGCGGTCGATCCCAAGGCGAGCCGCGCGATGGACAAGCTCCCGGAAGGCGTCAAGTCGCGCGCAATGGGTGGCGGCTTCGGCGCAACACCTGCGCTCCTCGGCAACATGCTGGCACCCGATCTCACGTTCGGTGTCCTGAGTGATCTGCTTGGGACGATGGCGAGCCGACTCGACATCATGAAGAGCGGCGTGCAACGACGGCAGGCGCTGGCGGCGGCTACCCCCTCAATCTGGCCAGTCACCGGCTGGTTAACCTCGCGCTATGGGAATCGCCGCGATCCCTTTACCGGCGGCGCGGACTTCCACCCCGGTTTGGACATTTCAGCGGATTGGGGCGAACCCGTTCGCGCGACAGCCGATGGGACCGTCCTGGTCGCGGAACGGAGCGGCACCTACGGAAACCTCGTCGAGATCGATCACGGGTATGGGATTGTGACCCGGTACGGACACCTGTCGAGATTCCGCGCGGTTATCGGACAGCAGATCCGTCGCGGCGACGTGATCGGTTTCGTTGGATCCACCGGCCGCTCCACCAGCGCGCATCTTCATTACGAGATCCTGTTGAACGGCAAGATCACGGATCCAATGAAGCTCCTCGCACAGTAGATCCTGTAATTTCTGATTGCTGAATTCTGATTGCTGATTGGGCAGGCCCTTAATCAGCAATCAGCAATCGAAAATCAGCATTTTCAGGATTCGTGCCGCGGCTTCGGCCTTCAGCGAAGGCCCACCCAACCATTTGTTGTACAATCATCAGATACGCTGACTCCCGTCGTTCCTGATGATTGTTGACACTCTCCTGGCAAAGGTTATCGGCACGCAAAACGAGCGTGACCTGAAACGCCTGCGCCCCTACGTCGCCGCCATTAACGCCAAAGAAGCGGAGATTCAAAAGCTCTCCGACGAACAACTCCGCGCCAAAACCGCAGAGTTCCGCGCGCGTGTCTCCAAGGGAGAGACGATCGACGACATTCTGCCCGACGCCTTTGCCGTTGTGCGCGAGGCCGGCCGCCGTGTGCTGAACATGCGGCACTTCGACGTGCAACTGATCGGCGGCATGGTGCTGCACCGCGGGAAAATCGCGGAAATGAAAACCGGCGAAGGCAAGACGTTGGTGGCGACGCTTCCCGCCTATCTCAATGCCCTGGAAAACAAGGGCGTCCACGTCGTCACCGTCAACGACTACCTCGCGCGCCGCGACTCCGAGTGGATGGGCCGCCTGTATCGGTTCCTGGGCATGTCGGTCGGTGTCATTCAGCACGACATGAACGATCAGGAACGGCAGGTGGCGTACGCGGCGGACATCACCTACGGCACCAATAACGAATTCGGATTCGACTATCTCCGCGACAACATGAAGTTCGATCTCGCGCACTACGTGCAGCGAGGGCATCAGTTCGCGATCGTGGACGAAGTCGACAGCATTCTGATCGACGAGGCGCGGACGCCGCTCATCATCTCCGGACCGGCTGAAGAATCGACCGATCTTTATTACGAAGTGGATCGAATCATCCCGCGTCTCGCGCCCGGCGCGGTCACGCAGGGCAACGTCAAGGCCGAAGATCGCGAGGAACTGGAGAAGACCGGCGACTACCTGGTCGACGAGAAACACAAAACGGTCACGCTGACCGAGACCGGAATGGCGAAGTCGGAAAAGATGTTGGAACATCGCCTGCAGCCGGGCGGGCTCTACGACCCTGCCAACATGCCGCTCCTCCATCACATCAATCAGGCGCTCCGCGCGCACACGCTCTTCAAGCGCGACGTCGACTACATGATCAAGGACGGCGGCGTCGTGATCGTCGACGAGTTCACGGGCCGACTGATGCCTGGACGGCGCTGGAGTGATGGCCTTCACCAGGCAGTTGAAGCCAAGGAGAAGGTAAAGATCGAGCGCGAAAATCAGACGCTCGCCACGGTGACCTTCCAGAACTATTTCCGGAAATACGGAAAGCTTGCCGGGATGACCGGCACGGCCGACACCGAGGCGGAAGAGTTCGCGAAGATCTACAAGCTCGATGTCATGGTGGCGCCGACCAACCGGCCGCTGCGACGCATCGAAGAGCCCGATACGGTCTACCGCACCGAGCGCGAGAAGTACGAAGCCATCGTCGCCGACATCATTGAAAAACAGAAGATCGGCCGGCCGGCGCTGGTCGGCACGGTCTCGATTGAGAAGTCGGAGCGGCTTTCGAGTCTGTTAAAGAGACGCGGAATCCGTCACGTCGTCCTGAACGCGAAGTACCACGCGCAGGAAGCCGAAATCGTGGCGCAGGCCGGCCGCAAGGGGACGGTCACAATTGCGACCAACATGGCGGGCCGCGGAACCGACATTCTGCTCGGCGGAAATCCCGAGTTCATGGCGCGGCAGCAGACGCTGGCTGAAGAAATCGCGGAGAAGCTGCCAAAGGGCCAGGAGAAATTCGTCGACGACGACGAATTCGTTTACTTCTACCACCTCGACAGCTTCTATCGTGTGCCGCGCGCCGACTACGAGCGCATCTACAAGGCATTGAAACAACAGACCGATACCGAGCACGACGAGGTCGTTGCGATGGGCGGTCTGCACATCATCGCGACCGAACGGCACGAAGCGCGGCGCATCGACAACCAGCTTCGCGGCCGCGCCGGCCGTCAGGGCGACCCCGGTTCATCGCGGTTCTATCTCTCGCTCGAAGACGATTTGATGCGCATCTTCGGGTCGGATCGAATCTCCGGCCTGATGCAGCGCCTCGGGATGGAAGAGGGCGTGCCGATCGAACACAAGATGGTCACCAACGCCATCGCTCGGGCGCAGAAGCAGGTCGAAGCGCAGAACTTCGCAGTGCGCAAACATCTCCTCGAGTACGACGATGTGATGAACAAGCAGCGCGAGAGCATCTATTCGCTCCGCCGCGAACTGCTCGAGGGCAAGATTCACCTGACCGATGAGGATACCGTCGACACGCGCGAGTATCTGATGACGCTCGCGGAGGAATTGATCGACAGCACGGTCGATACGTATGCCGGGGAGGACGTTGATCCTGAGGATCGCGACTTCGGCGCGACGGTTCAGGCCGTCGCCGACATCTTCGGCATGGACCCAGCGGATCTGAACGGAATGGATCTGTCCGGAATGAGGCCGGAAGAAATTACCGACGCGCTGTGGGCGCCCATCCTTCAGAAATACGAGACCAAAGAAAAGCTGATCCCGGCCGAAATCCTTCGTCGTGTCGAGCGCGACATCATGCTGCAGATCGTCGACGCGCAATGGAAGGATCACCTCTATAGCCTGGATCATCTGAAAGAAGGCATCGGCCTTCGCGGCTACGGCCAGCGCGATCCGCTCGTCGAGTACAAGAAGGAGAGCTTTGCCCTCTTCCAGGCGATGAAGGATCGCGTCGAAGAAGAAATCGTCCGTTACCTGTGGCGTCTCACGCCGGTCACCGGTGAAGATGCCGCGGGAACGACGGCGCCGATTCGGCCGACGCAGCCACGACGTCCGCCGCAGCAGTTGACGCTGAGTTCGCCGCAGTCGGCTCCCCCGCCGTCACCGTTCGGCGCGATCCGTGGTGGGAATGCCGCGGGACAGACCGCTCCTCGGCCGGCGCGAACCGGTGGCGACGACGTCGTGAAGCAGGTCAAACGTGACGAGCCCAAGGTGGGGCGCAACGACCCGTGCCCGTGTG
>Ga0075421_100010683_pt1 | contig 11350 bp, 8 predicted proteins | sample SoiMetdeltSBSDD5_FD_75292 | JGI IMG/M metagenome (GOLD analysis project Ga0075421, IMG submission 75292) | Bulk soil microbial communities from a Populus tree surrounding site in Tennessee, USA - Soil MetaG P. deltoides SBSDD5 | ecosystem: Environmental > Terrestrial > Soil > Tree plantation...
GGCGGCATCGGGATCATGAACATCATGTTTGTCTCGGTCGCCGAGCGCACCCGCGAGATCGGCCTGCGCAAGGCCATTGGTGCCAAGCGACGGACCATTCTGGTGCAGTTCCTGATCGAAGCGGCCAGCATTTGCATGCTGGGAGGCCTGCTCGCCCTGGCCATCGCCTGGCCGCTGACGCTGGTCATGTCGAAATTCCTGCCCGCGGTCATGTCGATCACCGTGGCGAGTATTGCTTTGTTGGTTTCGTTTGTGACCGGCATTCTCTCCGGATTTTTCCCCGCGTGGCGTGCGGCGCGAATGAACCCCGTGGATGCGTTAAGAAATGAGTAAAGCGATTCGGCTAACACTTCCTGCGTGGGGACATCACGCCGCGGGCGCGCGGTGTTCGGCGGCCCGAACGCTTGCGCACAGCGGACGTGGCCATGCGGCTGATTGGTTTGTCTTTGACTCGCCCTCTCCCCGGCCCTCTCCCCCGTGGAGAGGGAGAATCGTTCGCAGCGCTTTCACGAGACGGATGCGCCCGGATTGTCGGGTGCGTGTCCTGACGTCGGACTTTCCTGATGCGGTCGCTTGGCGGTGTGGGTTCGATTTCCGGAAGACCGCCGACCTCTGTTCCCTCTCGCCGGGGCTGCGGGCGAAGGCTCGGCGAAGAAACGATCATGACGAGGTCAGGGTGAGGGCGAGCTTATCCGCCCCGCGCAAGGACGCCTGGCAATGAGCGTCTTATTCAAACCATCGACCGGCAGTCGGGTTTTCCGCGCCGAGTTGAAGGAAAGCTTTCTCATGGCCATGAGCGCGCTGGCCGCGCACAAGCTGCGCTCGGCGCTGACGTTGCTGGGCGTATTAGTCGGAGTGTTTTCCATCATCGTGGTGATGACTGCGATGCGGGCGATGCAGCGAGCCATTGAAGCGGACCTCAGCCAACTGGGCGGCCAGACCTTTCAGATCGACAAATGGCCGGGCGTTTACTTCGGGGGTGAGGAAGGCTTCGAGAAATTCTGGCGGCGGAAAAACATCACGCTTGCACAGGGAGAGAAATTGAAGGAGCAGGCGACGCTCGCTCTTAATATCGGCATGGAAACCTGGTTATGGGGCGGCGACGTTTCTTCGCGTTACGAAAAAACGCTGCCTGATGTACCGTTGCTGGGCGAGACTCCCGGCAGTTTCCCGGCGAAGAACTGGATCGTCCAGGTCGGACGCGCGTTGACCGAGTCCGATGTGGAAAGCGCGCGCGATGTCTGCGTGCTGGGCAACAGCCTGGCGAAATCGTTGTTCCCGTTCGGCTCGTCGCTGGGGGAACGGGTCAAATTCGATGGCATCAACTACACGGTGATCGGGGTGCTGGAACCCAAGGGCACGATGCTGGGCGGCAACCAGGACAAGTTCGCGGTCATTCCCGTCACCACCGGTCTGAATCGATACGGCCGGCGCTGGGTGAGCTTGTCGATCCTGGTCCAGGCGCGCGACGCAGCGAGTTATGAAGACACCGTCGAACAGGTGCGCGGCGCCTTTCGCACCATCCGCAAGGTGCCGCCGGGCGATCCCGACGATTTCGAGGTTTTTTCCAACGACTCCATGATCACCCAGTTCAAGACGTTCACCTTCGCGGTTCGGATGGGTGTCATATCGGTGAGTTCGATCGCCTTGATCGCCGCCGGCATCGGCATCATGAACATCATGCTGGTATCCGTGACGGAACGGACGCGCGAGATCGGGATTCGCCGGGCCATCGGCGCCAAGAAGCGCAACATTATGACGCAATTCATCATGGAAGCGGTGGTCATCTGCGAAGTGGGCGGTGTGATTGGCGTCGCGCTGGGAATCGCCGGTGGCAATGTCGCGGCGCACTTCCTGGAATTGTCCGCCGTCATTCCGATTGATTGGGTCATCATCGGATTGGTCATCTGCTCGCTCGTCGGCATCATCTTCGGCACGTATCCCGCCTTCAAAGCCGCGAATCTCGACCCGATTGATTCGCTGCGGTACGAATGAAGCGACTCTGCCGGCGGCAACGAATTGTGGCCCCTTCCGGTGCGGAATAATTCGAGCAACGCTCCAGCTCCAGGGCTTGTTCCACGAAAGGCGTGCGGAGACCTTTGTCGTGCACTTTGTCGGCCGACTTTGTCGAAAACGGCCAGAACCGCACGGTTCGACAAAGTGTTCGACAAAGGTTCGCGACAAAGTGGGCTGAACAGATGGTTTTGGGACGAGCTTTAGTCTAGCGTAGAACGTCCTTCACGATTCGCTGATACGTCTCGAATGCGTCTCGCCCGAAACAGACAAACACGGTTTTCTCCACGGACTGGTTGTGCTCAAGGAAACGCTTCGTCTCGTTGACCGCAATTCGTGTCGCCCGCTCCAACGGAAACCGATACGCGCCGGTGCTGATGGACGGAAAAGCAATCGTCCGAATGCCGTGCGGCTCGGTCAAAGCCAGCGAATTGCGGTAACAACCGGCGAGCAAGTCATCCTCGCCGTGGCTGCCTTCGCGCCATACCGGCCCCACCGTATGAATGACCCATTTGGCCTCCAGCCGGTAGCCATTGGTGATTTTGGCCTGCCCGGTCGAACAACCGCCCAGCGTGCGACATTCCTCCAGCAGTTCCGGTCCGGCGGCGCGATGAATGGCACCATCGACACCGCCGCCGCCAAGCAGCGTGGTGTTCGCCGCGTTCACGATCGCATCCACGCGTTGCTTCGTGATGTCGCCTTCAATCACCTCGATCCGATTCTTGATGGCGTTGCTCTTCATATTCGCAGGCCCTGATAGACTGTTACGGGCGAACCTTGAGCCAGAAAAGCGGAACTCGGCTCCGCCTTCAAGCCTTCGACGAACTCACCGCCGTAAAGCGTGGCGACGTCGCAGTCGAATCTGGCTTCGTTCACCGGCCGCACGCGCCAGCGCGGGTGTTCAACCCGGTACTCCGCAGTGCCTCCGCCCCGCTGTGCGCTATAACCCCAGAAGTGCTCGGTGATGAATTCCTCCGCAGAGCCGTCGACAATGGCCTGAGCCGCGCCCGACGTGACGACACTCAGCGAGTGCCAACGTTTCTTAAACCGCCAGGCGAAACTTACAACGGTTCCACCGCCACTCTCCTTCACTTCATGCCGCATCGGCAACGAAACGTAGCGTTCGTTGTAAGCGAACCGGGCCACCGCAGCGATGGCGAAGCGGGGAACGATTTCCTTGATAAACACCACGCCGCGCCGCCAGCCGTCCTCCGCCTTTCGACGCACGTAGAAACGCAAATTCACCTCTTCGAAATTGCGGTGAAAAGGAATCGCCACGCCTTGAACCCTCGTGTTGAGGAATAGAAAGCCGACCATGCTCACAAAAGTTCTGCCATTCCATGAATCGAGTTCCGTGCCTTGGGGGATGAATGGCCGAAGCAGGGCAGGATCGATCTCGTAGTTGAGCATGGCCAGCCAGCGCCATTCGGCGGTGAGGAATTGCTTCGGCGGCCGCACGCAACAAGTCTCCGGCGGCGACGCAGGCTCTGTCAAAGCCAACCTGCCGGCTCGGCAGCCCGTCCCGGTCACTGTGGGTTCACTAGCGGTATCGTCGAGCTGGACTGCGGCGATTCCTGCATTGCGCTCTCAGGGACGGCATCCACGCGAGCCTTGAGTTTAAGCAAGAGATCGCTCGGCTGCGCGTTCGTCCTGCCACTCGACAGCCGCTCTTTGTCACCGCGAATCATGAGAAGCGTCAGCTCTTCGCCCGGCTGCGGGTTCCAGGTAGAAACGCGGCCCCAGGTCGAATCACGATAGGGCAGATCGGCAAACGGATTGTCCAGCGATCCGGACTTGCTGAAAAGGCCGGCATCCAGGTTGAGACCCCATGTCCATGTCGTTTTGTTGGTGCCGGCGCCGTCGGGGCTTTCCCACATCGCCAGGCCGACGAAGCCCGTGACCGGCTTGCCGCGGGCGGGTGTGACGGAATTAGCGAAGTCGAAGTCCGGGAGGATCACCCGCTGACCGTCACGCCAGCACTCGAGCCAGAAACTGACGCGGTGATTTGCCGGAGTGGAGACATCGTAGGTGTAAAACCGGCCGTCCCAGGTGGTGTTGGAAACATGCTTCTGTTCGCGGATGTAAATGCCCTTTTCCGCCAGTCTTTTGGTCGTCTGAATTTCAGCGGCGAGCGGCGCGACCGCCTGGTCCGTTGAAACCCCGGCGGGTTGCACCGGGTCGATGCGCACCTTGAGTTCGATCACTCGGTCGGCTTTTCGCGCCCCGGCCGGGTTCGTGATGGAATCGCCAGGCAGCTCTCGATAGGCGCCACGCAACGTCAGCAGCGTTATCGTCTCGTCAGGTTTTGGCTTGCGCAGAGGCATGCGTCCTTCGGTCGAGTCCCGCAAACTCATTCCCAAAAACGGATCGGACATCCGGCCCTCACGCGAAATTGTGCCGTTGGGGCTCTTGAGCCGCCACAACCAGCTCGTCATGTTCGTTCCCGGGCGATGATCGAAAAACTCAAGCTCAACCGTGGCAGCGAACGATTCTCCTTGCGCCGGGATGAACGAGTCAGCCAGGTCGAGGCCATGAATCGGCGCAGGCTGTCCATTCCTCCAGCAGTCGATCCAGAAGCTCACGCGACGATTCGCGGGCGCTTCGATGTAGTAACTGTGGAGGCGTGTGTTTCCGCGGCTGTTCTCCGTTTTTTGTTCACGGATCAGAGCGCCGGACCCGGCGTCGGCGTCGGTGCTGGAAGCCGACTTAGCCACAGGCGACTCTCGACCAGCGGCTTCGTTTCCCAGGGTTGAAGTTGTTGTCTTTCTCAATTCCAGAATGAGCGGGACAAGCGACACGCCGATGGCGACGACCGCCATTATCGAAGGGAGCCATACCGTACACACTCTATGTTCCCTTTGTTTAAAGGTGCCGTCGATTTTTGCAATCCGAGCAAAGACGTAGTAAGCCAGTGCGCCCACGGCGAGAATCAACCAGGAGGGCGAGAGAAAATGCACGCCCCAGCTGTGTCCGCCGCCGAGTTCTGTCTGGTGTTTTTCCACCACAAACCAGGATGTGGGATAGCCAACTTCATGACGAAAGCCCTGCCTCGATCCGCTGCCCCGATAGCTGAAGAACAGGAAGAGGCAAACCAGATAGACCGCGAGCAGCAGCGTCTTGACTGCTTTGGCGGATGTTTGGTCCAGCCTCGACCACCAGTCAGTCCAGACGAGTTTTAATGGATTGAGCGCTTCTGACGGCAGCGTGGCGCCCGCGGATCCGATCCGTTCCACCTCTGTTTTCACGTCGCTGGCATGCTGATAACGCCGTTCCGGCTCCCTCTCCAAAGACTTCAGCACGACCTCATCCAGCCGCACGTCCAATTGGACGCTCTGCGACGGCGGCGCGAAGCGACCGACGGGCAACTGACCGGTAAGCATTTCGTAGAAGACCACGCCGAGCGAATAGATGTCCGCGCGGTGATCCACCGACTGCGGGTTATTCATCTGCTCTGGCGCCATGTAATGCAGCGTGCCCATCACCTGCTTCGACTGCGTGAGTCCGACCCCGGTTGCCTCCTTGCCGAGCAATTTGGCGAGGCCAAAGTCTGCGATCTTCACCCGGCCCTTCTTATCGATCAGAATGTTGCCCGGTTTGATATCGCGATGGACGATGCCTTCTTCGTGGGCGTACTGGAGCGCTTCGCAAATCTTCGGAATAATCACGAGCGCTTCCTGCGGTGCGAGCCGACGGGATTGCTCGAGTTGGCGGAGGTTGACGCCGTCCACAAATTCCATGACCAGGTAGAAATAGTCACCGGCGCGGCCGAAGTCGTGGATGGCGACGATATTCGGGTGGCTTAGCCTGGCCAGGGCCCGGGCTTCGCGCGTGAAGCGCTCGGCAAATGCGGGATCGCGTCCGGACGCCGGCGGCAGAATCTTCAATGCGACGAGACGATCTAGTTGCGGTTGTCGCGCCTTGTAAACCACACCCATGCCGCCCTGTCCGAGCAGCTCGATGATCTCCAGTTGGGGGAAGGATCGGGCCAGTTCCTTCGGATCGGGAGGGACGAAGCCATCGCCGCCGGATTTTGCGGCGGGTTCACTGCCCAGACCGGCCTTGACCAGACACTTCGGACACAGCCCTTCCGGGGCATCGACCGGCAGAGGAGCTGCACACTCCCGGCAAAGACGCACGGTTTCCATATCGGTAGCCTTTTCTACTGCTTTCATTCCGCCCCTTACAGAAGAAACCGTGGGCCAAGGTTACAAGAGATCAAACCCAACAGAAGAGGATCGTTGAATTCTGACTCGATTGGCAGGATCAGCGGGTCGTTCTCTCCTGCCGCTCCAGTTTCCGGCGGTAGTAGGCCGGCATCAGGAAACCGATGAGCATGGGAATCCCCACCAGGGCGAGGTTGATCAGATTCAAAGTAAGCCAGTCCCAATTTTTGAAATAATAATGAGCCATCGGATCAGCCACATTGCTTCCCACCGCGTGAACACCGCCGACGAAACCGCCCATGGCCAGATAGCCGAATGCCAATCCGCCCAGAGCGACGGTGCCCGCGGCCAATCCACCCCAGCCCAGCAACAAACCCACCGCCAATCCCCCGAAAGAAATCACTCCGACGGTAATGCCGCCCACCGCCAGACACCCGATCGCGACGCCGCCAAACGCAAAAATGCCCCGCGCGACTCCTCCCATGGCGATGACGCCTCTGGCGGTTTGGCCCATCGCCACGATGCCGTGCGCGGTCCGTTTCTTTCCCGTCGCCGGATCCATACCGTAGGCGATGTGCAACAGGGGCATTCCCAACAGGGTTTTCTGGCTCTTGTATTCAAACCCGATGGCAAAGCGCACGGCCATCGGCAGTTGATCCACCAGTCCAATGATGGATTCGATACTGGTCCTTACGTCGCTCACTCTCTGGTAGCGCCGTTGCGGTTCCTTTTCGAGCGTTCGCAGCACCACTTCGTCCAGCCGCACGTCCACCGCCGCCTTTTCCGATGGCGATGCGAATCGGCCGATGGGCAGTTCGCCGGTGAGCATTTCGTACAGGACGACGCCGAGCGAATAGATGTCCGCGCGATGATCCACTTCCAGCGGCCGCTCGATCTGTTCCGGCGCCATGTAGTGCGGCGTGCCCATGACGTGTTGCGACTGGGTGAGCGCAGGGTCGGCCGCGCCGGGACCGATCAACTTGGCCAGCCCGAAGTCTGCGATCTTCACGCGGCCCTTCTTGTCGAGGAGGATGTTGCCCGGCTTGATGTCGCGATGAACGATCCCTTCGTCGTGCGCGTACTGCAGCGCGTCGCAAATCTTTGGGATGATCGTGAGCGCTTCCTTCGGGGTAAGGCGCCTGGATTGCTCCAGCTGTCGCAGATTCAGCCCATCCACATACTCCATGATGAAATAGTAGTAATCACCGGCGCGACCAAAGTCGTAAACCGAGACGATGTTCGGATGGTTCAGTCGGGCCAGAGCGCGGGCTTCGCGGGCAAATCGTTCAGCGAAGGCGGGATCGCGACCAAACTCGGGCGGCAGGATTTTGAGCGCGATCGGGCGGTCCAGATGTGGCTGGCGCGCCTTATAGACCATGCCCATACCACCCTGGCCGAGCAGTTCCAGGATCTCGAGCTGGGGAAATACCGCGGCCAGCTCGCCAGGCGCCGGCGGGGCAAACCTTCCGCCCGGCGGAGTCGGTGCCGCAGCCGTCTTCGAACTGTTCTCGCTTCCCAGCCCACCTTTGACGAGGCATTCCGGGCAGAGTCCTTGCGGGGCATCCGCGGGGATCGCTTTCAAACATCCGTTGCAGAGTCTGGTCGTTGCCATAAGCATCCTTCTTCTGCCCTTTACAGAAGAAACCGCCGCCAAAGGTTACAGACTGTTCTTCAGGACGATGGCGGTGGCTGCTTCGGCTCGTCTTTCTTGACCGACAGCTTCTTGGGCGGCGCGCCTTGGGCCGGCGGAACAAAGGTCGCCCAGGTCATGCCGGACTGCGCCTGGTAATTGCCTTGCGCCGCTTGCGTCGGCGACGCGGGGATCACGATGAGATGGTTGCAGCCCGGACACTGGATTTGTTTGCCGGAAAACTTGTCGTCGCACTGGATATGTTGTTCGCAATGCGGGCAGGAGAATTTGAATTCGCTCATAGGCTGAATGGCTGGGTGGTTGATTGGACCCACTCATACTCGATCCCGGCGTTGCCTCCAATCACAAATTCCTACCGGACCAGCTTCTACTCACTACTGAAGAAACCGGGGCGAAAGGTTACAAGCGGAATCCAAAACTGACAGGCACAAAAGGCGCAAAATGGAGGTTGTCCCAAAAGTCCTCGCGGCCGGCGCAAATTTCGTAGCGGCGGCCATCCTGGCTGCCGTAGAGGGCGCGCGTCCCGCCGCCCGGACTGGGTCCGTATTTCCAACGCTTGGTGATTTGCGGCCAAGGTTCCGCCGGGCGAGACGCCACGGCTCTACGGCAGTCGGGACGCCCGCCGCTACTTTGGTTGCGGCTCCGCCGCGCTGAAGTCTCTTCGTAGCTTAACCTGCCAGCACCGAGAACAGGTAACGCAACTCCTCATCCACTTCGTTCGGGCCGGCAACGGTGTTGGCAATCTCCGCGCGCAACAATTCACGATACCGCTGGCGCAGCCGATGCACCGCCACCTTCACCGCTCCTTCGCTCATGCCGAGCTTTCTGCCCATTTCCGAATAGGGCAGCGAGTCTCGGTCACCCGTCAGGCAACCCTTGAATTCTTCGAACAAGGCAACTTTGCCGCTAAATACAAATTCTTCGCGAAGATGCGCCAGCACCTGTTCGAGCAACGTCAACGCCCAACGCCGCTCGAAGATCTTGTCGGCGGAAAGCGGATCGGGCGGCTCGAGGCTGTAGCGTGTCTCGGCAGTATCGACTTCGAGCGGAATGATCGTATGGCCTCCGCCCCGTTTCAACGCCCTGGCCTTGTCCCATTCGTTGGCGAGAAAATGTTTGAGGGATGCGAGGAGGAACGATCGGAACCGCCCTTTCTCGCGGTTGACGTCCCCCAGATAATTCTTCTCGATCAACCGCGCGAAGAATTCCTGCGTCAAATCCTGCGCATCGTGAGGGCCGTGTCCCTGACGGCGCACATAAGCATAAAGGGGGTACCAATAGGCCTGGCAGAGCTTCGCCAGTGCATCGCGCGCGTGTGTCGAATCACTTCGCCCCGCTGACAGCACCACGGTCCACCGCGTGGTCGCAAACTCGCGGGCGCCGGGCGGAGCGGAGTCTTGATTGGGATCGCCGTCAATCATGCGCGGTGGCGGCTGGCCTGGGTTGAACCCAGGCCGCAACAAGCGCTTTTACACGAGCCGGCGTCCGCCTGTGCGTCGCCTCAGGGCTTTGCGTCACCGGGCGTCGCCGCCGGTTTGCCGGCCGGAACTTCCACCGGCGATTCGACCGGCGGTTTCGCGCCGTGGAGATACTCGAGGTTGGCTTCCGTTTTCAACTTCTCCAGAAAGGGGGGGAGCTGCTTTTGGACTTCCTGCTTGGCGAGGTGTTCTTTGAGTTCCTTTTCCGTGCTGGCGTATTCGACTTTCTGCGCCGGCATCTTCTCGCTCAGTTTAATGATGTGATAGCCAAACTGCGTGGTGACGATGTCGCTGATCTCATTGGTCTTGAGGCCGAAGGCGGCGGTTTCAAACTCCGGCACCATCTGTCCACGGGGAAACGTGTATTCGCCGCCCTTGTCCTTCGAGCCGGGGTCCTCCGAAAACTCCTTGGCCAGCGCCGCAAAGTCCTCGCCTTTGCGGGCGCGTTCGAGGATCTTCTCCGTCTGTGCCTTCTTCTCCTTTTTCTTCTCCGCGTTCGCCTCCTGGCCGCTGACCGCATCGCGCGTGGAGATCAGAATGTGCGAAGCACGCACCATTTCGGGACGCTCGAACTGGTCACCGTTCTCGTCGTAGAACTTTTTCGCCTGCTCATCGGTAATGCTGACTTTGGCCTTCAATTCGCGTTCGACCACTTCCTCGCAAATCGCGCGCTCCACAACCTGCTCCCGGAACTGGGCGGCGGAAAAACCCATCGCCAGAAGTTGCCGCTCGAACGAGTCATCCGAGCCGGCCTGCTTTCGCGTGTCGCCCTCAAATTTTTCCGCCAGCGTCTTCGCCCTGGCGCGGTCCTCGTCGGTGGCGCGGTTGACCAGGAGCTTGGTGACGACAAGGCGGTCGAGCAACTGCGTTTCCACCTGTTCGCGTCGCTCCTCGGGAAAAGGCTGGCCGCGTGCCGTGAGGTTGGCCTTGAACTGGACGAACGCTTCGTCCACCTGGCTGCGTCGGACTTCCACGCTTTTGCCTTTGCACAAGACGTCGTCCGGAAACAGTTTCTTCGCGTCGGCGGCGGGTTTGGTTTCCGGTTTGTCACGTTCCGCCGCAATCCCCGCCGTTACGGTCAGCGCTATTGCGCCGACCAGCGCGATCATCTTATCAGTCTTCATTTTCTTTCTTTGGTTAGGCGCGGTTTTCGACCGCGGGCGAGCTCGAACCCGTCTGTGGATTGGCAGCTATAAAGTTACGACCCGCACGTTGCTGATATCCGGATCTTGGCGGATCTCGTCGAGCAACGCCGGCGGCGGCACGCTGTCGAGATTCAACACCGTCAGGGCATGTCCGCCCTTGTTGTCGCGACTCAGGCTCATGCTGGCGATGTTCACGTTGTGTTTGCCCATTAAAGTGCCAATGTAGCCGACAATGCCGGGCCGGTCTTTGTTCGTCATCAGGAACAGCACGCCCGCCGGCACCACTTCCACGGGCACGCTATTGATACGGACGATGCGCGGCTGGTTCTGCGTCCCGAAGAACGTGCCGCCGGCTGAGGCTTTCTGCCCGTCCGAATAAACTGCCACATGCAGCCACTCGTTGTAGTCCGTTTCTTCGTTCGACTTTATCTCTTCGATCAGCAGCCCGAGGGACGCGGCCAAGGTCCGCACATTGACCTGGTTGACGTCTTTGCCGCCAGCCGATTCGAGAAAGCCTTTGAGCACCGACCGGGTAATGGGGTCGCCGGGCATGGTGGTCGCTTTGCCGCCATAAGTAATCACCAGCCGTTCGTTGCGTTTGGGCGCCAGTTGAGCCGTCAGTCGTCCAAGCTTCTGGCCCAGATTCAGATACGGCTTTACCAACTCGTACGTCTTCGCGTCGAGGTTCGGTAGATTGACCGCATTGCGCACGGCGCCGTTCAACAAATAGTCGGTGATGGCTTCGGCGACTTCGATTCCGACATTCTCCTGTGCCTCCTCCGTGCTGGCTCCGAGGTGCGGGGTCATGATGACCTGCGGCAGGTCGCGCAAAGGATACTCCTTCGGCGGAGGTTCGGTCTCGTACACGTCGAGAGCGGCGCCAGCCACCTGGCCGCTCTG
>Ga0075421_100010684_pt1 | contig 11350 bp, 6 predicted proteins | sample SoiMetdeltSBSDD5_FD_75292 | JGI IMG/M metagenome (GOLD analysis project Ga0075421, IMG submission 75292) | Bulk soil microbial communities from a Populus tree surrounding site in Tennessee, USA - Soil MetaG P. deltoides SBSDD5 | ecosystem: Environmental > Terrestrial > Soil > Tree plantation...
AGCGCCCAGGACGCGCCGAACACGATCGCGCTCGTCGCCGCGATGCGAGCCATCGGAGACTCCTTCCCGCATTGGCGGCCGTAAACACCAACCCCCGCGCCGATTGCCGCCATCAGGACGCCTAGCGCCGCAACGGGCCAGCCGGGGAAGGGGAGACGGGCTGCGTCGTAAATGACCTCGTAGGCGAGGGACGTGGTCACGGTCGTGATCGATAGCAGAGAGGGTGGATTCCTCAACCTGCACTGCGCGGGCGGCGAGGTGAAGTGGTGGCTATCTTCACCCGCACTTCACCCCGCACCGACACGTGCCAGCTCGTCCCTTCGTCGCCCTGCTCCTCATCGCGCTCACGGTTGGCGCGCCGTTGCGGGCACAGTCCGGCACTGTGCCCGTCTATCGCGACGGCACACGACCAACCGCAGAGCGCGCGCGTGACTTGTTAGGTCGCATGACACTCGAGGAAAAGTTCTGGCAGCTGTTCATGATTCCTGGCGACCTGGACGATTCGACGCATAACTACGGGAGCGGGGTGTTCGGGCTACAGATCTCCGCCCCGCCGGAAAGCGCCGCGCGCCAGCGTGTCCCTGCCTCGCCGGGAGAAGCGGCTCGCCGCCATGCTGAACGCATCAACGCCATTCAGCGATTCTTCGTGGAGCGCACGCGACTCGGCGTCCCGATCATTCCGTTCGAGGAGACGCTGCACGGGTTCGTCAGGGAGGGCGGAACGATGTTCCCGCAGGCAATAGCGCTCGCAGCGACGTGGGACACCGCACTGATGGCGCGTGTCGCTGGCGCGATCGCGCGCGAGACACGCAGTCGCGGCGTCAGGCAGGCGTTGTCGCCGGTCGTGAACATCGCCAATGACGTCCGCTGGGGTCGCGTCGAAGAGACGTACGGCGAAGACCCGTACCTCTCCGCCGTGATGGGGCGCGCATTCGTCGCTCAGCTCGAGCGCGCCGGCGTCGTAGCGACGCCCAAGCACTTCGTCGCGAACGTCGGCGAGGGCGGGCGAGACAGCTACCCGATCGAGACAAGCGATCGCCAGCTCGAGGAGCTCTTCTATCCACCGTTCGACGCCACGATCCGCGGCGCTGGGGCACGCTCGGTGATGACGGCGTACAACTCCGTCGATGGCTCACCAGCCACGCAGAGCCGCAAGCTGCTCAACGAAAAGCTCAAGGGCGACTGGCAGTTTCGCGGGTTCATCATCTCCGACGCGGCGGCGACCGGTGGTGCGACGGTGCTGCACCACACGGAGCCGAACACCGCGACGGCGGCGAAAGACGCGTTGGAGGCGGGGCTCGACGTCATCTTCCAGTCGTCGTGGCCGCAGCACCGACCCTACCTCGACGCCTTTCGGCGTGGGCTCATCCCGCCGTCCGTGATCGACTCCGCCGTCGCGCGCGTGCTACGCGTGAAGCTCGACCTCGGTCTGTTCGAGCGGCCGTACGTGAGCGCCGACAGTGCCGCGTTCTGGAACGGTCACGCGCAGCACCGCGCGCTCGCCCTCGAGGCGGCGCGGGCGTCCATCGTGCTGCTGCGCAACACTCTTTCGGCGCGAGCGTTCTTGCCCCTCTCACGCCAGACGCGATCCATTGCCGTCATCGGCGTCGACGCGACCGAAGCACGACTCGGCGGGTACAGTGGTCCGGGTAACTCGAAGGTTTCGATTCTGGACGGTATTCGAGCAGCGCTCGAGCGCGGCGGGATCGTTCGTTCTGCACCGGGCCCTGGCCGCGTCACGCGGCGTCACGTTGTCATCCCCGCAGGCCGTCTCTCCCACACCGCGAACGGAGCGAGCGCACCAGGCCTCCGAGCCGAGTATTTCGACAACAACCGGCTGGAGGGTGAACCGCGCGTTCAGCGCGTCGACGCTGACGTGAACTTCGGCTGGACGCTCAACTCCCCAGCGCGCGAGATCCCGTTCGACTGGTACTCGGTCCGCTGGACCGGCACCCTGACTGCACCACCGGCCGGAGTGCGGCGGATCGGTGTCGAAGGCAACGATGGCTACCGCCTGTGGATCGACGGGGCGCTCGTGATCGACAACTGGCGGAAGCAGTCCTACGGCACGCGGTTCGCGACCGTCAACCTGCGTCCGCTCACGCGTCACGACGTGCGACTCGAGTACTTCGAGAGCACGGGCAATGCGCGGGTCAAGCTCGTGTGGGACGCCGGTGTTCGCGACGACTCGCAAGCGCAGATCGACAGCGCGGTGCGGATCACACGTCGCAGCGATGTCGCGGTGGTCGTCGCCGGGCTCGAGGAAGGCGAGTTCCGCGATCGATCCTCGCTGGCGCTGCCGGGCAGGCAGGAGGACTTGATTCGTGCCGTGGCCGCGACGGGGAAGCCGACCGTCGTCGTGATCGTCGGCGGCAGCGCGGTGACGATGTCGCGCTGGCTCGACGATGTCGAAGGCGTGCTTCAGGTCTGGTACCCTGGCGAAGCGGGTGGAACTGCCGTCGCCGACGTGCTGTTCGGCAAGTACAACCCGGCAGGCCGCCTGCCTATCACGTTCCCGATGGCCGAGGGGCAGTTGCCGCTCCGCTACAATCACAAGCCGACGGGACGCGGCGACGATTACCTCGATCTCACGGGCCAGCCGCTCTTCCCGTTCGGCTTCGGCCTGAGCTACGCTCGGTTCGAGTACTCCGGGCTCGTGATCGATCCGCCGACGACGGGCGGAGCGGGGATCGTTCGCGTTGGATGCACGGTGAAAAACGTCGGCCTGCTTCCGGGGGACGAGGTCGTTCAGCTTTACGTACGGGACGTGCTCGCGTCGACGGCGAGGCCGGTGATGGAGCTGAAGGGCTTCCAGCGCGTGCATCTCGCGCCGGGGCAATCGACGGCCGTCACGATCGAGCTGGCCGTGGACCAGCTGCGTATGCTCGACCGGGACATGCGGTGGGTGGTGGAGCCGGGCGCGTTCCGTATCATGGTAGGCAGCTCATCGAAGGATATTCGTCTGAGAGGCGAGCTCATCGTACAGTGACTCGACGTCCAGAATCCTTGCCGGAGCGGCCTGCATCCGCTGCATCGGCCATCGAACGCCGCTCCTTCATCACCTCCATGGCGGCGCTCGCGTTGCCTGCCGCGTTAGGCGAGCGATTGGGAGCGAGGTGGCAGCCAGGCCGGCGCCCGGTTCCGTCGCCTGCGCAGCTCGCGTGGCAGCGGGACGAGCTCGCGCTTTTCCTCCATTTCGGCGTGAACACGTTCACGGACCGGGAATGGGGCGACGGCAAGGAGAGCCCGAGCATCTTCGACCCGTCCGCGCTCGACGCTCGGCAATGGGCGCGCGCGGCGCGCGCGGGAGGCTTCCGGATGATGATTCTCACCGCGAAGCACCATGACGGCTTCTGCCTCTGGCCATCGAACGCCACGACTCATAGCGTCGCCTCGAGTCCGTTCCGGGGCGGGCGTGGCGACGTCGTCCGCGAGCTCGTCGATGCCTGCCGTGCCGAGGGGCTCAAGGTCGGACTCTACTGCTCGCCATGGGACCGCAATTCTCCGGTGTACGGCGACTCACCACGGTACAACGATCTCTTCTGCGATCAGCTCACGGAGCTGCTGACGCGCTACGGCCGTGTGGACGAGGTGTGGTTCGATGGCGCGAACGGCGAGGGGCCTAACGGGAAAAGGCAGGTGTACGACTGGCCGCGCTTCTGGAGCCTCGTCAAGCGCTTGCAGCCGCACACGGTGATCTTCTCCGATGCTGGCCCCGACGTGCGCTGGATCGGGAACGAGCGCGGCGTTGCCGGCGAGACGAGCTGGTCGACGATGGACTCGGCGGCGGTGCCGTACCCGGGTGCCGACGGTCCAGGCATCATCGCGGCGCTTCAAAACGGCGATCCGAATGGTACGGTCTGGCGTCCCGGCGAGACGGACGTCTCCATCCGCCCCGGGTGGTTCTACCATCCGGCCGAGGATGAAAAAGTGAAGACCGTGGATCAGCTCGTGGATCTCTACTTCACGTCGGTGGGGCGGAACTCGAAGCTCCTGCTCAACGTTCCGCCCACGCGCGCGGGGCTGCTGCACGAGATGGATGTCGCCCGCCTCGCCGGCATGCGGCGCCAGCTGGAAACGCTCTTTCGCGACGATGTTACCGGCGGGGTCGACGCGACCCGCCGCAGGGGCAGCGATACGGAGGCGGTGTACGAACTCAATCTTCGCCAGCCGGCGACCGTGTCGATCGCAGACCTCCGGGAAGACATCACGACCGGGCAGGTCGTGTCGCGGTACGCCCTCGAGGTGGCGACGGACGCGTCGGCGCGGGAGTGGCAGCAGTTGTCGGTCGGTACGACCATTGGATATCGCAAGCTCGACCGCTTCGCGCCCACGCGAGTGCACCGGTTGCGGCTCACGGTGGAAACGGTAGCCCCGCTCGCGCGCCCAGTGCAGATTCGGGCGTACGTCTGATCAACTCCGTTGGCGATGAGCCATGACGTTCCCAACCTGCGGCGCTTCGCTCGGAATGACACGCCGATTCATTCTCTCAGTACCCGTAGACACCATGAAGAAGCTCGTCCCGATCCTCGCCGTCCTCGTCGCGTCGTGCACCGCCGAGAAGCCCGCGCCAAACCCCGACGCGGAGCGCTGGGAGCGCCAGGCACAGAACGCTACCATCATCCGCGATGACTGGGGCATCCCGCACATCCACGGGAAGACCGATGCCGACGCCGTCTTCGGCCTCGTGTACGCCCAAGCCGAGGATGACTTCAACCGCGTGGAGACGAACTTCATCAACGCGATGGGGCGTCTCGCCGAAGCGGAGGGCGAGGCCGAGATCTGGCGCGACCTCCGCATGAAGCTGTTCATCGACCCCGACAGCATGAAGGCGAAGTACGAGTCGAGCCCCGATTGGCTCAAGCCGCTCATGAATGCCTGGGCCGACGGCCTCAACTTCTATCTCTACAAGCATCCCGGCGTCACGCCGCGCGTGATCAAGAAGTTCGAGCCGTGGATGGCGCTCACGTTCAGTGAGGGGAGCATTGGCGGCGACATCGAGCGTGTCTCGCTACGTGAGCTCGAGGCGTTCTACGGCAAACGCACCGACTCGCGTGCACTCGCCTTGCACGCCGACGAGGATACGCTCCTCACGCCTCGCGAGCCCTCAGGGTCGAACGGCATCGCGATCGCCCCATCGAACACGGCGAACGGCAAGGCACTGCTGCTCATCAATCCGCACACGTCGTTCTTCTTCCGCGCCGAGGCACAGGTCTCGAGCGATGAAGGGCTGAACGCGTACGGCGCCATGACCTGGGGCCAGTTCTTCATCTACCAGGGCTTCAACGAGCGCGCCGGCTGGATGCACACGTCGAGCAGCGTGGACAACATCGATGAGTACGCGGAGACGATCGTCGAGAAGGATTCGGCGTACTCCTATCGCTACGGGAACGAGCAGCGCCCGGTCACGGTCTCGAAGATCACCATCCCGTACAAGACGCCTAGCGGCATGGCGACGAAGGAGTTTACTGTCTACCGCACGCACCACGGACCGATCGTCCGCGAGGCTGACGGAAAATGGATCAGCGTCCGGCTCATGCAGGAGCCCGTAAAGGCGCTCACGCAGTCGTACACGCGGACGAAGGCGCGCGACTACAAGGCGTTCCGTGAGTCGATGGAGCTGCACACGAACTCGTCGAACAACACGATCTACGCGAACGCCGACGGCGACATCGTCTACTTCCACGCGAACTTCGTCCCTCGGCGCGACCGGCAGTTCGACTGGAGCCAGCCGGTGGACGGCAGCCACGCCGCGACGGAGTGGGGGCCGCTGTTCTCGGTCGAGGAGAGCCCGTTCGTGAAGAACCCGGCGAACGGCTGGCTCTACAACACCAACAACTGGCCGTACTCGGCGGCCGACACGAACAGCCCGAAGCAGCAGGACTTCCCGAAGTACGTCGATCCCGGAAGTGAAAACGCGCGGGGGATCCACGCCATCGAGGTCCTGAAGGGCAAGACAGACTTCACGCTGGAGAAGCTCATCGCCGCCGCGTACGACAGTCGACTTCCGGCATTCGACAACCTGCTGCCGCCGCTCATCGATGCGTGGGATCGGACGGCCGCGAGTGATTCGCTCAAGACGCGTCTGGCCGAGCAGATCGACAGCTTGCGGAAGTGGGATCGCCGGTGGGCCGTCACGTCAGTTCCGACGACCCTCGCGGTCTACTGGGGTGAAGCGTTAGGGCAGCGCGTCGGACAGGAGGCGCGCCGGGCGCGAATGAGCGTCGAACAGTATGTGACGACGCGAGCGACGCCGGCGGAGGCGCTCGCAGCGCTCGCGGCGGCGTCGGACACGCTCACCGCGCACTTCGGGACGTGGAAGACGCCGTGGGGCGACGTCAACCGCTTCCAGCGCCTAACGGGTGACATCGTCCAGCCGTTCAACGACGCGGGCCCGAGCATCCCGGTGGGCTTCACATCGTCGCGCTGGGGGTCGCTCGCGTCCTTCGGTGCGCGCCGCTACCCGGGCACGAAGAAGATGTACGGTACGAGCGGCAACAGCTTCGTGGCGGTGGTGGAGTTCGGCGACAGCGTGCGTGCGAAGGCGGTCACGGCCGGTGGCCAGAGCGGGAACCCGACGTCACCGCACTTCAACGATCAGGCGGTCCGCTACAGCAAAGGTGACCTGCGAGACGTCTACTTCTACCGGACGCAGCTCGAGGGGCACGTGAAGCGGCAGTACCACCCTGGGCAGAACAATTGACGCTCCAGTTCCGCTTCGAGGGCGCGTCGCGATCAAGGCCGCCACTCGGCTGGGCCGCTGAGATTCCCGGCGGCGTCTACCGCGTTGACGATCACTCGGGTCGTCCCGCTAGGCGCCGCGAATGAGCGCTCTGAACCGAACAGCACCCGCGTCGTCCAGCCGCTCGCCGATAACGACCGCACCACCCACCACCGCGCCTGCTCGCCGGTCCCCGGCGTAATCGTAAAGGAGCCAGCGGACGCCGCCAGCGCCGGCGCCGCTGGCGCAGAGGAGTCGAGCCACGAGAAGGCCGGGAGGATTGCCCGCGCCCGGTAGAGATCCGCGAGCGACGCCGCGACGGCGCCGCCGTTGCGGGTGAGCGTCCATGTTGTGTTATAGAGCAGGTGGCCAGTCCCCGCTGGCCGGTTGCGCGTTAGGCTGATCTGGCTCGGGATCTCCGACGTCGAGAAGGCGCTCGACGTACCGTCGAGGACGCGGTACGCCGCGAGTCCCGGCCAGACGTGTCGGCCGCGCGTGCTCTGCGCGATCCACCAGTCGAGCAGGGCCGGAAAGCTCTGCTGCGGCGCCGAGATCGCCCAATAGAGCTGCGGAGCGAGGTAATCGACCCATCCCTCCTGCAGCCACTTTCGGGCGTCCGCGTAGATGGTCGCGTACGCGTCGAGCCCCGTGACGCCGTTCGGGCTGCCCGGCCGCCAGATCCCGAAGGGTGAGATCCCCACACGGAGCGTCGGTTTGACCGCGTGCACCTCGCGGTACAGGCGCTCGACGAACCGGTCGACGTTCGCGCGCCGCCAGTCCCCTAACGCCAGTGTCGTTCCGCTCCGCGCGTACGTTGCGCTGTCGGGGAACGGGATCGTGCGATTCGACGCGTCGGTCTGCGGGTACGGGTAGAAGTAGTCGTCGGCGTGGATCGCGTCGATGTCGTAGCGCTGCGCGATGTCGGCGATGACGCCGATCGCCTGGTCGTGCACGGCATTCTCGCCGGGGTCGAACCAGAGCTGCGACCCGTACACGCGACCGACGTCGCGGCGGGTTCTGAAGAAGTGCGTCGGAGACAGTCGCAGACTGTCGCTCGTGTTCCCGGCGCGAAACGGGTTGATCCACGCGTGCAGCTCGAGTCCGCGCGCATGCGCCTCCTGCACCGCGAATGCGAGCGGGTCGTACCCCGGGTCGCCGCCCTGCGTCCCGGTGAGCATCGCGCCCCACGGCTCGATCGACGAGCGATAGACCGCGTCTCCCGCCGGACGCACATGGAAGATGATGGCGTTGAACCCGGCGGCCGCGGCGCGGTCGAGGATGCTCACGAGCTCCGCGCGCTGCTGGTCGGCGGACAGCGCCGTGCGCGAGGGCCAGTCGATGTTCGCGACGGTCGCGACCCAGAGCCCGCGCATTTCTCGCACGATCGCGGGCGGATCCGGGTCGGGGGTGACGATGGGCGGCCCGGTCACGCTCTCGTCCGACGAACACGCTGCGCAAATCGCGATGGCGCCCCACACTGTCCTGACACGGCGTCGCGCGTGTCGATGGCCCGAGCGGATCATGAGGCGGAAGTGATGCGCCTGATTGGCGCCCAGTTCAAGGGGTCAGAGTTGTTGAAACCCGATGCATCGGGTTTCAACAACTCTGACCTCTTGATCGCAACTCGCTCAGCGCGCGGGGAAAAGCGCCTTGAAATCCTCCCGCTCCCTCAACGACGCGAACACGGCCTCGTTCTGCACGCTCGGCGGCAGGAACCGAGTGGGAATCGTCCTGAGCCACGCGATCGCCGCATCGGGATCGCCCTTCTGCATGCACGCTCGGGCCGCCGGAAGACCGAGGTCGCGCGGGCCGAGGCCCTTGCCCTTGAGCTGCTCGAACTCGCTGCAGGCAGCCGCGAACTGTTGATCACCCAGCAGCGCCTCGCCGTACGAGAGCCGCAGTCGTGCGTCATCCGGGCGCGACGCAACCAGCGTCGCATACGTAACGGCGGCCTGCTTGACGTTCCCGCTCAATACCTGGCCTGCCGCCGCCGCCTCGGTCACGCCGCTCTCCACCGCACTGAGATACGATCGCGCCGTCGCTCGCTTCACGAACGCGACGGTCTGCTCCATGACGTCTCGCGTCGCGTCGTCATGGTTGAACATCTCGAACGCGTGATAGCCGCCGGCGTGGTTGAGGAGCGTGAACGGGGCATTCTGTGTGACGGCATCGGCCGCGATGGCCGTGATGGCGCGGTTCACGTCGGGCCGGTCCAGCCCCGCCCGGACGAACAACACGGGCAGATCCAGCCGGAATTGCGTGACCGGGCCGGTGCCGTAGTACATCACGGCCGCCTTGACCGCGGACATCTTCGGGTCCTCGACGATCGGGAACGCGGCAAACACGTTGCCCGAGCCCGCGTACACGGCGATGGCCTCTCGGTCGATGCCCACCGCCGCCGCGTTCGTCGTCAGGTGCGTGATGAGCTGCTGGAAGTCCGCCGCCTCACTGCCCCCGCGAAGGTCGGGGAGGACTGCGACGACGCCGCGCGACGCCGCCGCGCGAGCCCACGCGGAGTAGAACTCGCCGCTGCGGGATGGCCCGAGGGCCCGGTTGAAGAAGATGAGCGTCGGGAGGGTCCCCGTCGCACCCGCCTGTCGATAGACGTCCATTCGGAGCACGAGTGTGTCCGCGCGTCCGTACTGGACGTCCTTCGTGACGGTCACCTCCGACGTAGGCGCGAGAGCGAAGCGGAACTGCTGGGCGTGCAGAGACGGGGCGATGGCGCCGGCCGCGACGCACGCGAGGCTGGTGATGAGAAGGTGTCGAGTCATGGCCGATTCTTCGACCACGCTCGTCCAACCGCTACGCCTCGGGGACGGAGGGCGTTCGCTCGGGACGAGTCCCCCGCCGCAGGGACGACCTCTCGTCAGCGTTTTGCAAACCGAACGTTCCGACTTCGCTCGTCGATGAGAACTGCGAACCCCGTGACCTGCCCGCGCGCGTCTCGCTGGAACTCGACGGACCTCGTGAACCACATCGATCCGCCGAAATCATCCCCCCAGAGTCGCGTGAGCCGGATCGTGCCATGCCTGCGATGCCGCATCACGAGGCCGCTGTCATCCGGCTCCACGCGGTACACGGTCGCGAGCTCCTCGCTCGCGTAGTCACCCGTGAACGCGGCGAGCTGTGCGCGCGTGAGCGGCGTGGGCTCCGCGAGCTTTGCGTACTGACGGCCACGGTAGGTGAGCTGAGTCGGCTGGTCTTGCACCCAGCGGAACGTCATAGGGGTGCTGTATGCGTCCACCCAGAACGCCGTGTCCGACCGCGCGCTCATGACGAACTCCGCCTCGCGACTGGCCTGCGTCCGGAGCGCGTTGCCCTCGCGCCGCACACGCACATACCACCCCGGGCCGAGCTTGTACAAGCCGGTGTAGCGATCGAGCACCGCGGGCGATACGTCCACGGCCGGCGCCGTAGCGAGCGCGTTCGTATTCGCGGGTGCCCGCGGACCCAGCTCCTTCTCGAGGAACATGTCCGCGATGGCGTACGACGCGCGCGTGGGGTTCACGACGCCGCTGTTCGCGAGCACGATCACGCCGAAGCGCTGCTGCGGGAAGTGCACCACGAAAGTCGCGAACGAGGCCCACCCACCGCTATGGCTCAGTGTCGGCTGACCGCGATACTGCCCGTGCACGAGGCCGAACGCATAGGCGTTAGGCGACCCATCGTTGAGCGGGACGCGCTCCCGCATCTGCGTGATCGCCGCCGGCCCGCCCACCTTCTGGTCATCGAAGTTCGTCACCCATTTCGCGAGGTCCTCGGCCGTACTGAAGAGCGAGCTCGATCCCAGCGCCATCAGGTTGTTCGTGACCGCCGAGTACGTGCTGTCCGGGCGCCGGGCGTACCCGAATGCGCGATTTGGGACGATGCGGGTGTGGTCGTCGTGGAAGTGCGAGCTCGTCATGCCGAGCGGGCGAAACAGGTTCTCGTCCGTCCACTCGCGGAACGACTTGCCGGTGACTCGCGCGACCATCTCCGCCAGCAGGTTGTACCCGGTGTTCGAGTACGTGTACTCGGCGCCCGGGACGAAGTTCAGCGAGCGCTGGTTGTAGGCCATCCTGAGGATCTGGTCGAACGCGATTACGTCGTCCATTCGCCATCCCGCGAGCGACAGCGTGCCGGGCCAGTCCCGCAGCCCGCTCGTGTGATGCACGAGGTGGCCGACGGTGATCGTATGCCCGACATCGCCCATCTCCGGGATGTACTTACGAATGTCGTCCGTCAGCTTCACTCGACCTTCGGTGACGAGCATCGCCACGGCCAGCCCAGCGAACTGCTTCGAGACCGACGCGACGTCAAAGACCGTAGCCGGCGTGATCGGGGCGCGATGCTCGAGGTTCGCGAAGCCATAGCCTTTGCTGAACAGGATCTTCCCATCACGGACGACGGCGACGGACGCGCCTGGCGTCGTCCCGCGAGTGTATTGGGCGAACAGCGAGTCGATTCTCCGCTCGTCCGGCGCGTTCGACTGACCGCCGACTCCAGCGACCGGCACGGCGAGGATGAACATCATTGCCAGCGCGAACACACGTTGCGTCATCTCGGGCTCCGTCGGCGAGGGAAGTGCGTGGTTGGACAACACGTGAGTTCCGATCGCTTGAACGTGCTGACGTCCAACTTAGTCCC
>Ga0075421_100010685_pt1 | contig 11350 bp, 14 predicted proteins | sample SoiMetdeltSBSDD5_FD_75292 | JGI IMG/M metagenome (GOLD analysis project Ga0075421, IMG submission 75292) | Bulk soil microbial communities from a Populus tree surrounding site in Tennessee, USA - Soil MetaG P. deltoides SBSDD5 | ecosystem: Environmental > Terrestrial > Soil > Tree plantation...
GTACCGGATCGTCCAGGAGGCACTGACCAATGTGCTCAAACACGCGCCGGGCTCCGAGGTGACCGTCGGGGTGCGGTGCGGCGGGGACGACATCGAGGTCGTGGTGAGCGACGACGGTGCGGGCACGGCATCGGCTCCCACCACCGGCGGCGGGCACAGCGGGCACGGCCTTATCGGCATGCGGGAGCGGGCGGCCGTGGCCGGTGGCGACTTCGAGGCCGGACCGCTGCCCGCACGCGGCTTCCGGGTGAGAGCCCGCCTGCCCTACGAGGTGGGCGTGTGATCCGCGTCCTCCTCGCCGACGACCAGAGTCTGGTGCGGGCTGGGTTCCGGATGATCCTGCGGGCCGAGGCCGACCTCGAGGTGGTCGGCGAGGCCGCGGATGGATTCGCGGCCGTGGCCGAGGTCGAGGCTCGCCGGCCCGATGTCGTCCTCATGGACGTGCGCATGCCGGAGCTGGACGGCATCGAGGCCACCGCACGCATCACCCAGCGCTGGCCCGACACCAAGGTGCTCGTGCTCACGACGTTCGACCTCGACGAGGTCGTCTACGGCGCGCTCCGGGCCGGCGCGAGCGGCTTTCTGCTCAAGGACGCACCCGAGGAGCGCCTCGTGACCGCGATCCGCGTGGTCGCGGACGGCGGGTCCCTGTTCGCCCCATCGGTCACGCGGCGGCTCGTGGAGGAGTTCGCCCGCCGCGCTCCCGCGGCCGTGCCGGCAGCGCTGGGCGACCTGACCGCGCGGGAGCTCGAGGTGCTGACTCTCATGGCGCGCGGGCTGACCAACGGTGAGATCGCCCGGGAGATCTACGTCACCGAGAACACCGTGAAGACACACGTCGCCCGGGTGCTGATGAAGCTGAACCTGCGCGACCGGGTGCAGGCGGTCGTCACCGCGTACGAGTCGGGTCTGCTCCGGCCCGGCGCTGCGGCGTCATAGGCAGCCGGTCGGGCTTGAGGGTCGAGCTGAAGTCGATCCGCACCGGCACACCGGCGACGGGCACCAGCTGCCACTGCTGCGCGATCGTCACGAGCACCACCGCGAGCTCCGTCAAGGCGAACACGTCACCGATGCACTGCCGACGGCCGCCCCCGAACGGCACGAACGACGGGCGCTGCGTGAGGGTCGAGCGGTCATCTGCCCACCGGCCCGGGTCGAACGTGGCCGGCTCCGGATAGACGGCCGGGTCGCGCTGCAGCGCATACGGCGCGAAGAACACCGAGGCGCCCGCCGGCAGCCGTGCGCTGCCCAGGGTGACCGGTTCGGTGGTGCGCCGGGTGAGGATCCACGCCTGCGGGTAGAGCCGCAGGGTCTCCAAGATGACGCAGCGGACGAAAGCGAGCCGCGCGAGGTCGTCGATGGTGACCGTGCGCTCGCCCAGCACCTCGTCGACCTCGGCGTGCACCCGCGCCTCCAGATCCGGGCGCTCGCCGAGGTGATGCACGGCCCAGGACAGGATGTTGGCGGTGGTCTCGGTGCCGGCCGCGAGCAGCGTGAGCACCTCGTCGCGTACCTCGGCGTCGGTAAGCCCCTCGCCGGTCTCCTCATCGCGGGCGAGCAGCAGCATGGACGTGACGTCGCCCTGGTCCACACCGGCCGCGCGGTACTCGGCGACGAGCCGGTCGACCACGGCGTGTAGCCGCCCGATCGCCGCGTCGAACGCCCGGTTCGCCGCGGTCGGCAAGCGGCCGCGCAGCCCCAACGGGTCGCGGATGCGCCGCCCGAACTCGGTCAGCACGAACGGCACGGACCGCACCACCTCGTCGACCGCCGCGTCGCCCAGCGACGTCGAGAAGAGCGTCTTGCCGACCACGCGGAGGGTCAGGCGGGCGAAGTGCTGGTCGGCCTCGATCGGCTCGCCGTCGCGCCACTGTCGCAGCTCCTCCACCGTGTACGCGTGCATCGTGCGCACGTACTCGGCGATCCGGCCGCGGTGAAAGGCCGGCTGCACCAGGCGGCGGTGTCGGCGGTGGTAGTCGCCCAGCGCCGTGACCAACCCGTTGCCGACGATCACGCGTAGCTTGTCGGCCTGCCGGCCCTTCTCGAACCGGCCCGCGTCGGCGAGCACCTGGCGCACCAGGTCGGGATGGTTGACCCAGAAGATCGTCTGCGGCCCGAGCCGGAACCGCAGCACGTCCCCCGCCGATCGCAGCGACTCGACCAACGGCAAGGGCGCCTTGGCGAACTTCACGGCATATCCGAGTACGGGCAGCGCCCGCGGCAGCCCCGGCCCGGCGGGCATTACAGCTGCTCCCACCAGCCGTCGACATCGGCTGGCTCGTCGACGTTGACGCGTTCGCCCGGCCGTGGCACCGCGAGCCTGACCTCCTGGGCCTTCGCCTCGAACCGGATCCGCGTCACCGGCTCCGCCCACGAGTGCAGGGCGAGGGTGAAGGTCGCCCAGTGCACCGGCACCAGCAGCCCGCCGCGCAGGTCGACGTGGGCCGCGATCGCCTCCTCGGGAGTCATGTGGATGTCCGGCCAGTAGGGGCTGTAGGCGCCGATCTGCACGAGGGTCAGGTCGAACGGGCCATGGGCGGCGCCGAGTTCGGCGAAGCCAGGAAAGTAGCCGGTGTCCCCGGTGTAGAAGGCGCGACGGCGCTGCCCGGCGATAACCCACGAGCCCCACAGGGTCTCGTTGCGCCTCGTCGTGCGGCCGGAGAAGTGGCGGGCCTCCGTCATCGTGACCGTCAGCCCCCGCACCGGGGCGCTGTCGTTCCAGTCGAGTTCGATGATCCGGTCCTCGGGCACGCGCCAGCGTCGTAGGTGTGCGCCGACGCCCAACGGCATCAGGAACGGGGCGGTCTGGTGGCGCGTCAGCTCGCGCACGGAGGCCAGGTCGAGATGGTCGTAGTGATCATGGGAGATCACGATCGCGTCGACCGGCGGAAGGTCACGCAGCGCGACCGGCATGGGGTGCAGTCGGCGCGGTCCGAGGAACGATAGCGGCGAACACCGCAGACTCCAAACCGGGTCAATCAGGACACGCCGCCCCTCAATTTCTAGGAGCGTCGAGGCGTGCCCGAACCACACGGCCTGTAATCCGTCGGGGGCGGCGGTCGCGGCGTCCCACCCGGTTGGGGTCATGACCGGCACGGCGGCCCGGGGCCGGCGACGTTGCTTGCCGAAGAGCAGCTCCCGGAAGATGCTGCCGCCCGACCCGGCCGGGACGACGCTGCTCGGGAGCGAGTTGCGGAAGGCGGTGCCGTCGAACTGCGGAGACGTGCTGATCCGGGCGGCGTGTGCGCCGGTGGGTCGGGCACCCAGGGCCCGGAGCGGTCTCATCGGACGACCTCCTCGCGGATGTGAGGTCGAAGGGCTGTGTGTTTTGAAAGGTACGCGGGGGGCCCGGCAGTCGGCCATGGCATCGGCGCGGGCTGTGGATCGTGGAGACGCCCTGGTTCGGTCCCGAACACTCCACGATCCACTGGCCGGCCGCGTCCATCGGGCGGATTCCCCCGGAGGCGGTCATATCGCCGTGGGTCTAGGGGCGGCCGCTTGCGGGGCAGCACCCGCCCGGTCCGGCCATGTTGCCCTCAGAGGTGGACGAACCGAGAGCCGCGACGAGGGCCAGCGTCAACACCGCGAGCACCATCGCGACGTGCCTGACGAGGTTCATGTGATGCGCTCCTTACGCTGAGTGAATGGCGGGAGGGGAATCTTGAGTCATGAAGACCAGTCAAAATGGCTTCTGACCAGCACTCTAGACTGTTACAGTTCGGCAATGACAGACCTAGCCACGCCACGATCGAGTCATGACGCTGAGTCACACGGCGTCGTCTCAGAGTCGACCCGCTTACTCCTCGACCGCATCGTGGCGCTCTCCATCGGCCTGCGGGCGGCCATGCGCGAACTGTCGGACATCACCAACGGTGTCTCCAGCACTCTGCAGGATCTCGAGATCCTCGTCCTCTTGGAAGCCGCGCCGGGCTCTCGGCCCGTCGGGTGGAACCAACTCCAACGGCGGCTCGTTCTGACGTCGGGTGCGCTTGCGCATCGACTCGCGAAGATGGAAGAGGCGGGCCTGATCCGGCGTACGCGGATTCCCTCGGACCGCCGTCAGGTCATGGTCGAGGCGACCGCGGAAGGCCTCGACGACCTGCAGAGCGTCGTGCGTGATCTGACGCCGAGCGAACTGACCGACGCTCTGTCGTTGGTGGAGCGCCGGCTCTCACGCTTGCTCGCGGCCCTTGATGGCGCAGCCTGACCTGTAAAAATCGATCCGCATCGTCCTTTATGGGCATCGAGGACGGTCGCGGTCCGGGGTGGCCGCGACGTAGCCTGGGTGACCAAGTGAGCACAGGGAGACACGATGGAGCGGACGCTGGGCGAACGCCTCAGACGGCGTCGGGAAGAACTAGGCCTGAGCCAGACGGGCGTGGCGAAGGGAATCTCGTCGCCCAGTTACGTCTCGCTCATCGAGGCCGGTAAGCGTGTGCCGGAGCGCGAGATGGTCGAGGCCCTCGCCGGACGCCTCCGGACGACCCCGGAGTGGCTGGAGACGGGGCTCGACCCATCCGAGATTCACGAGGAGCAGTTGCAGCTGCGCTACGCCGACCTGAGCCTCGCGAACGGAGAGACGGTCGAGGCGCTCAACCGCTACGAGCTGTTGGTGAAGGCGGGCGGGCGCCAGCGGTTCGCCGCGCTCTGGGGCACCGCCCGCAGCCACGAGGCCCTCGGCGATTTGACCAACGCGTTGCGCTGCATCGAATCGCTGCTGGACGAGCAGCGGGCCGGCCGGACCGCGGTGCCGGGTCTGCTGGTCCTGCTGACCGCGCAGTGCCGGCTCTATCGCGAGGTCGGCGACCTCGACCACAGCGTCGCGGTGGGCGAACGCGCCCTCGAGGAGGTTCGCGGGCTCGGGCTGATCGAGACCGAGGACGCGGTCCGGCTCGCGTCGACGCTCGTCGCGAGCTACTGGGAGCGCGGCGATTGGACCCGGGCCAGCATGCTGGCCGCGGACGTGATGGGGCAGGCCGAGGACCACGGGTCGCGGCGCTCCCGAGGTTCGGCGTATTGGAACGCGAGCCTCGCCGCCTCGACCCGAGGCGAGGTCGTGCTCGCCCTCGAGCTGGCCGAGCGGGCACTCGCGATGTTCGCCGAGGAGAACGATGAGCGCAGCCTCGCGCGACTGCGCACCGACTTCGCCTGGATTCTGCTGGCCGCCCGGCCGCCTCAGATAGAGCGCGCGGTGGCGCTGCTGGAGCGGGCGCACTCCGGCCTGGTCGGGTTGGGGATGAGCGTCGACCTGTCCTACTGCGAGACCGAGCTGGCCCGGTGCCGGCTGATGCTGGGTGAGCCCGAGGCCGCGCTGCGGGTCGTGGACAGCTCCCTCGCCCGGCTGCAGGGCCGCCGGATCCTTGAGGCCGCCCGGCTGCATCTGTTGCGGGCCGGCGGGCTCGCGATGCAAGGCGACCCGTCCGCGGCCCGAGCGTCCTGCGACGAGGCGCGCGACATCCTCGTGGAACTGCCCGCCAACCGCCACAGTGCGGCGGTCTGGCGCGAGCACGCCGAGGTGCTCATGACCCTCGGCGACGCTAAGGCCGCCGTGGACTCGTTGCGGCGCCTCGCGGACGCCGTCGGCAGCCCGCGAGCACCGTGGACGGACGATCTCGTGTTGCGCACCATCAGCATCGCGGCCGAGCCATACTGACGCACGGAGGTGACCGTGGCCGCGGCTATCGGGTGGGGTGCGCTGGCCGCGTCGTCGCTCCTCCTCGGTGCGCTGCTCGGCCTGGGGCGTCGCTGGCCGCCGCGGCTCATCGGCCTGGTGCTCGCGTTCGGCGCCGGAGCGCTCATCAGCGCGGTCGCGTTCGAGCTGGCCGAGGAAGGAGCGCGCATTGGCGGCGGGGCCGCGCTCGCGTCCGGTCTGGCGGCCGGCGCGCTGACCTACTTCGGCCTGAGCCGGGTGGTCGAGCGAATCGGGCGGCCGGTCGCGCGCAGGGGGCGGCCGGTCGCACGGGTGAGTGCGGGCCCCGCGCTGGCCCTCGGCGCCGTTCTCGACGGCATCCCCGAGCAGGCGGTGCTGGGCATCTCCTTGACCACCGGTGAGGGAGTCAGTCTCGGACTGCTGGCGGCCGTCTTCGTCTCCAACCTGCCCGAGGTCATCGGCTCCGCCACCGCCATGCGGTCCGCCGGGCGCCGCCCGGCGGAGATCTGGCGGTTGTGGGTCGTGGTGGCGATCGCGTGCGCCCTCGCGACGGTCGGCGGGTACGCGCTCGCCGACGTGGTCTCCGGTCAGCTCAAGGCGGCGATCAACGGGTTCGCCGCGGGCGCGCTGCTCGTCATGCTCGTCGACTCGATGATCCCCGAGGCCGCGGAGGATGCGGGTGCGGTCGCGGGTCTGGCAACGGTGCTCGGCTTCGCCCTCTCGGCCGGCCTGTCCGGCCTGTCCGGCTGAACATCAGGGCGGCGACCGCGTCGAGGTGCCCGATCAGACCGGTGACCGCCGGCGGACGGCTCCGCCCGGCAGCGGTGGCGGCGAAGATGCGCCGGGTGGCGGCGTCGTCGGGACGCAACCGGACCAGCGCCAGGTCGGCCGGAGCGGCTCGGATCGCGAGGGCGGGGATCAACGCGACTCCGAGCCCGGCCGCGACGCAGCCGAGCTTGCCGGTCCACTCGGCCGCGACGATGTCGATGCGGGGCTGGAATCCGTGGGGCAGCGTCGCCCGCAGCAGGGTCTCCTCGGCCGTGGCGGAGCCGGCCACGAAGCAGTCGTCCGCGAGTTCGGCCAGGCGGACGCTGCGGCGGCGGGCCAGGCGGTGCTGCCGGGGCAGCGCGACCAGCAGCTCCTCATCGAGGAGGTGGTGCAGGTCGAAGCGGCCGCCGTCGATGGGCCGATCGGGCGGAGCGCTGACCACCACGACGTCGGCATCACCAGCGAGGAGCCGGTCGAGCAGGGCGGGGGTCCGCCCCTCCACTAGCGACAGTCCAACCTCGGGGTGCTCGTCCCGGAAGGCCGCAAGAGCCCGGGGCACCAGTGCGGCGACCGCCGTCGGGAACGCACCGACCCGCAGCCGGCCGCTTCCGAGCCCTCGGATCGCCTCGATGTCGCGCTGCGCGGTGGTCAGGCGATCGAGCATCGCCTCGGCGTGGGGCAGGAGGCACTGCCCCTCCTCGGTCAGTACGACGCCACGCGAGAGCCGGTCGAAGAGCACCACGTCGAGTTCGGCCTCGAGGGCGGCGACCTGACGGGAGACGGCCGACTGGGTGTACTGGAGCGCGCGGGCGGCGGCGGTGATCGAGCCGTGCCGGGCCACGGTCCGGAAGACCTCGAGCGCCTGTAGGTGCATCCAGCCATGGTAGGTCCGGTCATGCGTATTCCGCATGGCTACCATCCCGAACATTCGTTGGCGGCATATACACGGCGTGCCTAGCGTGGCGGCATGACCACGATCGCAGTACTCGGCACGGGGCGGATGGGCGCGGCGATCGCCAGGCGCCTGCTCCAGACGGGCCACGACGTGACCGTGTGGAACCGCACCGCGTCGCGAACGGCCCAACTGGCGGACCAGGGCGCGCGGGCCGCGGAGTCTCCCGCCGCCGCGGCCAAGGACGCCGACATCGTCATCACCATGCTGACGGACGCCAATGCCGTTGAGACCGTCCTCTTCGGACCAGACGGCGCGGCCACGACCGTGCATCGAGGCGCGGGACTGGTCGACATGTCGACGATCGGTCCGGAGGCCGTCGGGGACCTGGCCCGCCGCCTGCCCGACGGCGTCGACCTCGTGGACGCCCCGGTCGGAGGTAGCGTCGCGGCGGTCGCGGCCGGCCGACTGCTCGTGCTGGCCGGCGGCGACGACCACGCGGTCGACCGCGTCGCACCGGTGCTGGAGGTCCTCGGCACGGTGCGGCGCTGCGGCGGCCCCGGCGCGGGTGCCGCCGTCAAGCTCGTGCTGAACACGGCCCTCGTCACGGGCATCGCGGCGCTCGCCGACGCGTACCGGGTTGCGCGAGCGGTCGGGGTCGACCGCGACACCGCGACCGAGGTACTCGCGTCGAGCGCGCTCGGCGAGGCCCTGGCTCGGGTCAACGCCGGTGGCGCGTTCACGATCGCGCTGGCGGGCAAGGACCTCGACCTGGCCCTCCGAGCGCTCGGATCCGCGTCCGCCCCGATGGCCCGCGCGGCCGGCCTGGCGCTGCGGGCGGTGCCCGACCAGAGCAGCGAACTCATCACGATCGTCAGCCGGGATCTCTCGTGAAGGTGACCCTCGACAACCCGTCCGCGGTCGCGGCTCCGTTCGCTGCGGCCTTCGCTCACGTCGCCCGCGTCGACGTGGACGGCGGCGCGCTACTTCTGCTCTCCGGGCAGGTCGCCGTCGACGATGCTGGCAACGTGGTCGCACCCGGAGACATCGTCGGGCAGACCGAGAAGGTCTTCGAGATAATCGGCGGGCTGCTGGCCGCCCACGGTGCCACCCTCGCCGACGTCGTGCACATCCGCACGTTCCTCACCGGCCTCGACGACCTGCCCGGCTACCGCGTCGTGCGCCGTCGCCTCTTCGCGGACGCGCCACCGGCGAGCACGACCGTCGCGGTCAGCGGACTCGTGCTGCCCGGCACGCTGGTGGAGGTCGAGGTGACCGCCGCCGTCGCAGCATCGGGCTGAGGCATCTCGGTTGCTCCGCGGCCCCGCCGTCGTCTACCGTTTGCGCCGGCTGGGAAGGGGGATACATGCCGAAGCTCAACCAGATCATCGCCGTCGAGAAGGGCGTCAAGAGCAAGTCGTTTCAGGAGTTGACCGAGGCGCATCACGCGGTGCAGAAGCCCGCCCTGCTCTCGGGCCTGGCGCGCAGCTACCAGCCCAAGGACGAGGAGGGCGAGCAGCTACCGGCGGAGTCGACCAAGGTCCAGGTGCGCACCGAGGAGGTGCTGCGACAGATCAGCGCGAGCCTGACGCGGCTGTTCGACGTGACCGCGACCAAGGACGCGACGAACTGTGTGGCCAAGGCCGACGTCGTGGTCGACGACGAGAGGCTGCTGAAGGACGTGCCGGTCAGTACGTTGCTGTTCCTCGAGAAGCAGCTGACCGACCTGCACACGTTCATCAGGAAGCTGCCCGTGCTCGACGCGGCGGAGACGTGGGCGTTCAACGACTCGGCCGACTGCTGGTCGACGGAGCCGGTGCGCACGCTGCGCACCAAGAAGGTTCCGCGCAACCACGTCAAGGCCGAGGCGACCGAGAAGCACCCGGCCCAGGTCGAGGTGTACTACGAGGACATCACCGTCGGCCACTGGACGACCGTGAAGTTCTCCGGTGCGCTGCCGGCCAAGCGGGTGTCGGAGCTGCTGGAGCGGATCGAGAAGCTGCAGCACGCGGTCAAGTTCGCCCGCGAGGAGGCCAACAGCGCCGAAGCGGTCGACCGCAAGATCGGTGACAAGGTCCTCGGTTACCTTCTCCGCTAACAGACTCCCTCGCCCGCGGGCGAGGGTGCGCAGGAGCGCAAGCTGATGCTGAAGCTCAGACTGAAACCGGGGTCACGGTGCGGGTTCGAATCCCGTCCCCCATACGCGTGGGGGTAGCCCAACTGGCAGAGGCAGCCCCGTTCAAACTCAGACTCTCGCTCCAGTCTCAACATCCGCCGCCGAACACCAGATCAATCGCATGTGGACAGGCGTTGGGATGCCGGTTCGAATCCGGCCCGCCCCGCCACGCAAGGGGCGGTAGCTCAACGGAAGAGCACACGCTTATCAGTTGTGAATCACCTGCTTAAACGTCGCTGGTGTGCGCAAATGGGCGGCAAGCCGGGGCCCGGGAACAGGCCATGTTCCCGGGCCTCACCCAAGGTCGCATGCCGCCCCGACCCGACGGCGACACCAGACACCGTCTACGGTCGTGGCCGTGACCGCGCCACCCGACCTCGCCACGCCCGCCCGCATCGCCCGGCACCCGCTCGACGTGCTCGGCCGGTTCCTCATGATCCTCACGAGCCGTCGGCTCGACCGCGAGCGCGGGTCGTGGTTGGTGGGTCCCAGCGCCCAGCGCGACATCGTGGGCCACGGTTGGGTGCAGCGGCTGGCCGACGAGCTGGGTGGTACGACCAGCGTCGGCCCCGATCACGGACTGCTCACGTCGTTCGGAGCGCTCGCCGGCGCCCGGTTCCGCCCCGACGACGTCGACCCGCGGATCGCCGACTTCTACGAGCACACGACGCGGTGGCGTCTGGACCTGTGGTCGGAGTGGTCGGCGTACGCGTGGCCGTTCGGACGCCTCATCACCGCGTCGTTCAGCGAACGGCTGCAACAGCTCAGCCTTCCGATGCGCCCACTGGACGTCTCCTACGGCATGGACAGCCGGGTGGTCCACGTGCACGACGCCAGCGGCGCGGTCGCCGGCGCCGCCTGGCTGCGCAACATGCGTAAGACCGGCTCCACCACGTACAGCGGCCTCTACGGCCCCCACCTCCTGCCCGGCCGCGACCAGCCCAGCGTCCGGGTCGTCTTCCCGCTGCCGCTCGGCTCGGTGCAGGTCTTCCTCGAGCCGTCCGCGGACGCCAACGGAGGGCTGCACCTGCGCTCGCCGCTGGGACGCTTCGGCGCTGACGGGGCCTACCTCGTGCTCAAGCGCCGCGACGGCACGCTCAACGCCCGCCGGATCCCGATCGCCGAACACTTCCACCTGTTCGTGGACGACGATGGCGATGTTCGGCCGATCACGCACTGCGGCTGTGGAACATCCCGGCGGTCCGGTCGGGCGTGTCGAGCTTGATCAGGATCGTCGAGATGTGGTTGCGACGGTCTTGTCCGAGAGCCCCCAGGCGGCGGGCGATCTCGGAGTTGCGCGCGTCTGGTTCCACTGTGGACACCTATCGTGGTGACGCTCGGCTTCGTGGTGGTGATGCTGGTCGAGAGCACCGTCGGCGGCGTGGTTGGCGACCTGTTGATGCTCGTGGGGCTCGGCTACCTCGGCGTACACCTGATGAAGCCGCAGCATTCGAGCTGAGAGCAACCCGGGCCCGCTCCCGGTCGCCGCGTCAGAACAGCGCGAGCTGGCCGGGAGCCGGGTCCCGCCGGGCGCGGGAGCTTCGCGTCCAGGTCCACGGCCGCGGCACGACGAACAGTTCCTCGGTCTGCGGGGGAAGGCCACCAGTGAGCGCCCACAGCGACGGCCCGAGATTGATGCCGTGCCCGGCGAGCGCCCTCTTCATAAGGGCCAGCTGAAGCGGCAGGCGTGTGCTGTCGAGATCGGGCAGTTCAAGGTCGACGCGCATCCGCATGAGCTGACGGTTGCGGTTGACGGTCTCCCGCATGGTCGGGGAGAGCAGCGCCTGGGTGGCCCGTTCGCCGACCACGGCACGGACGGTCGCCTCCTCGCCCCGGTCCAGGGCGGCCAAGGCCGCATCGATCG
>Ga0075421_100010686_pt1 | contig 11349 bp, 8 predicted proteins | sample SoiMetdeltSBSDD5_FD_75292 | JGI IMG/M metagenome (GOLD analysis project Ga0075421, IMG submission 75292) | Bulk soil microbial communities from a Populus tree surrounding site in Tennessee, USA - Soil MetaG P. deltoides SBSDD5 | ecosystem: Environmental > Terrestrial > Soil > Tree plantation...
GAGCACGCGCACGAGGGTTCGGACGACGAGTGCGCCGGCCACGAGCACGAAGACGGCGAGCGCCATCTCCGCCACCACGATCCCGCGTTGGAGCCGGCGCCGCCGCCGTGACGGGCTCGCGCGACCGCCGCCTAACGCGTCCCAGAGTCGTGCCCCGCGTACGGGGGTCGTGGCGACGACCGAAAGCAGCGCGGTCGCGAGAAGCACGAGCACAACCGCGTACCACACCGTGCGCGCACCGATCGCGACCTCGTGCATGCGTGGCACGAAGTCCGTCGCCAACGGACGAATACGCTCGAGAACCCAATAGGCGATGCCGATACCGGCCGCGGCGCTGAGACTCGCGAGGACGAGGCCCTCCGTGACGAGCTGCCTGACGACGCGTCCGGCTCGTGCACCGAGCGCCGCACGAAGCGCGACCTCACGCTCCCTCGCAACGGCCCGCGTCAGGAACAGGCTCGCGACATTCGCCACCGCAATGAGCAACACGAGCGCGCCTGCCGCCCAGACGAACAGAAGCGGCGTACGCACGCGACTCACGCGCGCGTCCCGCAGCTCACGAACGAGGACGCTCCACCCGTCGTTCGTTCGCGGGTGCTGCACGGCGAGGGATCGGCCCGTAGCGGCGGACTTCGCCGCGACCTCCGGGATCGTTACGCCGGACCGAAGCCGTGCCACCGCCGACACGAATCGCGCCCCGCGACGCTCCCATTCGCCATCGGTGAGCGCGATCGGACGCCAGAAAGCCGTAGTCGCGGTCGGAAACGCGAAGGATTCGGGCATGATGCCGACGACCTGCAGCGGCGTCCCATCGACAACGAGGCTGCGCCCGATGACGGCGGGATCACCGCCGAACGCACGCTGCCAGTATCGATAGCTGAGAACGATGCTCGATGCATCGGGGACGTCATCGGCGCGGTGGAGCACGCGTCCGGCGAGCGGCCGATCGATGAACACACGGAAGAAGTCGCCGCTCACGGCGGCGTATGGCACGCGCTCGAGCGTCTCGCCGATGCGCGCCGTGCCCGACCGGCTGCCATAGACGGCAGCCGCCTGGAATAGCGTCGTGTCGCGCGTCAGATCGCGAAAGTTCGCCGGCGCGATGCCGAACGTGAGCATCCCCCGCCCGACATTCTCCTCCGTGATATCGACGATGCGCTCGGCGCTCGTGATCGGAAGCTGCCGCAACAACACGGCGTCGATCAGCGTGAAGAACGCGACGTTACCGCCGATACCGACGGCAAGTGTGAGGCCGGCGATGAGCGAGAACGCGGGCGCTCGCCTCAGCTGCCGCGCCGCGAGGATGAGATCCTGTCGCAACACGTCCCAGTGTGCGGTCGGCGCGGCCTTCAGGACGTCGAGGACGAACGGCCCCATCGATGGCGTGTGGTCGGTGAGGTCGTCCCGCAGCTCCCGCCCGTGTTCGTCGCGCACGTGGCTCGGGAGCAGCGCGAGCCAGAGGCGATATCGAAGCGGGAGCTCGCGAAGCGGATGATAGGATCGCGACATGGGAGTTCCTCAGCGCGCGGGGCGCGTCTTCAGCTGTCTGAGCGCGAACTCGACGGTCGCGCGCATGCGCTCGGTCTCGGCTTGCAGCGCGGCGCGTCCTGACTTCGTGAGTCGGTAGTAGCGGCGGCGGCGGTCGTCGAGATCGGCATCGGGGCGCCACGGCGATTCTTCGACGAGCCCTTCGTCCTCCAGCCGGCGAATCGCGGCGTACAGCGTACCGGGTCCGAGCCGCATGGCGCCGTCCGTCTGCTGCTCGACCGCCTTTCGAATGAGATAGCCGTGGCGATCTCGGCCCGCGAGCGCGAGCAGGATCTGGTACGAGGTGGGCGAGAGCGGTCCAGTGTCGTCTGTCATGAAGCGACTAGTCCGTTGATCGTACTAGTCGTTCGACAGCGTGATCCGCGGGAAGGTTTCACGAGCGCGCGGTGTGCCACGACTAACCAGTCGATCACGCTCTGGCAACCCGATTGCCGTAGCAATCGCACGTCGGGATGTTGGTGCCGCCTTTACCCTGGGCGGACATCGCACGAGCGTTGAATCTGCGCACGGACTGTACACACTAACTTTGTCATTCCGAGCCGGGCACCCGCGAAGCGAGTGATGAGGAATGACAAGGGCTCCTTGCGACCCGACCGAGCGCGGGGCAAGATGCGGCCGAATCCCTCGGCCCAAACGGTCCCATGCCCCGTCCGACCCAGCTCAACCTGCGCCGCGTCGTCGCGGCAGTGTGCATTCTCGCCACTCCATCGCTCGCGGCGGCGCAAGCCACTCGCACAACCACCCCTCCCTCACCGAACCAGTTCCTCGGATTCTCCGTCGGCGCCGATCGGACGCTCGCGGACTGGGGACAGATCACAGCGTATTTTCAGCGCCTTGCGGCCGCTTCGCCGGCCGTGCACGTCGACACCCTCGGCCCGACGACGAACGGCCAGCCGTTCATCGTCGCGGCGATCTCGACGCCGGCCAACATTCGGCGGCTCGCCGAGATCCGTGCGAATCAGGCGAAGCTCGCCGACCCGCGGCGCCTCACGAGCGATGAGGAGCGCCGGCTGATCGCGACGCAACCCAGCGTCGTTTTCATCTCCAACAACATCCACGGATCCGAGATCGGCGCGTCGCAGATGGCGATGGAGCTCGCCTATCGCCTCGCGACGAACGACACTCTCCAAAAGCTGCTCGAGCGCGAGGTCGTGCTCATCGCCCCGTCGATGAACCCCGACGGCCAGCGCATGATCACCGAGTGGTACCGCAAGAACGTCGGTACGAAATGGGACGGCGGACCGCTACCGTGGCTGTACCACCACTACGTGGGGCACGACAACAATCGCGACTGGTTCATGGTCACGCAGAAGGAGACCCGCCTCGTGACCGATTATCTCTACGGTGCCTGGTTCCCCGAGATTTTCTACGACGTGCACCAGATGGGCGCGGAGGGCGCGCGGATCTTTGTGCCGCCGCTCGTCGACCCGGTGAACCCGAACCTCGACCCGATGATCGTACGAGGCATCGCGCACATCGGTGCCGAGATGGCGCTCGCGCTGGAGGAGCGCGGCAAGACGGGCGTCGCGAACAGTGTGATCTACGACCTGTGGTGGCATGGCGGCGCACGCTCCACGCCGACGCGCCACAACATGATCGGTGTGATCACCGAGGCGGCAAGCGTGCGCATCGCCACGCCGATCGAGCAGGACACGTCGCGGCTCCGCGGGCACGCACGCGGGCTGCCGAAGTACGAGCGGCGCGTCAACTTCCCCAACCCGTGGCCCGGCGGCACGTGGCGGCTGCGCGACATCATCGACTACGAGCTCATCGCGGCCGAGGCGCTCGTGAAGCTGGCGTCGGAGCAGCGTGAGGACTACGTGCGGAACTTCGTCGCAATGGGTCGCCGGGCGATCGAGACTGGAAAGACGAAGGCACCTTACGCCTTCGTGATTCCGGCAGGCCAGGGGGACGCCGGGGCCGTAGAGCGAATGGTGGACGTGTTACGCGTGGGTCGCGTCGAAGTTGGGCGTGCAGCGTCGGCGTTCACGGCGGGTGGCACGACGTACGCGGCGGGCTCCTACGTCGTGCGAATGGATCAGCCGTATCGCGCCCATGCGAAGGATCTGCTCGAGGTGCAGCGATTCCCGCGCATGGAGCAGTACCCGGGCGGGCCGCCGGAGCGGCCGTATGATGTGGCCGGGTGGACGTTGCCGCTGCAGATGGGTGTGCAGGTCGTGCAGATCGACCAGCCCCTCACGGTCTCGACGACGCCGGTGACCGATGCCGACGCCCGCGTGCGTTGCGTGTCGCGGGCGTCGCTCACCGACGCGTCGGCGGCCCGCGACACGAAGCAATACGGCTGCCTAACGCGGCATTCACGAGTCGGCCTGTACAAGTCGTGGACCGCAAGCATGGACGAGGGATGGACCCGCTGGGTGCTCGACGACTTCAAGATTCCGTACGTCGCGCTGTCCGACTCGGCTGTACGCGCCGGCTCACTGCGCCGCCGGTTCGACGTGATCGTGATTCCCGACCTCACGCTACGCGAAGTGCGGGACGGCATGACGGACGCGCAAGTGCCCGCGCCCTACGCCGGCGGGATGGGCGCCGAGGGGCTCGCGGCCCTGAAGCGGTTCGTCGACGAGGGTGGGCACCTCGTGCTCGTGGACGGCTCGACCGAGCTCGCGCCCGAAGTCTTCGGCATCGACGTGAAGCTCGTCGCGGCGGGTGGGGGGCGCGCGACGGACTCCGAGCAGATCTACGCTCCGGGGTCGATCCTCCGCGTGGATGTCGATCCCTCGCACCCGGTCGCGCGAGGCATGAGCAACGAGGCCGCGATCTACTTCGTGAACTCAACGGCGCTCGATATCCCAGCCGGGTCGCCCGCCCGCGTGTTTGCCCGGTATCCAGCGCAGCCGGACAGGATCTTGTTGAGCGGATTCTTACAAGGGGCGCCAAAACTCGCGGGCAAAGCAGCGGCCGCGGATGTCACGTTAGGTGCCGGCCGAGTGACGATGTTCGGGTTCCGGCCGCTGTACCGGGGACAGTCGTACGGCACGTTCAAGATGTTCTTCAACGCGATCCTGTCGCCTGCCGGCCGAGGGCCGGTCCAGTAATTGGGGTCAGAGTCGAATTTCGCCTCCAACCCCAATTCGGGCTACGCACACGGCTTCAATCCCTCGACCAGCACCCCGCGGTACAAATCGACCAGGTTGTACGCGCCGCGCGTTGTCTCCTCGCGCGCGCCGCGGTACACGATGCCGTACGTCGTCTCCGAGATCGCGAGGCGGAGGGGTGACGCCTCGAGGCTGTCAGGTAGGTCCGGCATCGGGACCTCGTTGAGGCAGGGCACCCCTCGCGAGAGCGCGAGCAGCGGCGGATAGAGGTCGACGACCATCGCATGAGCCTTCCCTGCCTCGTACGGCGTTGGATCGCTGCGGCCGTCGATGGTCCACCGGACGGGGTCGAGCCTCAGTCGCTCGGCACGAGGGTCCCTCGACGAGAGTGACGGCAGAATGGCGAAGTACCCCCGCTTCGGGACCGAGACGGTGTACATCACTCGCACGCCGATCAGGCGTCCGCTCGCCGAGCGAATCGACTCGTCTCGGACGTCGGTCACGCGTGTCGCCGCTACCCGCGCGTCGTGCGCCCGCCGTTCGAGCCAGTCGAGAGACGCGAACATGGCTGGCGCGGCGCCAAGGACCACCACGCCAGCGATCGAGACGAGCCCGACGCGCTCGAATCGGCGGGCAACCCACCAGATCGCGCCGAGCGCAACGGCGAGATAGATCGGGCTCGCAATCGTTAGGCCCGCTGGACCGTGCACGCTGACCGCGAGCATGGCCAGCGCGGCCAACCCCGCCGTGACGCTGAAAGCGGCGGCCGCGAGCTTGGTTGGCCAGCTCATGTCAGCCGGGTTGGCAAAGGCTACCGAGTGCCCGGACCACGCAGAACGCGCCCCGGCGTCGCGCCCGTGTGGCGCCCGTCGCGCACGACCTGCACGCCATTCACGAACACATGCTCGACGCCGCGACTCAACTGGTGCGGCTTCTCGGGCGTCGCGAGGTCGATGATTGTCTTGTCATCGAACACGACGACATCCGCGAACATCCCTTCGCGCAGCAATCCACGATCGCGTAGGCCAAGCCGCGTCGCCACCGCACCGGTCATCTTCCGCACGGCCTCCTCGAGCGTGAAGAGCTTCTGCTCCCGCACATATCGCCCGAAGATCCGCGGATACGTGCCGTAGGCACGCGGGTGCACGACGCTCCTCGCGCTGTCGGGGTCGAAGCCACCGGCGTCCGTGCCGATCACCACCCACGGCCACTTGATCTGCATCTGCACGTTGTCCTCGGACATCGTGAAGTTGATCTTCGACAGATCCCTTCCTTCCGTCACGATCAACTCCACGATCGTCTCCGGCCATGGCTTGCCAAGGTCGGCGGCGATGTCGCTCAGCCGCTTGCCTTCGTACTTCGCGTACTCCGGCTTGTGGAAGTCGGCGATCATATACGCCGTCGGCCCCTCACGTTGACAGAGCGGGGCGCCCTCGGCGTCCGCCATCTCGCGCAGGATGCGCTCACGTGCCTGCGGATTCTTGAGGTTGTCGAGCAGCTTCCCATCCTCCGCCGCCCAGTCCGGGAAGCACTCGCCCAGATTGTTCCCGGAAAACGGATACGGGTACATGGTCGCGCCGACGTCCAACCCCGCTGTGCGCGCGGAGTCGATCTTCGCGACAGCCCCGGCGGCCTTGCCCCAGTTACGTCGGTTCGACGCCTTCAGATGATAGATGTCGAGCTTCACGCCACCCTCGCGCGCGATGCGAAACGCCTCGTCCATCGCCTCGAACAGCGAGTCGTCCTCCGAGCGCATGTGGGTGATGTAGCCCCCGTGATACGGGGCCATCGCCTTCATCATCTCGATCAGCTCACGCGTGGACGCGTACGAGCCCGGCGGGTAGATCAACGCGGACGAGATCCCGAACGCCCCGTCGCGCATCGCGCGCGCGACGACGGCTCGCATCGTATCGAGTTGAGCGGGGCCCGCCTCGCCCGGTGTCTGACCCATCGCGTAGGCACGCACCGTCGTGGCGCCGAGGTAGGACCCGACGTTCACCGAGTTCGCGTGCCGTCCCATGGCGTCGAGCCATGCCCCGAAGCCGCGGTCGCCCGCGAACGATCGCTGCAGGGTAGCGCGGACCGAGTCCATATCACGGACCTCGACCAGTGCTTCGATCTTGTCGTTGGACGGCGCTGGCGTGGTGGCCTCGCCGAGGATCTCACTCGTGACCCCTTGGGTCACCTTGCTCACGACGCGGCCGTCGCGCCACAGGAGCGGGTCCCACGAATGTCCCTGAATGTCGATGAAGCCAGGCGCCACGATCAGCCCTCGCGCGTCGAGACGCTGGCGAGCAGCGGCATTCCGCAGAGCGCCGCGCTGTGCGACCGCCACGATGCGATCGCCGCGGATGCCGAGGTCACCGTACGTCCACGGGTTGCCAGTGCCATCGACGATGCGGCCGTTCTCGATGACGAGGTCGTACGACCCGCGGTCTGGCGACGGGGCACTACCAGGACCTCGGCGCGCACACGCGCCCACGGCGAGAAGGCCGACGAGTCCGAGGTGCAGTGCGCGCGTGGTGCGGTAGCTTCTGCGGCGGTGGGGCCCGATCGGGCCGACTGACGGGAAAGACGCGGAACGCATCGTTGGAGGACGATTCATGGAATGGGGGGTGACGCGCGGGGGGAGCCGGCAAACGGTGGTCGCCGACGGCGCCTGCCGCAACCGCCCCTGACAATCGAGCTCGGCCGGCTGCACCGAACTTTTCAGGTCCGCGCTACGTCACTACCGCGGACCCTGTGATGGGAACGTGAGTCGTGAGGCCATGAACAAACGCAATCCAACGGATGCGGCGACGCTGGGCCTCCATCTCCTCGTCCTCAGGTGCCAGGCGGGCGACGACCGAGCGTTCGCTCGACTCATGCAGCAGTTCGGCACGCGAACACTCGGGTACCTGCGAGGGCTCGTGGGAGATTCGGCTGATGACGTTCAGCAAGAGGTATGGCTCGCGGTGTACCGCGGCATCGCGTCGCTCGCGAACCCGGGCGCGTTTCGCACGTGGCTCTATCGCACCACGCGGCACCGCGCGGTGGACTTCCTGCGAAAACAGAAGCGCGAGCGTGAGCTGATTGCCGACGTGCCATTGGAAACGGCAGCGAACGTGGAGCAGGACACGACCGCGGAAGGCAGCATGACCGACGCGATGCTGGACGCGATGCCTCGGCTCACGGCCACGCACCGCGAGGTGCTGGTACTGCGATACCAGGAGGACATGAGCTATGCCGAGATCGCGCTCGTCCTGGGCTGCCCGATCGGCACGGTCCGCTCGCGGCTGAGCGCGGCGAAGGAGCGACTGCTGGACCTCGTTAGGCAGGAAACATAGCCAGACTCGATCATATGCAGGATTCTCAAGGAGACAGATCCATGGCACAATCGACTTCTCTTCCCGATGAAGCGTCGGCGTTGATCGAGAACGAGCGTCGCCGCGACCGCTTCATTCGCCGCGTGAGCATCATCGCGTGGTCGGTGACGTTTCTCCTCGTGCTGCTCGTCGCGGCCCTGGTTGGCGTGCAGGTCACGCAGATGGCGAGGCTCGCGTCAGTCGGGGCTGTTCCCTGGTCGACGGTGGTCGGCTCCGCCATGCCCCTCCTTGACGTGCTGTGGAAGCTCAGCCTCCTTGTCGCTGGGCTGAGCACTATCGGAATCTTCCTGCGCCTCAGAACCGCGAGCCTCACGGAGATTCAAGTCCGTCTCGCCGCGCTGGAGGCGATGCTTGCCGCGAAGCCCGACTCTACTCAGGAGTAGTCGTCCATGAAACGCATTGGACTCATCCTCTGCGCCGGCTGTGTCGTGACAGGGCTGCCGGCGCAGCAGCCGGACATTGGTCCGGCTCCCGGAACGCTCGTCGACGTCGGTGGCCGCAGGCTCCACCTGGTTTGCAGCGGCCAGGGCTCACCGACGGTCGTACTCGAGGCGGGCGCATCGGCATTCGCGATCGACTGGACGCTGGTCCAGCGGGAGGTCGCGCGCACGAACCGCGTCTGCGCCTATGACCGCGCGGGGATGGGCTGGAGCGATCCGTCCACGCCCGAGACTCGTCGGAGCGCCCAGGCTGACCTGCATGCGCTACTCGCTGCCGCCGGTGAACGACCACCGTACGTACTCGTCGGCGCGTCGTTAGGTGGGCTGCTCGTGCGCTCGTACGTCGCGGATTACCCTGACGATGTCGTGGGTCTAGTGCTCGTCGACCCGGCGAGCGAGGACCGGCTGTTCACGATGGTCGACGGTCAGGCCGTGCTCATCGGATCCCTGACGCCCGAGCAGATGCGCGCCACCCTGCCGACCCAAACCGTGCGCGTCCCACGTCGCCGTCCGCAAACGGGCCCGCCGTTCGACAAGCTCCCGTCATCGCTCTACGAGCTCCGCGTGAAGCTCGACACCCGACTCATCGCGTCGCAACCCGACTCCGTGACGCCGCTCATGATCGCGACGGCGCGCGAGGAGGAGCGCGCACGCCTCGCACGCCTGCTCGCCCAGCGATCGAGCTCGCCGCAGCCGCTGGGTGACCGCCCGATGGTGGTTCTCACGCGGGGCGTGGACTCCGATCCGGAGCCGCGGGCAACCCACGCCGCACTCGCGAAGCTCTCGAGGAACTCGAGGCAGACAGTGGTGCCTGGCTCGGGGCACGAGATTCACCTCTTCGAGCCGAGCGCCGTGGTTCAGGCGATCGTGGATGTCGTGCGGGCTGTTCGGGAGAAGACACGACTCTGATGTCGGGTTCAAGGGTCAGAAATTCCTTGAACTTCATCGCGCCATCAGACGGAACGCTGAGGACGCTGCAACGGCGACCGCTGACGACGCTGAGAACTGCTTCTCAGGTTAAAGGGTGTCTCAGCGTGTTCAGCGTTCGCTTCTTCAGCGCCCTCAGCGTCTCAGTTCGATGGGGAGATGACGCCTAGTGTTCCGCACGGCCTCGGGGGTTTTCACGATTCCCGATTCCCGATTCCCGACGAGCTAGGCTCCGAGTTTCGCCTTGAAGAACGCCACCGTCCGCGGCCAGGCGTCCTGCGTCGCCTTCAGGTTCGCGCCGTCGTTCTGCTCCTGCCCGCGCAGAAACCCGTGTCCCGCGCCGTCATACACGTGGTACTCGTACGACTTGGCGAGCCGCTTCATGGCCGAGTCGGTCGCTGGGACCGTCGTCGTGATGCGCGCATCCGCGCCACCGTACAGCCCAAGGACCGGGGCCTTGATCGCCGCCATCTGCTCCGGCGTCGGGGGCGAGCCGTAGTAGACGACCGACGCACCTAACGTGGGCGCGTGCACGGCGTGCAGGAAGGACCGCGCCCCACCCCAGCAGAACCCGACGATCCCATACTTCGGCAGCGCGGCTGGCAGTGACATCCCGTACTTCGCCACTGCGTCGAGCCGAGTGTTGACCATCTCCGGCGTCAGCTCACGGATCGCCGGGCCCGCCGAGTCACGAGCCCACTCGCTCGTGAGGTTGCCCTTCCGCGCCGGCGTCAACATGTCGGGCGCGATGGCGATGAATCCCTCCGCGGCCATCTGGTCGGCGACCGCGCGAGCCCAGGTCGTGAGTCCCGTGTTCTCGTGGAGCACGATGACCACGGGCGCCTTGGTGCTCCGCTCCGGGTACACGACCCACGACATGACGCTGTCGGCGCCGACCTTTACCGCGACCCATTCGCCGTGCCGCGGGGATTTGGCGAGGCGATCCGCGGCGGTGGTATTCGACGCCGGTAGGTTCGCGGCCTGTTGCGCGCTGATTGCTGGCTGAGCCGTCGAGGCCGCGGTGCCATGACCGCCGTGGTCGGCGTGCTCGTCGACCGCGGCGGCGGGGCGGACGCGCGCAACGGCATAACCGATCGAGCCCGCGAGAGCGATGAGGGCGAGCGATGAGAAGCGCATGGGGTGTCTGCGGTTCGGGGGAGTGTGAGCGGCACGACTTGAACGTTCAAGGGGTCAGAGTCGTTGAAGCCGCGGTTTCAACGACTCTGACCCCTTGAACGGGGCACCCCGTGTCGCTACCTGGCCTTGTACGCGCTGATCGCGTCGAGAGCCGCGCGGTCGTACAGTCTTCCGCGTGCCATCACGGCTCGGGTCCGCGCGAGGTTCCGGACGTCGGCGAATGGATCGGCATCCAGCAACACGAGATCCGCGACCATACCTCGACGAATCGAGCCCACCGAGTCCGCCACGCCCTGCCACTGCGCCGACGCGAGCGTCGCACTGCGCAAGGCATCGAACGGCGTCATGCCGGCGTCACGCACGAGCATCGCGAGCTCCTCGTGGATACTGCTTCCGGGATATACCAGGTACATCCCGAGATCGGTGCCAGGGAGGATGGGAGCGCCGAGCCGGTGCATCTCGCGAAGCGCCGCCGCCTCGCGGTCGTACCCGCGCCGCCACGCGTCGACCGACTGGCGCGGCTGCGACGGATCACGGAGCATGCCGAGGCGGACGGCCCACTGGGTTCGTTCGCGCGCCGAGATCCAGCGGTTCCGCGGGTCGACTTGGCCTAACGAGTCTTTGATGAGCGACCAGAAACGATCTGTCGGAATGCTGTCCTGGCTGGAGACGAGAAGCGTCGGGACGAGGGCGGCTCCGCGTTCGCGCATGCCGGCCACGAGCGCCTGGCGACCGGTCGCGGGGATCGTGTCGAGGGCGCGGGCGAGACCATAGAGGTGCTCGAAGCTTCGCTGCCCGGCCTCGATCGCCCGCCACGGCCCGACCGTCCTGAATGCCTGCGGCGCGTGACCGATGAGCGTCAGCCCTCGGCTC
>Ga0075421_100010696_pt1 | contig 11347 bp, 7 predicted proteins | sample SoiMetdeltSBSDD5_FD_75292 | JGI IMG/M metagenome (GOLD analysis project Ga0075421, IMG submission 75292) | Bulk soil microbial communities from a Populus tree surrounding site in Tennessee, USA - Soil MetaG P. deltoides SBSDD5 | ecosystem: Environmental > Terrestrial > Soil > Tree plantation...
CCGTGCCGGTGGTCGACGTGGGGGTCACGGTCGCGGCGGCGTGCGGGGTGACGCTGTCCGGGGTGGACGGCCGGCCGATCGACTTCCTGCTGCCGTCGTCCACGGCCTCTCCCGCCTCTCCCGCCTCTCCCGCTCCTGCCGGCGTTGCGCCGGCGACGGACGGCTCGTCTCGCCCGGCCACTGGTCGTGGCGGCCGCCGCTCCCGGGCCAAGGGGGTGCTGACCGACCGTCTCACGGCCCGGGTGTCGCACCTCGCCGGCCGGTTGGACCTGCTGGGCGACGCCCACCACATGACCCGGGCGCAGGCCGACGCTGCGGTGGTCATGGCCGAGCGGGCGGTGCGGTGGATCGACTCACACGAGAAGCGGCTGCTCGGGGTCGCCGAGCGGGTCGAGCAGTTGTCGGCGATCAAGGCGGTGACGTCGTGGATCGAGGCCGTCGACGTGCCGGAGTCGCTGCTGGTGTCGGTGGTGTTGCCGACGCGGGACCGGTCGGCGTTCGTGCCGCGGGCGATCGCGTCGGTGATGGCGCAGACGTACACCCGATGGGAGCTTCTGGTGGTGGACGACGGCAGCGTCGACGACACGCCGTCGGTGCTCGCCGGCTACGCCTCCGACGAGCGCATCAGGGTCCTGCGCACCGAAGGGGTGACGCTGCCGTCCGCCCGCAACGTGGCGCTGGAGGCGGCGACCGGCGATGTGTTCGTCTACCTGGACGACGACAACACGTTCGACCCGGGCTGGTTCAAGGCTGTGGTGTGGGCGTTCGAGCAACGCCCCGACGTCGACGTGCTGTACGCGGCCCGGGTGATCGACGACGTGTCCCGGGTGGAGCGCATCGGCGCCGGTGCGATGCCGTCGATCCACTTCGAGCCCTACGACCGGGCCCGCCTGGAGCAGAACAACATCGCCGACATGGGCGTCATCGCCCACCGCGCCAAGCTCCCCGAGGCCCACTTCGACCCCCGCCTCGAAACCCACGCCGACTGGGACATCTTCGCCCGCCTCACCGCCGAGAAGCCCCCGCTCCAACTCCCGGTGATCGCCCTCTACTACGCCAGCGACACCCCCAACCGCCTCTCCGACGGCCCCCTCAGCGATTTAGATCTGGTCCGCTCCAAGTTCCACTGAGAGTTCTCTTGTCACTCCGTCGCTACTTCGCGGATCACTGGTCCAAAGAAGTCAATTATTCGACGGCGTGCGGAGACATCGTAGTGCTGTGGAAGATCAGTAACTTGAACCAGAGCACCGACTCGACCGTTCCGATAGCCAATTCGGTGGTACTGGTGAGCAGGTACTGCTGAAAGTCGGTCGAAGCCGCCTATGCGATCAATTACCGCAGGCGGGACGATAAACAGCCAATCAGGCTCTGGGATCCAATCTGGCTCGTAGATCGGTTCTGCTCTGTGCTCCTCGCTGTACGCCCCTAGGCGAGTCCACCCCTCTCGATCTCCAACAAAGACATACGCAAAGCCGTACAAGGCACCCAGAGCGCTAGAGGTTTCCTGTGCGAATTGCAGGAGAGCGCCTAGCCAAGACGATGGTAGCCCGGTGCGCAGTTCCGGTGAGTCGATCGAGAGATAGACCCCGGCCCATGAATCGATCGGCCGCCCGGAACGTACATCCGTCGAGCTAATAACGTTAAGCGAGTTACGCCAGGAAGGCATCAGGCAGGGAATCCAGCCATTCCGCACGCAACGGCCGTCGTTTCCATGATGTCAATCAGACTCCGCAGCGTAGCGTCATCAAGTCTGCCGCTCGGCCCGGTCGGCGCTTTCATACCAACGCTGAGAGTTCCCTTATCTCGCCAACCTAGGATTTCCATCTACGTCGTACTCCGATTCTAACGACGGCGGCACCCGGCCAGGTCGGAACACTGACGATGCGCGTCGGCTTCAGTCGGCCAGCGCTCTTGGATGATCATCCACGGAACGTTTCGGTCTCGACGGTCAGCCAGAACGACCGATCGGTCCGAATCATCACCAGCTGCTCGCCCCGCACGGCATCAGTTTGGTGGCCAGATGGGAGGGACGTCGTGGTTGGGCAGGCGGAGGAGGACGTGGCCGTTGGGGCGGGGGACGCCGATCAGGATCCCGGGGGACGAGCCGGACAGGCCACCGATCAGTTCCGGGCGCACCTGGAACTGGATCAGGCGCTCCCCACCTTCGGCATCGAACACGGTGGCGATCGTCACCGACTCTGGGACGAAGCTGCCTCGGAAGAACACCGAGGCCACCAGCAACAGCGCCGTCACCCAACGGCCGCCATCCCGCGACGTCGACCAGGTGCAGAAGACCGGGCGCTCGGGCACGCCGCCGGCGGGGAGCGATTCCAGGAACTCACGCTGGCCGACCGCCCAGGCCTCGAGGGACATCTCGTCAGCCAGAGGCCTGGGCCGCGACGGCTTGGAAGATCTGGGGGAGGATCCAGGCGGCGACTTTGTCGGAGCCGTCCCAGTTGTAGTGGACGCCGTCGCCGCGCATGTCGGTGTCGAACACGCCGCCGGGTGCCGTCGCTAGCCAGGCGCCTACGTCCAGCGGGTGGAACTCCGGGCGGGTGAACAGCACTTCGTTGAACAGCTCGTTGAGGCGGGCGGTGCGGGCGGGGTCGTTGTCGTCGAAGTCGCGCCAGTCGCGGGTCGGGTCCTCGAAGTCGCGCATGTGGACGGGCGGCATCTTCGACCAGAAGACCGGCACCTCTTCCCGGGCCAGGATGTCGCCCACGGTCGAGAGCTCGTTCCGGAACCACGAATCGAACGCTTGGTCGCCGAGGTGCCGCCACTTCTCGTCGATGCGGCGCGACCCCAGGTCCGCCCCGCCCCACGCCACGAGGATCGCGTCGTAGTCCTGCATCTTCACGGCGTCGACCAGCCGCCTCCGGAGGTTGATGCAGTTGTCGAAGGGGTTCCGCTCCTTGCCCAGCTCGATGATCGTGTCCGCCTTGCCGATCGGGCAGCCCATGGCCGTCACAGTGTCCATGAAGACGGTCTGGTGCGGGTGCTGCTCGTTCCAGGTGATCATCCCGGGCCACATCGTCCACGACACCGAGTCGCCCACCAGCAGGATCCGCGTGGGCGGCGGCGACGCATCGTCGGGCGGCCGGACGACCCCCGGCTTGAACGGATCCGCGGCAGCGGCCTCCTGCAGGTCGATCGCCGCCGACCGTTGCACGTCGACCACCTGCACCAGCCCCACCAGCAGCACCGCCGGCACCGCCAGCACAGCCGCCAGCCGGAGCCCCGACAGCTTCAGCCAGAACCGGAACGGCGACTCGACCACGAAGTACGACACCACCGCCAGCACCAGAACGGCCCCCACCCGCAGGGCGAACAGCCGCCAGCCGGACATGCCGACCCGGTCGGCGGACATGTAGATGAACAGCGGCCAGTGGAAGAGGTAGAGGGCGTAGCTCACCTTGCCGATGCTCCGTAGCGGCCAGACAGCCAACGCACGAGCCACGATCCCCGGCCGAGCCGCACAGCACGCCACGATCAGCAACGACGTGAAGACAGCGTTCAGCATCGTCCCGCCGTGGAACACGAACGAGCTCGACAGCCCCACCGAGTGCCACAGCCACACGTACCCCAAGGCGCCCACCACGGCCCCCAGCCGCACGGCCCGCGCCCCGCCCGGGCTCGTGAGGAAGCGTCGGACCGGCGCCGCCACCATCACGAACGCCAGCGTGACCCCCACCAGGATCTCGCTCGCCCGGGTGTGGGTGGCGAAGTAGGCATAGCCGCTGTTGCTGTGCTCCTGCGACGCCGTGATCCACGCTGCCACGTACGACAGCGCTGACAGGGCGGCGAACACCCCGCCCACCACCTTCCATCGTCCCCGGGACAGCGCCATCGCCCCGACGAACAGGAGCGGGAACACCAGGTAGAACTGCTCCTCCACCGCCAGCGACCAGAAGTGCTGCACCGGCTGCTGCGTGAGGAAGATGGCGGCGTAGTCGCTGCCGTTGACGGCGTAGCGCCAGTTGGCGACGTACCCGAACGCCGCCAGCACATCGCCCTTGAACTGGGGGCCGGACCCGATGGCGTAGCGCTTCTGCAGCAGGACGATGGCGGCCAGCGTGACGAACGCGGCGGGCAGCAACCGCCGGGCCCGCCGCTCCCAGAAGCTGCGCATCGACACTCGGCCCCGCTTCGACCACTCGGCCAGGGTCAGCGACGCGATCAGGAACCCCGACAGCGTGAAGAACATCGACAGGGTGAAGATCCCGCCTTGGGCCCACCGGTAGCCGTGGTGGTAGGCGAGGATCGTGAGCAAGCCGAGGGCCCGCAGCCCGTCGAGCCCCGGGGTGTAGCCGAACGTGACGACCGGGCGCCCCGGCTGCTCGACCGGGGGACGCGCCGTCGCCGTCGCCGTGTCCATTCCGATAGCCGCCTCGACCGCGACGGCGGGAAGGTCCCCGCCGACCGTGGTGGCGTCAGCGACGTGCCCAGTAGTCGTCACCGCTCCCCCAGATGTGCCCAGCTCCCAGTGGGGCACAGAGTAGACGTGGAAAATATTACTCGCCGTTACCTCGGAGTCGAGCGCGGGTCGCCTGACGGCCCGACCGGCGGTGGCGGCGGCGGAGGCTGAGGAAGAGGCGGTGGCGGACCGAGCGGTGGCGTCGGGCGAGCCGGCAGGCCGGGCCAGCCCGAACGGACGCCGGCGACGCGGGCGGCACTCTCCGCGGCGCTGCGGTCGACCCACATCCTCATCATCCACGTGCTGCCGAGCGCCATCGCGAGGACCATCGCCACCACCAGCACACCGACGAGCCAGCCGTTGGCGTCGCCGCCGGCGCCGGCGAGACCGATCAGCACCATCGGAAAGAGCAGCGACACCAGCAGGAAGAGGACGAGCGAACGGATGACCCAACGACGGTTCGCCTGCTCAGGCGACGTCCCCAGCGAGCTCGGTTGCATCAGCCGTCAGTTTGGACCCGCCGGGGCCGACGGTGGCCGCGCCCCCGGAGCAACCATCATGGGCCCCATGACGGTCGACCGGTACATGGCGCACCTGGACGAGCTGACGGGCGGCGTCGAGCCGCAGTTCATCCCCATCGAGTCGACCCGGCCCGACCTCAAGCGGGTCTTCGCCCTCGCCTACGCCGACCTGCCCGAGCCCGGCCTGCTCACCGCCTTCACCTACGGCCTGAGCCTGGCCGACCACCCGGACTGGCGACTCGGTCGGCCCGAGCTGTGCCTCAGCGTCCGGTCCGACGACCTGGCCTGGGCCGTGGCCACCGGCCACCTGGCCGACGGCCTCCGGGGCGAGTGCCCGTTCAGCTACGGCAACACCATCGCCTTCGGCGAGCCCATCAGCGACGAGTCGAAGATGACGGACTTCGTGGTCTTCGCGCCGATCGGCCTGGACCGGGAGGATGCAGTCGGCATCGACGTCGGCGCCGAGCTGCCCCTCAACATCATGGGCCTCTACCCCATCCACCAGAGCGAGCGCGTCTACATCGACGAGCATGGCCTCGAGCCGTTCTGGCAGCTGGACTGGGACCCCTACGACGTCACGAGGGGCCCGGTGGCGTAGCTACGCCTCGGTGATCGCGCCCCGCTCGGCCCCTGACGCCAGCCGGGCGTACTTGGCCAGCACACCCGACGTGTAGCGCGGCTCGGGCAGCTTCCAGTCGGCCTTGCGGCGGGCCAGCTCGTCGGCGTCGACCAGCAGGTCGATGGTCTTGGTGGTCACGTCGATAGCGATCCGGTCGCCGTCGCGCACGAACGCGATCGGTCCCCCGTCGACAGCCTCGGGCGCAACGTGCCCGATGCAGAACCCGTGGGTGCCGCCCGAGAAGCGGCCGTCGGTGACCAACGCGCAGTCGGCGCCCCGCCCGGCGCCCTTCATCGCGCCCGTCACGGCCAGCATCTCCCGCATCCCGGGCCCACCCTTGGGGCCCTCGTAGCGGATGACGACGACGTCGCCCGGCTGGATCGAGCCGGCGAGGATGGCCTCCATCGCCCCGTCCTCGCCGTCGAAGACCCGGGCGGGGCCCTCGAAGCGGTCGAACGAGATGCCCGCGACCTTGACCACCCCGCCCTTGGGGGCCAGCGACCCGGTCAGCACGGCGATGCCCCCGATGGCGTGGATCGGCGCCGACAGCGGGTGGATGACCTCGCCATCCGGCGCGGGCGGGTCCAAAGCGGCGAGGTTCTCGGCCACCGTGCGACCAGTGACGGTCAGGCAGTCACCGTGCAGCAGCCCGGCCTCCAGCAGGTGGCGCATGACCACCGGCACGCCGCCGACCCGGTCGACGTCGGCCATGTGGTACTTCCCGGCCGGCTTCGTGTCGGCGATGTGCGGCACGCGGGCGGCGATCTTGTTGAAGTCGTCCAGAGCCAGCTCGACCCGGGCCTCGGCGGCGATGGCCAGCAGGTGCAGGACGGCGTTGGTCGACCCGCCGAGCGCCATGGTGACGGCGATGGCGTTCTCGAACGCCTCCCGGGTGAGGATCTGCCGGGGCCGGATGCCCGCCTTGAGCAGATCGATCACTGCGAGACCGGCGTTGTAGGCGTCGTCGTCACGGCGGCGGTCGACGGCCGGCGCGGACGCCGAGCCGGGCAGCGACATGCCCAGCGCCTCGGCGATCGACGCCATGGTGTTGGCGGTGAACATGCCGGCGCACGAGCCCTCGGTGGGGCAGGCGTTGCGCTCGATGTGGTCGAGGTCGGCGTCGGACATGGTGCCCGCGGCGTGGGCTCCCACGGCCTCGAACACCGACACGATGTCGAGGGCCTGGCCGTTCCAGTGGCCCGGCAGGATCGACCCGCCGTACACGAACACCGCCGGCACGTTGAGCCGGGCGGCGGCCATGAGCATGCCGGGCAGCGACTTGTCGCAGCCGGCGAAGGTGACCATGGCGTCGAGGCGCTCGGCGTGCATGACGGTCTCGACCGAGTCGGCGATGACCTCCCGCGACACCAGCGACGCCCGCATGCCTTCGTGGCCCATCGAGATGCCGTCCGACACGGCGATGGTCGTGAACTCGATGGGGAAGCCGCCCGCAGCCCGGACGCCCTCCTTCGACCGCTTGGCCAGCCGGTCGAGCGGCATGTTGCACGGCGTGACCTCGTTCCACGACGAGCACACGCCGACCTGGGGCTTGTCCCAGTCGTCGTCGGTCATGCCGATGGCCCGCAACATGGCCCGGGCCGGCGCCCGCTCCGCCCCGTCGGTGACCTCCCGGCTACGGGGCTTGATGTTGACGGCACTCTCGCTCTCGACCATGGCCGGTCAGCGTACGCCTCCCGCCCGAGCCGGCCGGCAAACAAATACCGGAACTCCGAAACCAGGCGAATGCCCGGGCGTCCCTCCGCCGTCCCTGACTCCTGGGATCCGGAACCAGGCGAAATGTCGGCGGGGGCCGAACCGACGGACCGGCAGACTCTCGGGCATGCCCCGACCCCGCCTCCGCAGCCGGCACGACCGGGAGATCGTGCGGCTGGCCGTGCCGGCGTTCGGGGCGCTGATCACCGAGCCGCTGTACATCCTCGCCGACACCGCGGTCGTCGGGCACCTGGGGACGAACCAGCTCGGCGGCCTGGCCGTGGCGTCGAGCGTCCTGCTCACCCTCTACTCGGTTTTCATCTTCCTGGCCTACGGCACGACGGCCGCGGTCAGCCGGCTGCTCGGGGCCGGTGACGAGCGCGAGGCCGCCCACCAGGCCGTGCAGTCGCTGTGGCTGGCGGGGCTGATCGGCGTGGTGCTCATCGGCGTCGGCTTCGTCGTGGCCGACCCGGTGGTCGGGGCGTTGGGCGCCGAGGGCGCGGTGCGCACCAATGCCCTGGTGTTCCTGCGGATCAGCCTGCTGGGGATCCCCTCGATGCTGCTGGTGCTGGCCGGCACCGGCTACCTCCGCGGCCTACAGGACACCCGCACACCGCTGGTGCTGGCCGTCGGCACGGCGACGCTGAACCTGGTCCTGGAGCTGGTGCTGATCTATGGCTTCGACCAGGGCATCGGCGCGTCGGCTCTGTCGACGGTCATCGCCCAGACCGTGGCCGCGGCGTTCTACGTCGAACGGGTGGCCCGGAACGCGCACCGCCTCGGGGCCGACCTGGCGCCGCACCCCGCCAGCCTGCGGCGGCTGCTGGTCGTGGCCCGTGACCTGCTCGTCCGCACCGCAGCGTTGCGGGCGGCGCTGATCATGTCGACGGCGGTGGCCACCCGCATTGGCACCGAGGACCTCGCCGCCCACCAGGTGGCGTTCGAGCTGTGGAACTTCCTGGCCTTCACGCTCGACGCCGTGGCCATCGCGGGCCAGGCCATCGTCGGCCGGCTCCTGGGGGCGGGCGACGGCGATGACGCCCACGCCGCGGGCGTGCGCATGATCGAGTGGGGCGTGGCGCTCGGTGCCGTGCTCGCTGTCGTCGTGCTGGTGCTCCGGCCACTGCTCCCCCACATCTTCACCGACGACGCGCAGGTGGTGGCCCTGGCGCAGTTCCTGCTGGTGTTCGTCGCCCTGCTGCAGCCGCTGGCCGGCGTCACGTTCGTGCTCGACGGCCTGCTCATCGGCGCCGGCGACCAGCGGTTCCTGGCGTGGGCCATGGCCGGGGCGGCCGCCGTGTTCGTGGTCGCAGCCGGCGTGGTGGTCCAGCTCGACCTCGGCATCGGCTGGCTGTGGGCGGCGATCGGCGTGTTCACCGCCGCCCGGGCGGGCGCGCTGCTGTGGCGCTTCGCCAGCGATCGCTGGATCGTCCTCGGTGCCGACGTCGGAGCCGCGGCCTAATTGGCGTGGCCTTTGGCGCCGGGCCTGCGAGGCTCTTGGCCCGTGGATTGGAAACCGCGGCTGATCAACCCCAGCGAGCTGGACACGGTCATCGACCTGAGCGCCACCGTCTTCGGTGAGGGCCCGACCGCCCCTGATTTCCGCCGCCAGGAGCTGAAGATGCTCTACGAGGTCGACCGCACCTTCGTGGTCGACGACGGCGACACCATCGCCGGGACCGGCGCCCACTTCACCTTCGACCTGGCGCTGCCCGGGGCCATGCTCCCGATGGGCGCCGTCACCGAGGTCGGCGTCCTCCCGACGCATCGCCGCCGCGGGGTCCTGACCGCGATCATGACCGCCCTGCTCGACCAGGCCGTCGAGCGGGACGAGCCGTTGGCCGGCCTGACCGCCAGCGAGGGCGCGATCTACCGCCGCTACGGCTTCGGCGTGGCCGCCCGCCGCAAGACGCTGGTGATCGACACCACCCGGAGCGCCGAGTTGGTCGACATCGCCGCGCCCGGCCGGCTCCGGATGGTGACCGAGGCCGAGGCGGCGAAGCTGCTGCCCGCGGCCTGGGACCTGCACTGGCGGGCGACGCCGGGCGAGGTCAGCCGCAACGCCGCCTGGTGGGAGGGGCTGGCGCTGGACCCGGAGGCCGACCGCGACGGCGCCAGCAGCCGCTATCTGGTGGTCCACGAGGACGAGGCCGGCACCCCGGACGGGTTCGCCGCCTACCGCCTCAAGGACGGTGAGGGCGCGGCCGCCGGCTACTTCGAGCTGCAGGTCGTGGACTTCGCCGCGGCGGACGAGCGGGTCGAGGCCGCCCTGCTCCGCTACCTGCTCGACGTCGACCTCGTGCGCCAGTTGAAGTGGTGGAGCGGGCCGACCGACCTGTCGCTGCGCTGGCGGCTGGCCGACTCCCGTGCCCTCCAGGTGCAGCGCGAGATCGACCACCTGTGGCTGCGGCTGCTCGACGTGCCCCGCTGCCTGACCGCCCGGACCTACGCGGCCGACGGCGGCGGCGTCGTCGAGGTGGTCGACCAGCGTCGGCCCGAGGTCGGTGGCCGCTTCGCGCTCGACGCCGGTCCCGACGGCGCCGACTGCGTCCGGGTCACGGTCGAGCCCGATGTCACGCTCGACGTCGCCGACCTCGGTGCGCTGCTGCTCGGCGGCGTGTCATGGACCGCGCTGCAGCGGGCGGGCCTGCTCGAGGAGCACGCGGCGGGCACCGTCGACCGCCTCGCCGCGCTGTTCCGACCCCACCGCGCCCCCTACTGCGGGACCGGGTTTTAGCTCAGCCGCCGGCCCGCTTCAGCAGGAGCGCCGTCACCGCCTTGCCGTCGGCTTGGCCCTTGGTGGCCCGCATGACCTGGCCGACGAAGAAGCCGGTCAGCTTGCCGCGGCCGGCCGGGTCGTCGACGAAGCGCTGCCACTCGGCCGGGTTGGCCGCGATGATCTCGTCGACCTGCGCTTCGAGCGCGCCGGTGTCCATGGCCTCGAAGCCCTTGGCCTTGGCGATGGCCGCCGGGTCCTGCCCGGTCGCCACCATCTCGGCGAGGACCGCCTTGGCCTGGGTGGCGGTCAGCTCGCCCTTGGTCTCCATCGTCACGAGGGCGGCGAGGTGCTCGGGACCCAAGTCGGCGGCGCCGTCTACCGCGAGGTTGTGCTCGACGTGGGTGAGGACCCGGCCGGCGTCGGCGCCGACATCGATGGCCGCGACAGCGAGGGTGTCGAGCGACCGCTCGACCGCGATGGCGACCGCGCCGACGGTCGGCTCGACCCCGGCGGCCTCGGCGAGGCGGGCCCTTCGCTCGGCCGGGAGCGAGGGCATGGCGTGGTCGACCCGCTCGATCCACTCGTCGCCCGGGTCGAGGGGCACGAGGTCGGGCTCGGCGAAGTAGCGGTAGTCCTCGGCCTCTTCCTTGGTGCGGAGGGTCGAGGTGCGGCCGGTGCCGTCGTCCCAGTGGCGGGTCTCCTGGCGGACGGTCTCGCCGCCCTCGATCAGCTCGATCTGGCGCTGGGCCTCGTAGTCGATGGCCCGGCCGAGCGAGCGCAGCGAGTTGAGGTTCTTGATCTCGCAGCGAGTGCCGAAGGGGTCGCCGGGCTTGCGGACCGACACGTTGGCGTCGACCCGCATCGAGCCCTCCTCCATCTTGGCGTCGGAGGCGCCGGTGGCGAGCAGGACGGCCCGCAGCTCGGAGGCGTAGGCCCGGGCCTCCTCGGCGGAGCGCATGTCGGGCTCGGAGACGATCTCGAGGAGGGGGACGCCGGAGCGGTTGTAGTCGACGAGGCTGTACTCGGCCTCGTGGATTCGACCGCCGCCCGCGACGCCGGCGCGGACGTGGGTCGACTTGCCGGTGTCCTCCTCGAGGTGAGCCCGGGTGATGCCTATGCGCTGGCCCGAGGGCAGGTCCATCCAGCCGCCGATGTTGATCGGCAGGTCGTACTGGCTGATCTGGTAGTCCTTCGGCATGTCCGGATAGAAGTAGTTCTTCCGGGCGAAGACGGAGCGGGCGACGGTGCAGTGGAGGGCTCGGCCGAGGCGGATGGCGAGCTCGACGGCCTGCTCGTTGAGGACCGGCAGCGAGCCGGGGAGCCCGAGGCACACCGGGCACACGTTGGTGTTGGGCTCGTCG
>Ga0075421_100010698_pt1 | contig 11345 bp, 9 predicted proteins | sample SoiMetdeltSBSDD5_FD_75292 | JGI IMG/M metagenome (GOLD analysis project Ga0075421, IMG submission 75292) | Bulk soil microbial communities from a Populus tree surrounding site in Tennessee, USA - Soil MetaG P. deltoides SBSDD5 | ecosystem: Environmental > Terrestrial > Soil > Tree plantation...
GGTCGGGATCGCCGTCAGCTTCGGCGTGGTGGTCGGCGCGGTCGCCGGCTACGGCGGCGGCAGGACCGACATGCTGCTGATGTGGGTGATGGACCTGATCCTGGCGTTCCCGGCCCTGCTACTCGCGATCACGATCGCCAGCGCGCTCGGGCCGAGCGTCACCAACGCGATGATCGCCATCGGCATCGTCAACATCCCGGCCTTCGCCCGCCTGGTCCGGAGCTCCGTGTTGACGATTCGCGGCCAGGAGTTCGTCGAGGCCGCTCGATCGATCGGGGCCGGCACGACCCGGATCATCGCGATCCACGTCATCCCGAACGTCCTGGCGGTGGTGATCGTGCGAGCGACGATCTCGCTCGGCTTCGCGATCCTGACCGAGGCCGGCCTGAGCTTCATCGGCCTCGGCGCCCAGCCGCCCGATCCGAGCTGGGGCGGCATGCTCAACGACGGCCGCGAGTCGATCCGGCGTGCCGCCCATCTCACGACCATTCCCGGGCTCTGCATCATGGTGACCGTCCTGGCATTCAACCTGCTGGGCGACGGCCTGCGCGACGCCCTCGATCCTCGACTGAAGCGCTAACGTGGAGTGGAGATGACGTACCAGTTCGAGCAGTTCCTGAACGCTCGGTCGGCCTACGGAGCCACGGTGGACGCGGCCGGGGACCGCCTCTACTACATCTCCGACACCACCGGCTCGCCGCAGCTCTGGTCCGTGCCCACCGGCGACCCGCACGCCTGGCCGGAGCCGATCGCCGTCAACCTGGACCGGGTGATGTTCGCCACGCCGTCCTCAAAGCCCGGCCGGCTGGTGTTCGGCGCTGACGTCGGCGGCGACGAGCGTCTCCAGCTCTACCTGCTCGATGGCCCCGGCCTCGCGCCCCGCGCCCTCACCGACTCGCCCACCACCATTCACTCGTTCGGCGGCTGGCACCCGGACGGCAAGCAGGTCGCCTTCGACTCGAACGAGCGCGATCCTCGCTTCTTCGACGTCTTCATCATGAACGTCGAAAACGGCGAGCGGCGCCTCCTCTTCCAGGGCGACGGCTCGTACCACGCCGGCGGCTTCTCGCCGGACGGCCGCTCGATCCTGGTCCAGCGCGCCGACGTCGGCGCCGAGCAAACGCTCTACGTCCTGGACGCCGACTCCGGGGCGCTGCGCCAGCTCACCCCGTCCACCCCGCCGAGCAAGTACGCCCATCAGGTCTGGTCGGCAGACGGCAGCGCCGTCTACTGCATCACAGACAACGACCTCGAGGTGCTGTACATCGCCCGGCTCGACGCCACGACCGGCGCGCTCGAACCGATCGTGGTCGCCGACTGGGACGTCGGCGACTTCGCGATCTCGCCGGACGGCAAACTGCTCGCCTACGAGCTGAACGTCGACGGCTTCTCCGAGCTGCGCGTCCGCGACCTCGCCACCGGCACGGACACGACGATCGAGATCCCACCGGGCGTCGCCTGCGATCCCGGCCGCTGGTACCACACGTTCTCGTGGTTCCCGGACAGCTCGCGCTTCACCTTTGCTCTGAACACGGCGACCTCCACGTCTGACGTCTACGTCGCCCAGGTCGGCAACGCGCAGTCCTCCGTCAAGCAGGTCACGCGGACCTGGAAGGCCGGCCTCAGCGCCGACCAGCTCACGCCCGCCGAGCTGGTCCACTACCCGACCTTCGACGGCCGAAAGATCCCGGCCTTCGTCTTCCACCCCCAGGGTGGCGGATCGTCAGGCCCACGCGCGGCCGTCTTCCTGGTACACGGCGGCCCGGAGTCGCAGCTTCGCCCGACCTTCAACCCGACGATCCAGTACCTCACCCAGCGCGGCTTCGTCGTTGTCGCCCCGAACGTGCGCGGCAGCTCCGGCTACGGCAAGACCTACCTGCACCTGGACGACGTCGAGCTCCGGATGGACTCGGTCGCGGACGTCGCGGCCGGCGCGAAGTGGGCCGCCTCCTCCGGCCTGGCGGACCCTGGCCGGATCGCGGTGATGGGCCAGAGCTACGGCGGGTTCATGGTGCTGGCGTCGGTGACGGAGTACCCGGACCTCTGGGCGGCCGGCATCGACATCTACGGCATCGCCAACTTCGTGACGTTCATGGAGAACACCGGGCGGTGGCGCCGCAAGCATCGCGGGGCGGAGTACGGCACGCTGGAGCACCACCGCGACGTCCTGGAGCGGATCTCGCCGATCCACAAGGCGGACCGGATCACCGCCCCGATGCTGTTCGTCCACGGCGCCAACGACCCTAGAGTCCCGATCGGCGAGACCGAGCAGATCCTCGAAAACCTCCGATCACGAGGGCGCCCATCCGAGTACGTGCGCTTCGAGGACGAGGGCCACGGGATCGTCAAGCTGAAGAACAAGCTGGTCGCCTGGCCGAAGATCGGCGACTTTCTGGAAGAGCACCTCGGCGCTGGCTAACCGCCTGGCCTCCATGACGTTCGCGACGCCCGGCATCGTGTGACAGACGTACCCCCCGCTGACAAAAGTGACAGAATGACAAAAGTCACCGGTCAGGCTCGCACGAGCGAGGGGTGGACCTCGTAGGCGGGGCCACGAGGGCGACCGAAGGCTGCTCGGTCGACGCATTTCGAACGGATGTAGCCGTGCTGTTCGAGCTCGGCGAGCGCGACGTCGAGATCGGCAGCCGATCGGAGACGCGGACCCACCGCGCGCTGGGCATCACGGCGGCTGAACACCTGGAGGCCGCTCCGGCGGAGCCAGGCGAGCAGGACAGGCAGGTGGGCGATGGTGGGATCGGCGCCCATAGCGGCGTAGGCGGCGCGGGCGTGGGCGATGAGGTAGTCGGCGAGGATGACAGCGGCGTCGACGGAGGAGACCCCCACCCCCAGCCCCTCCCCCTCGCAGGGGGAGGGGGGAAGTGGCTGGGCGAGGGAGGCGAGGTGGAGGAGGCCGGCGATGCGGGCGACCGCTCCCACGAGCTTGCTGGCCCAGTCGACGAGTGGGTCGAGGTCCCCGTCCGGGGCGAGGCGGGGTTCGACGGCGCGGGCGAAGTCGCGGAGACGTACGGTGGCGGGCTCGGAGAAGGGGAGGACGAGGGCGGGGTTTTGGGGGAGGGACGAGCGGAGGAGAAGGTCGGGGTGGGTGAGGGCGAGGAGGGCGCGGATGCGGCGGTGGTAGTCGGCGCGGAGGGAGTCGGGGACGGGCTGGGCGTCGACGTCGCGGCAGCCAAGGATGGCGTTGGGGACGGCGTAAAGGAAGCGGGCGAGGAGGCCGCGGCCGAGAAATCCCGGGCGGACGATGAGGCCGCGCAGGACTTCGGGCTGGACGGTCAGGCCGATGGTGAGGGCGGGGCGAGGGATGATCTCGCCGGGCCGGCCGACGCGATCGACCACGATCGGGTCGCCGGCGTGGCCCTTGAGGTAGTGGTCGAGGTTGGGCGCCCCCGTGGTGGAGTACCGACCGGCGATGAGGTCGAAGATGCCGCCCTCGGGGGACAGGATGGCGAGACGCCCGCCCTGCTCGTGGAGGAGCATGGCGAGGCGCTCGGGGGAGCAGTCGTCCGCGATCAGGCGGGGGAGGACGGGAACCTCGACGGCAGCGAGCTCGTCGGCGCGACGCTCGACGAGGGCGAGGAGCTCGGGGCGGCGGTCGTCTGGGGCGAGGGCGGCGGCGTCCTGGGCACGGGTGAGGGCCTGTTGGGCGGCGTGGCGCGCTCGCCTGGCACGGGCGATGTGGGGGGCGGTCGCGGTGGTGGCGTCGGCCTCGAACTGCTGGAGGGGCTGGGTGACGGAGGCGAAGACGGCACTCTTGCGGTGGCCGGGCGGCAGGACGACCATGCAGAAGAGATTGAGGGGCTCGAGCCAGTCGCCCCAGGGACGGAGGAGGACGCGGCCGGCCAGGGTCGACGCGAGGACGGCGAGGCTGAGGAGGCCGGCGAGATCGGGTGGGGTCTGGGTGGCGCGGGCCTCGGCGCGGACGAAGCTGCCGAGCCAGTCTGGGAGGACCTCGCACGGGAAGGATGGGAGGACGGGGCCGTCGAACGGGACGGGATCCGGCCAGGGACGGTCCGGCCGGGCGGGATTGCCGCGCAGGACGGCGACGAGGCGATCGACGTCGGCGACGCCGGACTTCGCGAGGAGGAGGGCGGCGCGGCGATTCTCTGGGGTAGCGTCGAGGGCGGCCTGGACCGGCTCGACCCAACGGGGATCCAGATGCTGAAGTTGGTCCGGGGTGGGGAGCTCACCGACGAGGGCGTGGACGAAGATGGAAGAGGGGGCGTTGGGATCGACGGACATGGTAGTGACCTCATGGGCTGACCGCGGGCGCAGATCGGTGTGTTGATCTCTACCGGCAGCAAGGGCCCGAGGCGCACCAGCGGGGTCGTCGTTGGACGGCGGTGTGCTCCTGTCCGTAGCGTGCGCCCTGGGCGCTCCTGAAGCGTGGTTCGTATAACCGTGGAGCCGGGCCGTTCTGGCGTACCGCCAATCACGCCACTCAATCGAGGAGGCTGGGGAGAGGAGTACGTGTAATGGGGGTTACACGACCCCGAAGCGGTGCGGAGCCAGCTCTGCCAACCAATCCCTTTTACGGCACCAACTCAATTTCACCTGGCCGCCACGTCTTGTCGAACCACGGCTCCAGGGCACCGTACAGACGAAGCAAGGTGAACCACCCCTTGCCAGGCACCGTCTGGATCCAGTTGCTTTCTTTGCCCTGCGGGGCCTGGGGTCCAAAGTACACGTCCACCGAACCATCAGAGTTGGATTTCACCGTGCCGGACTCGCTGCTCAGAGCTGTGTCGCGTTGATCGTTCTGGAGGACCGATCGCGTCTGCGTGTCGTAAGGAATAACTGACCAGAAGGTCTTTACTGGGACGTTCGGCGGTAGACGAAGTCGATAGTTTTTTGCCCCGTCGAAGTAGTTGCGGTCCGCGTCCATCGTGGAGCCCGCGTATTGCGATCCTCCACCGATGATTTTTTCCGACATCGCTGGGGTAATGCCTGTCGCAAGGAAAAAGAAGCTCGTGCGCGCGTCGAGCAGGCGAACGTTGTGCTGAATGAACTCACTGCTGCCGCCCACAAATGGCGTGAACCAGGCAGACTGCCCAGGATAAAAGTAAAAGGCTTCGTCCCTTGGTCGGAACGAGATCGCGCGAGCGGTGGCGTTGCCAACCGCTGCGGCGTCAGTGAGGATGCTCTTCATCCGCGCGTTGGGAGCGAAGGGCTTGCCTTTCACGATGCCGATGGCGGCCAGTTGACCGAGAATCTCCGGGTCGGCGGATTCCGCAGGCTCCCCCTGGATGACCGTGTTGATCTCTTCATAGAACCTGAAGTTCGTAGAGTGGATCGTGTTGTAGTACAGCCCAGAGCCATTGATGAACGTCATCGCTGGGGGATTGTCCGCCTGCCCCAGCGGGTACACTTTCCAGCGCTCCTTGAAGGCCTTCACGGCTGGGCTGGTGTCGCCGTTAGCCGTAAAGCCGCGCACGCCGAACCAGACAAAGTAGGTACGCGGCCTGGCCACGAAATACCCCTCCGGAACGGGTCCGTTGTAGCCTGGCGGCAAGAAGAGGTACTTACCTCCCTTACCCTTGTCCGGCCCCACGAAGCCGATATCCGTGACGTAGCGCTGCCAGGTGTCGTCTGCGAGACCTAGCACGCCTGGAGGGACTTCGAGAACGAGGGGGCCTTCATTCAAATCCATGAACGCCCAGAGTGTCACGGTCTGGGTATTGGGCGTGAGCAGCAGGGACTTGGCGTCCACGCGGTCTTCGTAAAGGACGGCACCATAGTTGTCGCAGCCGATGCTCTTCAGTCCCACGATGTTGGCCAGCATGGAGTTCGCCGACATCGTGTTGAGGAACACGTCCACACCGCGCATGAAGTCGAGATTGTCATAGACCTTCTCGACGGTAGCCTCGTCGGGCAGACCGTCGCTAAACCTCAAGGTGCCTAGTCGGGTTTCAACGGCATCCGGGGACGTGATCTCCGTCGGAATGTCTGTCGTCATCTTCATTCTGGGAGTCATCGGTATCGCCCCTCGGTCGTTGATTGGTCGGGTCGCTTCAATCCAACCTCTCCAGGCTCGGGGAGGGCGCCTGCATTCGAGCGCTCGGCTTCCGCCTCCCAAGCCTGGAGCTGGTGATCCATTCTCCGATGACTCCATGGATGACGCACCCCTCGAAACTAGCTAGTTTTGGGGGAGGGCGACCCTCGTAGACGATGGATCTTGAAGCCGTTGGTTCGTGAAACGGGCGTTACGCGCCCCAGGTCGCTGAGCGGTGGAGCAAACCGACCTGCCGATAATCAGACCCAGTCTCAGTTATCTGGAAGGTGGGAGAAGCTAGCAGGCAGGAACGCGGCCATCAAACTGCCGCTAATGACGGTTATGAGCAGATGGTTCCGATAGCAGGCTAACGAGCAGTCCAGTGAAGAAAAGCTCATGACAAACCCTGTTGTTGGTGCAATGCTGGGTGAAGATAGGGAGCATCAGCTTGAATGGTCTGGCAGAGCATCATCCTCCCGCGACTCTAGCGCAAACGCTTTCCATCCTCGTAGTTGAAGACGACGAAGCGGTAGCCGAGTTGGTCCGAATCATCCTCAACGATGTGCCAGGGTGGGGCGCTACCGTTGTCCACGACGCCTCAGCCGCCAAGACGGTCTTTCATCATGTTCGGATCGAGATGCTCGTGCTTGACGTGAACCTTCCAGGGATCTCGGGGCTGGAGCTCTTGGGTCTGCTTCACCACGATCCGTACTGGCACAAACCGCCGATCATTCTGATGTCAGCTGACCCTCACCAGGCTGGGATAAAGGAAGCCGTACGCGACGGTTCGGCTACAACGTTTCTGCGCAAACCCTTCGACGTTGATCAGCTCGTCCACGAGATCCAGGTGGCAGTCGCGAGGTCTGAGGGTACTATGGGCACGAACGCCTAAGCAGCGCTGGCGAGCGTCACGGAGAAGACGCCCTGGCGTGGAGGCTGACGATGACGGCAGGAGAATCGAGCCCAGAGACGCTCTCAAGACGGCAAGTGCTGATTATCGACGACGATCGAGACATCGCCGATCTCGTCCACGCCATTCTGACCGACGAGGGCTATGCCGTCTCGGTATTGCACGACCAAGACGCCGCTGCCATTCGCACCGCCATCAACCTGCTCGAACCTGACTGCGTCCTCTTGGACGGTAAGGACCCACACGAGTACGGCGAGGCGTGGGACGATGCTGCCTGGATGCGCGGCCGTGATCGCCGCGTGCCGCTGATCATGTTCAGCGCTCACGCAATGGCGACGCAGGAGGCCGAGGCCAGTGAAACGCCCCGCAGCCGCGCGGCTGGCTTCGCGGGCATTGTTCCCAAGCCCTTCGACCTCGACCACCTCATCACTCAAGTCGCGGCGGCCGTTGGCCTCGCGGAGCCCTTCGACATGTCCGAGCCAGCCGAGCAGCGGCGCACGGCCGCCTTAGTTGCGCGACTCAACGCGGCGGGCGCCAGGGAGATTCACGTCTCGACGCGGCGCGAGTGGTCCAACTTTCGCACGGAAGATGGAACGCTCGTCCAGATGTATTGGTGGCAGCGTGACGGGGTCTATTACGTCGTGCGCCATGCCGAGACGGGCGGCGTCTTGGAGACGATCGGGCGCTTCTACGACCTCGACGCAGCCATCACGTTGGCCATGACGGTACGACGGTAGGGCTGGAGTTGCTGCTTAGCGTGAGTGTCTGTTGCTCACGGGTGCTCAGGGTCGTGACATCCACCATGGCCTACTGCTCCTGATGGAGAGAGACTGGCCTTAGTGCGCGGCCGAGGGGTGGGCATCGCGATGCCCACCCAACGCTTGGCCTACCCCCAGACCGAGTCAGAGCTGTGGGTGCACATAGCGTCCATATCGCTGTCACGTGCGATCGCTGGCAGAGCCTGGTTGAGAGCAGCGTGACTCCTGGGCTCCTCGGCTGCCTGTCCCTCGATCTGCCGAAAATTGGCGGTTATGGGTAGGTGAGCTGGCAGAGAAAAACCTGTTATCGGACCCAAATAGTGGCTGGGATCAGAATGTGGTTTACGTAACCGTGGATCGACCACGTCACCGCGAACCGCCGATCGACGGTGAAGTTACTCCAACGCGAAGCGTTGTCAGCAACTAGGCACTCCGTTCTCGACGCTGCTGAAGCTGTTCTTCGGTACCCGCTTCTTGAAGGATCAGCTCAACTTTCCGCCCATCGAGCTTCAAGGGCGGATGCCGAAGTTGTTCCGCCAAGGCCACCACCGCTGACCAGTGCATCAGGAGTGCCGTTTCGGCAGCTTTCTCGGATGCGCTCCACTTCGATTCATCGAGATACCCATCGACTATGACACTAACGCCCGCGTCAAATGATCGGGCTTCACTGTTATGGTCCCCGAAAGCGATCATCTCTGCAATGGACCCAGCGACGAGGTACATACGATCGCGATCTTTGCGCCAGCGCCGCAGATCCTCGGGGGCAGTCAGGGGTGGTGGCATCTCGAAGGAGCCAATTTCGGTGTGCCCACGGTGAACAGAATCACCAGCGATGGCAATTTGGCTAATGCCCCGACCCAGGGTCCAGGCTATGACAGCATGTCCAGCCGTATGGACCGCGACACGATAGTAAGAATCGATCGACTCGACCATCCCGATTCCTCGCTTACTGCTGCTGAGGAAGGGAGACTGGCCTTGGTGCGCGGACGAGAGTGGGCATCGCTATGCCCACTCAACGCTTGGCCTACCCCCAGCTTGAAGGGGCAAGTGTGGCACGCAGACGGAAAGCTGTCATGAAGATTTCGTCATCGTAGCTGTAGCTCGGTGGAGATAACCGCAGGCGGTAGAGAAAAACCCATTGTCGGAAACAAGCCGAAGCCCTCGGAGGCGAGAGCTGTACGCCTTCGACCTGCTGATAATTGGCGCAGGCCGTTGAAAAATGTCGCTCCGATCTCGAAGTCGTCGTCCCGTAGACGAATCGAATCGCCTTCAAGCGATGCTCAGACGAGTGAAGGCGACCGTGTAAGCAGCTGCGGCCGTGGGTGGCGCGTAGAGGGAGCCTCCGGAGCCCCATTCGGCCACGGTCGGCGTCCCCAGCCTCGCTTCCGGAGCAGCCGCTTCAAGTTTTGCCCAGTCGCAATCAGCAGAGCCTCGGCGTTCACCTTCTGGAGTCCGCGAAGTCGGAACTGTCTAAGACCGTGCCAGTCCTTGGCTTCGCCGAAGAGTGGCTCGACCCAGACCTTCCGCTTGGCCATCGCCTTCTCGTAGGCAGCCGTCTGATGGTGGGCGCGCACACGGTCGAGATACTCGGCGTACAAGGATCGCCGCACCTGCCGCCCCTGGCTACTCTCGGTGCAAGCGCCCTTCAGCGGACAGGCATGGCAGGTCGCGGAGGCGGTTTTCAACACGCAGCGGCATTAGCGGCAGGTCCTCGGGCTGGGCCTTCCTGACAGCTCGTGTACCACCCTCCAGATAACTGGCGGACGAGCTGGTTATCAGCAGATGCCTTCTGGGCTCGGTGACCTGGTACGTGTAAGCGGGGTTACGCGAACCTATCCCAAAAACAGACCGCCATCGGGCCAGTAAGATATCGTCCATATCGAGACAAGGAGATTGCGATGACGGACAGTCTGAGCAACGCGGCGCGGGAAGAGAAGCTCGAAGGGGCTGGTGGTCTCAACATTTTCATGCGATCGTGGCGACCGACCGGTGAGCCGCGTGCCCTTGTCGTGATCGTCCCAGGCTTCAACTCTCACAGCGGGTACTACGGCTGGGTCGCAGAGCAGCTCGTGGCGAGCGATCTCGCCGTGTACGCGGTTGATCTGCGCGGCCGTGGGCAGTCCGACGGCGAGCGCTACCACATCGACTCGTTCTCCGAGTACCTGGAAGACGTCCACACCGTCGTGATGCTGGCGAGGTCGCGCGAGCCGGGCCTGCCCGTCTTCATCCTGGGGCACAGCGCCGGAGGGGTCATCTCTTGCATGTACACTCTCGAACACCAGGCCGAGCTCGCTGGGTTGATCTGCGAGAGCTTCGCGTTCCAGATCCCGGCCCCGGACTTCGTGCTGGCCGTGCTCAAGGGGCTGAGCCACGTCGCCCCGAACGCCCACGTGCTCCGGCTCAAGATCGACGACTTCTCGCGCGATCCGAAGGTCGTGCAGGCCATGCACGACGATCCGCTGATCGCCCACGAGGTCCAGCCCACCCGGACCGTAGCCGAGATGGTCCGGGCCGACGAGCGGCTCAAGCAGAGTTTTCCGCTCTTCAGGTTGCCGGTGTTCATCCTGCATGGCACCGACGACAAGGTCACCCGGCCGAGTGGGAGCCAGCTCTTCTACGACCGAGCCGGCTCGGCGGACAAGATGCTGAAGCTCTACGAGGGACACGCCCACGATCTGCTCAACGATGTCGACAAGGAGGTCGTGATGGCGGATATCACGCGGTGGATCAATAGCCACCTGCCCGCGGCATAGGCGGAATCGCGCCAGGCCCGCACGCGTACCACATCAGGCGCGTCGCCGAGGACGGGTACGATACGTCATCGACGGATACGTGCGAACTGACGCGCCGGTGATCACAGTACGTCGGAGGCGGCCGCGGTGTTGAGTGAAGTCGCGACGGTTGACGAGATCCTGCAGAGCTACTCCGCCGAGCTCGGCCGCGAATTCACCGCTTACCGTAATCACGTCTACCGGGTGGTCAACCTCTGCGCGGTGCTGACCTCGCCGGGGCCAGAAACGCTCGAGAAGATTGCCGTCGCGGCCGCGTTCCACGACCTCGGCATCTGGACGAACGGCACATTCGACTATCTGCAGCCATCGATCAGGCTGGCGAGCGCGTACCTCACTCGGTCGGGTCTCACAGAATGGACGCCCGAGATTGCGGAGATGATCCTCGAGCATCACAAGATCACACCCTACCGTGGCAATCCACAGTGGCTCGTCGAGTCATTCCGGCGCGCGGACTGGATAGACGTCTCACGCGGCCTGCGCACCTTCGGTCTGTCGCGCGTGACCCTCGATCCTATCTTCTCGGCGTGGCCGAGTGCAGGGTTCCACAAACGTCTCGTCCAACTATCGCTCAGGCGCCTGCGAACACATCCCTGGACGCCGCTGCCAATGGTGAGGCTATGAGGGCCGCCTGACCCTTGAGGGGAACTCTGACCTCCACGGACGCGCGCCCGCGGGGCACCGGGTTGGACATGACAGGGGAGCAGGGGCCCGCTTCGGCGCGCCTTTCCTTTGCCCTTCGGCGTTCACGGTTCGTGTATCGGGCGTTACACGAACCCTCGACTCGGAGAGTCGCCTCTCTGAGGGTGTGCTGAGCACGTCTCGTGGCGCGCGAGTCTCGTGCCCCGCCTTCCGTCCGCAGGCGATTCTGCCCAATCGAC
>Ga0075421_100010699_pt1 | contig 11345 bp, 11 predicted proteins | sample SoiMetdeltSBSDD5_FD_75292 | JGI IMG/M metagenome (GOLD analysis project Ga0075421, IMG submission 75292) | Bulk soil microbial communities from a Populus tree surrounding site in Tennessee, USA - Soil MetaG P. deltoides SBSDD5 | ecosystem: Environmental > Terrestrial > Soil > Tree plantation...
CCCATTCGGGGAGGTCGTTCACCTCCTGGACGGCGACGAAATCGAACCGTGAGATGACTTCGGCGATGTAGAAATGCGTCTCGGGCAGCCGTGGGCCGCGGCCCTTGCGCAGGTTCTCCGCCTTGCCGAAGTCGCGGATGTTCCAGGTCCCGAGGAGCATGTGGTCCTCGGCGTCCTTGGCCGGGAGAGCCTCGGAGAGCTGCTCGCGCAGCGCGGCCAGGTTCGCGATCGTGCGCTCTCGGACGGGCGCGGGAAGAAAGGCGGTGTCCTTCAGCAGCGAGTAGTCCATGGACCCGGTCTCAGTCTCGCCGCACCGCCGGTCGGCGTCAAGACACCGTGATCAGCCGGCCTCGTGTGGCTCGCGGTCGAACCGCAACTCGACCCGGAGGCCGCCCTGGGAGCGGTCCTCCATCACCAGCCGATCGGTGAGCCGCTCGATCAGCGAAATGCCGAGGCCGAGACCGGGGCTGTCCACGCGGGGCCGCATCCCGGTGCCCTCGTCCTCGACCGCGACCAGCAGGCCGTCGCGGTCGAGCTCCGCCGAGATCCAGACCTGGCTGCCGTTGGCGCTCGTGGGGTAGGCGTGCACGACGGCGTTACCCACAGCCTCCGAGACCGCGGTCTGGATCGGCCACAGGTCGGTCCACCCGCAGCGCTCGGCGTAGGCGGTCAATGCATGCCGAGCCGTGGCCACGCTCGGGGGGGCGGCGGGCAGGACGAGCTCGAGCTTGTCATTCGAGGCCCCTAACACCTCGGGTATAGGACTACCCACAGGCGCCGAAAGCTGAAACGTGTCAGTCGGAGATCTTGGCCGCGGCGACCGCCTCGTCCCAGGCGGCGAAGTACTCCATTCGCACGATGGTCCCGTCGCGGAAGGTCGCGACCTGGTGGTAGAGCTCCTCGTCGATGACCACTCCGCTCTCCCTGCCACGACCGTAGTGGCGAAGCCGGGTCGCGACCCGGTCCCCAGCGTCGACGTACTCCTGCGGCCGCAGCTGCAGCTCCGCCATCGTCTCGTCGATCCTGTCCCAGAAGCGCTTGATCTCCTCCGGGCCACAGCAGGAGTCCGACGCCTGCTGCGCCGGAAGCACCCAGTCGATCGCGGGATGGAACGACTCGACCGCCGCGTCGAAGTCACGGCGGTTGTAGGCATCGATGAACGCGCGGGTCTTTTCGACGTTCTCCTCGGACATCGCCCCACCAGTATGCGCTACGGCATGGGCTTCTCGACTTCGGGCCGATCGCACCTCAGGTGGATGCCCCCGCACCCCCAGAAACGCGGTGGACGGCCGAAGCGTGAGGATTGGTGCCATGAGCAGCATCCGGCGCACTCGACACGACGAGCGCGACGTGATCCTGGCGATCATCAACTCCGCCGCCGAGGCCTACCGGGGGGTGATCCCGGCCGACCGCTGGCACGACCCCTACATGGACGCACCCCAGCTCGAGGGCGAGATCGCCGCCGGGGTCCGGTTCTGGGGCTATGAGCTGGACGGCGCGCTGGTCGGCGCGATGGGCGTCCAGGCGGTGGGCGACGTGGATCTGATCCGTCACGCGTACGTCCTTCCCGAGCGCCAAGGGCGCGGAGTCGGCACCGCGCTGCTTCGACACCTGCGGGGGCTGAGCTCGCGGCGGATGCTCGTCGGCACCTGGGCGGATGCCGACTGGGCGATCCGCTTCTATCGCCGCCACGGCTTCGAGCTCGCCTCGCCACAGCTCACGAGCCAGCTGCTCGAGAGGTACTGGACGATCCCGGACCGCCAGATCGAGACATCGGTCGTGCTCGCCCATCCGCCGCTCGACGTCGGGTCGCGGCCGGGGCGCAGGTAGCCTGCGCCGACCCATGGACGCGCTCGAGGCGCTCGCGATCGTGGGCGCCGGGATCGGCGCCGGTGCGATCAACACGGTCGTCGGCAGCGGGACGCTGATCACGTTCCCGGTCCTGATCGCGCTCGGCTACTCGCCGTTGGTGGCGAACGTCTCCAACAACCTCGGGCTCGTGCCGGGCTCGGTGTCGGGCGTGATCGGCTATCGCCGGGAGCTCGAGGGCCAGCGCAGCCGGATCCTTCACCTCGGCGTGTACTCGATTACGGGGGCGCTCGCCGGCGCCGCCCTGCTGTTGACCCTCCCTTCGAGCGCGTTCGACGCCATCGTCCCGGTCCTGATCGCCCTCGCGCTCCTTCTGGTCGTCGTCCAGCCGCGCCTCGAGCGCGCCCTCGCGCATCGCCGTCGGCACCACGGCGCCGAGCGCAACCCCGCCCTGCGGGCCGCCGTGGGTGCGACCGGCGTCTACGGCGGCTACTTCGGCGCCGCCCAGGGGATCATCCTGATCTCGATCCTCGGGGTCGCGATCGAGGACCACCTTCAGCGCCTCAACGGGCTCAAGAACGTGCTCGCCGGGCTCGTCAACCTGACGGCGGGCATCGTCTTCGCCATCGTCGCGGATGTCGACTGGGCCGTCGCCGGGCTGATCGCCGCAGGCTCGATCGTGGGCGCGGCGCTCGGGGCTCGCTACGGGCGGCGGCTCTCACCGACCGCTCTGCGTGTCGTGATCGTGGTCGTGGGCACGGTTGCGATCGTGCGCCTGACGGTCTAAGGGTCGTCGCTCCGGCCGGGCGATACTGCGCCAACATGGCCACGCGCCTCAAGTACGTCGATCCGCACCGTCCGCCGAGCCGGCTCGCGCGCCTGTACGCAGCGGTCGCCAACACGCGGCTGGGGCGGTTCCTGTCGGTCCACCTCGTCTGGAGGGTCGATCCATACCTGATGCGGGCGACCCGGGGCCGGGTCGGCATGGGCCTCGTCCTCCCCACCGCGCTGCTCGAGACACGGGGCGCGAGGACGGGCGCCGTACGGCGAAACGTGGTCATCTACTTCCACGACTCAGAGCGGGTCACGATCGTCGCGTCGAAGCTCGGCTACGAGCGCCACCCGGCGTGGTTTCACAATCTTCGGGCCGATCCGAACGTCGTCTTGGGGGGGTTGCCGATGCGAGCGACCGTGATCACCGACGAGGCCGAGCGCCGCAGGCTCTGGCCGCTCGCCGATCGCGTCTTCGCGCCCTACGCGGCGTATCGCCGCGAGGCGGCGGAGTCGAACCGCGTGATCCCGATCGTCCAGCTCACCGCGCGCTAGCGCCGGCGACGATCCACACCGCCGCGGGCGCGGCGAACGGGAGGCGGCGGCGCGCGAGCAGCGGCGACACGACTCGAGCCCCGCCTCCGACCTGGGTAGGACTCGGCATCGTCGCTTCGCAGGAGTCGAATCGGCTTCACGATGGGCGAAACTCCCGGCCGGGATGCGCGAGACCAGGGCAGATGAAATCCTCGAACGCTCGAGTACGCACTTCCAACGGCTTCTATGGGAGTCCGAGGTGGGCACTCGCGTCCGCTCCCGACTCTCGCGCTCGGGCATCGACGAACCGATCCTGCGCGCCTTCCGGGTCGGGTATGCGCCGGGCGACACTCGGCGGCTGCTCGCACACCTGGCCGAGTGGGGATACACGCCGGAGGAGCTGATCGCCGCCGGGCTCGCGAGCCGCTCGGAACGAAGCCGCCTGCACGTCGTCTTCCACGGCCGAATCATGTTCCCGATCAGCAACGTGAATGGCGGACTCCTCGGCTTCGCCGGGCTCGCGACCCACCTCGGACCGTCATGGCCCATGTGGCTGACCTCTCCCGACCAGGGCCCCTTCGACGCAGGCACCGCGATCTTCGGGATCGGCCAGGCGGCGCCGGAGATCGCGCGAGCGGGACGGGCCCTGGTACTTCGTGACTGCGTTCAGGTATTGGCGCTACACCAGCAAGGGCGTCGCGAATCCGTCGCGGTGATCGGCAGCCCCATAACGCGCAGACACAGGTCGCAGCTCGCCGCGGCGCTCGGCACCGACGATCTTCACTTCGCACGCCGGGACGGCCGCCTCGGCGTCCTCGCTGCTCCCGCCAATACGTACACCGAAGACGACGTGTTCCCCGCCCGTACCATTCCCGCCGGCTTCACGCTGATCGAGTCCACGCAACGTGCGCAGCGTCGCGAGCTCGTCGGGCCCATCGCGTCGTCAGAGCTCTCGGATGAGCCACCACGTGCGCGTCGCCTCGTCTACCTCGTGGGCGTCGTCATCGGCGTTCTGATCCCGCTCGGGTTGCTCCTGGTCGCCGCGCCTCACAATGAGGCGGCGCGGGGGTCCACGCCAACCCTCAATCTGGTGATCATCGGTGTCGTGGCCGCCTATCTCGTGCTGGCACTGGCCGTGGCCCGAATCTCCGCAAGCGTTCGCGCACGGTCCCGGGCTCGGCGCATGCGAGAACCGTGGGCCCGAGGCAGCGGCGAATGGCAGCCCATCGGGTGGACCTATCACCGGCTGGAGGAGGTCCTCGTCGGGGCGGCGCTCGCCAGCGCCGTCACGTGCGTCGTGCTGTTGATGACGATGGGCGGCTTTCTCGGCTGAGGGGATAGGGCGCCGGACGGCCCACCGGGAGGTGCTTATCCGGTGCCATCTGCTGTTCGGCTTCCGCGTGCCGCGCGCCGCATCGTCTCCAGCGGCGCGTCCAGACCGGTCCAGATCGTCAGCGAGGCGGCTCCCTGGTGGACGAGGACCTCGAGGCCCTCGACGACCCGCGCCCCGCGACTGCTCGCAGCCGCGATCAGCGGCGTCGCCGATGATCCATACGCCAGGTCCACCACGATCTGTGTCGCCTGCAATGAGTCGGCACGCAGGGGAAGCGGACTCAGGTCGGCGGACGGGGTGGTCGCGGCGCCCGCGGCTCCGAGGCCGACCGTGGTGCAGTTGACCAGCAGGTCGTAGTCAGCCAGCGGCAGCGGCTGGCCGCCGACGCCGCCGCGCTCGTGGGCGACGCCGAGCTCGGCTGCCAGCGCCTTCGCCCTCGCGGCGGTCCTGTTCCACACCGACACCGACGCACCGGCGTTGCCGAGCGCCCAGACGGCGGCGCGCGCGGAGCCGCCGGCGCCCAGGACCAGGGCCCGGCGCCCGCCGGGGGGCTCGGGAAGCGCAGCGATCAGGCCGCCGGCGTCGGTGTTCTCCGCCTCGATCCCGGCGCCCGTGAAGGTGAGCGTGTTCGCGGCGCCGATCGCCCTCGCAGCGGTCGAAACGCGGTCGGCAACCGCCAGCGCCGCGAGCTTGTGCGGGACGGTGACGTTGACGCCGGCGAAGCCCTCATCCCCGAGCGAGCGCACCCGGTCCGGGAAATCCTCGGCCGCCACCTCGATCGCCTCATAGCTCCACCGGTCGGCGAGGCCGAGCTCGGCGAGCGCGGCGTTCTGCATCGCCGGCGAGCGTGAATGGGAGATCGGCTGACCGAGGACCGCGAGCCGGGGCACGGCCCCTCAGCACTCCGTCGGCGAGCCGCCCTCGGCCTCGAGCGCCTGCTGGTACTCGGCCTCGGCCGCCGCGAACTCCCGCCGGGTCTCGACGAAGACGTGCTCGCCGCAGGTGCCGGGCTTGACCACGAAGTAATAGGCGTCGCTCTTCGCCGGCTTCGCGGCGGCCTCGATCGAGGCGAGGCCGGGGTTGCCGATCGGCGTCGGCGGGAGGCCCGGGTTGACCCGGGTGTTGTACGGCGTGTCCTCGGCGAGCCGGCTTTCGGTCAGCGGCTCGTCGTAGTTGCCGTCCTCGTAGCGGATCGTGGCGTCGATCCCGAGCATGTCACCGGCGGCGAGACGGTTGTAGATCACCGCGGCCGCGAGCCGGCGCTCCTCGGGCACCTGGATCTCGCGCTCGATCATCGAGGCGATCTTGAGCACGTCGTAGGCGGTGAGGTTCTTCGACTTCGCATAGGAGAGGTCGACCTCGGCCATGTTCTGCTCGAACGCGTCCAGCTGGCGCTGCACGAGGTCGCGGGCGCCGGCCTTCTTGGGCAGCTCGTAGGTGGCGGGAAATAGGAAGCCCTCGAGCCCGTCGCCCGTGCCCGCGCCGTACTTCGTCGGATCGAACCCCTTCGGGCTCTTGCTCGCCCGCTCGTAGTCTCCCTTGAGGCCCTCCTCCTCGGCGAGATCGGCGATCTGGCTGCGGTCGAGGCCCTCGGGGACGAGGAGCTCGCTCACCTTGGCCGGCTTCGGCTCGGCCAGCGGCTGCGGGTCGTCGCCGAACAGGTCCTTGACCTCCCTCCCGACGAAGTAGAGGACCACGACCACCGCCGCCACGGCCAGCAGGCCGAGGCCGCGGCGCAGGAGCAGTGTGTTGCGCCCCCCCTCGCCGCCAGCCGGTCCCGGTGCCGCGGGTCGGCCCGCCGGAGGCCCACCGTCGTGGTCGGCCGAGCTCTGCACGGCGGGCTCCGTGGGCCGCTCGGCGGCCGGCGGGGAGGCGACCGGAGGAGCCTCCGTCCGCTGCTCAACCTCCTCGCGTGCCTTCGCGGCCAGGCTGCCCTGCCGTTGGCGTCGCCGCGCCTCCCGCTCGGCGCGGCGGCGTTCGCGCTCGCGCGCCTGCCCGTCGTCCGCGAACGGGTCCTCCCAGTTCCAGCTCTCGTCGGCCATCAGCCCGGCGCTTCCTCGGCGCCGGGTCCGGTGGTCGCGGGCCGCGCCGCACGTGCGCGCAGGTAGGACTCGAGCAAGTGCGCGGCGGCGAGCGCGTCGGCCGGAGCGCTGGCCCCGCCGCGAGCGCTCTCGGTCGCCATCCGCGTCGTCAGCCGCTCGTCGTACGTCTCCACCGGAGCCATCGCGACCTTGCTCAGCTCGGCGGCGAACGCCCGCGCGGCCGCGGCCTGGCGGCGCTCGGCGCCGTCGAGCGAGACCGGGACGCCGATGACGATCAGCTCGGCCTCCTGCTCGCGAGCGACAGCGGCCAGCTCCTGGGCCTCGGGTGGCGAGACGACCCCAAGCGGGCGCACGATCGTCTCGCTCGGGTCGCAGACCGCGGTGCCCGCGCGCACGTCGCCGTGATCGATCGCCAGGATTCGCACCCGCGAGAGCCTAGGGATTCAGTGCGCGCCGGATCGCCGCTCGCGCGACCTCGAGCGCCTCGGCCAGGTGCTCTGGTTCCCGTCCTCCTGCCTGTGCGACGTCCTCGCGCCCGCCGCCCCCGCCGCCGACGACCCCCGCCGCCTCGCGGATCACCTCGGAGGCCGAGAGGCCGCGCTCGACCGCGCTGCGGGTGAAGCTGGCGACCAGGGCGACCTTGCCGTCGTCGGTGCCGCCGAGCACGACGGCCGCGTCGCCGGCACGCTGCTTGATGCGGTCCGCGAGCTCGAGCAGCTCGCGCTGGTTGGCGCCGTGGCCCTCGCTGACGACGACGCGGACGCCCGCGATCTCCTCGCCCGCGTCGCCAAGCCGGTCGGCCTCGGCGCCGGCCTCCTCGCGGCGCAGCTCCTCGATCCGCCGCTCGAGCTCCGCGAGGCGCTCGGCCGCGCGGCGGGCGCCCGCGACCGCGTCGCGCGGCGCTCCGAGCAGTTCGCCGGCCTCGGTCAGCTCGTCGGCGCGACCCCGATACCAGTCGATCGCCGCCGGGCCGCTGAGCGCCTCGATTCGACGCACGTTGGCCGCACTCGAGCCCTCGGAGACGATCGCGACGATCCCGATCTCGGCGGTGTTGGCGACGTGGGTGCCGCCGCAGAGCTCGCGCGAAACCGCGTCGACCTCGACCACCCGCACCCAATCGCCGTACTTCTCGCCGAACAGGGCCATCGCCCCCATCGCCTCGGCCTCGGCACGATCCATCTCGAGCGCTCGCACGGGCCGACTGGCCTTGACCCACTCGTTGATCCGATCCTCGATCGCGCGGACCTCCTCGGCGCTCAGCGGAGCCCCGTGGGTGAAGTCGAAGCGCAGCTTGTCCGGCCGAACCGCCGAGCCCGCCTGGCGTACGTGGGTTCCCAGCCGCTCGCGCAGCGCCGCGTGCAGGAGGTGGGTCGCGGTGTGATTTCGCATCGTCGCGTGGCGCGCCTCGTGGTCAACCGACGCCGTCACACGCTCCCCCCCTGCCCCCTCCCACCGGCCACCTGCCACCCTGAGTGCCTGGTCCTCGCCGACGCGGTAGACGTCCTCGACCCTCGCCTCGCCGCCGTCCCAGCGGATCATGCCGGAGTCGGCGACCTGGCCGCCGCCCTCCGCGTAGAACGGGCTCTCCTCGAGCTTCACCAAGAGCGCGCCGTGGTCGTCGAGCTGCCGGGACGCGGCGACGCTGGTCTGGGCACTCAGCTCCTCGTAGCCGACGAATTGAGTCGGCGGGCTCTCGGAGACGAACGAGATCACGGCGTCGTGGCGGTCGGCCGCGGGAGCACCCGAGTCGGCTCGAGCGCGCGTGCGCTGCCGATCCATCAGAGCCTCGAAGCCCTCGTCGTCGACCGACAGCCCCTCCTCGGCGAGCAGCTCCTTCGTCAGGTCGTACGGAAAGCCGTAGGTGTCGTGGAGGCGAAAGGCGTCCTCGGCGTCGATCCAGGACGTGCTCTGCCGCTTCGCGTCGGCGATCAGCTGCCCGAGCAGCTCGCTGCCGCGGTCGAGGGTGCGGCCGAAGCTCTGCTCCTCGTCGCCGACCCAGCGCAGGATCGTCCCGTACTCGGAGGCGAGGTGCGGATAGGCGTCGGCCATCAGCCCGACCGCCCGCTCGGCGAAGCGCCCGAGGAACGGTGGCTCGAGCCCGAGGACGCGGCCCTGCTGGATCGCGCGGCGCATGAGCCGGCGCAGGACGTACCCGCGGTCCTCGTTGGAGGGCACGACCCCGTCGGCGATCAGGTTGGCGGTGCCGCGCGAGTGGTCGGCGATGATCCGCATCGCCCGAGTGACCTTCGGGTCGGATCCGTACTCGACCCCCGAGATGTCCTGGGCGAGCTCGATCATTGGCGCGAGCGCATCGGTGTCGAAGACGGAGTCCACGCCCTGCTGGATCACCGCCATGCGCTCGAGCCCGAGCCCGGTGTCGATGTTCTTCTGCGGTAGGTCGGTGAGCGACCCGTCCTCGTGCAGCTCGTAGGTCATGAAGACGTGGTTCCAGTATTCGAGGTACCGGTCCGTGTCGTCGCCGGGCCGCTCGTCGCCGGAGCCGTACTCGGGACCGCGGTCGATGTACATCTCCGAGCACGGCCCGCAGGGGCCGGTCTCGCCCCCCTGCCAGAAGTTCTCCGAGCGCGGCAGCGGCACGATCCGCTCCTCGGGGACGCCGATGTCGCGCCAGATCTCCACCGACTCGGTGTCGAGCCCGAGGCCGAGCTCCTCGTCGCCCTCGAAGACCGTGACCCAGATCCGTTCCGGGTCGAAGCCGAAACCCTCCAGCGACAGCTCCCACCCGTAGGCCATCGACTGGGCCTTGAAGTAGTCGCCGACGCTGAAGTTGCCGAGCATCTCGAAGAAGGTCAGATGGCGCTTGGTCGAGCCCACGACCTCGATGTCGACGGTCCGGAACGAGCGCTGCGACGAGGTCAGGCGCCGCTTCGGGGGCTCCTCGCGCCCTTCGAAGTAGGGCTTGAGCGGTTGCATCCCCGCCACGGTGAGCAGGGTCGTGGTGTCGTCGGGCGGTGGGACGAGCGACGCCGAGGGCACCCGCAGGTGCCCGCGCCGCTCGAAATACGACAGGAACGTCTCGCGGATCTCGTCCGATTTCATTCCGGCCTGAGTCTAGGCCGGGGCGCCGTCAGCGGCGCTTGCGAATCGCGGTGATCAGCTCCCACTTGCCCATCTTCGAGCGTCCGGCGATGTTCTCGCGCTGCGCGTCTTTCAACCTCCTCGGTTGCTCAGCGACTCCTACCCGGTTCCGAGTCCCACCACGCGAACGTCCCGGAGTGCCTCGCCCAGCGGTGATTCCGGGACGTTCGGCGTGGTTCGGGGCCTCAGGCGATCGTCGCGCGGCCGACGACGACGTCGCCGGACATAAGGCACGCCGTCTGGCCCGGCGCCACGCCGTAGGCGGGCTCGGCTAGCTCGAGCTCGAGTCGCTCATGGTCGCCGGCGGGGACGCGCGGGAGCTCGCAGGCGAGCGGCTTCGCGTGATAGCGCAGGCGCACCCGGTCGACCCGCCCTCCCGGGCGGTGCAGCGTCGCCGCGCGCACGTGCACGCGACGGCGGGCGAGCTCCTCGCGGGTGCCGACGACGACCTCGTTCGCGGCCGCGTCCGTGCGCAGCACATACAGCGGTTCCGAGCCGCCGACCCCGATCCCCCGCCGCTGGCCCACGGTGAACTCGTGGTGGCCGCGGTGCTCTCCCAGCCGGCGGCCGCCGCGATCGACGATCGCTCCGGGGCGCCCCGCCAGGCCACCGTGGCGGGCGAGAAAGGAGCGCTTACCCTCGCCGGCGAGAAAGCACAGGTCCTGGCTCTCGGCCTTGCTCGCTACCGGCAGTCCCGCAGCCGCGGCGAGCTCGCGGACCTCGGGCTTGGTGAGCTCGGCGAGCGGGAAGCGAAGGCGCGCGAGGGATTCCGGTCGCAGTCCCGAGAGCATGTAGGTCTGATCCTTGGCGGCGTCGGCCGCGGCGCGCAGCAAGGGCCCGTCGCCGTCGTCGGCGAGCCTCGCGTAGTGCCCGGTGGCGAGCGCCGAGCAGCCCAGGCGGCGGGCGAGGTCGAGCATCGCGTCGATGCGCAGCTCGCCGTTGCAGATCACGCACGGGTTCGGGGTACGACCGGCGCGATAGCCGGCGATGAAGTCGTCGACGACCTCGGCCCGGAAGTCGGCCTCCAGGTCGAGCGTGAAGTGGGCCATGTCCAGCGAGTGCGCCAGCCGCCTGGCGCCGAGCACCGCCAGCGGCGAGCAGCAGCTCCGGGTTGCGTCCGTGCGCTGGTCGGCCCACAGCTTGAGCGTCACCGCGACCACCTCCGCCCCGCGCTCGCGCTCACACAGCGCCGCGACTGCGGAGTCGACGCCGCCGCTGAGGGCCACCAGCACCCGCTCCCCCTGCGCGGGCGGCGGTGCCAGCCCGGGGACCGCACCGGCCGCGGAGGCGAGCGCGCGGTGCAGCGCGTCGGCGGCCAGATCCGCGGCGTGCCGGCCCTGGGGCCCGAGTCCACCGAGCTCGGTCGCGATCGCGTCGGCGCCGATCCGGGCCGCGTCGAGCGCGTCGGCGTCGTCCGCGAGCTCGGCGACCGCCGCTGCCGCCGCTGCGGCGGCCGCGCAGCCCTCGGCGTCGAAGCTCACGCGGGCGATCGACCCGTCTCGGACCTCGAGCGAGAGGCGGACCAGGTCGCCGCACGGAGCGCCGCCCGCAGCCCCGTCGAACCCGTCTGCGAGCGGGGCCGCGCGCCGGCTCGTGTCGCTCAGGTAGTGCTGGAAAGCCTCGGTGTCCATGCCCCGCGGCAAGGGTAGAGGCAGTGAAGGGGTCGGCTGGACGAATCCAAGAAAAGAGGCCCCAGCCTGCCGTTACCGCTCTGCCTGAGAACCTGATTGAACAGGTGGGTGTCTGCCGGCGCTACC
>Ga0075421_100010701_pt1 | contig 11341 bp, 10 predicted proteins | sample SoiMetdeltSBSDD5_FD_75292 | JGI IMG/M metagenome (GOLD analysis project Ga0075421, IMG submission 75292) | Bulk soil microbial communities from a Populus tree surrounding site in Tennessee, USA - Soil MetaG P. deltoides SBSDD5 | ecosystem: Environmental > Terrestrial > Soil > Tree plantation...
GCCCTGCTGGCGCTCGACCTCTTCCATGATCATCGTGTTGAGATCATCGATCAGCTTGCCGCGCTCCACGCGGCCGTCATTGCGCACCTCGGCGCGAATCCGTGCCGGACGCGCTGACAGCATGATCAGCGTGGTGCCGATGGCGACCGCCTCATCGATCGCGTGCGTGACGAAGAGAATGGTACGGCCGGTCTCGCGCCAGATGCGCCGGACCTCGCCCTGCATGATGCGGCGATTCTGCGCATCGAGGGCGCCGAAGGGCTCGTCCATCAGCAAGAGATCGGGCTCGATCGCCAGCGCCCGCGCGATCGCGGCGCGCTGGCGCATGCCGCCCGAGACGCGCGCGGGATAGTAGTCCTCGAACCCGGCCAGCCCGGCGAGGCGCAAGTAGCGGTCGGCGGTGGCGCGGCGGCGGGCGCCGTCCACACCGAGCGGCTCGAGCACGAGCTCGACGTTCTCCCGCAGCGTCTTCCACGGCAGCAGCCGATCTTCCTGAAAGACGACGCCGACCTTCCGGGTGTGGCGCCCGCTCCCCGCGACCGGCTCGCCCCCGAGCAGCACGCGGCCGCGCGTGGGCGCCTCGAGGCCGCCGACGATCCGCAGCAACGTCGTCTTGCCGCAGCCGTTGGGGCCGAGCAAGCACACGAACTCGCTGGCGTCCACGCTGAACGATACCGAGTCGATGACGGGGATCAGAAAGTCCTTGCCGACCCCCGAAACCTGAAGGCTCACCGCCATCGGTCGAGCCGCCGCGAGAGCGTGTCGAAGAGCAGCTTGTCGGTGGCGGTCATGACGAGGATCATCACGAGCGCCCACACGAACACCATCTGGGTGGCGAGGATCTCGCGCGAGTAGTTCATCACGTAGCCGATGCCGGACGTGACGCCGAAGATCTCGGCGACCACCGAGACCTTCAGGGCCAGCCCGAAGCCGACCTTCATGCCGGCCACCAGGTACGGCAGCGTAGACGGCACGACGATGGCGATGAACTTCTGCCACGCCGAGAGCCGATAGACGTCACCCATCTCGAGCAGCCGACGGTCCACGTTCTCGACGCCCTCGACGATGTTCGAGGCGACGACGGGGAGCGTGATCATGAACGTCGTGAAGATCGGCGCCCAGTTGGACAGCCCGAACCAGATGATCGAGATCACGATCCAGACGAACACGGACGTGGCGTTCAGGACCGAAACGACGTCGTGAACGACGCCGCGCGCGGTACGCGAGGCGAAGGCCACCAGCCCGGCCAGCAGCGCCACTGCGACGGCGCCGCCGAAGCCGACGAGAATCCGCCCCAGTGACGCCGCGGTGTGCCGCCAGATCTCGCCGCTCACGACGATGTCGGCGAAGCCGCGGACGACGGCGAGCGGCGAGGGGAGCACGTAGGCGCCGTAGCGCCAGGACAGCAGCACCCACGCGGCGACGATGGCGGCGGCGACGCCGAGCGTCGGCAGGTGCAGCCGGGTCGCCCAGCGTGCGCTACGCCCGCTCACGCCCGGTGGAAGAACTCCTTACGCACACGCTCCGGGTTGTCCCAGATATCCGATTTGAGGAAACCGAACTCCTTGTTGATCTTCAGCTGCGCGATCAGCGTGTCCACCTGCTCGTCGAGCAGGCCATGCAGCATGCGAACGGTTTCCTTGTGAGCCACCTTGACGACATCGGGCGGCAGCTTGGTCACCTCGGTCACGATCTCCAGCGCGCGCTCGGGCTTTCCGTACCAGATGTCCACCGCGTCCTTCTGCGCGTCGTTGAGATCGCGGGCGATGGCGGCGTTCTTCGCGAGGAAATCGTTGTGCACGAGGTAGCAGACGTGCACCGGGAACCCCGTCGGGCGTCCCGTCGCCTTGCGCCAGAGGTCGATCTGCTTGGCCAGATAGACGCCCTCGCCGCGGAACACCACCGCGTCGGTGATCGGCTGCCACGCGATGATCGCGTCGACCTCGCCCTTGCCGAGGAGCGTGACCATGTCCGGCGGCGCGGTCGCCGTCACGAGCTGCGTCTCCTTCTGGATGTCGAAGCCGTAGCCCTTCAGGGTGAGCGCGCGGATGTCGAAGAACGTCGAGGTCCCGACTACCGCCGCGACTTTCTTGCCCTTGAGGTCTTCCACCTTCGCGAGGCCCGCGCCCTTGCGCGCGACGATGGCGCCGAGCACGGCGGTCGCCACGCCGGTGACCTTGATCGGCATGCCGTCCTCGAAGCCCTTGGCGGCCAGCGCGAACGACATGTCGACGGCATCGACGTTCTTGGAGCCGAGCTGGTTCAGGAGCGGCACCGGCGCGCCCGGCACGATCGAGTACTCGGCCTGCCAGCCGCGCTTGCCCAGCAGATCCTCCTTGTGAATGATCTCGGTCGCCGCCCACCCGAGCTGCAGATAGGCCAGACGTACCTTGCCCTTTGCGGTTTGCGCGCGAGCAAAGCTCGGCGTGGCGGCGAGGACGCCGCCGGCTACGCCGGTCTTGAGGAAGTCGCGACGGCGAATCAGCGCCCTCACGCCTTGACTTTCGGCACGCCGCGCAGCGCCTCCTCGATCTTCGCGGCGGGATACTCGTAGTCTTGCAGCTTGCCGCCGAGGAAGGCCTCGTACGCGCCAAGATCGAAATGGCCGTGGCCGGAGAGGTTGAACAGGATCGCCTGGCGCTTGCCTTCCTTCTTGCAGCGCAGCGCCTCGTCGATGACGACGCGGATCGCGTGCGCGGACTCCGGCGCCGGGATGACGCCCTCGCTGCGCGCGAACTGCAGCGCGGCCTGGAACGTCGCGAGCTGCGGCACCGCCACCGCCTCGATCACGCCCTCGTCGTAGAGCTTGCAGACGAGCGGCGCCATGCCGTGATAGCGCAGGCCGCCGGCGTGCAGCGGTGCCGGCACGAAGCCGTGGCCGAGCGTGTGCATCTTCACCAGGGGCGTCATTCCGACCGTGTCGCCGAAGTCGTAGGTGTACTTGCCCTTGGTGAGGCTGGGGCAGGCGGAGGGCTCGACGGCGACGATGCGCGTCTTCTTGCGCTTGCCCGTGAGCTTGTCGGCCGCAAACGGGAACGACAGCCCGGCGAAGTTCGAGCCGCCGCCGGCGCAGCCGATGACGACATCGGCCTCGTCGTCGGCCTTTTCGAGCTGCTTCTTGGCTTCCAGTCCGATGACGGTCTGGTGCATCAGCACGTGGTTGAGCACGCTGCCGAGCGAGTACTTGGTGTCGTCGCGCGTGGCGGCGTCTTCCACGGCCTCGCTGATCGCGATGCCGAGCGAGCCGGGGGAGTTGGGATCCTGCTCGAGGATCTTCTTGCCGGCCTGGGTGTCGGTGCTGGGGCTGGCAACCACCTGAGCGCCCCAGGTCTCCATCATGATGCGGCGATACGGCTTCTGTTGGTACGACACCTTCACCATATAGACCTTGCACTGCAAGCCGAACAGCTGGCTCGCGAGCGCCAGCGCCGAGCCCCACTGGCCCGCGCCGGTCTCCGTCGAGAGCCGCGTGACCTTCTCCTGCTTGTTGTAGTAGGCCTGCGCGACCGCGGTGTTCGGCTTGTGGCTGCCGGCGGGGCTCACGCCTTCGTACTTGTAGTAGATGCGCGCGGGCGTGCCGAGCGCTTTCTCGAGCCGCCGCGCGCGGAACAGGGGCGATGGGCGCCACAGCTTGAGAACGTCGCGCACCTCGTCGGGGATCTCGATCCAGCGCTCCTGGCTGACCTCCTGCTTGATCAGCTCCATCGGGAACAGCGGGGCGAGATCCGGCGGCCCGATCGGCTGGCCGGTGCCCGGATGCAGGACCGGCGGAGCGGGAGTCTTGAGGTCGGCCTGGATGTTGTACCACTTCGACGGGATGTCCTTCTCATCGAGGACGAACTTGGTGCGCGTCGGCTCGCTCGCCTTGGCTGCCATACCGGCCTCCTTGCGGAATCGCTGGGGCGGCCCACCTTATCACAGTGTCTTGGTCATGAAGATGCGGCTGCTGCCGGGCGGATCGCACGGAATCTCGCCGAACACACGCCAGCCGCGACGGAGATAGAAGCCGGGCGCCTGGAAGCTGCTCGTATAAAGCACGGCCGCGCGGCAGCCGCGCCGCCGCCCTTCGTCCTCGGCCAGCGCCAACAGACGGCGGCCGAGGCCTTCGCCCCGCAAGGTATCCGGAAGGTAGACGAGATCGACGAACAGCAGACCGCGCGAGGTGCGGCCGGAGATGCCACCGAGGATCTCGCGCGTGTCGGGATCGGACACGACGACGGCGAGCGCCCGGCTGTCGTCGATGCCGGACTTCTCGGCGTTGTAGCGCCGCAGACCGTCGCCGATCAGCTTCTCGACACGCGGATCCGGCGTGTCGGTGACGGTGATCAGCGGCTCTCGCTTCACGCCGCCGAGTCTAGCGCTTGCCTCCCGTCCTTGCGCACCAGGCTCGCGATCGCGGCGACGAAGTCGGCCGGCTCGAGCGGCTTGGCGACGTGCAGCTGGAATCCCGCGGCGAGCGCGCGCGTGCGGTCTTCGGCGCGCGCGTAGGCGGTGACGGCGAGCGCGGGGATCGATCGGCCTCGTCCCGCTTCGCGCTCTCTGAGCTTGCCGATCAGCACGTAGCCATCGTCACCGGGCAAGCCGATGTCGCTGACGAGAATGTCCGGCGACCACCGCTCGAGCTGCTCCAGCGCCTCGTCCGCTGAGGCGGCGGCCATCACTTCGGCCTGGGCCCCCCGCAGGACCATGCGCATCAGCTCGCGCGCGTCGGCCTCGTCGTCGACGACCAGCACGCGCAGGCCGTCGAGATTGATCAAGCGTCCGCTCGTCTCGCTCTCGAATCGGCGGTGCGACGGCTCCGGCGGCAGCGTGGCGACCGGCGTCGCGCTGAACGGCAGGTCGACGGTGAAGGTCGCGCCCGCCTGCTCGCCTCCGCTCTCGGCGCGCACCACGCCGCCGTGGAGCTCGACGATGTGTCTGACGATCGCCAAGCCGAGCCCGAGGCCGCCGTGCTGGCGGCCGCTCGACGGCTCGCCCTGCCGGAAGCGATCGAACACGAACGGCAGCAGCTCGGGTCGAATGCCCTTGCCCGAATCGCTGACGGTGAGGCGCACCATCGAGTCGCGACGCTCCAGCCGAATGTCCACGCGGCCGCCCATCGGCGTGAACTTGATCGCGTTGGTCAGCAGATTCCAGACGACCTGCTGCAGACGATCGGGATCCGCCGTGATCCGACCAAGGCTCGGGTCGAGGCTGGCTTCGAGCCTGATCCCCTTCGCGTCGGCGGCCGTCTGCACGGCCTCCATCGCGGCGGTGATGACCGAGACGAAGTCCGCCGGCCGCACGTCGAGGCGCAGCTTGCCGGTGATGATGCGCGAGACGTCGAGCAAGTCCTCGATCAGCTGAGCCAGCACGCGCGTGTTGCGCTCGATGACCTCGGGTCCGCGGCGCATGCCGTCGGCGTCGAGGGTGCCCGAGCGGAGCAGCCGAGCCCAGCCGAGAATCGCGTTGAGCGGCGTGCGCAGCTCGTGCGACAGCGTGGCGAGGAACTCGTCCTTGGCCCGGTTGGCCTCGTCGAGCTTGCGACGCGACTCCTCGAGATCGCGGACGACGCGCTCGTACGCCCGCATGTCGCGCAGAATGCCGATGGCGCCGATCACGACGCCGTCGGCGTCGCGCAGCGCGGACGCGTTCAGCGTGGTCGGAATCGTCTCCCCCGACGCGCTGCGCGGGTTCAGCCGCGCGTTGCGCGTGTTGCCCCGCGCCACGACCTCGCGGAGCGCGGCCATGAACTCGCGCGTCTCGTCGACGCTGATGAAGCGCGACAGCGACTGCTCGACGACCTCCGCGGTGCGAAAGCCGAGGAGCGTATACACCGCGTCGTTGGCTTGTAAGATTTTGCCCTGCAGGTCGGAGACGAACACCGGATCCGGCGCGTTCTTGATCAAGCTCTCAGCGTACGCGCGCGCCTTGTCCAGCTCCCGCATGTCGCGCAGGATACCGATGACGCCGATGACGTCGCCGTCCGGACCGCGGAGGGCCGAGGCGTTGAGGGCCGTCGGAATCCGCTCGCCCGAGGCGCTGCGAGGATTCAGGCGAACGTTGCGCCAGACGCCACGCTCGACGACCTCGCGCAGGGCCACCATCAGCTCGCGCGCCTCGCTGGGACTCACGAACCGCGACAGCGACTGCTCCAGCACCTCGTGCTCGCGAAAGCCGAGCAGCTCGGACACGGCCTCGTTCGCGAGGAGGATCTTGCCCTGCAGATCGGAGACGAAAACGGGGTCCGGCGCGCTGGCGATGATGAGGTTGGCGTCGAGATCCTTCATGGTGGGCTCCGCGGCGTCGGCGTGGTTCTCGGCATGCCGCGACCGCGCGATTTCGCGCAGTTCGACCGGGCGCGGCGTCCGAAAGGGTTGTGAGGGCGTGTCCATCGGTTGGCAAGTGAGCAAACGCGGCGCCAGCGACGCGCGTCGCAAGCGCTCGCGGCCGGGGTGCTAGACTGGCGCCATGCCGCCCTCACTGACGCTGCCGCGCGCCGACGGAACGCTCACCCGCTACACGCTGACCGGCCGGACGCCCGTCGCCGGCGCGCCGGGGCCGATCGAGAGCCGGATCGGGATGGCCGCGGTTCACGTCGTCGCCGATCCGCTCGCGGCCATCAACCCGACGCTCGACGTGGCCATCGACTGGAAGGCCACGCTGGCCTACCGGCGGTATGTCTGGTCGCTCGGCCTCGCCGTGGCGGAGGCGATGGACACCGCGCAGCGCGGTATGGGCTTGCCGTGGTCGTCGGCGAAAGAGCTCATCAAGCGTACGGTGGCGGAGGCCACGGCGATCCCCGGCGCCGTCGTCGCGTCCGGCGCGGGCACCGACGATCTCGCCCCCGGACCGCGCGTGACGATCGCCGACGTCGAGGCGGCGTACGAGGAGTCGTGTGGATTCATCGAGTCGGTCGGCGGGCGCGTGATCCTCATGGCCAGTCGTGCGCTCGCGGCGTGCGCGAAGGGCCCCGACGACTACGTCAAGGTCTATGGCCGGATCCTCGGCCAGGTCAGGGAGCCGGTCATCATCCACTGGCTCGGCGACATGTTCGACCCCGCGCTCGCCGGCTACTGGGGCTCGCACGACCTCGATCGGGCGACCGAGACGCTGCTGGCGATCGTCAACGACTACGCGGCCAAGATCGACGGCGTAAAGATCTCTTTGCTCGACCAGCGGCGCGAGATCGCCATGCGCCGGCGCTTCCCCAAGGCCGTGCGCATGTACACCGGCGACGACTTCGACTACCCGACGACGATCGGTGGCGACGCGCAGGGCTATAGCGACGCGCTGCTCGGGATCTTCGACGTCATCGCGCCGGTCGCCTCGGCGGCGCTCCACGCGCTGGACCGCGGCGATCGCGCGCAGTTCGAGCGGATTCTCGCGCCCACGCTGCCGCTGTCACGCCACGTCTTCGGCGCGCCCACGCGCTTCTACAAGACCGGCGTCGTCTTCTCCGCCTATCTCAACGGCCACCAGTCGCATTTCCGAATGGTCGGCGGCATGGAGAGCGCGCGCTCGATGCCGGATCTCGCCGAGCAGTTCGTGCTGATGGATGGGGCCGGGCTGCTGCGCGACCCGGACGCGGCCGCGGAACGTATGCGCCGCGTGCTCGCGCTCGCCGGGATCGTCTAGCCGCTCGGCGGTGCCGGCACTCCTGAGCTGGCTCGCGACGCTCGCGGCCGGCCTCTTCGCCGGTGCCGCGATCTACGTGAGCCTCGTGGAGCATCCCGCGCGCGTGAGCCTCGGCGGATCCGTCGCGGTTCAGCAGTTTCGGCCGAGCTATCGCCGCGGTGCCGCCATGCAGGCGCCGCTGGCGCTGCTGGGCGCGGCGGCGAGCCTCGCGCACTGGGCGCTCGGCGGCTCGCCGGCGTGGGGCATCGGTGGACTCGCCCTCGGCGCGCTCGTGCCGTTCACGCTTGTCGTGATCATGCCGACGAATACGCGGCTGCTCGACGCGCGGCTCGACGTGAGCGGGGACGACGCGGCGGCGCTGTTACAACGCTGGGCTCGGCTTCATGCGGTGCGCAGCGCCGTCGGCCTCGCCGTGTTCGCGCTCTTCACTGCGCTGCTCGTCCGCCGCTGACCGGACGACGAGCCCGCGGTGCTACACTGCCGCCATGGGCCGCAAGGTCCTCGTCGCCGCGCTGCTCGTGCTCGTCCCGCTGACTGCGTGCCTCGTGTTCGCCGCCGGTGTCGCGCTGCACTCACACAGCGCCTCGCACGCCACGCTGAGACTGCCGAGCGGAGTGACGACGTCAACGACCGCGCTCGTGCCGCTCGTCGTCGCCGGACGTCTCGTGGCGGCCGCAGCACCCGTTGCCATATCGCTCGCACCGCAGCCGCCGTTCGTTCCGCCCCGCGCGTAGTCTCCTCCGCCAGCACGTTCTCTGCTCGCTCACGACGTTGTCGTCGCACGGCGCGGCCGCTCCGCGCGACGACGAGAGGAGGACACTGATGCTCGAGGACCTGACGAGCCGCCTGCTCATGCTGGTCGCGCTCGCATTCATCGCCTGGATCACGCTGCTCGTCGCCCTGCGCCGGGTGCCGGGGCCGGTCGCCGGCCTGGTCGCGGCGCTGCTGAGCTGGGCGCTGGCGAGCGCGTTCGTCCCCTGGCTCGTCGACGCGCTCCAGCGTCATCACGCATGGCCGCTCGTCTGACACGGGGCGGCTGGAAAACGGACGCCGCGCGCGCCGCGCTCACGCTCGGCAGCGTCCTCGCGGCCGGCGCGGGCAGCGTGCTGCTGCAGCCGGCGACGCACGTCGCCGCCTCGCCGCTGTTCGTCGCGGCCGTCATGGTCAGCGCCTGGCTGGGAGGGCTCGCCTGGGGCCTCCTGGCGACCGTGCTGGCGACCATCGCGCTGGACGGGATCATGACCGCGAGCTGGCCGTCATTGTCGCTGAGCACGGACGCCCTCGCGCAGCTCGCCGTCTTCGTGTTCGTGGCGTTGTTCGTGAGCGCTCTGGATCACGCGCGGCGGCGCTCGGAGATTCAGCGCGCGATCCTGCTCGAGCGCGAGCGCGCCGCCCGCGCCGAAGCCGAGGACGCCAACCGCGCGAAGGACGAGTTCGTGACGATGGTCGCCCACGAGCTGCGCACGCCGCTGACGGCGATCGTCAGCTGGAGCGCCGTGCTCAGCGATGCGCGGATTGCGCCGACCCTGGCGGGGCGTGCGCTCGACGCGATCCGGCGCAACGTCGGCGTGCAGGCACGCGTGATCGGCGACCTCGTGGATCTCTCGCGCCTGGGGCGTGGCCGGCTCTCGTTGCAGCTCGAGGCCGTCGATCTGCGCTCCGTGATCGACGCGGCCGTCGAGTCCGTCGCGGCGACCGCCGCCGCGCGTGGCATCAAAGTGGCGATCGACACCGCCGAGGCGGGGCGGCCGGTGCACGGCGACGCCGCGCGGCTGCAGCAGGTCGTCTCGAACCTGCTCGGCAACGCCATCAAGCACAGCGGCGACGGCGCCACCGTACACGTCACGGTCGATGCCGCCGGCGGCGCCGCACGCATCATCGTTCGGGACGAAGGGCGCGGCATTGCCCCCGAGCTGCTGCCTCACATCTTCGAGCCGTACCGTCAGGGCGCCGACGCCGCGAACTCGGGTCTGGGGCTGGGGCTCGCGATCGTACGCCAGCTCGTCGAGCTCCACGGTGGGGCTGTGCAGGCGAGCAGCGCGGGTCTCGGCCGCGGCGCGTGCTTCACCGTGCTGCTGCCGAGGTATCAGGCGCCGCCGATCTCGCCGACCACGCGAACGCGCACGCGCAGCGAGTTGCCCGGCAGGTAGGCGAGCGGCAGGTCTTCGACCTCGACGACGCGTAGCGAATCGCGCGCGGCGCCCGCGGTCACCGCACGCTCCTCGGCGATGGCGCGCGCCCGTGCGATCGCCTCCTCGCGCGGCAGCGACTGGAAGATTTGATCGACCTCGCCGCTGACCTGGGCGATCGCGGCGCCGACGGCGTTGGCGACCCCTTGGTGCTCGACGCCGATCACGGAGGACACGCCGGCGAGCCGGCGTGGCACGAGGAACGCGCCGCCGCCGACCACGACCAGCGGCACATCGCCGGCCTCGGTCTTCACGCGGTCTACCGCCTCCTCGACAATCGCCCCGATGCGCTCGATCGCGTGCCGCACGAGCGGCGCCGGCAGGTCGGCCACACGCTTACGGTCGCCGAGCTCGAGCAGCCCCGCCGCCACACCGATGTCCGTAGCCGTCAGCGTGGAGCCGCCGAAGACGCGGCTTTCCGTCGTCAGCCGGTAGCCGACGCTCACCGGGCCGACCGACAGCGGATCCAGCGTGACGAGGCTGCCGCCGCCGAGGCCCAGCGACAAGAGATCCGGCATCCGAAACAGCGTGCGGACGCCACCGACCTCGACGACGTTGTTGGCCTCGCGCGGGAACCCGTGACGGAGCGCGCCGACGTCCGTGGTCGTGCCGCCGACGTCGACGACCAGCGCGTCGGTGAGCCGCGACAGGAACGCCGCGCCCCGCATGCTGTTGGTCGGGCCCGACGCAAACGAATAGACGGGGTACTGCTCGGCGATCTCGGCGAGCATCACGGTGCCGTCGTTCTGGGTGAGATAGAGCGGTGCCGCGATGCCGCTGGCGCGCAGCGCGTCGGTGAAGGCACGCGCCGTCTTGCGCGCGAGGTCGAGCAGGCAGGCATTCAGCAGCGTCACGTTTTCGCGCTCGAGCAGGCCGATGCGGCCGAGACGGTGTGACAGCGTCACCGCCGCGTCCGGGCATTCCTCGGCGAGGATCGCCGCCGTCTGCTCCTCGCACGACGGATCCAGCGGCGAGAACACCGACGCGACGGCGACCGAGGTGACGCCGTCACGGCGAAACCGGCGTGCCGCCGCGCGCATCCCCGCCGTGTCGAACGGCACGATGGGCCGGCCGTCGTACTCGTGGCCGCCCTCGAGCATGACGACGTCGCCGCGCACGAGATCGGCGAGGTCTTCGGGCCAGTCGACGAACGGCGGGAGCGACGCGCTCGCCGGCAGGCCGATGCGCACCGCCGCGATCCGCGTGAGGCCGCGGCGCTGGACGACGGCATTGGTGAAGTGCGTGGTGCCGATCATGACAGCGTCCGCATGGGCGGCCGCCGGCGTAGCCGTAAGCAGATCCGCCAGCGCGCGGATGATTCCGCTGGTTACGTCCGCGGTGGTCGGCGTCTTGACGGCGGCGGCGACGCGATCGCCGTCGAGATAGACGGCATCGGTATTGGTCCCGCCAACGTCTATTCCAATCTGCCGTCGGAGCGGCTTCGCAGGGCTCCGCCGCTCGACGGTCTGCCCAAGACTACGTTGCGTCATATTCCAATCTGCCGTCGGAGCGGCTTCGCAGGGCTCCGCCGCTCG
>Ga0075421_100010702_pt1 | contig 11341 bp, 6 predicted proteins | sample SoiMetdeltSBSDD5_FD_75292 | JGI IMG/M metagenome (GOLD analysis project Ga0075421, IMG submission 75292) | Bulk soil microbial communities from a Populus tree surrounding site in Tennessee, USA - Soil MetaG P. deltoides SBSDD5 | ecosystem: Environmental > Terrestrial > Soil > Tree plantation...
CCTTCTCGTGGCCGAACAGGATGCTCTCGACCAGGTTGTCGGGAATGGCGCCGCAGTTGACGGTGATGAACGGCTTGGACCTGCGCTCACCCTCGCCTTGGATGGCGCGTGCGATCAGCTCCTTGCCCACGCCGCTTTCGCCCTCGATCAGAACGGGGATGTTGGAGGCGGCGGCACGGCGCCCGAGCGCAATCACGCGCTGCATGGCCTGGCCGCGGATGATGAGATCGGCGAAGGTGAGCGTGCCTTCCGCCTTCTTTTTGATACGCGTGATCTCGCCCTGCAGGGCCTCGATCTTCAGGGCGCTCTTGATGGAGACTTCCAGCCGCTCGATCGAGGTCGGCTTGACCACGAAATCGACGGCGCCGGCGCGCATGGCGGTGATCGCTGTATCGATCGAGCCGTTGGCGGTCTGCACGATAATGGGCGGGGCGGATGGCCTCTGGGCGGTGCGCTTCAGGACCTCCATGCCGCCAATACCCGGCATGACGAGGTCGAGCAGCACCAGGGCTATGGCGCCTGCTTCCGGTCCTTCCAGAATCTGCAGGGCCTGCTCGCCGCCTTGGGCGGTTTTGGTCTCGTAGCCGAGACGCTTGATGGTTTCTTCGAGAATGCGGCGCTGGGCGGGATCGTCATCAACGATCAGAACAAGCTTGGCCATGTGGTGACAACTCTACTCAAGCAACTGACGATGCACCGGCTCCCTCTTGGGGTCCAGGATCGGGCGACCCAGGATCGAACGGCCGGCGACAACTGACTTACAGACCAGGCGAGACTGCCCGATATGGGTAAATGCATCGTTGTCGTTCGCCTTGGCTTGAAGCTTTTTTGCGAGTGTTAACAATCGGCAAGCAGCGATATTGACACACCATGGGGTGCCCACGCCACGTGCCGGCCAGCCCATATCGGCCGCGGCACTGGCTTTCCTGCAAGGCAAACCTGCGCGGCCAAACAAATCGCTGCTGCGCGCCGTCGGACTTAGAAACCGATGCCGATGCGACCGCCGCGACCGACGCCGATCGAGATGGCACCGCCCGTCGACAGCGAGCCGCTCGAGGAACTGTCGGACGAGGAGGAGCGCTCGCGATGGCTGCGCGAGGTAGCCGTGCGGGACTTTTTCGCCTTGCTCGCGGTCGCCACACACTTGCCGCCGACCTCGGCGGTGCCCCGCCCGCACTCGAGCGTGCAGACCCGCTCCTTGCGGCTGACCACGGCCTCCAATGCTTCCGCGGTCGGCTCCTCGTTGGGCACCGACACCTTGGCGTTGCGCCCGAAGTTGGCGAGCGCTTCACGGCCCTTGTCGCCCCACTGCCCGTCGATCTCGCCCGGGTCGCAGCCGACCCGCTTCAGCTCGGTCTGCAGCGACCGCGTCAGGGTGCGCGGGTCGGGCGCCTTCACCTCGGGCAGGGCCGCGACACGCGTCGGCTGCTCCTTGGCCGGCGCACCCTTGAGCTGCGCCACCATCACCTTGGCGAGGCTCGCGAACGTGCCCTTCGGATAGCGCTCCAGGTAGGCCTCGATGACGGCCGGCGCCTTGCTGTCCTTGACGGAGTTCCAGAAGGCGATCTCGAGCTCGTGCTCCTGACCCCGTAGCGCAGGCAGCCTGGCCGCTGGCTCGCCGGCAGATAGGGATGGCGCGGGGCCACCCTTGAGATACACCTGGCCGGTGAGCGACGTGTGCTCCCAGGGAACCTGCTTGCCGCCGGTAGCCTTCAACACGTCGTTGCGCACCTCCACCAGCACGGCGCTGACGTCGTTGCCGGGCACTTCGAGGTGCCTCAGCAGAGCTTCCGCGTAGGGCGAGTTGCGCCCGACGCCGTCGAGTGCGACGTAGCCTGGTTGGGTCGAGAAGGCGATCAGCGTGCCGACACCGGTGCGAACCTCGGCCAGACCCTGGCCGACTTGGCTGCTGCGCGTTGCGCCCATCGCCCGGGCGAGGTTGCGCGCCAGCGGGTTGTCGCGGCAGGCATCGAGCAACACCAGGCTGGTCTTGGCCTCGCGCTCCATCTGCCGCATCACTAGGCCCAGCGCCAAGCCCTCGAAATCGACGTCGCCTTCGCTGGCGAGCTTGGCATCGGTAGGCACCAGGTAGTTCTGCCCGCCAACCTGCAGGCCATGTCCGGCATAAAAGAACAAGGCTACATCTGCGCCCGCCACGCTGACGCCGAACTGGCGAATCAGACGCTCCATGGAGCGTTTGTCGAGATCGCGGCCCTCGATCACATCGAAGCCAAGCCGCTGCAGCGTCGCCGACATGTCGGCGGCGTCGTTGCCTGGATTGTTGAGCGGCGCGGTGTTCTGGTAGGCGCCATTGCCGATCACGAGAGCGATGCGTTTTTCAGCCCGGGCTTGGCTACTCGTCACAATCGCCGCGAGCGCCATCAGAACAATCAAGAAGCCCTGCATGGCTCCCTCCACAAATGAACACTGCACCAAATCACGCCTTGCACCGGTCGGCAGATCAATGCCGCCGCTCGCCGGCAATTACTCTCGCCTTGCAATGCCTTTGCCGCCTCCTCCGTTCGGAGGACAAAGCCGAATTCTGCAGCCAGGCATGAACGCAGCCAGGCATGAACATTGGCGGGGCTGAAATTCTCAGCGCAGCCGCAAGCGGCAAGGCTTCGGGGCTGCTTGGATTGCCCCGTTGCCCAACGCCTTCAATCGCGGTCGCAGACATCGCATGAAATCGTGGTACGCGATCCTGCGTGCGTGCGCGGCAACCTCGCGCTCGAATTGTGGGTCGCGCGCGCCGCCTGACAGCAGAGCTGCAGCTTGCGCCTGTGCACGGCTTCGCAGTGACGCAACGAGGGCCGAGCGCTCGCGGAGCGATGCCTCTTCCAACTCGGCTGCCTGACGGCGCTCGTCCTGGTCCCGGCGGTACAAGTTGCGCCGCTTGACGGCGGTCAACCCAATCACCGTCAGGCAACAGCCTGCGTACAGTGCGCTCACCGTTGCCAGGTAGGTGTCGCCGAGATTGACGAGCGCATACGCCGCCGTAGCGACGTTGGCGGCCGTCCACAGTCCCCAGGTCGAATAGGAAATGGCTGAGGCGCCGTTCATATCCGAGGCGACTTTCTTGATCTGCGGCACATAGGAAACGATACGAATGCTGCTGAAAGCCGCGAACATCACTAGCGTAAAGCTCGATAGGGTCATGGGTCTTCCGATAATTGGATTACGCGCAATGCTCGATTGGTAGGTGCGCTGCGCTAATTGCTGCGCTCACGCAAACGTTATCCACTCCTCAATCCGTCGGTCGGCCACAGAACCTTCCCGGCACGTCAACTGAACCTGCTTGAGCACATTTGTGATTGGCAAAAACCAATGTGCGTCCATGATCGATTCGGCGAAACAAACGGGGTGGACGCGCAAGACTTGCAGGCTCGTACCTTGCTGGCTTCATCTGTTTGATGGATACGGAAAAAGTTTTCGGCCAAGGTGGCGCCTGGTTCGTGGCAAGCTGTCACAATCCGTTCCAAGTTCTGCCGCACTCGAACCATACTTCCCGATCTGTCGGGCGCAGGAAGCAGTGTTAAGACATATGGGCGACGCCGTTACCCTTGCTCAGCAGTCCTCTTTGATCGGTTCGATTTACGACTGCGCCTTGGATCCCGATCTGTGGCCATCCACCCTGCAAAGAATCTGTGAGGTGTTTGGCGGTCATAGCGCCGGCATCGTCCTGCTCGACTTCGTCGGTCAAGGCGATCGCCTCGTGCGCGACTGGGGACCCACCACCATTTGGGCCGAGCGGATGGGTGGCGTGCTTGATTCGGTGAAGCGAATTCACCGGCAGTTCCTCGGCATGACCGGCACCCGCGTTGATGAGCCGATCCTGCTGCCGCGTGATCTTGCGCCTCAGGTCGAGGTGTTCAGCACGCCCTTCTACAAGGAATGGGCCGCGCCACAGCGGATCCATCAGGTCATGGAGGCCGTTGCGCTAAGCGAGACCACACGGCTCGGGCTGTTCTGCATCACGCGCCAGGACCACATGGGCTACTTCAGTGACGGGCAAATCGATCTGCTCCGCAACCTCGCCCCGCACATCCGACGCGCCATAACCATCAGCGATCTGCTGGACCTCAAGACCGTAGAGCGGCAGGCCTTCGCAGCCGTCATCGACAGCATCCCGACCGCCATCTGCATCGTCGGCCGCGGCGGCCAGATCCTACATGCCAACGTGGCCGCCAAGGCCATGCTGGAGCGCAGGACACCGATCCGATCCGAGGACGGACGGCTGCGTGGCCTCAACAGCGAGGCCACTGCCGAACTGCTCAGCTCCATAGAGACGGCGCAGCAGGACGAGGCCCAAATCGGCAGTAACGGTATCGGTGTGCCGCTGCGCGTCGTCGACGGCCCACCCTCGATCGCTCACGTGCTGCCCCTAAGCCACGGCGACATTCGCACGCGCCTCATTCCGCAGGCGCTGGCGGCGGTGTTCGTCAATGCCGACGGGCCCGCTTCGTTCGCCGACCTGGATGCCATCGCGCGCTCGTTCGAATTCACCCCGGCAGAAACGCGGCTCACCAATGAACTGCTGCTCGGGCGCACGGTCGCGGAGGCGGCCGCGGCCCTCGGGGTTGGCGAAAGCACGGCCAAGACCCACCTGCAGAACGTCTTCTTCAAGACCGGCGTTTCGCGCCAGGTCGATCTGCTGATCCTTCTACACCGTCTGATTCCTACCGCACGGCGACCCGTGTAAGGCCAAGCATAGGGCGCAATGCATGCATCACCTGGCGTGGCACTGCCGATGCATTGCGGCCGTCCTTTGCAGCTATCTTCTCGGAACCCGGATGGCGCTTATGCTGGTGAGCTTCACCAGCCGGTACGTTCTGCGCAGCCCCATCGTCAGCGTGTTCCTGCTCTACCCCGCGCGCAAGGAATACGCCGACGCGCTCGCCTACCGATGGCATCAGCGCCGCTTCAGCTGGCAGCCCGGACTGGTCGGCTTCTACCGACAGGGCGGGCGCTACGGCCTGATCTTCGGCGTGCCAAACCTTGAAGACGACATCCGCGCTGAGCACAACGCGCCGCAGCTGCACGCACTGATGTGCCGGATGGATGCGGCGCAGCGCAGCGTCGGAGCCGCGCGCAAGGTGTTTGCCGGCATCCTGCCCAGCATGTTCTCGCGCAACGGCATCGAGAACGAGCATCTTGCCGATCAGCGCTACCTGACGGCACGCGCCGTTCTGCAGGCCCTGGACCAGGTGATCGATCAACATGGCCTGGGCAAGGACGTGCCGATCCTGGTGCTGGGCGGGCGCGGCTACATCGCTTCGGAGGTGCTGCGGTTGTGTGGAGGGCGCAGCGTCACGTCGATCGATGTTGCGGAGTTCGACAGGTTTCGCGCGTTCGTTGCGAACCATCGGGGTCAGCCGGCGGTTGTCGTCAACCTGACCAAGTCCGGCGCCCTGCTCGAGTACGCCCGGGAGCTGTGGCCGGGCGCGATCGTGCTGAACGAGGTGTATCCGGAGCCGTCAGCCGCGGAGATCGCCGAATTGCAGGCGCGGGGAGCGAGCTGCTATCACATCGTCGGCGTAGAGGGCAAGGCGTGGCCACCGTTTCCGCGCGCCTATCGCGGCGGAATTCCCTGCTGCGCGTCGCTTCCCTTTTCGCCAGACGATCCGATCCCGATTCTGATCGCTCGTCTTTCCCGACCCTGAGAGTTCAGCCAAAACAGCACCAGATAGCACAGCCGTTTGCCTGGCTGCGTCTGCCCAGACGATGCCGATGCTTTAGTTGCTCAACAGGTTCCAGGGCCAGGGTGCAGCCTCGCGTTGTGGACGCTTGTCTTTGGCGGGGCTGTAGGCGTCGTTAGGCCTTTCCTTGGATTTGACAGCGACCTCGCGGGGTGGGCTCTTGTCCACCGGCGGCTTGGGCTTCGCCCACGGCAGCGTCTCGGAGCTCGCCTGCACCGTTGTCTGAGCAATCGTGTGGCTCGTGACGACCGGCTTGGTCGCCTGCGCCTCAATCGCGACGAAGCGCTGTCTTGGCGTGGTGCGCACCAGCTGCGACCCCGCGGGTTGGTTGGAGACGACCTTGCTCTGCTTGTGCGGCGTTCGCGGACTGTAATATCCGCTCAGAGCCAAAGCTCCGAAGGTCGTGCCGACACCGATCAGGCATAGCGCCAGCAGCAAACGCACATGCAAGTGCTGCAAATGCTGCAAATACGAACGCAAACGAGCCATCCTGACCCCCTCAGGAACGCTGACAGTGACATGACCCCGGTCGACTCCGCTGTCCTTTGACGTAGAGCCCAAATGTGGAAGCTCTGGGGCCGGAGGCGGAACCGGGTGCCGCGTCCCACTCATCCGTGGGGAGAGCGTTGCGGTGAGTGGCGTAATTTGGGCGGCAAGCCTCTGCTCCCCTTCGCCACGGCGGGTGTCGCAGGTCCAAGCCCACCGCAGCGCCTGTCATTGCGCAAATCTGCGCAGCAGATAACGGGAACCCAGCGGATTGGCGGTACCGCCCCGGGGTTCCGGCGCTGAGCTGTACTCTGGGTCGTCGCGCTCGAGGCGCGCCTCACGGCGAGGGCGGGCCGCAGATGTGATGCTTGGCCAAAAATCCTGCGCGTGGCTGGGCAGCCTCGTTTCGTTGCGAGCGGTCTTGCGGGTTGTCATTGCCCCGCTTGGCGCTTCCTTGATCGCACACCTGCAGATTGCAGGCGTCGGGAACACACGGCGCCTGCCCCATAGCCAGCCAACAGTTGCATGCGCTCCGCGTTAACCGAGGATCAACAGTTGATCGTCGGAGCCGGTCGCGACCCTCAATTCCGCACTCGGCCGAGTTTACGGTCGGCTCAGGTCGTGTTGCCACAATCGGCACATTGCCGCGTCAGCGCACGAAGCGTCCTTGGGGGACTGCGTAATGTTCGAAATTGCCGCCCTGGTGGGGGTCATCGCGTTCGTGTGGGCCTATGGCGCACGCGGCCGGCTGCGGGTGGTCGAGGCACGCCTGCAAGAACTGACCGAGGCGACGCGCAGCCTGGAAGCCGAGATCGCCGGGTTGCGCACACAGCGCTCCGGCACTGGCGGCGAGCAGGTCGCCGAGCCAGCCGCCGAAGCGGTCGAAGCGGAGCCGATTGCCGAACAAACGCCGAAGCCCGCACTTGAGGCGACGCCGGCCGAACCGGACATCCCCGCAATCGCCTCGGTGCCGGCGACGACCCTCGAAGAGCGCCTCGGCACACGCTGGGCCGTGTGGCTGGGCGGGGCCGCGCTGGCCCTCGGCGGCCTGCTGCTGGTGCGTTATTCGATCGAGCAGGGCGTGTTCGGACCGGGCGTGCGCGTTGCACTCGGCGCCCTGCTGTCGCTAGCGCTGGTGCTTGCAGGCGAGTGGTTCCGCCGCTCGGAGCGCGTTTCGCCGGTGCAAGCCATCCCGGCAGCGCACGTTCCAAGCGTGCTGACGGCGGCCGGCACCGCTACCGCCTTCGCCACCGTCTATGTCGCGCACGCGCTCTACGGCTTCATCGGTGCGGCGGCCGCCTTTTTCCTGCTCGGGCTGCTCGGCATCGCCACCATGGTGGCTGCTGCCCTGCACGGACCGGCGCTGGCCGGCTTGGGGCTCGCCGGCTCGCTGCTGGTGCCGATGTTGGTGTCGTCGGGCACGCCGAACCCCTGGCCGCTGGTCACCTACCTGGTGGTCGTGGCCGCCGCGGCCTGCACCCTGGCACGCCTGCGTCGCTGGCTGTGGCTTGCCGCCGCCGTGGTCGCCGGCGCCTTCGTCTGGGGCCTTGCCCTGCTGACCCAGGTGCAGATCGCTCAGGCCGGCCTCGACGCCGGGCCCTGGAGCACGGCGCTGTTCGTGCACGTGACCCTGCAACTGGCGCTGGCCGCGGGCTTCATGGCGCTCGAGCCGTACCTCGCCACACCCGACGACGAGGCGACGCCGGACTGGATCGCAGCCATCGCTCTGACGGTGCTGTCGGCGCTTGCCGTGCTGGCGCTCGGCGCCGCCCGGTTCGATGCGCAATGGGGGACATTCGCGATCGTGGTCGAGGCCATGCTGGCGCTGACGGCGTGGCGCAGCGCACCCGCCGCGGTGGCGGGTGTGCTGGCAGGAGTGGTTGCGCTCGGCGCGATCGCCGTCTGGCCAGGCCTTGCGGCGCCGCCTGATCCGCGCCTGTTGGCGCCGGCGGTAGCCGGCGTGCTGCGGCTACCCGAAAACGTCTCAGCATTCCTGGTGTTTGCCGCGACCTCGACGCTCGGCGTCGGCGCGCTGGCAACGCTCAGGCTGTGGCGCGGTCCGTCACTGCCGATGCCCACCGCCGGGCTCTATGCGCTGGCCGGCATCGTGCCGCCGCTGCTGGCGCTGGTGCTGGCCTACCTGCGGGTCACGCAATTCGATCACTCGATCTCGTTTGCAGCGCTCGCAGTCGTGCTGGGGGCGCTGTTCTATCTGGTGGGCCACCGGTTCGCCAATGTACCGGCCGAGCAGCAGTCGCCACTGGCACGGCTCGGCGTCGCCAGCTATTGGGCAGCTGCCACCGCCTGTGCGACGCTGGCCTTCGTGATGGTGCTCGATCGCGGCTACCTGACGGTTGCCTTTGCCGTCATGGCGCTCACCACATCGATATTCGCGGTCCGGCATCGCATCGGGTTGCTGCGCTATGTGGTGGTGGCACTCGGCCTCATCGTGCTGGGCCGCCTGGTGTGGGACCCGCGCATCATGGGCGCCGACCTCGGCAGCGTGCCGATCTTCAACTGGCTGCTGCTTGGGTACGGGGTGCCGGCCGTGGCGTTGCTGGCTGCCGCGCGCACCCTGCGCGGCGAGCGGGAAGACCTGGCGGTGCGCATCTGCGATGCGCTGGGCGTGCTGTTCGCTGGCCTGCTGGTGTTCTTCCAGATCCGCCACGCCCTCAATCGCGGCGATCCGCTTGCCGCCACATCGGACCACATCGAGCAGGGCCTGTTGGCATTGATGAGCATCGGCTTTGCCTACGTGCTGATGCGGCTCGATCTGGGCCGGCACAACCCGGTGTTCCGCTTCGCGTCGGTGGCGTTCGGCGTGCTATCGGCAGGCTTCATCGTTTTCGGCCTGGGGATCGCCGCCAATCCGTTGCTCGACGTCGAGCCGGTCCTCGGCGTACCCGTGTTCAGCTCGCTGATGCTCGCCTATCTGCTGCCCGGCATGGCCGCGGTGCTGCTCGCCCGGGCTTCGCGCGGCGTGCGCCCGCACTGGTACGTGCTGGGTGCGGCCATTCTCGCCATGCTGCTGCTGTTTGCCTACGTGACGCTCGAAGTGCGGCACGTGTTCCAGGGCCCTGTGCTCACCATGCTGGCGCCGGCCAGTCCGGCCGAGGTGTGGTCCTATTCGGCGGCCTGGCTGGCGCTCGGCCTGGCCTTCCTCGCCTACGGTGTGTGGCGCGGCTCGCGGGAGGCGCGGCTCGCTTCGGCGGCGCTGGTGGTGGTCTCGGTACTCAAGGTGACCTTCTACGACCTGACCGGCATCACCGGCCTGTGGCGGGCACTGTCGGTGATCGTGCTGGGGGCGGTGCTGATCGGCATCGGCCTCGTGTACCAGCGGCTGATTTTCGCGAGGCCGCGCGGCGCGCCTGCGACATCGGCCGAGGCGCCCAAACCGTGAGCTCACAAAACCCACGCCCGCCGTGTGCTGAACTGTAGCACGGGCCACCGCGCTGCATCGCAAAAGACACAGCGTAGGTCCCGGCAAGGGCGTATTGTTGCCCAAGTGTTCGACGACGCGGCTGTCAACGCCGACCAGCTACGCTGGGCGAGGTGTTGAGAATGCCAAGGTGATGGGGAGCGCCGATGTCGATATTCCATGTATTTCGATCCGTGGCGCAGCTTTCGCAGGGCTTCTGGTGGGGGCCGCATGCCGGGCGTGCGTGGATGCTCACGATCGGTGCCTTTGCGCTGGCGCTGCTCGATGTGGTCGCGCAGGTGGCGCTCAACCACTGGACCAAGGATTTCTTCGACGCCATCGAGAAGCGGTCGGTCGATCAGTTGAGCAAGGCGGCAATCCTGTTTGCCATCCTGGTGGCAGCGTCCACCGCCGTGGTGGTGATCGGCATGATCACGCGCCAACTCCTGCAGATCTACTGGCGCGAGAAGGTCACCGAGCGTCTGATCAACCTGTGGGTCGCCAACCAGGCCTTCTATCGGCTCAATGTCATCCGCAACGACGACTTCGCTCCGGAGCACCGTATCGCCGAGGATGCGCGCGCATCCGTGGAGCCGATCGTCGATTTGGTCATCGGCTTCCTGACGGCGGCCGTCACGTTCTTCGCCTTCGTCGGCATCCTCTGGCGGCTCGGCGGCTCTATCAATGTGGCGGGCATCGACCTGCCGGGGTTCATGGTGCTCGGCGCCATCGCCTATGCCGCATCGGTGTCGCTGTTGATGATGCTGGTGGGATCGAGCTTCGCCCAGCGTGTGCGCGACCGCAGCGAGGCGGAGGCGCAGTTCCGCTACGAGGTCACGCGCTTGCGCGAAAACGCCGAAAGCATCGCCCTGGTGCGCGGCGAGGCCGGTGAAGAGGCATCCCTGCTACGCCGGTTCGGCGATGTGGTGGCGACCTGGCGGCGCTACGCGTTCCGCTGGGGCTACATGACGGTGGTCGTCAATGCCAGCGCGCTGGCCGCGCCGGTCGTGCCGGTGCTGCTGATGATGCCGAAATATCTGGCCGATCCGGGCATGACCTTCGGCACGGTCATGCAGGCCGCGACCGCATTCGGTACCGTGCAGGGGTCGCTGGCCTGGGTGACCTCAAACTTCGCGCGCCTCTCGGAATGGTATGCCGCCGCCTCGCGTGTCGCCGAGCTCAACGCCTACATTCAGGCGGCCAGCAAGCCGGGAGAGGACAAGGAGCGCATCGAGATCAAGCAGAGCGACAGCGGCCGCCTGGAGCTGGCGGACGTGGAGGTTAAACTGCACACCGGCCGCAAGCTCATTGCCGACACGGATCTTGTGATCGCGCCTGGCGAGATGGTGATGGTCACGGGCAAGTCCGGCATCGGCAAGAGCACGCTGCTGCGCGCCATCGCCGGCCTGTGGCCCTGGGGAGCCGGCACCATCCTTGTGCCGCAAGGCGCCCAGATCGCCTTCGCCTCGCAACGTCCCTACCTGCCGGTCGGGACGCTGAAGGCGGCGCTGGCGTATCCGAAAACCCCGGCCGATGTCCCCGACGACACGGTCGCTCGCGCCCTCGAGCTGTGTGACATGAAGGCGCTCGCCTCGCGGCTGCAAGAGCATGCCGCATGGGATCGCATCTTGTCCGGCAGCGAGCTGCAATGCGTGTCGTTTGCCCGCCTGCTGATCCACAAGCCGAGTATCATCATCTTGGACGAGGCCACCTCGGCCCTCGACGAGGAGATGCAAACGCG
>Ga0075421_100010705_pt1 | contig 11340 bp, 10 predicted proteins | sample SoiMetdeltSBSDD5_FD_75292 | JGI IMG/M metagenome (GOLD analysis project Ga0075421, IMG submission 75292) | Bulk soil microbial communities from a Populus tree surrounding site in Tennessee, USA - Soil MetaG P. deltoides SBSDD5 | ecosystem: Environmental > Terrestrial > Soil > Tree plantation...
GGGCGCGGACCATCTTGCGCGCGCGTACTTTCGCACCTACGGTCTTCCCGTGATCGCCACCAACTGCTCGAACAACTACGGGCCGTACCAGTTTCCGGAGAAGCTGATTCCCCTGGTGATCCACCATGCGCTCGCGGGGAAATCGCTGCCGGTGTACGGCGACGGGCAGAACGTGCGCGACTGGATCTACGTGCTCGATCACTGTGCGGCGCTGCGAACCGTGCTCGAGCGCGGCAGGCCCGGCGAAACGTACAACATCGGCGGCGATTGCGAGATCCCGAACCTGGACGTCGTGCGAAAGATCTGCGCGTTGCTCGAGCAGGCGAAGCCGCGCGCAAAGGGCCGCTACGCGGATCTGATCACGTTCGTTGCGGACCGGCCCGGCCACGACCGGCGCTACGCGATCGACTGCTCGAAGGTGCGCGCCGAGCTGGGGTGGAAGCCGCAGGAAACGTTCGACTCCGGATTGCAGAAAACGGTGCGCTGGTACCTGGAGCACGAACAGTGGGTGGCCGAGGTGACGAGCGGTGCCTACCGCACGTGGGTCGATGCGAACTATGCGAAGCGAGGCGCGGCGTGAGGGGGATCATCCTCGCCGGCGGCTCCGGCACGCGCCTGTACCCGGCAACGCTGGCGGTATCGAAGCAGTTGCTGCCGGTGTACGACAAGCCCCTGGTCTATTACCCGCTGTCGACGCTGATGCTTGCCGGGATCCGCGACATTCTGATCATCTCGACGCCGCAGGACACGCCGCGGTTCGAACAGCTTCTTGGCGACGGCACACGCTGGGGCATGCATCTGTCCTACGCGGTACAGCCTACTCCGGGCGGCCTTGCGCAGGCGTTCCTGGTCGGCCGCAAGTTCGTCGGCTCCGAGCCGGTCGCATTGGTGCTCGGAGACAATCTCTTTTACGGGCACGAGCTCACCACGCTGCTGACGCGCGCCGTAGCGCGCCCGCGGGGCGCGACCGTATTCGCGTATCCGGTCAAGGAGCCGGAACGCTATGGCGTCGTCGAGTTCGATGCCCAGGGGCGAGCGACGAGCATCGAGGAAAAGCCGGAGCATCCCAAGTCGCGATACGCGGTGGTGGGGCTGTATTTCTACGATAACCGCGTGCTCGAGATTGCAGCAGGGCTCAAGGCCTCTGCACGCGGCGAACTCGAGATCACCGACGTGAACCGGCAGTACCTGGCGTGGGGGGAGCTCGACGTGATCCCGATGGGCCGTGGGTTTGCGTGGCTCGATACCGGCACGCACGAATCCCTGCTGGAGGCCTCGCATTTCATCGAGACGATCGAGCGCAGGCAGGGGCTGAAGATCGCCTGCCCGGAGGAGATCGCCTGGCGCCAGGGCTGGATCGACACGCGGGCGCTCGAAGCGCTGGCGCAACCGCTCGCCAAGAGCGGCTACGGCGAATACCTGCTGCGGCTCGTCTCCGAACGGCTGTTCTGATGCGCGTCACGCCCACCGAGATCGCCGACGTGCTGATCGTCGAGCCGCGACTCTTCGCAGATGAGCGCGGGTTCTTTCTCGAGAGCTACAACCGGCGCGCGTTCCGTCAGGCGACCGGGATCGACGTCGAGTTCGTGCAGGACAACCATTCGCGCTCGGCGAGGAATGTGCTGCGCGGACTGCACTACCAGATCCGGCAGCCGCAGGGAAAGCTGGTCCGGGTCACCGTGGGCGAGGTCTGGGACGTCGCCGTAGACCTGCGCGCGGGCTCCGCCACGTTCGGCAAGTGGGTCGCGTGCATGCTCGATGCAAAATCTGCGCGTTGCGTGTGGATTCCCCCGGGCTTTGCGCACGGCTTCCTCGTCGTCTCCGACGCGGCCGAGGTCCAGTACAAGACGACCGATTACTACGCGCCTGAATACGAGCGCTCGCTGCTTTGGAACGATCCGGCACTCGCGATTCCGTGGCCGCTGCGCGGCGATCCCGTGATGACGGATAAGGACCGGCGCGGTGCGCCGCTCGCGGCGGCCGAGCGGTTTGCGTGAAAATCCTGCTCACCGGGCGCAACGGCCAGGTCGGCTATGAGCTCGAGCGCGCGCTTGCACCGCTCGGCGAAGTGATCGCGCTGGACCGCGCGCGGCTCGACCTGTCGGACCCCACAGCAATTCAACATGTCGTCCGCGACGCGCGGCCTGAAGTCATCGTCAACGCAGCCGCATACACCGCGGTGGATCGCGCCGAGTCGGAGCCCGCGCTCGCGGGTGCCGTCAACGCAGTTGCGCCGGGCGTGTTCGCCGAAGAAGCGCGCCGCTGCGGCGCGCTGCTGGTCCACTACTCGACCGATTATGTATTCGACGGCGAGAAGCAAACGCCGTATGTCGAGGACGATGCGGCGAGTCCGATCAACGCCTACGGCAAGACCAAGCTCGAAGGCGAGCGCGCGATCCAGGCAAGCGGCTGCCGCTCTCTGATCCTGCGCACGAGCTGGGTGTACGGGCCGCGGGGACACAACTTTCTAAAAACCGTGCTGCGACTCGCTCGGGAGCGCAGCGAGCTGCGCATGGTCGACGATCAGATCGGTGCGCCCACTTCCTCTGCAGCCATCGCACTGGCGACCGTTGAGATGCTGGGGCGCACCGGGCCTGAAGGTTTGTTTCACATGACTGCATCTGGCGAAACGAGCTGGCGCGGCTTCGCCGAGGCGATCGTAGCGCGCAACCATCTGCAGGTGCGCGTTGTCGGAATTGCGTCGCAGGAATATCCGACGCCCGCCCGCCGCCCGCGCAATTCGCTGCTGGACAACGGCAAGCTGAAGAGCGCGTACGGTCTAACGCTCGGATCGTGGGAGCATCAGCTGGACGAAGTAGTGGCGCAGGTACACCAATGACTCTGACTCCCCTCGAGCTCACAATGATATTGACCTTAATATAGACACGTTAATGACTACGACCATTACCCAAGCAAGAAACGACCTGATCGGCCAGAGATAGGGCGCGTAGAAAACGTATCCGGCGATTTTCATGGGAAGTGCCACGCGATCCGCATCGCCTGCCACCCATACAGATGCCTGACTGATTTCCTCCTTATTTGTTCGGAAAAGCCGACGGAGTTGGATGTCAGCAAACAGGAAGAACCAGAACCCGCACGAGAGAAGAACAATAAAGGCTACTAGATGAATGGCTTGTGCCATCACCACCAGCTCATCGAGCGCTGATACCTAGTCGAAAGGACAGGGGGTATGGCTCTTATCCAGCGAGCGAGTGACTCACAGTGCATAGAGGAAGATTGGAGATACAAGAAGGAACGCAACTAGCCACATGGAGCCAAAAATACAGAGGACGGATAGATATTCATGAAGTAGTGCTAACCGCTCTCTTGGCCGGTTTCCCTCCCCATTCTTCTCCGTTCGTTCCTGCGCTAGCAGTTTCCTGTCCAATGCCTGAAGTCTCCATTTGACGATGTGTACCAAAGGGACGACGACGAGAGTCAAAATCGCCGGCACGAAGAAAAGCAATTCGACGAGGTGACGAACAGTGGCCGGCTGAAGGTATCCAGTCCACTTGACGTAGAACACAATGCAAAACAATGCTACGGGGGCGACAACCATTGCACCCTTACGCAGGTTGCGCAACGCTTGACCTCTCAAGTCCGCCCATAGCGGTCGTCGAACCGCTCGATGTCGTCCTCGCCGAGATAGCTCCCCGACTGCACCTCGATCAGGAAGAGCGGCGCGTCCGTCAGGTTCTGCAGCCGGTGCTTCGTGCCCACCGGGATGAACGTCGATTGGTTTTCCTCGAGCGTCTCGGTCTTCTCACCGCGGGTGACGGTGGCTTTGCCCGAGACCACGACCCAGTGCTCGGCGCGCTTGCGATGCAACTGCAGCGACAAGCCATGTCCCGGCTTCACCATCAGGCGCTTGACCTGGAATCGCTCGCCTTCGTCGACGGTCTCGTAGTAGCCCCATGGGCGGTAGACGCGGGTATGCGAGACATGCTCGCTGCGCTGCTGCAGATCGAGCCGCGCAACAACCTCCTTCACCTCTTCCACGCGATCGCGCGCCGCGACGAGCAGCGCATCGTCGGTTTCTACGATGACCAGGTCCCGGGCGCCGAGAACCGATACATGCCGTGCGTCGGCGCGGACATAGCAACGCGCTGCATCGTGAAGCGACACGTCGCCGCGCGCCACGTTGCCGGACGCATCCTGCGCCCCGGTCTCCCACAGCGCCGACCAGGAGCCGACGTCGCTCCACCCCATCTCGGCGCGCACGACGGCGCCGCGGTCGGTGCGTTCCATGACCGCGTAGTCGATCGAATCGGACGGGCACGCGGCGAACGCATCGCGATCGAGGCGCAGGAAATCCAGGTCGCGGGCGGCATTCGCGATGGCTTTCTTCGTGGCGGCGAGGATTTCCGGCCGCAGCCGCTCGAGCTCGGCGAGAAACGCCCCGGCGGTGAATGCGAACATCCCGCCGTTCCAGAAATAGCCGCCCTGGGCGAGGAACGCCTGCGCGCGCTGCGCGTCCGGCTTCTCGACGAAGCGGCGGATGCGGAAAGCACCGTCGTGCGGCGCGATCGGCTCGCCCGCTTCGATGTACCCGAATCCGGTCGCGGGAAACGTCGGCGCAATGCCGAACGTCACGAGCAGTCCTTCCCGGGCGATCGCCGCGGCCTTGAGCACCGCCGCGTGGAACGCCGGCACGTCGGCGACCAGGTGATCGGCGGGCAGCACGAGCAGCACTGCATCGGGTTCCTCTGCGGCGACCAGCAGCGCCGCAGCGGCGACCGCTGGTGCCGTGTTGCGGCCGATCGGCTCCAGCAGCATCGAACGCGGCGTGACGTCGAGCGCCTGCAGTTGCTCTGCCGCCAGAAAGCGATGCTCCTGATTGAGCACTGCCACCGGCGCACCGCACCCGTCGAGCCCGCGCAGGCGCAGCACAGTGTCCTGGAGCAGGGTGTGCTCGGTGACGAGCGGCAGGAACTGCTTGGGCAGCAGCCTGCGCGACATCGGCCAGAGCCGGCTGCCCGAGCCCCCGCACAGAATCACCGGAACCAGGCGCTCAGGCATAGCCGTAGTAGCTCTTGAACCAGGCAGCAAATTTTGCGAGCCCGGTCTCGAGCGGCGTCGACGGAGCAAATCCGGTCGCGTGCGCGAGTCGCTCGGTATTCGCATACGTGACCGGCACGTCGCCCGGCTGCATGGGCGCGAGCTCGGTCACCGCCTTCTTTCCAAGCGCAGCCTCGAGTGCCGCGATGTAGTCGGGCAGCGCCACCGGCTGGTGGTTGCCGATGTTGAACAGCGCGTACGGCGGAGTGCCCGAGGGCGGCTGCCCGAGCACGCGCAACGTTCCCTCCACTACATCGTCCACGTAGGTGAAATCGCGCTTCATGTCCCCATGATTGAAGACCCGGATCGGCTTGCCCTGCATGATCGCCTGCGCAAACAGGATCGGGGACATGTCCGGCCGGCCCCACGGGCCGTAGACGGTGAAATAGCGCAACCCCGTCGTCGGTACGCTGAAGAGATGGCTATAGACATGCGCCATGAGCTCGTTCGACCTCTTGGTCGCGGCGTACAGGCTGATCGGACTGTCGACGTCGTCGGCCTCGGACCAGGGGACTCTCCGGTTCGCGCCGTAGACGCTGGAGCTCGACGCGTACACCAGGTGCTCCGGCGGATGCCGGCGGCAGACTTCGAGCAGGTTCGCGAAGCCGACCAGGTTCGACTGGATGTAAGCGGAGGGATTCTCGAGCGAATATCGCACGCCCGCCTGCGCTGCGAGGTGCAGCACCCGCTCGGGCTTCGTCTCCGCGACGAGCTGTTCGAGCGCGACCGCATCTGCAAGGTCGAGCTCCTGCAGCCGCACGCCCGCAAGCCCGCTCACGCGCGCAAGGCGCGCGCGCTTCAGGTCGACCGAGTAGTACGGGTTGAGGTTGTCGAGGCCGATCACCTCGTCGCCGCGCGCGGCCAGGCGCTCGGCGCAGTGCATCCCGATGAACCCTGCGACGCCGGTAACGAGGACTTTCATCGCGCGTCGCGCGTCCGGTTGAGCTCGATCAGCTTGGCATACTTCATGTAGCTCGCGAGGCTGCCGATCGAGGTGTGCACCAGGCCAGGCACGCCGTCCATGAAGCCAAGGCGCATCACGTAGAACTTGGTGAAGCGCACGAGCGGCGAGAGGATGAGCTGCAGCGCGCCGGCGCTCTGTCCGCGCTCGAACAGCTGCTGTGCGGCAATCGTGCTATAGCGGTTCTGCTTCTGGAAATACTTGCCGAGGTCTTCGGCGGATTCGTGCAAAAGGTCTCCGGAGAGCGTTCCCGGAGTCACTGCATAGAGCACTTTCTCGTGCACCGGGTCGTCGCTCCAGGCGGCGTTCTTGCGGTCGAACAGGCGCGTGCTCCAGTCGGGATAGCCTTCGCCGTGCTTGAGCCAGCGGCCGAGAAAGCGGTTGCGGCGCCGCATCCGGTATACGGGCGAAACGGGCGCCTCGAGCGCCGCGCGGATACTGCGGTCGAGCTCCGGCGACACGCGCTCGTCCGCATCGAGGCAGAGCACCCAGTCGTTGCGCGCTTGCCCGACCGCGAATTGCTTCTGCAGTCCGAATCCCATCCAATCGCGCCGCACCACGCGCGCGCCATGCTGTGCAGCGCACTCCGCCGTGCCATCGCTGCTGCCGGAGTCGACCACCACTACGTCGTCGGCGAATGCGACGCTCGCTAGGCATGCGGGCAGCAGGGCCGCCGCATCCTGGACCACGAGCACGACCGAGAGCGGCTGGGCCAATGCGGTTTCCGGTTAGAATCGGGCGAAAAGAACGGCGGTATTTTACCGCTGCAGGGCGATTTTCCCTCCGTGCCGCGAATCCTTTTCGTCAAGACCTCCTCGCTCGGCGACGTGATCCATCATTGCCCGGCCGTCAGCGACGCGGCGCGCGCATTTCCCGGCGCCGAGATCGACTGGATGGTCGAGGAGTCGTTCGCTGCAATCCCCGCGCTGCATGCCCATGTGCGGCGCGTGATTCCGGTCGCGGTTCGCCGCTGGCGCGGCGCGCTGTGGGATCCATCGATCTGGTCGGAGATCGGCTCGCTGCGGCGCTCGCTCGCTGCGCAGGCGTACGACTTCGTGGTCGACACGCAAGGGCTCGTGAAGAGCGCCGTCCTCTCCTCGCTCGCCTCGGGCGCAAAGCACGGGATGGACCGGGCGAGCCTGCGCGAGCCGCTCGCGGCGCTCTTCTACGACGTTCGCCATGCAGTGCCGCGCGGGCGGCACGCGGTGGAGCGCAATCGGCAACTCGCTGCGGCCGCGCTCGGTTATTCCGCGAACGGCGCATGCGACTATGCGTTGCGCGTCAAAGGCGCGCCGCCGATCGAAGTGCGTTCGCCTTGCGCGATCCTGCTGACGATGAGCAGCCGGACTGAAAAGCTCTGGGCGAACGCAAGCTGGTCGAGACTCGGGAGTGACCTTGCTGCGCGTGGATTCCGGTGCGTGCTGCCGTGGGGAAGCGAGAGCGAGCGCGCGCGCTGCGAATCGATCGCGCACCAGATTCCCGACGCGGTCGTGCCGCGCCATCTGTCGCTCGAGGAACTGGCGTCGCTGATGCGCGCCGCCCAATGCGCTGCAGGCGTCGATACGGGCTTGACGCACTTGTGCGCCGCGCTTGGCGTCCCGACTATTGGAATCTTCTGCGCTTCGGACCCCGCGATGACCGGACTCTACGGAAGCGCGCGCGCGCGTACTCTGGGCGCCGCGGGAACGCCCCCGCAACCGGCTGCGGTGACTGCGGCGCTCGAGGCTCTGTCGTGATCTGGCGCGCGCTCTACATCGCGGCGCTCTATCTGCTGTTGCCGTTCGCGCTGGCGAAGCTGTGGTGGCGCGGAAGGCGGGAGCCCGGCTACCGCGCGCGAGTCGGCGAACGCTTCGGACGGTACAGCGTCGAGCCCGGACGTGGAGTACTCTGGATCCATGCGGTGTCGGTGGGCGAGGTGAGAGCCGCCGCGCCGCTCGTTCGGGCGTTGCAGCAGGAATTCGCGGGTCACGAGCTGCTGATCACATGCTCCACCGCGACCGGCCGCGATGCGCTGCAGCAGATGTATGGAGACTCCGTATCGAGCGCGTGGCTGCCGTACGACTATCCCGGTGCGGTGCGCAGGTTCGTCGAGCGCTTTCGCCCGCACCTCGGGGTGCTGATGGAGACCGAGATCTGGCCCAACCTGCTTGCCTGCTGCAAAGCCTTCAAGGTGCCTGTCGTGCTGGCAAACGGGCGCATGTCCGAACGCTCGGCCCGCGGTTACTCGAGATGGGACGGACTCACGCGCCCTGCGTTCGCAACCCTCGCAGCCGCGTGTGCGCAAAGCGAGGCCGATGCGGCACGGCTCGCGGCGCTCGGTGCAAATCCCGTCCCGGTGTGCGGAAATCTGAAGTTCGACATGACTCCGGACGCTGCGCACGCCGCGGCGGGGCGCGCATGGCGGGCCGCGCTCGGGCGGCCCGTGGTGATGCTCGCGAGTACGCGTGAAGGGGAGGAAAAGCTGCTGCTGGATGCACTCTCGGCGAGCACGTCCAGCGCGCTCGCCGTGTTCGTGCCGCGCCACCCGCAGCGCTTCGACGCAGTCGCGGCGCTTCTCGGACCGAGCGCGCAGCGTCGCAGCCGCGGCGAAAGCCCGCGGCCGCAGGACCGCTTTTTCCTCGGCGACACGATGGGCGAGATGACGTTCTATTACTCGGCCGCGGACGTCGCGATCATCGGCGGCTCGTTCCTTCCGCTCGGCGGGCAGAATCTGATCGAAGCGTGCGCGACGGGAACGCCGGTGGTGTTCGGGCCTTCCATGTACAACTTTGCCGAGGCGAGCACGCTTGCGCTCGCCGCCGGCGCCGCCGTCCAGGCGCAGGATGCCGGGGATGCCGTGCGCCTGGCCGTCGCATTGCTCGGCGATCGTTCGCGCAGCGCAGCGATGGGTGAAGCGGGCCTGCGCTTGTGCGCAGCGCATCGCGGCGCGGTGCAGAGGCACGTCGCCGTCTGCAGGCAGGTAGTGGAAAGGCGCTAGGCGCTGCGAACCCCGTCAGGGCGCGAGCGCGCGGTTGACCTCTTCGAGGTCGTTTTCTCCGAGGCTTCCAGCGGCGGACTTGAGCCGCAGGTGATTGGTGATCGTGTTGTAGCGGGCGACCGCCAGGTCGCGGCGCGTGGAAAAGAGCTGCTGCTGGGCGTTCAGCACGTCGATGTTGATGCGCACCCCGACTTCGTAGCCGAGCTTGTTCGAATCGAGCGCGCTCTGGCTGGACACGAGCGCCTGCTCGAGCGCATTGATCTGCGCAATGCCGTTTGCGACCGCCAGGAACGACTGGCGCGTCGTGAGCGCGCTCGAGCGGCGCGCGTTTTCCAGGTCTTGACGGCTGCGCTCGTAATTGGCCGCCGCCTCGCGCTCGCGCGAGCTGATCGCGCCTCCGGCATACAGCGGCCACGCAAGCTGCAGGCCGAGCGTAGACCCGGTGATGTCGCTGCCGACCGCGACAGTCGACGAGCCGGTCTGGTTCGTCAAACCATGGGTGACGACGAGATCCACCGTCGGCCGATGCGCGGCCCGGGCGCGCTTTGCTTCGAGCTCGGCAATTTGTGCGGTCGCTTCCTGGATCTGCACCGGGTAGCTCGACTTCTCCGCGATGTCGACCCAGGTCTGCATGTTGTTGGGATTGGGCGGGGACAGCTTCACGTCGGGACGCAACGGCTGCAGCGTGCCGTACTCTTTGCCGGTCAGCTGCTGCAGCGCGCGGTTGCGGGTGTCGACGTCGTTTTGCGCCGCAATCTCCTGCGCGACCGTGAGGTCGTAGCGCGCCTGCGCCTCGTGCGTGTCGGTGATGGTGGCCGTGCCGACTTCGAAGTTGCGCTTGGCCTGCGCCAGCTGCTCGCCGATCGCGGCTTTCTGCGCGCGTACCAGCGCGAGCGTATCCTGCGCGGCGAGCACGTCGAAATAGGCGACCGCCACGCGCAGGATCAGATCCTGTCCCGCCTGGCCGAAAATGGCCTCCGCCTGCTTGACCTGCACCTCGGCCTGCTCGTACTGAATCCAGTTCTGCGGCCGGTACACCGGCTGCGTCAGCGTCAGCGTGTACCCGAGCGTGCGAAAGTCGCGGGTGAATGGCGGCAGCAGAACGTCGTTCTTCGAATCGAGGTCGAGCCGCGTGAATGTTGCATTGGCCGCCAGGTTGAGCGTCGGCAGGATCAGCGCTCGGCCCTGCGGCAGCTTCTCCAGTCCGGCCAGCAGCGCGAAGCGCGCCGCGGCGAACTGCGCGTCGTAGCCCCGTGCGTCGCCATAGACCTGCTGCAGGCTCTGCGCGCCGGCAGCAAGCGGCAGCAGCAACGCGATCAGAATCGTCCAGAAGCGCATTCGCGGGGTGCCGATCAGAATGTGAAACGCGAAGGTTGTGCGCAGTTGGCGAGCGGCGCAACCACGGTTTCGAAGAGATCCATCGTGCGAATGGCGCCTGGCGCCACGCAGGCGAAAATCCTGGCTGCCATCGCCGGCGCATCCCCGACCACCGCGAACAGCCGCCCGCCCGGGGCGAGGCTGTCGAGCAGGGACTGCGGCACCAGCGGTGTCGATCCGGTCAGCACGATGACGTCGTACGGCGCCCAGCTGGGGTACCCGTGCGCGCCGTCACCGACTTCGGCGATGACATTGCTCCTGCCGTGCCGCGCGAGGTTCGCGCGCCCGAACTCGGCGAGCGCAGGCCGGATCTCGACCGTATAGACCTGCGCCGCGCGGTGCGCGAGCAATGCCGTCAGGTAGCCGCTGCCGGTGCCGACTTCGAGCACGCGCTCGCTGCGTTGAACCGCGAGCTCCTGGAGCACGCGCGCCTCGAGTTTCGGCGGCCACATCCGCTCGCCTTCGCCCAGCGGGATTTCCAGGTCGCTGAACGCAATATTGCGGTAGGCCGAAGGAACGAAGTCTTCGCGCGGCACCGCATACAGCAGATCGAGCACATCCTGGTCGAGCACTTCCCAGGTGCGGATCTGCTGCTCGACCATGTTGTGGCGAGCCTGTTCGAGATTCATGTCAGGCGCAAGGCAGTACACCCCCCGGGGACGCGAATTCTACCAAAGCGCCTTGTCAAGGCACGGTGTTTCCCGTACCGTGCAACCAGCACGCAGGGGTCCTGGCCGTGCAGTACGACCGGCCGGGTGAGAAATACCCTTGGAACCTGACGCGGGTAATGCCGCCGTAGGGATGCGTGGAGTCCGACTCCCGCCCTCCGCGGCGCCCCGCAGTTTCAGCGAAGGAGCGCCATGAACGCCAACCCGAAATTTCTGGCCGCGACCGCCCATGTCGACGAGGCCGCGGTGCAGCCATTGCCCGCATCGCGCAAAGTCTACGTAACCGGCACTCGCCCGGA
>Ga0075421_100010706_pt1 | contig 11340 bp, 5 predicted proteins | sample SoiMetdeltSBSDD5_FD_75292 | JGI IMG/M metagenome (GOLD analysis project Ga0075421, IMG submission 75292) | Bulk soil microbial communities from a Populus tree surrounding site in Tennessee, USA - Soil MetaG P. deltoides SBSDD5 | ecosystem: Environmental > Terrestrial > Soil > Tree plantation...
GGATGCAAGTTGAAACTGCCGATCCGAGGAGCATCCAGGATTTGTGGGGCGATCAGGAACAACGAATGAACATTTAGAAGGAGATCCACCTTTGCGTTGCGAACCTCCTCAGCAAAGCTGCCATCTTTGACCACCCTGGCAGGCCACGTCCGGAATCCCATCTTTTGGGCGAGTTGCCATGGGGTGGTTCCCACAAAAGCCCTTTTCTCCGGAGATGCCATGACGCCCACTATCTCGTGACCGCGCTCAGCTAATGTTTTGAGAGTTTGAACCCCGGCCGATTCCTCAGCCACGAGCAGTACCCTTAGAGGTCGGCTCATTGCTTTCCCTTTACGTCAATTAACGCGTGAATAAACATGACCGTCTGCAGTGGCAAGTTCGATGCCGTTAGAGGTGTAAGTGGTCGCCTGCAAGATCTGCCCGATAAACCCGCCTCCCCAAAGGCCTTCGCTTCCTAAATGGGCCAGCAACATATTGCTGGAATCGACGGCGGCTGTAGTGTGGCGTTAGCGATGTCGAAGACAAGTGACACGAAAAGGTAACAGCGGTTCCTCGAACACCAGATAAACCATGACAGCGTCAATCCGGTCTACCCTGCACTCCAGTTGGTCAGCGTCTCGTACTCCCGTTCCTGATCAAAAGGAGCGACTGATTCCGACTAAGGGAACGAAATCGTGTAGCCAACCATGAACCTGTGCTCCAGGGGCCAAGGCAAAAAGTTTATTGGGAAAAGGCGTCGCGTAGTCGCGTAAATCAATACGCACCGCCCAACGGTCACTGATTTCGTACAGCATGCCGCCACCGACCGACAGTAGCGGCCGCGCATCCGTGCTATTGATGAGCGTCGCGAAATTCATCAGTGGGCGCCCCGACGTAGGCGGTTCCGTTGCCTGGTAGATTTTCACTCCGAAGCCAACTGCGCCATACGGTTGAAGCTTTGGTCCGCGGGATCGGCCATAGATCAGCAAGTCGCCCAAAAACGCGTGCGCATGTGCGTCAAGATTCGCTTCGAGTGTTCCTGATCGCAATTCGGAGTCGCCGTCCTGAAAGGTGTACCGGAATTCTCCTCCGAGACGATCTTCAAATCGTTCTCCAACCACGACACCTGTGGCAAAACGTGGACCGAAACCCGCGCGCGCTTCGCCTGATGGGGCAGTCACTGTAGCATCATGATAAAAACCAAAGCCTCCAGCGAAACCCACCTGCTTGGTTTGAGCACTGCAAACCGTGCTGAAGAAACACAAAAGAATGGCAAGTCCATAGATACATTTCATAATCCAGCCTCTACTTCCGCCCCACGAGACGAAGTCTTGCTGTGAATGCACGATGTTGAACACCGGCGAAAGTCAAAAAATTCGATGCGTCGGCATTGTTTATTACTGAACTGTAATTGTTGTGCGCTGTCGCGTTAATCACCGACCAACGCACGGCCCACTCGTGCCCCAAAAATGGAATTCGTTTTTCAGCGCCGATGTTCAGATCAAAGTAGGACGGATAGCGGAAGCCGTTAGGTACGCCTGCGAGCTGATACCGGGAATTCACGGCCGTAAACGGAAAGCCCGTGTGGTACTCGGCAACGTAACTGAACAATAGCTTCCAGATCTTCGTCTGGATTGCACCATGAGAAATCACTCGATGCGGTGCATCCCACGTCAAGGGTCCGGCCGCCTGAGGCGCCAATAAAAAATCTTCAAGCGCATAGTCGAAAATCTTGTTCGACCGAGACCGTGAGTAGGTGTAATCGATCATCATGTCGGCGCCATCGCGAAAGGAACGACGCAAAGAAATGTCAACTGCACGATATCTATCGCGGCGAGTATTTGTGAGTTCGAGGTCCTGTTGCAGCGAATCGATCGAAAGATTGTCGTAAACCAGACCGTAGCGTTGGTCGCGTTCCATGACGTGAATGGCAGACGTTGTTCGGTTCCCCCACTGTTGCTGCCATTCGGCGCTGACCGTTTGAAAATACGGCTGGTTCAACGCTGTTCTGGCGGAAAACGACGTCAGGATGTTGTGAGTAGACGGGCCAAATGAGTCGATACGCTGTTGGTCGTAGCTTTGCGCGATGAGCGATAGATACACGGGTTGGTAATAGAGGCCCCAACCCGTACTGAGCTTTGTCGAGGGTTGCGGAATCCAATTCAGAATCAGACGCGGTTGTACCAGCGTTGCGCGAACAAAGTCATTGCGATCGGCCCGCAGACTGGATTCGAAAATCATGGAACGGGCGAACTGCCAGGAATCCTGGACGTATCCACCCGCCTGCGTTTCCGATAGGGATACCTGAGGGTCGCCCGAAAAGGTGCTGGTCCTTATCGTTATCGAATCGGACTGACGGATTTCGACGGCGTGACGATCAGCGGTTTGGTCCAGATGGGCGCTATCGAAATTGAATCCAGTTTGAAATTTGTGAACTCCGTGCCATTGCCGATCGGTGAGCGTGAGATCGCCATGAGTCTGCACACGACGGCTGTTTTGCAACAAATTTTCGAAGTAGTTTCCTTCCGGACCGATAGGCGTAAGTACGAACGTCGCGTTACCGTGCGGAAGCCGTTCCGTGCGATCAGAATCGGACGCGATTCCAATTTCCAGAAGCCCGCGGCGAAACACGATTTGATCTTTCGCTGATAAAAAGTATCTGCGTGTATTCGAATCCGTCGTCGTGGATGCCGGAGCAAATGGACCTAGTCCGGTTCGGGTTGCGCTCTCGCGGTTATAAAGGAAGTTGGCCTGAAGCGATTGCGACGGCGTCAGGTTGTACTGCGCACGAAAGAGATTGTCGCCGGCCCAGTCCTGAGACGTATTGCTGCCCCGAGGCAATTCGGAAACGAGCGTAAACCCATGTTGCAGGCTCAAGCTGTCGGAGAACCAGAACCGTCCCTTCTGAAGCGGACCTGAAAATGTCATTCGCGGGAACCAATTACCGAGATGTGCTCCCTGTTGAAAGCTTAAAGAAGGAAAGAAATTGGTCGCGCCGAAACGCCAATGGTCGTCGCCTGTATCCGTGTGCAGCGCGAGCACACCTGCCGCAGCGCCGGGGAATTGCGTGCCGTAACGACCGGTAATAACATCGACGGCTCGTACGGCATCCACGTTCACACGAGCATCAAACAGGCCATTGGACGGATTATTTATCTGGAATCCATCGAGCACATAGGCTGTGTCCTGGGTATGCGCTCCCGCGACGTGCAGCATGCCGATGTTGTCCTGAACGATGCCAGGAATCGCAGGTAAGGCATTCTGCAGTGTGTGCGAACTGGGAACGGGATCTTCTCGGATCTCATGGGCCACCAACTGTTCCTCATGCGAGGTCTGCTGCATATCGACTTCGTGTGGCGAGGCAACAACGTCGACCTGCGAATGCATTTCATACTCGTGGTTAAGCGTAATCGTGATCGTGAACTCCGCCGATTCCGGAGTGACCTTCGCCTTGTAGTTGCTGACGCGGAAAAAACCGGCTTTCTCAAAATTCAAAAGATAATCGCCGGCCGGGAGAGCTTCGAAGCGGAAACGTCCGAGCTCATTCGTCGACGTCCGCTGTACCGCCACCTCCGCGGACACTGTCACTTCCACACCGCTGACCGGTTGACCCGTCTCGTCTTCGACAATTCCCGAAATCGATGGAGAGATTTGAGCAGCTTCAGACAACATCGCGGACGGCGGGCCAAGAAAAATCAGGACGTAAAACAGGAAAAACACCCTACGCATTCGAAGAAAACAGTTCTATTTGTCAGCCCCAACCCGCGAGCTAAATCGGATCTCGATAGGAGCATTCCGCAACGTCAAGGTGACGGCGACACCGAAAACGGATGTGGAGCGGTTGGACACAGCTCACCTCGTTTAGGGAAGCAAACATTCTAGTGGCAGGTATCTGCTTCGAGATGGTGTGCGAGCGACTCCCGTCGGTTCGCTCGCGTCTCTGCCTCGCGGGGGAGCCGCCTACGGCAGCAGGGGTCGCTCAGCACGATCTCAATCGATTTGGACCAACACGTCTCTATTGCTTGATAACGATAAACCACGCAGCGATTACCGGGCCCTGCGGTCCGCGGCCTCGTCCACCTTGTCCAGCCGGTGGCGCTGCACCTGCAACCGGTGCGGGAGCGGGACCGCGCTCAGGCTGGAACAGGTATGCGTTATGCGTCTTTGGATCAACCGTGATCGTCTTCGCGCCTGCAAATGTATCGACCGTCGCTACCACTGTGTACTTATCCGGGGAATCCTGATGGACAATGGTTACGTTCCCCTCTCCTCCATTGGGAATGTAGATCAGTTTTGTCGATGGATCCCATCCCAAAGCGTCAACACGCGTGCCGTTCTTGATCGTTGCGACGACTTTACCCGTGTTCGGATCAACGACCACGGACGTATTGTTGCAACCCGAGAAAATGCGATCGGACGCTTTGTCATAAGCGATGCCAGTCGGTCCTTTGCACGGATCGAGGGGCCATGATGCCGTCGCTTTCCACGTTTTCACGTCGATTACCTGGATCGTGTTTTTACTTTCGTTATTAACAAAGATGTGACCCTTTCCATCGGCTGCAGCGCCTTCGGGCGCATTGTCTTCAAGCTCGGCGGTGCCGACGATGTCACCCACATTGGGATCGATCGCGGTAAGGGTTCCGATCGGACGGCTGTGATTGGTGAGAATGATCTTGTCGTCCGGCTCGTCATACATGATGCCGTCGAGACCGCCGGTTTCGACCTTGATCTGCTTGATCACAGCCAAAGTCTTCAGATCAAACATCGTCACTGTCGAATCGCCGCCATTCGTCGTGAAGCCGTGACCGGCTTTGGTAGCAATGCCGGCGCCGTGTACGCCGGGCGTATTCGGAATATCGCCGAGTACCTTGCCTGTGGCGCCATCGACTACCATCATGTGGTTGGCGCGCGAAACGAACACACGGCCTGTTGCCGATTCGACGGCGACGTAGTCCGTGCCGCCGTCGCCTTTGATGTCGAACTTTTCAACCTTGAACTGTTGAGCGTGTCCGACAGTCGGCACGGCAAGCTTCGTTGCGAACAGAACGGCAAATACTGCTAGGAAACGTCGCCTCATATCGCCTCCGCTGTTGTTTCAAAAAACGTGTAAACGCCTATGGATCACCCGCTCGGAATGGAGGCCATTCTAGCTTTTTTAAAACGAAACGGAAGATCAAAGTGCTGGGAGGTTCAGGACCGCAGACGTCGACAAATATAAATGAGATTTAATCCTAATTTAATATTGGCAAAATCCCCCTCATGTAGGTTCGCCCTCAAAAACCGATCCACGCACGTGTGAGGTTCTGGCCCCGCTCTTCTCTGGTGAAAACACATGATCGGAAGCAAGGGGCTATTCCATATGGCAGCGCGAGGCTTCTATGTCACTTGTCCTTGGTTGGCAATGTTTCAGCGTCGCTTTTACAGCTTTCTTCGTTCTGGTCCCCGCCTCCCTTCCTTCCTATAACCCACATGCCCAGGTGGGGGACTCTGCCGCGGATTTATCAGTCAAGATTTTCAACGCGTCCTTTAAGTCAAACCGTAATTACAGGATCAACAACCAAACCACAGGAGGTTCCTCGTGGATTCCATTGGCATGTGGGTATCTCGTGTTCCTTCATGGAAACGTGTTCCGCCGGTTGGCATTTGGCTAACGGCGTTGTTTCTTTGTTCCACGTTATTGTCGCAAGGCAGTGCCGGCCGAATCTTGGGTAGCGTTACAGACCAGACGGGCGCTGTGATTCCAGGCGTCACCATCGCTATAAGAGATGTTGATCGAGGCACTGTCCGCACTTTGGCTACGGATGAGGCAGGAGCCTACAACGCTCCGAATCTGCTTCCCGGAACGTATACGGTTCGCGTGGAGCTGGCGGGCTTTACCACCGTCCAGCGGCAGAACATAAAGCTGGAAGTGGGGCAAGACATTCGCGTCGATGTGGCGCTCCAAGCGGGGGAACAAAAGGAATTGGTAACAGTCAATGCTGATACTCCTCTCGTGGACACCAACAACGCCGAACTGGGAGGAACAATCGCGAACCAGGTGATAAACGATCTGCCCCTGAACGGACGAAACTTCGAAAATTTGTTAGACCTTCGACCGGGCGTGTCCAAATACCCCGGTAACTCCGGCTGGACCAACAGCACTAATGGCGGTCGTCCACACGACAACTATTTCATGGTCGATGGTATCAACAGCAACGATCCGTGGATGGCCCAAAGCATGATGAACGCGGTGATGGCTGCAGGTGATGCGGGGACGATGCTGCCTATCGACGCCATCGAAGAATTCAAAACACAGCAAAATCCGGGGGGCGAGTACGGTTGGAAGCCCGGTGCCGTGGTCAACGTAGGAGTGAAGTCGGGAACTAATGCGACGCATGGTACCGCTTACGCATACGGTCGGAACGGCTCCTGGGACGCGCGGAATTTCTTTGAGAGACCGACAGACCCACGAGCGGCGGTCGAACTCGAACAGTTTGGAGGAAGCCTTGGCGGAGCGATTAGTAAGGACAGACTCTTCTACTTTGCCAATTTTGAACAACAACGCTATAGCGTCGGCAATCCGGTTCAGCACAAAGTTCCCATTACGGCACAGGGTGTCGGCCCTGCAACTCAGAATTTGATCGCGGCTTGCAATGCGGCCAAAGCATCAGGCCCGATCACCGCGCTCAGCGCACAATTGGCAGGCTTGGGCACGGACTGTACTCCGCTTTCGAACTTTCCTGGTTTGTTCCCCGTCAATAACGGTTCAACTACGACGATCAACACTTCCTTGGCCAGCCAGAATCAAATAAATTCCGGCCTTGGAAAATTGGACTACCACCTCAATGCGAAACACTCCTTTAGTGGACTGTATTTCGTGAGTCCCGGCGACGGCGTATTTGTCGATAATCCAACGCTCGAGATTGCACAGCCGTGGCTGACTAACCAATACGCCCGTTCACAAGTGCTGTCGGGAAATTGGACCTGGGTCATGAGCAATAACGTCGTGAATTCGTTTCGCGCCGGCTACTCGCGTTATTACCAGGTCTTTCAGAGCGTCGATCACGGACAAGATCCTGCCAACTACAATTACAACGGCAGCGCGTATCACATCTATACAGGTCAAACGAATCCGGCATATTTCGGGCTGCCTACGCTCACATTTCAGGGCGGCTTCTCGTTCCAACTCGGCCTCGGTTGGCCCAAAACGGTGGGCCCCGATAGTGTCTATCAATTTACCGACATGGTGTCGATCCTGCGTGGCAACCATGCGGTGAAGTTTGGTGGCGAGGTCCTCGTCAATCAGAGTACAAACAACGTCACCGCGAATACGAAAGGTCCTCTCCGATTCCCGAATCTCCAAAGCTTCTTCAACGGCAACATGAATAGAGCGCAATTCACTGCTGGAGATTTTCTACGACACCTGCAGAACGAAGGATATGGACTGTATGTCCAAGACGATTGGCGCGCCACTCCCAGAGTGACCGTGAACCTGGGCTTGCGCTATGAGATCAACACCGTGTTGAAGGAATCTAATAACCTGATCGGTAATTTTGATCCGGCCATCGGATTGGTTCAGGTCGGAAAACAGATTCCCTCCGTGTTCAACGGCAATCACAATAAGTTCGCTCCTCGACTTGGCTTGGCGTGGGACCTTTCAGGTAATGGCAGGACCGTGGTTCGCGTCGGCGGCGGCATCTATTTTGAGCAAGGCAGCTACGACGCGCTCATGGCTCTCGGCAATTTGCTGGGATTGCGAACGCTGCCAACCGGTGTAGCACTTTATACGAACGGCAGCCAAACCCCAACAACTGCCGGTGGAACGATCAATCTTGGAGCGATCACATTCACCGGGGGCGCGCTTGGATCACAGACGAAGGCGGGAACGATCAAAAACAACTGGGCGAATAACGGTTCGAACACTCCGATCTACTCGGCCTCGCCCGCTTGCGGTGATGGCACCGTGACGCTGCCTTCCGGCCTCAATCCGCAGCCATGCACGATCATGGGGGTCGATCGCAATTTACGTACTCCGTATGTCAGCAAATGGAATCTCGACATCCAGCACGCGATCACCAAGGACCTGTCGATCGATATTGCTTACGTAGGTAATCACGGAACAAAGTTAGTCGGCCTCACGGACTTGAACCAACCGCAGCTCGTCAGTGGCTTCAGCCCCGGCTGGGGGAACCCTGCCATTCCCACCAGTCCCGCTGGACTGTGTATCGCCAGCGCTCCTAAGTTCAACAACTGCAGTCCGGATACCGCGGCGGAACAAGCAGCGAGGCCTTTTGCGAATCAGTTTCCTTATCTCAGTTACATCAATTGGCTGTCGAACAACAACATGTCCAACTACCATGGGCTGCAGCTGTCGATGACTCAACGGACTGCGCACGGCGTGTCCTTTGTGCTCGGCTACACCTACGCTCATGCTCTGGCGATGTCGCCGGATAACTGGAGGTTCATAAATCCGATCAATGCGAACAACGTGAGAGACCTGTATGGCTCGAGCGAATTTGATGTCCGGCATCGGTTGACATATTCGCTCACATACGCGATTCCAACAATCAAAGCTCCAGCACAGTTGCTACAAGGTTGGTCGGTCAATTCCATCGTCTCCGTGCAAAGCGGACTGCCCTGGGGTGTAAACGACACCACTACAGATTTCAGTGGAACGGGTGAAATCAACGCTCAAAACAGCAGCGGTGAGCGATGGAATTTCTTCGGAAATCCGGATGACTTCAAAACCACTAAGGCGTTGATCGACACTAACGATGGCAGCGGCGGAATTCCTTATTTCGCCGGAATCAGCAATGCCAATTGTCTGGCGAAGGCTCAGGCTGCCGGACCTTTAGCTGTAGCATCGCTGACCAACCTGGGTTGTTACGCTTCGGGTGCTTCGGTCTTGGTTCCTCCGGCATATGGGAGCTACAGCACGCTGGGGCGGAATGTTTTTCGAAGCATGCCTTACTACAACTGGGATCTGTCGGTCACGAAGGCTTCGAAGTTCAAGGAGCACTACACTGCGCAGTTCCGAGCGGAGTTCTTTAATATTCTCAATCACCCGAATATCTCTAATCCATTCGGAGGACCGGGCGGCGACAACTCCTTTACGGATCCTTCAGCAGCCGCCGGTGCAAGTTTCGGCTTCCGGCCCGAAACACCGGACGTGACCAGTTCGAACCCAGTCCTCGGATCCGGCGGGCACCGCGCCATTCAGTTGGGTCTGAAGATCATCTTCTGATCCCGCGGACGGCTCAGTAAATGAATACGACCGACTGAGCCGCCGCTGCCGAACGCGCACTTGCTTAAGTGAGTCGAGTTAGGCCAGAAGCTCTTCTGCGCTACCGCGCTGTCATGTACCCGCGAGACTTACTTCCGCACCATCCGTACTCACGGCATGGTTGGCAGTAGTACTCCCATCGGAACGTCCAGAACTTCGTGGCGACAGCACCCGCGCAAGCTCCCGGCTTGTGTCCAGTTTCCTGGCAGCAGCGAAGATTGCGACAGCCGCATTTCGTTGGATCTGGCGTCTCATTCACCCAAGCGAGTTCAGCGCGGATCTTTTCGATTGAGGAATAGGTGCGCGGCATAGGCTATCGCTGTGTCACCATTAGCAACCATGCTTGGCAGTGTGCTCATTCAACTGGTTGCGAGTCTCTAGCCAAAACTGTTTGGCGGCACCTACCCTTTTACACGCGTCCCTCAATTGCAGCGCCAAAATGCCACCATTCTGACAATGACACCTCCCGCGCTTCTGGATGGTGAAGGCGGCGATTGTACGCCTGCAAGACAGACTGACGCAAACCGGAAGCTGCACGAATCGCGCCTAGCAGAGTCAGGAATTTTTTGAACCAGTGTAGAGAGAACAAATACGGCGCTCGACGTTCTCGAAAATTTCATGACAGTGTCATTGGAAGGTCATGCAGCGATGCCATTCCTTTGGACCTAGTTCAAAACTTGGCCTCGCTATTGGTGGCGGGGATTTTGAATAAAGGAGAAATAAAAACATGAGGCAGCGGACTCTTGCAGAGAAATTGTTGTCGCGCATCCTCCCGGCGCTTGTGCTCTTGCTGGGGATTGCGCCATGGGCGAACGCCGAACACTATACGGCCACTCCAATTCAACACCTGGTGGAAATGTTTCCTTCGATCATTATTTCGGCACCTATCCCTACGCCACGAACCCGCCGGGCGAACCAGACTTTCATGCACGGTTCGGCACGCCAACGGTCAATGGTCTGTTGACCTCCGGCCTGTTAAACAACAACCCGAATTCGGCTAATCCTCAACGACTGGATCGCGTCCTTTCCCAACTCGTCACCTGCGACCAGGATCATGGCTACAAGCACGAACAGTCAGCCTTTGACCACGGCCTGATGGACAAGTTCGTCGAGACTCTCAACGGATCGAGTTGCACCGACAAAACCATCGTGATGGATTACTACGACGGTAACGTCGTGACCGCGCTTTGGAACTACGCGCAGCACTTCGCCATGAGCGACAACTCCTTCAGCACTACGTTCGGACCCTCCACGCCTGGTGCGCTGAATCTGATTTCCGGCCAGACCCACGGAGCGACTACCCCGGACATCCTGGACAATGTTGCCAATGGCACTATCATCGGTGATCCTCGGCCGGTTGCTGAGTTCGATGACTGCACCATCGCTTCCGCCCCGAAAGCGGCGATGTCCGGAAAGAATGTAGGCGATCTACTCAATGCTAACGGAATTAACTGGGGATGGTTCCAAGGTGGTTTCAGACCTTCTTCGGTGACAGGGGGGACGGCTGTTTGCGCAACAGCCCATACCAACATTGCGGGCGCCTCAGTGACCGATTACATTCCGCACCACGAACCGTTCCAATATTATCCCAGCACACACAACCAGCATCACCTGCCTCCAGTTGCTCCGATCGGACAAACGGATCAGGCGAATCATCAGTATGATCTCAGCGACTTCTTCACAGCTCTGGCCGCTGGCAATCTCCCGGCGGTCAGTTACCTGAAGGCCGCCGCTTACCAAGATGGTCACGCCGACGCCGTTAGTCGCCGGTTGGAGGTCAATTTTCGGTAGATTCGCCAGCCCGGCGAATGCGTCCGATGTGATGCCCGTCACATACCAGAAAAGATCCGGCCCAATCAGGCCCATCGAGTCCAGTAAGAGTGTACGAGCCCGCAATCGGTAAACGCTCGCAAACTTTCGAGGACCGATGTCAGTTCCGCTGTCGGCCGACTTACGCGTCCACGAGCGTAGGTACCAGACAATCTTCGTAATCTATAGACATTGACAATATATTCACTGTGTCTATAGAGTGTGCTCATGGATGTCGACACATTGCTTCCCTTGCCTCCAATTACCTTTCATATTCTTCTGGCGCTGGC
>Ga0075421_100010708_pt1 | contig 11339 bp, 5 predicted proteins | sample SoiMetdeltSBSDD5_FD_75292 | JGI IMG/M metagenome (GOLD analysis project Ga0075421, IMG submission 75292) | Bulk soil microbial communities from a Populus tree surrounding site in Tennessee, USA - Soil MetaG P. deltoides SBSDD5 | ecosystem: Environmental > Terrestrial > Soil > Tree plantation...
GCCGGCGGCGCGCCCGCCGATCTCACATCCCGCCTCCGCTTCATCGCGCCGGACGATGGGAACATCGAGGATCGGACGCTGGTCGAACTGCCGCTCGACGCGCCGGTTGCCCCGGGTGCGACGGCGAACGTGCAGATCACCTGGGCGTCGCGGGTGCCGCGGACCTTCGCTCGCACCGGCACGATCGGCAACTTCTATTTCCTCGCGCAGTGGTTCCCGAAGATCGGGGTGCTGGAAGAGTCAGGCTGGAATGCACACCAGTTCCATGCGGCAACGGAGTTCTTTTCGGACTTCGGCGTCTATGACGTCCGCCTCACGGTTCCCCAGGGCTGGATCGTGGGCGCGACGGGTCAGGAGCGGGGACGCCGCGAAGAGGGCGATGGCACGGTCACCCATCACTATCAGGCGAACGACGTCCATGATTTCGCGTGGACGACGAGCCCTGACTATCTGGAACGAACGGCTGCGTTCGAGCACCCCGGCCTGCCGACAGTCGCAATGCGCCTTCTGCTCCAGCCAGAGCACGCCGGCCAGGGCGACCGTCACTTCGACGCGACCCGCGCGACGCTGCGGTACTACGGCGAGTGGTTTGGGCCGTATCCTTATCCCAACATCACCGTGATCGATCCGGCATGGCAGAGCGACGCCGGCGGCATGGAATACCCGACGCTCTTCACCGCTGGCACTCGCTGGCTGGCTCCGCGCCGTTTCGCGCAACCGGAGGGTGTCACCGTTCACGAGGCCGGCCACCAGTTCTGGTACGGGGTCATCGCGACCAACGAGTTCGAGCACGCCTGGATGGACGAAGGGCTCAACACGTTCTCGACGGCCCGGACGCTCGAGCAGTTCTTCCAGTCGCATTACACGAGGCGCTTCTTTGGCGGATTCGTGCCGTGGGTGTTCGACGATCTGCCGCTGCCGCGGGCGACCGAAGGCAACCGGCTGCCGGCCTTCCGCCCAAACGCGCGCGCCGATGCGCAGAGCACGCCGACGTGGCGGTACTGGCCGGGCACCGCATCCATGATCTCCTATAACAAGACTGCGCTCTGGCTGCACACCCTGGAACGCATGCTTGGATGGGACACCCTGCAGCGCATCCTGTCCACCTACTACACGCGCCATGCGTTCAAGCATCCGAGGCCTGATGAATTTTTCGCCGTGGCCAATCAGGTCAGCGGCAGGGATCTGACCTGGTTCTTCGATCAGGTCTACCGGAGCGCGAATGCGTTCGACTACGGCGTGCAGACGTTTCGATCCGAGCGGGTATCCGAACGGGGGTTTTTCGGCGAGGGTGACGCCCGGGCATTCTCTGCGACGGAGCGCGCGGCGGACGGGTATCAGACCACGGTGGTCGTGCGGCGGTACGCCGAGGGCCTCTTCCCCGTCGATATCAAGGTGACCTTCGAGAACGGCGAGGAACTTCGGTGGCGCTGGGAAGGCCGCGAAACGTGGAAGCTGTTCGAGGTCAGGCGTCCCGTTCGCGCCGCGTCGGTGCAGGTGGATCCGGAGCGGATCCTGCTGCTCGACCTCAATTACACGAACAACTCGGCAACGCTCGCGCCGCGTGCGGAGGCGGCCGCCAGGAAATGGTCGCTGGCCTGGCTGATCTGGCTGCAGGATCAGCTGCTCACCTGCGGGTTCTTCGTCTAGGCAATCACCATGAGCTCGCTGGCAGCGTTCAGAGAAGGCGTGCGACGGGTCAACGGTGCGCCGCTCGTGCTCGCGGGCGCGATCGCCACGACGTTCCTGATCGGGTTGCCGCTCTCGATCGCGCTTCGCGGCATGATTGCGACGCATCTGGGCGCGAGCCTGGCCGCGGACACCGTGGCGGCGGGGGCCAACTACGACTGGTGGCAGGAGTTCACCGCGCAGGCGACCGGTCTCGGCACGACGTTCATTCCGGCCATCATCGGCTTCGGCGCGGTGCTCGAGAACATCTCGAACCTCGTGGACAATCAGCCGATGGCGGCGACGATTGCCGGCGCCGCGGCCGCCTGGATGGTCATCTGGACGTTCATGAGCGGCGGGATCCTCGATCGCTACGCGCGCCAGCGGCCGACCAGGACGCACGGGTTCTTTTCCGCCTGCGGGACGAATTTCTGGCGCTTTCTCCGCCTGGGCGTGCTCGCGCTGGCCTTTTACGCATGGCTCTTCGGCCCCGTGCACGAATGGATCTTCGAGGACTTCTTTCCGTGGGCGACGCGCGATCTCACTGTCGAGCGCACGGGATTCGCTGTCCGGCTGGCATGTTACCTGGTGTTCGTGGCCCTGCTCGTCACCGGCAACGTGATGTTCGACTACGCGCGCGTGAGGATCGTCGTCGAAGATCGCCGCAGCGCGTTCGGCGCCCTGCTGGCCGGCATCCGGTTTGTTCGCCGGAACCGCGGAACGCTGTATCTTTATCTCCTGAACGCGGCGGTCTTCGTGCTCCTGGCCTTGTTGTACGCGCTGGCCTCTCCCGGTGCGCCGGGCGGGGGCCTGTCGATGTGGGTGACGCTGGCCATCGGGCAGCTGTATATCGTCGGGCGCCACTACGTGAAGTTGTTGTTCTACGCCTCTGAAACAGCGTTCTTTCAAGGGGCGCTGGCGCACGCCGGCTACACGGCGGCGCCACCGGTCGTCTGGCCCGAATCGCCAGCCGCGGAAGCCATAGTCAATGTCGATACCACGTCAGTCAGGTGAAACGCAGCCGGCGGTGATGATCTCGCGGCCCTTCAGGAACGCGCGGATCCTCATCGTAGACGACGAAGTCGCGAACGTGGACGTGCTGCGCCGGCTCCTCGAGCGGAGCGGGTTCACGAGGGTCGAGAGCACCAACGATCCCCGCGAGGCAGCCAACCTCTACGTGCGGCTCCGCCCCGATCTGATCCTGCTGGACCTGCACATGCCGCACATGGACGGTCTGGAAGTGCTCGACCGTCTGAACCAGCTTGCCGAAGCGAGCTATTTGCCAATCCTGATGCTGACGGGCGACATGGCACCCGAGGCCCGTCGAGAGGCGCTGTCGCGCGGCGCCAAGGACTTCGTCAACAAACCGTTCCACAGCGACGAGGTCCTGCTCAGGATCCGCACCCTGCTCGAAACGCGCTTCCTGTATCTTCAGATTCAAAGTCAGAATCAGATGCTCGAGGCGAAGGTCCGCGAGCGGACCCGCGAGCTCGAATCGGCGCAGGTCGAGATCATCGAACGCCTGGCGCGTGCCGCGGAGTTCCGCGACGACAACACGGGACAACACACGGAACGCGTCGGCCGCATGGCCGCCTTGATCGCGCGGGAGATCGGGTTGTCCGACGCAACCGTGTCCTTGATCCGTCGCGCGGCGCCCCTGCACGACGTCGGCAAGATCGGAATCCCCGACGCGATCCTGCTGAAGCTCGGGAAGCTCACCGAACCAGAGTTCGCGCTCGTCAAGACGCACACGACGATCGGCGCGCGGATCCTCTCGGGAAGCCGCTTCAGCCTGCTGCGGATGGCAGAAGAGATTGCGTTCAGCCACCATGAGCACTGGAACGGCGAAGGGTACGAGGGGCTGAAGGGCGATGCCATCCCGCTGGCCGGCCGGATCGTGGCGGTGGCCGACGTGTTCGACGCGCTGACCCAGAAGCGCCCGTACAAACAGGCCTGGCCGGTCGCCGATGCCATCGCGGAAGTCACCCGTCAGCGGGATCGGCAGTTCGATCCGAAGCTGGTCGACGGCTTCCTGGCAGTGATCCAGCGCGAGCCGCTGCGTTTGGCATAGCTGGCTCGTAGCGTCCGGCTTCAGCCGGACCTCGTAGCGTCCGGCTTTAGCCGGACCTTGGCCCGAACCCAAACGCTATACTCGACCTACGAGGTCCGGCAGAAGCCGGACACATCCGGACGAACTCATCCGGCGATATTTCGTACGAGGTCATCATGAGCAAGAGTTCTCAGGAAATATCCGAGTGGCTCCGTCAACGGGCGACGGCGGCCGGCGCGCGCGGGCTGGTGGTGGGGCTCAGCGGCGGCATCGACTCGGCGGTCGTGGTTCGCCTCTGTCAGATGGCGACGCCGGGCCAGGTGCTCGGCGTGATCATGCCGTGCCACAGCGATCCGCAGGACGAAACGGACGCGCGCCTCGTGGCCGATCACTTCGGCGTGCCCGTCGCGAGGGTCGATCTCGAGCAGCCCTACGAGCAGTTCATCGGCATCCTTCGTGGCGCGCTGACATCGCTGCCCGAGGACATGGCCGCCGGCAGCACGCCGTCGGGTGATATCAAAGCACGCGTGCCGGTCGCCAACGTCAAGCCGCGCTTGCGGATGGCAACGCTCTACTTCATCGCCAACTCTCTCAACTACCTCGTCGTCGGCACCGGCAATCGCAGCGAGCTGACCATCGGTTACTTCACGAAATATGGCGACGGCGGCGTCGACGTGCTCCCGATCGGCAGCCTGTTGAAGAGCGAAGTGCGGAAGCTCGCAAAGGAGCTCGGCGTCCCCCAGCCCATCATCGACAAGGCGCCGAGCGCCGGGCTGTGGATGGGACAGACCGACGAAGAGGAAATGGGCTTCGCCTACGCGGAGCTCGAACGTTATCTGACGGACGGCCCCGACTCGGTGGCACCAGCGCTCGCGCTCCGTCTGGAACGGATGATCCGCTCCACCGAGCACAAGCGCGCGACGCCGCCGGCGCCCGGCTTCGACAGGCGGGCGAGCGATTCAGCCAGCACCAACCCCCATGTCAAGGTCGGGCGGAGCGGGCTCGTGCGATGAGGCCGCGGCTGGTTCCATCTTGCCGGCGAGCCGGCGTCGCGCGACGCGGATGCTTTCCTGCAGCACCGGATCGCCGCTCGATTCGAACCTGATCAGCTCGTCTTCGAGGCCGCGGATCCGCAACGTCCCGACCGCGTTGATCGCGCAGGAACGCAGCCACGTGTCCTCGCTCGCCAGCAGCGTCCCGAGCGCCGCCTCCGTCGTCTCCACCGGCGCGCCGACGACGCGGTTGGCGATCGCGATGCGCTCATCGACACTGACCTGCGCGTCCAGGAGCGGAACCAGAACCTGACGCAGCTCGGGGCTCAGCACGTTGTCCAGGAACTCGAGCGCGTTTGCGCGGACGATGGGGTTCGCTGCGCGGAGACCCACGTATGCGTCGTGGAGCCCGCCTTCCGGATAGAGGAGCGCCATCAGCCGGAACACTCGCTCCAGCTCCTGTTCCATCGCGTGCCTCAGCGCCTGCAGCACCGGATCCGCTTCCTTCAGCTGGCCGCGTAGTGGCCCGAGAACCTGGTACGAACGGTAGTGGCCTGCGATTTCGGCCGCAAGCAGGATCTCGATCGTTCCGGGTTCGATGCGCACCTCAGGGTGGATGGCGCGCAGCTTGTTCAAGGATGCGATCACGCGGTGCCGGAGCGTCGTGTCGGCATTGAGCAGGCTGCTCACGAGCACCTGCTCGGCCTCGGGCGTGCCGATCCTGACGAGCACGGTCGGCAGCTCGCGACGGATCTCGACATCGGTGCTCTCGTCGCTGAGGGTGGCTGCCACCTGTGGAATGATTCCGGGTCCAAGTCGGGCGAGCGCTTCGGCCGCTTCGTCGGCAAGGTAGGGACGTGCGAGGGCCGTCATCAACGGGGCGACGAGCTCCTCACGCGCGATGACTCGCGCCGAGCGGATTGCCAGACGAGCCACCTCTTCGTCCTCGTCCACCACGAGCCTGGCAAGCAGATCGACGAACTGCGCGGGAACCAGCGCCATCAGCCGCGCCGCTTCGGCGCGATCGCGGGTTCCGCCTGCGCCGGTCGAGTCGACCATGGCCTCGAACAGCGCGCGCGCCGCTTCCAGGTTCTGTGACGGCCCCGGCGACGCGAGAAACGCGGCCATGCCCGCGCGAATCGAGAAATCCTCGAAATCCCCAAGCTCCTGAATGCGCGACAGCGGATCGACGCCCATCTCGCGGCTGAGAAACAGCAACGCCTCGGTCCGCACACCCAGATCCTGATCCCGGAGCAGCGCGACCGCCCTCTCCGCGATTTCCCGATCGCCGGCGGCGCTGAGGAGCGAGAGTGCGCGTCGTCTGATGTCGGCGTCGGGATGACCCAGCAACATTCGCAAAGAGGGATGCCAGCTCCTCGTCTGTTGCACTTCGAGGAGGCCGAGTGCATAGCGGACTTCCTCCGGATCCGTGCCGCCAAGTTTGGCCACGAGCACGTCGGCGGCAGAGCGTTCGACAACCGACGCCGCGGTTCGTTCGGTGTCCATCCGATGGCGATGGATGCTCGCCTGGATGGTTCGGACGTATTCGTGACGAAGCCTCCACGCGACGGCGATCCACATGGCGATCAGCGCGCCGTTCAAAACGGCCGTGCCGCGCGGTCCGAGACCGATCCCCGGCAACATGAAGAAGCCGGTCGTGGCAAGCCCGAAGAGCACGGCGCCAAGCGCGTCAGCCACTCGGTTGCCCACGATGTCGATCGCGTTCTTGAGCTCCTGGCGCTGAGCCGGCGCGATCGGCAGGTAGAGCAGCTCGTAGGTAGGTTTGTCCACCGAGAAGCGAAGGCTCTGGTCGAAGGCGTTGGCCATGAGCACCGGCCAGAACGCCGGAAGCAGCACGATCATCAACGTCCCGAGGCCCAGCGATATCGGAAGCGTCATGATCGTGACCGCGAGTCCAAAGGTCCGCAGCGCGCGACTCGTCGCGAAGAGCTGAACGACGAAGCTGACCGATCCGAGCAGGAAGTTGAACGTCCCGAAGAACCGCGTCAGCGCGTCAGCATCCCCGCCGTATCGCGCATCGGCCACGAAATTCAGCTGAAGCCCGATCCACTGCGTGGCGATCGACACGAGGAAGACCATGGCGCTCATCAGCCGAAGGTACGGGTTGGCGGCAATCTCCTTGAGTGTCTCGCTGAATGGACGGCTCACGGCACTGCCCAGCCGCATCAAACCTTTTTGCGGGAGGCGCCGGTTCGCGGTGAGCACGACAACGGCGGCGGTCAGGATGAGGCCGGCGAGCACGAGGATGAGGTTGACCGACCCGCCCAATGGCTCGACGAGGAAGCGCGCGAGGATACCGCCCGTGATCGCGCCGGCTGAGGCGCCGGAGCCAATCAATCCGAACAAACGCTTCGCCTGCCTCGTGTCGAACAGCGAGTTCGCGAAACTCCACGCCTGCACCGGAGCGATGATGCCGAAGCAGTTCACCCACACATAGAAGAGGCCCGGCAGGAGCGGAAACGGCCGCCAGGCGAATGCGTACCAGAACGCCAATGCGTTGACGAAGAAGAACAGCAGCGTTCCGGCAGTCACCGCCCGCGCACCGAACCGCGCCGTCACACGCGTGTACGATGGCACGAACAGGGACAGCGCCAGCGGAACGGCGGCGTAGACGTAAACGAGGTTCTGCGGCCCGTACGCCTGCAGAAACAGGCCGTTTCGGATGGGTTTCGCCAGCAGGAATGCGGCGACGACAACCGCGATATATAAAAAGGTGAGGAGGACGGGTAGGCCTTCCCCGGGTCTGACATCTAAGAAGCGCCGCAACCCCGCCGGCAGGCGGCGGCCTGCCGACCATAAGAGACGCATGGGCAGGGCCGCAGTTTACTTCAGTTTACGCATGGCTTAGAGTTGGCTCCCCAGTTCAGCTAACGTCCAGCTAATCATAGAGGTCTCCATGTCCCTGCTCCAGCGGGTGCTGAATCCCGTGGTCGACGTGCGGAAGGACGAAACGGTCACCGCACTCCTGATGTTCGCTTACGCCTTCCTGGCCATGACGGCCTACAACATCATTCAGCCGCTCACCCGGTCCAAGCTGATCTCGGATCTGGGAGCGGTCAACGTTCCCTGGGTCATATTCGGGTCCGGTCTTTTTATCGGCGTTCTGATGCTCGGTTACACCCGCCTGGTGAGCATCCTGCCGAAGCGGTGGGCGCTCCCGATCACGCAGGCGGGGATGGCCGTCGCCATGGTCGGCTTCTGGATGCTCTTTCAGACGGAAAGCGACTGGGTCTCCGTCGCGTTCTACGTCTGGGGTCTCATCCTGGGTATTCTGCTGATCAGCCAGTTCTGGACGCTGGCCAACGGCATCTACGATCCGCGGCAGGCGAAGCGGCTCTTCGGCTTCATCGGCGGTGGCGTGATGCTCGGCGGCATGACCGGCGCGGGTCTGACCGCCGCCATCGTCGAAACCGTCGGCGCCAACACGCTTCTTCTCTGGAGCGCCTCCACCCTGGTGCTGTGCGCCGTCGCGGTCTCGATCGTTCTCGGCCGCGAGCACCGCGCGGAGACCGTGGCAGCAGCCGCTGTCGGTGAGGAGAAGGGCGTCAGTATTGCCCGTGCCTTCGAGTTGCTACGCGGATCCACCCAGATTCAGCTCATCGCGGTCGTCATCAGCTTCGGTTCGATCGGCGCGATGTTGATCGACCAGCAGCTGAACATGGCGGCCGAGGTATTCAAGGGTGCCGGCCAGGAAGATGCGATCGGCAGTTTCCTCGCCCAGGTCCGGTTCTGGCTGTCGGCAGCGGCATTCGTCATCCAGGTCTGGATCACGCCGCGCATTCACCGGTACCTGGGGATTGGGTTCGCGCTGCTGATCCTGCCGACGAACCTGGCCATCACGGCCGCACTCATCCTGGTCTTCAAGGTGCTCTGGGCACCCGCCGTCGCGAGCGTCATGGATCGGTCCTTCCGCTACACGGTCGACAAGACGACGCGCGAAGTCCTGTTCCTCCCGCTGCCCAGCGAGCTGCGCCAGGAAGTCAAGCCGTTCGTCGATGTCACGGTCGATCGGCTGTCGCGCGGTATCGGCGCCCTCGGCATGCTCGCCCTCATTCAGCCTTGGGGGCTCGCGATGTCCTGGTATCAGCTCAGCTGGGTCAGCGTCGCGCTGTCGGGGATCTGGTACTTCATGGCGTTCCGCGCGAAGCGGGAATACCTGGCCTCGTTCCGGCGCAGCATCGAACAGGGCGTGGTCAAGGCGGACGACGTGCGGCTGAGCGGTTCGGAGCTGTCGACCGTTGAAACGCTGGTGCAGGAGCTGGCGCATCCCGAACCGGGCCGGGTCATCTACGCGATTGACGTGCTCGAATCGCTCGACAAGCGCAATCTCGTGACACCGCTGCTGCTGTATCACGAGGCGCCGAAGGTCCGGGCGCGTGCGCTCTCGGCGCTGGGCGCAGTCCGGAGCGACATCGCGCGTCAATGGACGCCGCAGATTCGGCGGATGCTCGGAGATCCGGAGTCCAGCGTTCGCGCCGCAGCCATCGGCGCCCTCGTAGCGATCAGCCAGGAGGATGCCGCCTCGCTGTCGCGTCCGCTGCTCAAGGATCCTGAGCCGCGAATCCGCGCCACGGCGGCGGTCGCGCTGGCGAGCAGTACCAGCCCAGCCGATGTCGATGCCGCGGAGGCCGCATTGCTCGAGCTCGCGAGCGACTCGCGAGAGGATGCCCGCCGGTCCCGGCGCGACGTCGCCACCGCGGTTCGACAGATTGCCAACCCGCGGTTCCGCCATCTGCTGATCCCGCTGCTCTACGATCCTTCTCCCGACGTCGCAGACGAGGCCATGGAAAGCGTCGGATCGGCTGGTACGGACGACTACGTGTTCGTCCCGACCCTGGTCGCGCTGCTGCGCGATCGCCGGCTGAAGGCGCGAGCGCGGTCGGTGCTCGTCGGCTACGGTCCGCCGGTCATCGACGCGCTCGCTCATTTCATGCGCGACAAGGACGAGGACCTGTGGGTGCGCCGCCACATTCCGGGAACGCTGGCGATGCTCCCGGACCAGAAATCGGTCGACGTGCTCGTCGGCGCACTCCAGGAGGAGGATGGGTTCCTCCGCTACAAAGCGATTGCCGCGCTCGCCAAACTTCGCCGCGAGCACGATGAGCTGGTACTGCCGCGGGAAACCATCGAAGCGCTGATCTACAAGGAAGCCCTGAAGTACTTCGAGTATCTCTCGCTGCACGCCAACCTGTTCGGCAAGGAGAAGCTGGCGGGCGACTCCCTCCTCAAGCGCGCGCTCGAGGAGAAGATGTCGCGGATGATGAACCGCGTCTACTTACTGCTCTCCTTGATCTATCCGTGGAAGGACATCGCCGCCGCGCGCTGGACGCTGGAACATGGCAACAGTCGCGCCAAGGCCAGCGCGTCCGAATACCTCGACAACATCCTCAGCTCACAGCTGCGCAAGCGGATCATGCCCATGCTCGAGGAGATGCCGCGCGAGGAGAAGGTCCGCCGCGCGAACGTGATCCTGCGCACGCGGCCGCGCGATGCCGAGGAAACGCTGCTGCGGCTGATCAACGACGAGGATCAGGTCGTGGCGGCCACGGCCATCGACGCCGCGCGTCAGCAGAAGATCTGGAGCCTCGCGGACGACATCGAGCACGTGCTGGCACACCGGGACGTGCGCGATTGGTACGTGTTCGAAGCGGCGTCGTGGGCACTCGCGGAACATCGGATGCCGGCGGAGCGGCGCCGGGAGCTGTGGCTGGAGCCGTTGCCCGCGGCGGAGCTGGCTGGCCGCCTCAGGCACCTCCCGCTCTTCGCCTCGGTCACCGTCGACGAACTGTTCCGCGTCGCTGGCGCCTCGCGCCAGGTCCGCCACGAACCGGGCACGGTGCTGCTGCAGGAGGGATCGGTACCCGCAGCGATCCACCTGCTGCTGGACGGACGCGTCAACGTCACGGCGCGCAACACCTCGCCGCGAACCATCGACCCGCCGTCAGCACTCGGCTTCGCCGAGGCGCTGCAGGGGCAGCCGATGACCGAGACGATTCGAACGGCGGAAGTCGCGGTGACGCTGGCGCTGACGACCGAGGAGCTGCGCGCGCTGCTGTCGGACAACGCCGACCTCGTCACCGGTCTCTTCGCAACGCTCGCCGAATCCGGCTCGACGCAGGACTCGCCGGTGCATCCGACCGGAGCCGCCACGGAGCTCCAGCAGATCGCCACCGGTGGGCTGTCGGCGATCGACAAGGTGATTGCGCTACAGCGCGTGCCGATCTTCGCGCGGGTGTCGGCCGACGAGATGCGGCATCTTGCGAACATCGCCGTGGCCGTCGAGATGGGCGACGGTTCCGTCCTGTTCCCGGAATCCGCGCCGCCCGCGCTCTGGCTCCTGTTGGCTGGCGAGGTCTCGCTCGACGGCACGCCACCGCTGAAGGCGTCGGCCGGCGACATCATCGGGTCGGTCGACACCATGGCCGGTCGGTCGCTCGATCGCTCCGCCTCGGTGCGCAAGGGCGGCGTCGCGCTGAAAATCGACCACGACGAGCTCTTCGACATGCTCGGCGAGCGCCCGGAGCTCCTGCGTCAGATGTTTGCCGGGATGTTCAAGATCAGGCAGTGGGCGCTGGATCGGTCGGGGGTTACCGCGAAGGTGTAGAGGG
>Ga0075421_100010710_pt1 | contig 11337 bp, 12 predicted proteins | sample SoiMetdeltSBSDD5_FD_75292 | JGI IMG/M metagenome (GOLD analysis project Ga0075421, IMG submission 75292) | Bulk soil microbial communities from a Populus tree surrounding site in Tennessee, USA - Soil MetaG P. deltoides SBSDD5 | ecosystem: Environmental > Terrestrial > Soil > Tree plantation...
GGTCAGCGCTTCGAGAGAACGGCCACAATGCCCCACCCCACGGCGATGAGGATGAGCGTGAGCGCGATGACGCGATTGCGGGCGACTCGTTTTTCGTAGCGCAACGGGCGCAACCCCTGAATGCTCCCGGCCGCCAGATAATTCACAAGCTGGGGGTTGTTCGCCGGCGGCCCGTGAAAATGGTTTTGCAAACGCTTCCACGCGCCGACCAGATCGAATTTGCGGACGCCGAGTTCGTTGTAATGCCCGGGGGTCACCTCGGGTTCCGTCTGCGACTTCACGCGGTGATGGTCCACCTCCTCGAACACAGGTTCGCGGACCCTTGGGACAACCACGGCAACACCGTGGGGGCGCGCGGTGGAACGCAGCCGCGGCTGCATCTGCTGCGCTTTCGTGTCGAGTTCCTTGATCTGCGCCTCCAGAGCCGCGATTTCCGCCGACAACGCGCGGGCGCGCTCGGAGATCGGATCGGTTTTCTTGCTGGGACGGAACAGTCGCATGGGCAGTGCTTTTATTTTCTTAACAAGACAAAAATCAAAACGCCAAGCGCACCCAGTGCGACGATCGCGAGCGGCCACGTCAATGCCAGGCCCAGCCGGCAGAGCTGGCCGAAGCTCAGCGATCCAAGCGACAGCGCGGAAGGCTTGTCGCCGGAAGCCGGATCGGAGTCGTCCGTCGTTGCGCCGTTCAGCAGCGCCCATTTCAACCGCGCCGCGTTCCATTCCATGCGAGCGTTGTCGATGATCGTCAAGGCGCGGGTGAGCTCGACATTGTAGTTCTCCTGAGTCCACGTTTCGTCGTGAATGCTCTGGACTTTGAGCAGCGCGTCGCGGAGGTCGCCGAGCGATTTGGCCAGCTGTTCGGCATCCCGCCGCGCGTTGAACTCCGCCTCCTCCAGCAACCCCAAACCGCGGGTCAGGTTCTGCAGCATTTCCTCGCGGCCGCTTTGGAACTCGGCGCGGCGGCGGCGGGCTTCTTCCAGCGCGGTCCGCTCCCGCTCGAGCTCCTCTTGCATCCGCTTTAGCTCCATCAACCGGTGCTGCGTCTCGCCCACGCGTGTGTCCAGCTCTTCGCGGCTCGGAGGACGCCCCATGGCTCCGGACGACGCGGCGGCGAAGGGCGATTTCTTGGCCGACTGAAAATCGCCATCGACGAAGTCCGACTCGTCAAATTCTGAAGCCATCGACGCACTTTAGTCACCGGCCTCGGGGCTGTAAAGGAGAGGATGTTCACATGCCGCGTGGCAACGCGGAGCAAGCGGCGGTCTGGCGGGAGGCACAATTACATCCGGTGACGGACCATTTGCCAGATGATGTTCGCGCCGTGAATCAACGCGAGGCCGAGAAGACCGATGCCAGAGAACCGTTCCATCCGCAGAAGAGTGCGTTCGCTGAGTTTCTTGTGTCCCAGCGATACCGCGTAGCTGAGTCCGAAAAACCACAAGCCCGTTCCGAGCGCCACGCCGGCAATGCAAGCCAGCTTGCCGTGGCCGTTCGGTTCCACCCATTCGCGCGAAATGAAGTTGGCGGCCAGGATGATCCAAAAGAGCAGAACTCCCGGATTGCCCATCACCCGCACGAAACCGATCATGAAGGCCGAGTGCGGATGCAGTTTCTCCTCGATTCGTTCTTCGATCGGGTTCGTTGCGGGAATGCTTTTGGCCACCAGAAACCGGATGCCCAGGTAGAGCATGAAAGCGAAACTGAACAATTCCATGGTCGCCTTCAAGATCTTGTTTCCGAACAGCGACGCAAAGCCGGTGAACGCAATGGCGCAATAGACGACCTCCATCACTGTGGCACCCAGGCCGATCAGGAGGGCCCAACGGAAGCCGCGTCTGGCTCCTTCGTTCATGATGGTCAGGTTGACCGGGCCTACCGGAATGGAAAGAATCAGGCCGCTGATAAATCCCGTCGAAGCGGCCGAAAGTATCGGATGCAATTCAAACATGCCTGACGTTATTGCGAAGGCGGATGATCCTCTTCTTCATCGTCCTCCTGTTCGATCTCGTGGCGGATTTTGCGTGAAAGGCGCGGACGGATGAAGCCGTAGATCAGGTACGCCGTGAAGATGACGGGCAGCACCACGGGCAGGACCATGTGGCCCGCGATGAGCAGGAAGCCGACAATCAGGATGATCACAATCATCTTGGGGAAGGTCCGCCGGGCGCGCCAATCGAGCGATTTGAACGAAGGATATTTCACCTGGCTGACCATCATGAACGAGAGAAAGACCATGATGAACGGCAGGATGTATCTCCAGGGCGTTTTCGCGAACCGTTCGTCCAGCCACCGGTGGTCATCAAGCCAAAGCAGAAACAAGGTAATGGAAGCAACCGTCCCGGCCGCGGCCGGAATTGGAAATCCGAGGAAGTCCTTGCCTCCGCCTCCTGTACCCGGTTGCGCGGCGAGGCAGTTAAATCGGGCGAGGCGGAACGCGCCGCAGATCAGGTAAATCGAGGCCAGAAACCAGCCAACCTCCGGATAGACCTCGGGGTGACTGGAAAACACATCACGCAACACAACGCGATGCACCAGGAACGCCGGTGCGGCGCCGAAGGAAATGATGTCCGCCAGCGAGTCAAACTCGCGCCCAAACGGACTGTCCTGCCCTCCCAGCCGGGCCACTCGTCCGTCGAGCAAATCGAAAACACAGGCTAGAATAATGAAGAAGATGGCGTTTCGAATGGCAGTGTTGAAATGGTCTGCGTGGATGTCTGCCTCGACGATCTTGGTGAGTGCCAGGAACCCGCAGAAGAGGTTTCCTGCCGTCAGCAGGTTGGGCAGGAGATAAATCTTGAGCTTGTTGTCTTCGTCTTCCGCTGCGGGGGACCCGCCTGGCTCCGTGGCCATAATATCCGTCAGTCGCGCGTGGCGATGATTGTTTCGCCACCGCGGACCTTGTCCCCAAGTTTCACCTGAACCTGGACCGAAGGCGGCAGGTAGAGGTCCACACGCGAGCCAAACTGGATCAGGCTGATGCGCTCACCGCGAGCGACTTCGTCGCCCTGCGCGATCCAGGGAATGATCCGCCGCGCCAGCACGCCGGCAATAAGTCGGACGGCGATTCTTTCGCCGGGCTTTTCGCTGGATTCGAAGCCGACGAGGATGTTTTCGTTTCGGGCTGCGGATTCGCTCTTCAACGCGCTCAGAAACTCGCCCGCCGTATGTTTCACATAGGCGACCCTTCCCGCCACAGGCGCCTTTTGCACGTGCACTTCAATGACCGACAGAAAAATGGAAATGCGCTTACAGGCCCCGCCTACGAATTCCGGTTCCGTGGCTTCGTCAATGACATCAACCTTGCCGTGTGCAGGAGCAACGAGGACGTTCGCGCCCAACGGGACATTGGGATTGGGATCGCGGAAGAACCAAAGGCAAAAAAGGGCGAAGACCACCCAGACACAGAAGAGGAAACCGGCGCTGGCGGCGACGAGCGTGCCGACGACAGCGCCCAGGATGCCTATGGCCGTAACCGCCAGCAACGCAACCAACGTCCAGAAGATGAGCTTCAGAGCGGCCTGCGTCGCTTTTCCCTGGTGCTTCATCGCCGCCATCTTAGTCGGGAGCGCCGTCTTGAAAAGCGGATATTTGTCAAACGGCCGTCAAACTGGCTTTAGACTGAAACGTCGAAAGGCGGAGTTTGGCGCCGCTACGGGATGCCGTGGCCGGTTGATTTTTCTTTTTGCCCGGAACAATGGCGTCGTTAGAGTTCGGCCGTGAGCGCGCGCAAGAACATTGTTTACTTCGATCTCGAGACACAGAAATCAGCGGAGGAGGTGGGAGGCTGGGATAAAATCAGCCGAATGGGAATGAGCGTCGGCGTGACTTACAGCACGGAACGGGATGGTTATCGGATCTACGATGAAAAGCAGGTCGATGAACTCGTCAAAGAGTTGCAGCGCGCCGATCTGGTGGTGGGCTTCAACAACCTTCGCTTCGATTACGAAGTCCTGCACGGCTACACGCCCCTCGATCTGCGCCAGATTCCAACCCTCGACATGATCATCGAGTTGCAGAAGAAGCTTCAGCATCGCCTCTCGCTGGATGCCATTGCCGCGGCGACGCTGGGCGTGGAAAAGACGTCGGAGGGAATGCAGGCGATTCGCTGGTTCAAAGAAGGAAAGTTGCTCGAAATTGCGGAGTATTGCTGCTACGACGTGAAGATCACACGCCTGATCCACGAGTACGGCGCGACCAACAGGCAGCTTTTCTACAAGAATCGGTTTGGCATCAAAATGTCCGTGCCCGTGTTCTGGTAGAGTGGGGTGGGACCTGGCGGAACCATGGGCGCGTCCCGTGAACCGGGATCGGTCTCACCTCTTTACGGCCGCAGCCACAACGTTGGTCCGGCGAAGGCGGCCCGACAATTCCAGCGCGATATTGCGCATCACCATCATTCCAAGGTGGGGTTCACGTTGAACCATGTCGTTGAACGCGCTCCGTTGAATGACGAGGAGAATACTGGCCTGGTTCGCGATGGCGTTGGCGACCCGAGGCGACCCGTCCAGGAAGGCCAGTTCGCCAAAAATCTGCCCGTTGCCAACCGTCGCGATCGGCAGCGATTTGTCTTCCAGATGGATCTCAATCTGTCCGCGCATGACCACGTAAGCTTCGTTGCCGGAATCTCCCTTGGCGAAGACCTTTTCCCCCGGGCGATACAGTTTTTGGGTGAATAACCGCGCGATCTTCCGCAGCTCCCCGTCGCCCAGTCCATCAAAAACAGGCAGGCCGCGGAGCAGATTGATGATGGCCACGCCGATCTTTTGATCCTGGAAGTTCTGATCAACCACCTTGACGATGACCTGCGACGATTCGGACAGGGGAGAGTTTTCGAGGGAATAGGCCATGTTCAACTTGACCATTTTCACCACGTCAGTATGGCCATCGGCGTTGAAGTAGAACGCAGGCAGGTACGCAACGGGAACGAATCCGAGTTGTTCGGCAGTCTTGAGGAGGCGCGGCGCGGTCATCAGAATATCCGCTTCGAGGTAAACGGCATTGAGCTGTTCCTGTGCCTGGCGGGCGACGTGATGGAACAACGCGCCCATCGACAGGTCATCGGTGCTGAAGCTGTCAACAAGGCGCACGCAACGGTCGAGATCATCCACCAGATAGGCGAGACCGGCCACTACGTTGTTGTATCGCTTGCCCAGCACCGCGCGCACCTGGGCATCGCCGGAGGTGCGCAGCAGACCAAGACCCAGATGATAGCCGCTGGAGATTTCCGTGGGCGGACTGGTGGACTGCACCTGCATCCGCCAGAGGGCAAAATCATTGTACGATGCTTCCTGCGTCTGGAGCTCGGATTGCAGGGCGTAACCGGTCACTCCGTCTCGAACTATCAACGGGTTCGGAATCTTGAGGGTCGCAAGGACTGTGGCTGCCAGTTCGCTCACCTGGGACAGCGATTCGGAGATCGGCTGACGCGGCACCATGTCCGGCTTGGCAAACCAGACGTAGAACAACGCGCCCTGGCGTACCCGATAGAGATGCTTGAAGGGTTGATAACCGGCACAGACGTACCTCAACTTCTCATGAAGTTTCTGCTGGTCCCGCTCCGTCGTCAGCACGCGAGCAACGATCACCTGCTTTCGTTCCGCACCCAGTTCATTGATTTTCGCCAGCAGCGCTTCGGCGGAGCCACTCCTGAAACTGTCGGGACGGAAGAGTTGCCGGCCGAGGTTGAGAACGGGGTTCCTTGTCTGGGAAACAGGTTGAAGGAAAGAAACGCTTGCCTCCAACCGCCCGTCCGTTTCAGTCACCCAGGTTTCATGCCCGACCGCAGGGGCCAGTTGAGAGACGATCCAGGACAGATCGTAAACCTGCCGGTCAGGATAGTCCTCCCCCAGTGACGCCTTGAGCAAATCGAGCCATTGCGCGGCATCATTCTCGGTGGCCTGACGAATCAACGCACCCATTGAGCTGCTTTTTGCGCCGCATCTTCCAACAGAAACCTGCAGAGATGGCAACGACTCGGTAATTGGTGCCCGCGACAGGACTTGAACCTGTACGATGTTACTCACTAGAACCTGAATCTAGCGCGTCTGCCAATTCCGCCACGCGGGCACTTCGGCTGCAGAATCCATAACGACGCCGTCGCAGCGGAGTCGTCTTTTGCGAAGTCGTACCGGCTTCGTGGCCCTATTACGCCATCGATTTTCGCCGGGGCAAGTCAAAACAGTCCAACAAGGGAGTGGTCTATTCGCTCCCCGTCCACTCCACGCGCACTCAATGGGGCAACACGGTCGAACACTCCCGCCGCAGGTCGGCTTTCTGTCCGGTCGTCGGTGTATCGTCCGTAAACCGGCGTCATGTTCCCAGGGACCGACGCAGTGTTGTCGATGCGACACTTTGCTCGATTTCTCGGGCACAGCACAGGTTGAGATTGCAGCTCACGGGAAGTGCTTGTGGGTTACGTGCCGAACAACTGATTCGACTTTTGACGAGGGATACGTTTGACCGGGTGATGCGTGATTTTCACGCATTTTGCGTGAGAATTTACCGACAACGGAAGAGAAAGCGGGCCGAAATCGATTGTTCTGCGGGAGAAATGCGCTGGCATCGACGCTGCTTAGGAACTTAGAAATGCGTTGACACTCTGGCGGGTTTGATTAGAGTGCGCGAACCGTTAACCCAACAAAGACAGAAAAACTATGAAACGAGTTTTTACCAAACACAAAGTCGGGGCTTTCACGCTCATCGAGCTGTTAGTCGTTATTGCCATCATTGCCATTCTTGCCGGTTTGCTGCTGCCCGCCCTCGCCAAGGCGAAGGCCAGGGCGCAAAGAATCAAGTGCGTTAATAATCTGAAGCAAATCGGTCTGGGTTTCCGTATTTTTTCCACAGACACCGGCGGTCAGTTTCCGTGGGGCATTCCCATGGACCAGGGCGGCACGGCAGATACGGGAACGACCAACTGGAGCAATGATCCTCACACGTATCGTCATTTCCTGGCCGTCACCAATGAGTTGAGCACACCGAAACTTCTCATCTGCCCCAGCGACAGCACCAAGAAGGAAGCACCGTCATTTTCGGCTGTTCTCTTTACCAACGCTTACTGGTATAACAAATCCGTCAGCTACTTTATTGGCTTGGACGCTCAAGAAGAGCAGCCGCAAACCCTCCTGGGTGGAGATCGCAATATCACGAACAACGCCGCGACGCTCATGTACAACACTGGTACGGGCGCCAACGCGTCGTCGCAAATCACGCAGGCGCAGGGAACGGCCACCGGTAACAATAACAAAATCGGTTGGAACAAGGAAATCCACGTAGAAGCCGGCGACCTGCTCTTCGGCGACGGCCATGTGGACCAGGTTTCGAGCGGCCGCTTGCGCGAGGCGATTCGCGATGTGTTCCTCAACACGGGTATTACCCCGATGCGCCTGCTGATGCCCAACGGCGACGGCGTGAACTGATTTGAGAGGTTGTTTTTCGCGAAAGGCGCCCCGGTTTGGGGCGCCTTTTTTATTGGCTCCCCGCTATCAAGCCAATGATCTTATCCAGGCGGTGCGAAGGTCGAAATCCAGTCAAACGCCATAACTTCTCAATCGATGGCCGTCGGCGTCGCATGTCCTCGAAGCCCGGGGCAAGCGCCACCTCATACGGCACGAGCTCAATTGGAGAAGACGAGTTCATCAGCGACACAACGCGGCGCGCGAGTTCCAGTATGGTAACCTCCTCTTCACCGCCCACATTGACGACCTCACCCTCAGCCGCCGTGGACCGTGCCAGGCGCATCAATGCTTCCACCGTATCGTTTACGTAACAGAAACAGCGCGTCTGCTGTCCGTCTCCGAACACCCTCAGAGGCGCGCCGGCCCGCGCGGCGGCGATGAACCGGGGAAGAACCATTCCGTAACGCCCTGTCTGGCGAGGCCCGACCGTATTAAACAAGCGCGCGATGATGATCGGCAGCCTGCGTTCTCTCGCGTGGGCCATCGCAAGAAATTCATCCATCAGTTTCGAGCACGCGTAGCTCCAGCGAGCCAGATGCGGCGGGCCGATCAGCAAATCGTCTTCCTCAGAGAACACCGCCTGTTGGCTCTTCCCGTAAACTTCGGAAGTGGACGCCAGCAACACAGGGACACCGCGCGCCCCGGCCGCCTCAAGGATCACTTCCGTTTCACGCAGATTCGTTTCGATGGTTCGGATGGGAGATTTGACCACCAATTCGACGCCCACGGCCGCCGCCAGATGGTAAATCGATTTCGAGTTGGCGACGACTTCAGTTAGTTCGCTGCATTCAGAAACCTTCGCCTGGATAATGCGCAAGTGCGGATTCGAAACAACGCCGCCGAGGTTGTCCAGTGAGCCCGTTGAAAGATCATCAATGACCGTTACCGCCTTGCCTTCCGCGAGGAGCCTTTCGACCAGATGCGACCCGATGAAGCCGGCTCCGCCAGTGACCAGAATGTGTTCAGCGCGGCTCATCATGCCTTTCCGTTCGTCGAGCGGCTTCGATCGGTTGCGTCGCGTCGCTGGTGACGGTGAGCGCGCCAGCAACGGAAACCGCGTTCGTGGAATGCGGCGGCACGCGGTCAACCGCCGACAAAACTGGCCGCCCAACACCGGGCAAATGCATCAGGTGGGCGGGTCCTTTCGCGGGAGCGGAACAATTCGCAAGCCACGCAAGGAGCACACAAAGTATCAACGCCTTCCAAAGTCTCGCCACGGGCGCATTGTGGGCAAGCCGGACACCGACTCAAGCCCGTTTCGGCGATGTGCGCCCGAAAAGTTCCGCGAATGGAGCCGATGAATCAAAGCGGGCTTGCCCTGCATTCTTCACCTCGCCATATTGCGCCGATGTTCGTCGAAAGGGATTGCTTTTGAGAATCGTCGTCGCCATCACCGGGGCCAGCGGAGCGCGATATGCCCAACGACTGCTTGATAACCTGGATCCACGCCAGCACGAAGTCCACGTCGTCCTGAGCAACTACGCCCAGGTCGTCATCGCTGAGGAACTGCCGAACGGCCTCCGGCTGGCCGACGGCGTAAAGAAGCACGGGCTCAAGAGCATGAACGTCCCTTTTGTCAGCGGCTCCAATCCGTTCGATGCCATGGTGGTGATCCCCTGCAGCATGGGCACGCTCGGCCGCATCGCTCACGGAACCAGCGAAGACGTTTTGTTGCGGAGTGCCGATGTCATGCTGAAGGAACGAAAGAAACTCATTCTTGTTCCGCGCGAGACGCCGTTGAATCTCGTCCACGTGAAAAACTTTGAACTGCTGATGCAGGCCGGAGCGACCATTCTTCCCGCCAACCCTTCGTTTTACGCCGGTCCGAAAACGCTGGAGGATGTCGTCGATACCGTCGTCGCCCGCGTGCTGGACCATTTGGGCGTGGCGCATAATCTCGTCGCTCGTTGGCAGGAGGAAAAGGAATGAAAAACGGAAAACATCGAACGCCGAATCTACAGGCTACTGCGGCCTGGGAGTTCCATGAGGGCGAGACGACGGGTCGAAAATACAATCTCGAAGCACGTCTGCTCGAATATGCTTCGGCCGTGATTGATCTGTCGGAGAAGCTCCCGGCGACGCGTGCCGGAAATCACGTGGCTGGACAGATTCTGCGCTCCGGCACGTCACCGTATCCAAATCGTGGCGAAGCGGAACCTGCCGAATCCCGCGATGATTTCATCCATAAACTGAAGATCTCCTTGAAGGAACTTCGTGAGACTCGCCGCTGGGCGCGACTCGTTCATCGAAAAGGCTGGGCAAAAAATGAACCCGTATTGGATTTCGTTCTGGCCCAATCCGAAGAATTGATCCGCATTTTTGTTTCGAGCGTTCACATTGCACAAAGAAACGCTCTGGCAAAAAAGCGCAAACCACCGGACCCGACTCCTTATCCGCCCGGCGAAGGTGGCTGACCCTTCGGCGTTCGATGTTCGATGTTCAGAGTTACATGTTTTCCGCAATCACCAAATGGGGGAGCTTCGTCAAGTTCTCCCATACTGTCTTCGCCCTGCCGTTCGCCGTGGCGTCGATGGCCGTGGCGGCCCGCGATCAACGGGGCTGGCCGGGCTGGGGAAAGTTCGGCCTGATCCTCGTCGCAATGGTCTGCGCACGAACCTGCGCAATGTCGTTCAATCGGATTGTGGATCGCGAGTTCGACAAAGCCAATCCGCGCACATCCGCGCGCCACTTGCCGGCGGGGAGGGTTTCGCTGCCGGGCGCCTGGACGCTGTGGGCTTTGAGCGCCGCCGCATTTGTTGCCGCGAGTTTCCTGCTGAACAAGGTTTGCTTTCTCCTGTCTCCGGTGGCGCTGGTCATCATCTGTTTCTACTCACTCACCAAGCGGTTCACCGACTTCACACACATCTATCTCGGCATGGCCCTCGCCCTGGCGCCCATCGGAGCCTGGCTTGCGGTCAAGGGCGGCTTCAGCTTCTGGCCGATGAAGGAGAGCGCGATACTGCCACTGCTGCTCGCGACGGCAGTGGTCTTCTGGCTGATCGGTTTTGACATCATTTACGCGTTGCAGGATTACGAATTCGACCGTGCGCACGGCTTGCATTCGCTGGTCGTACGGTGGGGACCCGAGAACGCGCTGAGGGCGGCATTCCTGGCGCACCTGCTGATGTGGGGATTGCTCGTGGGCTTCGGTTTGCTTTCGAGGTTTCGCGTGCCATACTTTGTCGGACTGGTTGTCATCCTGGTTAGCCTGGTGCTGGAACATTGGCTGGCCCGCAAGCGCAGTTTGAAATGGATCAACGTGGCGTTCTTTCGGCTGAACGCCTTGATCAGCCTCGTGTTTCTGATCGTGGTCGTGGCCGAAGTGGTGTTCCCGGGATTCAGACGATGAACTTCTTTCTCCAACGCTGCGAACTCCGCGACATTTACGACAAGGTCGTCGCGGGCGAACGGATTTCTGACGCGGACGCCCTGCGGCTGTTCGAAAGCAAGGACCTGAATGCCGTGGGCGCCATCGCCGACTTCGCGAACGAACGCAGGAACGGCCGCCGCGCCAGCTTCATCATCAACCGTTACATCAACTACTCGAACTACTGCATCCTGAGTTGCCAGTTCTGCTCGTTCGCCCGCAAGAAGCGCGACAAGGACGGATTCGAGCTGACGATCCCGCAGATGGTCGAAAAGGCGCGCGAGGCGTTGAAGCTCGGGATCACTGAGTTGCATATCGTCGGCGGACTGCATCCATCGCTGCCATTCAGTTATTACGTGGACATGCTCAAGGCGCTGAGTGCGCTGGGTCCCAATGCCGGAGTGCGGCCGTCCCCGGCCGCCGCAACATCCGTAATCCTGAACGCTCCCGCAAATTCGAGCCATGGACCGAGTCCGAACGTTGCTGCGCCCGAGGACGGGCGCACTCCGCA
>Ga0075421_100010712_pt1 | contig 11336 bp, 8 predicted proteins | sample SoiMetdeltSBSDD5_FD_75292 | JGI IMG/M metagenome (GOLD analysis project Ga0075421, IMG submission 75292) | Bulk soil microbial communities from a Populus tree surrounding site in Tennessee, USA - Soil MetaG P. deltoides SBSDD5 | ecosystem: Environmental > Terrestrial > Soil > Tree plantation...
TGGTTGGAATACGAACTTGGTCAAGAAGGGTGACGAGCCCAACAGCTTCGAGGACCTGGCAAATGCAAAATGGAAGGATACGATGATGGCCGAAGCGCGTGACTTCCAAATGTTGATCGGCTTGGCCAAACGTAAATACAACAATGATGAAAAGGCGATCGACTTATTCAAACGCATCGCCGCGAACCAAGTCGAATTTCATAAGGGGCATTCGCAGTTGGTCGAGTTTCTTGTGGCGGGGCAACGCCCCGTATGTCTCACTTGCTATTCGCACCATTTCCCGCCGCGCATGAAAAAGGGCGCGCCGATCCAAGCCATGTTGACCGAAGGGATCGGTGAGATCGGTGGCGCGGTTTCTCTATTGAAAAATGCGCCGCACCCGAGCGCCGGGTTGCTCTGGGCGCGCTGGGCGATCAGCGAAGAAGGGCAGCGAATCTGGGCTCAAGCGGGAGAGACTCCCGCCCATCCCCACGTCGAGCCGCTGGAAAAAGTTCGTCCTGCGGCCGCTTACATGCTCGGCATCGACGACATCAGAGAGTTCCCGAAATACGACAAGCTGTGGAAAGAGATTTTTCAGATGCGGTAGGTTTAATTTTGCTCCGATGGGACTGTAGTAATCGATACGACGGAGGCTACAGGCGGGAATAGAAAATCAAAGTGTTCCTTTGGCACATCGACTTTTCCCACGGTTTCTCTATTGATTGACTGATTTAAATCACCGTTTCCCATATCTGGATTTCGCGTTGTTTGGAAGAAACGGCCCGCGCCCCGATGCGGCGCGGGCCATGACTAGCCATTAACCGTGATTTCTGCGATCGCAGACCGCGTCGATGAGAGCGGGTTTGCCTTGCTTGACTTGTTCGATGGCACGCTTGAGAGCTGGCTTGAGATCGTCGGCGTTTTCGAACGGCCCTTCGGAATACCAGCCCATGGATTTCGCCAAGCCGGCGAAGTCCGGATCGGGATCGTAAAGATCCATGCCGATATGCGCGCGCGCCGGGTCGGTGCCGCGGGTTTTCGCCAGGACGATCTGATGATTCCAGTCGTTGTAGTAAGCCCGGTTGTTGAACATGACGATCAACATGGGAATTTTATATTTCGCCGCGATCCAGAGCGAACCGGCGTCGAACATCAAATCGCCATCAGGTTGCAAGTCGACGACGAGCCGGCCGGTTCCTTTGTTGGCGAGAGCGACACCTAACGATAAACCGATTTGCGTGCCGGTGCCGAGCTCGCGGCCGGCATGACAATAGGGCCGGTCAAAATTCCAAAGCTTCTTGCCCCAACTGCCGAGATCTCCGGTGGTGAGCACCCAGTCTTCGCCTTTGATCGCTTCCCATACTTCGAGCGCCAGGCGCGGCACGGTCATCGGTTTTTGATCCCAGTGCTCCTGCGCCTGCTTGCTCCACTTGGCGCGGTTTTCTCTGTGGCGTTTGCCGATCTCTTCGGTGCGTTTGGCAATCTTTTCGCGCAGCCCGGAAGTTTTTGCGATGCGCTCTTTCAAGAGTTTCGTCAATTGCGGCGCGGTGGTGACCGGATCAGCGGTCATGCGCTGCTGCGCGTAGTAAGGACGGGCGTAGTCCATCGACCACTTGCTGATCTCGATGTCGGTGAAGCCGATATCGATCCAGGTCGCGTTCGCTTGCACTTTGCTGACGACGGTGCGGGTAGAAATGTCACGCACGTGAGTCGGTTTCTCGAAGTCGGCGATGTCCAGAGTCAGGACAACGTCGACGTCTTGGTAACAGCCGTCAAAATCCGAGGTGAGGTTGAGCGGGTGGTCGCTCGGGAAATTGAGCCGCGAGCCGACGTCCCAAACTGAGGCACCTAAAGTTTCCGCCAACTCGACGATATGGTTCCAGCCGTGCGGCGGACGGGCGGCGAAGTCGGCGATGATCGCGACGCGTTTGGCGGCGGCGAGCGTGTCAGCGGCTTTTTCCAACGCGACTGGATCGGCGGCGGGTGCCGTCGGAACGGTGACCGCGCCTGGCGGCGGCATCTCGACGTCGTGATCTAACTGCGCTTCCTGCAGGCCCGCGTCGTAAACCATATAGATCGGACCCTGGCGCGCGCTCATCATCACCGAATAAGCGCGCGCGAATGCTCCCGGAACGCCGTCGACTGTTGAGGGTTGATAATCCCACTTGACGAAGTTGCGGATTGCTTCGCCTTGACCGTTGGCTGTGTGAATCCAGTCGATGAATGGACGACGCTTGGGCTCGGCCATCGGCCCGGTGGCACCGATGAGAAAGACCGGCGCGCGATCGAGATAGGCATAGTAAACGCCCATCGGCGCGTGCAGCAATCCGACGAGGTTATGCACGATGGCAATCATCGGCTTGCCTTTGGCGCGGGCGTAGCCGTGGGCAATCTGCACGGCAATCTTTTCGTGCTGGCAGAGCAGCATCGGCGGATCGTTTTCGCCGTGATTGACCAGCGAATCGTGCAGCCCGCGGTAGCTCGCCCCCGGATTGAGCGCGATGTATTCGAAATCGTACCGTTTGATCATGTCGACGATGATGTCGGACTGCCAGCGTTTGTCCGATTTTTTGATGGTCTCTGCTTTTGGTGCAGGCTTTGCCATGAAATATTCCTCCTTGTGATCAACTAGGTTTTTCACCACAAAGAACACGAAGGTTTTGGATAAATAAGTTTTCCGAACTTCGCGCTCTTCGTGTCTTTCGTGGTTAGACTATCCTTCCTTACGCGTTTTCACCGCGGCGCCAGACGACGGCGTCGACCAGCGCCGGCTTGCCGGCTTTGACTTGGGCGATGGCGCGCTTCACCGCCGGGCCGATTTCGGCAGGATCTTCGATCGGTCCCTCGGCGTACCAGCCGATGCCTTTGGCGATATGCGCGAAATCCGGCGGTGGTCCTTCGAGGTCCATGCCGATATACGCCCGCGCCGGATCGGTGCCGCGCTGGTGCGCCATATGAATCTGATGCGCCCAGTCGTTGTAATAAGCGCGGTTGTTATACATGACGATCAGCATGGGAATTTGATACTTGATTGGCATCCAAAGCGCGCCGAGATCGAACATCAGATCGCCGTCGGGCTGAAGATCGATGACGAGCTTGCCCGAACCCTTGTGCGCCAGAGCGACACCGATGGACATGCCGATCTGGGTGCCGGTACCGAGCTCGCGGCCGACGTGGCGATAGGGCTTGTCGAAATCCCATACTTTGTGCACCCATTCTTTCAGCGTATTGGCGGTTAGCACCCAATCGTCGTCCTTGATGACTTGCCAAATTTCATGCGCGAGGCGCGACTCGGTCATCGGTCGCTCGTTCCATTCCTCTTTCACTTGGTCTTGCCACTTTTGCCACTGGCGCGCGTGTCTTTCGCCGATGGCTTTTTTGCGTTCGGCGATTCTTGTCGTGAGCGATTTGTTGCCGTCGATGCGTTTACGGCAAGCGACAGTCAACGCCGGCAGTGACAATGCGCTGTCGCCGAGCACGCGTAGATCCCAGTTGTGGTGCTTGTTGTAATCGGTGGCCCATTTGCTGATCTCGATATCGGCGAAGCCGACGTCGATCCACTTGCAGTCGGGTGCGGTAACGACACTGACTTCGCGCGTTTGCGTGTTCAGCTTGTGCGAGCCGCGCGTCCAGTCGACGACGTCTAATGCCGCCACGACGTCGACGCCTTTGAAGGCGTCGCCATGAAAGCTCAGACTCTGTGCGTGGCGATTGGGAAATCCGAGACGTTTATTGATGTCGTAAACCGAAGCGCCGAGAGTCTCGGCCAGTTCGACCGTCGAGTTAAAGCCGATGGGCATGCGCGCCGCATATTCAGTCAGCAACAGCGGATTCTCCGCAGCCATCAGCATATCGGCGGCTTCTTCGACGACCGCCGGCTCGGGTGCAATGCGCGATGGAACTTTGACCGAATATTTCGGCAACGCCATCTCTTCCTTCATCGGACTTTCCTGCATCGCCGAGTCGTAGACCATGTAGACGGGGCCCTGCGGCTCGCTCATCATAATCGAGTAGGCGCGCGCGAACGAATCCGGCACGCCGTGAATGCTGCCGGGTTGGTAATCCCACTTGGTAAAGCCGCGCACCACGTCGCCTTGGGCGAAGGCGGTATGGATCCAATCAATGAACGGCCGGCGGAGTTTTTCATCCATCGGTCCGGTGGCGCCGACGATAAAGACCGGCGAGCGATCGATGTAGGCATAGTAAATTCCCATCGGCGCGTGCAGCAGGCCGACGACGTTATGAACGATCGCCATCATCGGCTTGCCGCTGGCCTTGGCGTAGCCGTGGGCGATCTGCACGGCGATCTTTTCATGATTGCAGAGCAGCATCGGCGGCTGGTTCTCACCGTAATTCACCAGCGAGTCGTGCAGGCCGCGATAACTCGCGCCGGGGTTGAGCGCGATATAAGGAAACTCGTATTGCTTGATCAGATCGACGATGACGTCGGATTGCCAGCGCTGGGAAGATTTTTTTATGTTTGTGTCGCTCATATCAATTTTTCCTTCTCAATCTCAATGACAAAGTTTGTCGATAAAAATATCGGTTGCCCAGGAGATATTCGTATCACAGAAGCCGAATTCCGCTAAGGCATGCGCTACTTGATGTGATATCCGGGTTTGGCTAAATTCGTCAAGTCCATGGTGTGTCCGCCAGATTCTCCGATTACCGAAATCACCGTCACTGACAAAATTTCCTGGTGTTCCGTCACCCATCCATGGTAAAAACGTCTCGATCTTGTTCGGCCCCAATTATTTCCTAAATTCCAAGGAAGCAACGACAGAAAGATGAGCCGGAGTGCGTTCTGCGCCGCAGTCTCGGGTTTGGTGTTCATCGGGGCATGCATTTTCTTGATTAGCACGCCATGGGGGCTCGCTCTCTATCTAGATTCTTTAGTCTATATTGGTGTCGCTCGCAGTATCCTTAACGGCGATGGGATTTACTTCCTGAACGATGTGGGTGCGTTCACCCCGGTGACTGTGTATCCGCCCCTCTACTCAGTCATGATTGCAGCCTTTAGCCTGTTTGGATTGGATCCTCTCGATGGAGTGCGAGCGACCAGCACGTTGTTTTTTGCGGCCAATGCGGCTCTTGTGGCGTTCATCATCTATCGAGCTACTTCGTCGAAGGTCGCTGCTCTGCTTGCCAGTTATCTCGCACTCAGCGCATTTCCTATGGTTCACATTCATCTACAAGCGCTTTCCGAACCCATGTTTATTTTCCTCTCCTTCTCGGGGTTCTGCTTTTTGGTGGTCTATTTAAGCGGCGGCCAACCCAGGATGCTGTATTGGGCTTCGTTGACTATCGCTCTGGGCAGTCTTACGAGATACGTTGGGATTGCCACTATTCTCACGGGTACCGCCGCGATTCTTTGGTTCGGCAAGCAATATTGGCAGAAAAAGTTGATCGATGCAGTCCTGTTTTTGGGTCTCAGTTCTTTACCTTTGTTTGCTTGGGTTTTAAGAAATTACTTCCTCGCGGGAAATCCCGTCAGTCGAACATTCGGGTTCCATCCACCTGGACTGATGGACCTAGTGCCGGCGACCGATACGATTTGTCAGTGGTTATTACCGGTTGGCGGGGGCAATTCCACGCCATGGGAGAATCGAGTCATTGTGGGAGCAGTATTTCTTTCACTCGCCTGGATGTGTATCAAAATAGGTTTTCCGAGATCACGCCATGCCCAGGTCGCGGGATTGAGCGTCCTAATCTATTGTGGATTCTTGCTGATCTGCTGGTCGATCATTGACCAGGCGACCTATTTCGATACTCGGACTTTGGCCTTTCCATACGTCGGGGTTATGATCGTGGCGGTCTCCATCGTCACCCATTGGCTTAGGGCAGTCAGACCACAGACAAAATCTTGGCGCTGGTTTGGCTTCGATTGTTTGATCATTACGATCTTAATGGCGCAATCGGTGATGGGCGTGAGCTGGTTGCACGAAAGCTATTCTAATGGTCTTGGTTTTTCTCTAGAACGGTGGCGAAGATCCGAGTTGATGCAGTTCGTAAAAACCGTGCCTTTCTCTCTCGCGATTTTTAGCAATGCTCCGGACTATATTTATACCATCACAGGTACTCGAGCGGCCATGATCCCGCGTAAGATCGACTCCAATAAGGGTCTTCCTAACAAGCGTTATGCTGATGAAATCGCCGACATGAAAGAGCGACTATCAAAGGGCAACGGGTTTATCCTGTATTTTGATACAGAAAGCCGTCTATGGTTTCTACCGTCCAAAGATGAACTAGAAAAGAAATTGCCACTGCAAGTGATAAAAACTGCGACGGATGGCACAATATACACCCTACGAAATCCCATGGCGGTTGTAGACCAAAAGACCGTTGGAGAGTTGCGCTAAATACGCAAGCGCTGTCGCTGCAGCGGCCCTGGGTTTTTTTGACCGACTGATGCCGGTGGTGCAATTTCTCCGGTTGCTTGATCCTATCAAAGTCCCAGATATGCCAGGCGCACGTGCTCGTTGCTGAGCAATTCTTTTCCGAAGCCGGACGTGACGATGCGGCCATTTTCCAGTACGTAAGCGTGTTGCGAAAGCTTCAGTGACACGGCGACATTTTGTTCGACGAGCAAAACAGTCAAGCCCTTTTGATTGAGCGTGTGAATCGTCTGAAGCAATTGCTGAACGACGTTTGGTGCAAGGCCGAGCGAGGGCTCGTCGAACATGATCAGCTCGGGGCGGCCCATGAGGCAGCGGCCGATGGCGAGCATCTGCTGCTCCCCGCCGGAAAGGGTGCCGGCGAGTTGCTTTTTGCGCTCGCCAAGACGCGGGAAGAGCGCAAATACGCTCTCCATCGTTTGCTTCATTTTTTTGCGCGCGCGCGGCAGCATGGCACCCATGGCCAGATTCTCGGTGGTGGTTAGGCTCGGAAAGAGCTGGCGGCCCTCGGCGACTTGACCGATGCCGAGATTGCAGATCTCGTGCGAATCCAGGCCGGTGATATCGCGTCCGGCAAAAACAATCCGGCCGCCACGCGGTCGCTCGATACCGGCGATGGCGCGGATCAGCGACGACTTGCCGGCGCCGTTGGCGCCGACGATGGCCACGATCTCGTTCTTGAGTATTTCAAGCGAGACGGCCGTAAGGGCTGGCGCGTCGCCATAGAACAAATCGAGGTCTTTCACTTCGAGCAATGGGGTCATAGCTCCAAGTCCTCGCCGAGATAGCATTCCAGCACTGCAGCGTCGAGGACCACGTGCGCCGGTGAACCCTGCGCGATCAGCTCGCCGTGATGGAGCACTATGACTTTGTGCGCCAGCGCCATCACGGCGCGCATGACATGTTCGATCCAAAGAATCGTCACACCGTCGCGTTGATTGATTTCTTGCAAAAAGGCAATCAATTGGTCGTATTCTAAGGGACGTAGCCCGGCCATCACTTCGTCGAGGAGCAGGAGTTTCGGCCGGGTGGCGAGCGCGCGCGCGACCTCGAGCTGTTTTCTGTCCGGCAAAGTGAGTGAAGAAGCGGGAAAGTCGCGTTTCGATCCGAGGCCGAGTTTGTCGACAATCGTCGCAGCGAAGGCTCGCGCTTCGTTGACTCTCGCGCAGCGTCTGAGCGCGCCGACAATCACGTTGTCGAGCACCGAGAGCCCGGCGAAGGGTCTTACGATCTGAAAGGTTCGGCCGATGCCGAGCGCGCAAACCTGATCCGGGCGCAGCCCATGGATCGATTTGCCGGCGAAGAAAATCGCGCCGTCGTCGGGCCGGAGCGCGCCGGCGAGCATGTTGAAAATCGTCGTCTTGCCGGCGCCGTTGGGACCGATGAGAGCGACGATCGCGCCTTCTTCGACTTCGAAGGAGACGTTTGCGACCGCGCGTAGGCCTCGAAAGGATTTGCTGAGGCTTTGCACATTCAACAGAACGCTCATTCACGCACCTTGAGCTTGCCCGCCAGCGCGGACCAGATGCCGTGGGGCAGAAAGACGATGACGGCAAATAACACAATGCCGTAGATCAATTGCTTGATGCCCGGCACTTCCCAACCGAACGCAACGACGATTTCGTTCGTGCCTTCGGCGAGCACGGTGAGTAGCGCTGCGCCGACGATAGGACCGAAGATCGTGCCGACGCCGCCGATGATCGGCCCCAAAATAATTTCGACCGAGCGGTTGATGCTGAATAGCTGCTCGGGGAAAAGACTGCTGTAGTAAAACGCCGAAAATACGCCGGCAAGCGCGGTCATGGCGGCGCTGATGACGACGGCGAGCATTTTCCAGCGAAAGGTGTTGATGCCGAGTGCTTGGGCGGCGTCTTCATTTTCGCGGATCGCCTGCCAGTAATAGCCGGCACGGCTGTGTAAAAGCCAGGCGCTCAGAGCCAACGCGGCCGCGCTGAGCGCAAGAATCACGTAATAAAACATTGCCGGGGTGCCTCGCAGATTGAGCAGCTCGACTCGGTCGCGTTCGGCAACCTTGAGAAACATTCCACCCGAACCGCCGAGCCAAGCGAAATGATCCAGCCCGATGCGGGCAAATTCAGCAAATGCGATTGTCAGTAAAGTAAAGTAAACGCCGGCAACGCCGTAGCGAAAGGCGAGGGCGCCGATCGCCGCGCCCAACAAAGCGCACAGCGCGATCGCAAGCCACAGTCCGGCCCAGGGACCGATGCCGAAATGGAAATAGAGCGCTGCCGCGGCGTAAGCGCCGACGCCTAGATAAAGCGAATGGCCGAGGGAGAGCTGGCCGGCGAAACCCATCATGATATTCCACGCCTGACCGGCGTAAGCGAAAAACAGAAAGAGCGTCATCACAGACAAGAGGTATTGACCGGCGACGGCGGGCAGAAGAACCAGAACCGAACCCAGGGCCGCGAGCCATAGAGCAGCGCGACGGGTCACAGTTTGTTGCCCAGGAGGCCGCGCGGGCGAAACAGCAAGACGAGAATGAGCAGCGCGAAACTAAACATGCCCTTGGCCGACGGCGCGACGTAGAATCCGGCGAGCGCCTCGGACACGCCGATCAACACGCCGCCGGCGAGCGCGCCCGTCATGGAACCGAGGCCGCCGACGATCACGATCACGAAAGCGAGAAGCGTGTAGGCGGGGCCGAGGCCGGGCGTCAAGTCGACGAGCAGGATCATCATGCAGCCGGCGATGCCGCCGCACGCCGAGCCGAGCCCGAAAGCGAGCGCATAGAGCCTTTTTACGTCGAGGCCGACGACTTTGGCGCCGAGCCAGTTGTCGGCAGAGGCGCGGACCGCCGTGCCGGTATGGGTAAAACGGAAGAGCGTAAATAACCCCGCCGCCGCGCCGAAAGCGACAAGGCCGGCGTAGAGTTTGCCGCGGTCGATGAGCAGGGGACCGAGCTCGATGGGTTCGAGTAAGTAGTCGAGACTGACCGCGCGCGCGTCCGGTCCGAACAGGATGAGCAGACTATTCGTCATAATGATCGCTAGCGCCAAGAGCAGGATGAACTGCGAATGTTCGGGACGTGTGACGAACGGATGAATCACCGCCCCGTGCAGCACGTAACCGAAAATAAAAAAAATTACCGCGACCGGTGCCACAGCGAAGAGGGGCTCGAGATGGAACGTGGAAAACAAAAGCACGGATAGATACATGGCGAGCGCCATCATTTCGCCGTGGGCGAAGTTGACGATACGTGCCACGCCGAAGATCACGGAGAGGCCGAGTGCCATGAGACCGTAGACGATGCCGGTCAAGAGCCCGGAGATGACGACATTTGCCAGGTTGACGAAGTCCAGAGACATGAGAGCGTGCGCTAACGACTGTCCGAGTGGTCCAGCGAATCAAGCTTAGACCATGTTTACCGTGTCATTTTCGCTGCTGCTGGCCATGAAAGACAGCACTCGGGTGACGCGCCGGCTTTTGCGCTCCGGGGAATCCGAATACGCGATCCACGGCGTTTCACGATCGGCAATTTACACTTTCTTATATTCCCGCCAAGGAAATTCCGGCCTAGCTTCGGCCGCGGCTTCGGGCAATACCACAAGGGGTCTCTGTCCCTGATTTTGAATGCACGCCGAAAGGTTGCCTTCGACTTGTCCCTTGGCGTTGAATTTGATCGGACCGCCGATCATCATGCGATTATTAATCTCGGTTTGACGAATGGCTTCCGCGAGTGCCTGTGGATTCGTCGCTTTCGCGCGCTTGTAAGCGTCGGCAGCGATCAAAATCGCTTCGAAAGTGTAGCCGACGTTGAGCGCGTGAAAGCGAAGTTGATCTTTCGGATTTTGTTTTCGGAACGCCGTATCCACCATCTTGGCTAACCGCGATTTCGGATCGTACCATGGCACGTTGGAGAGACAACCTTCGGAAAGTTTGCCCAACGTCTGGAAAAATTGATTTTCATACATTCCCGGCGAGCCCGGACTGATGATGCCCATGAGGTTCCAGCGCTGCTTGACGATCTCGCGGCGCAGAACGATGGCGTCGTTTAAACGCGAGACCAGGAGCAGGAAGTCAGCCTGGCTCGCTTTCGCTTTGGCGATCTCGACCGACAAATCTTTGGCGGCCGGATCGTAGGAGATCGTATCGACGAGCTTAAACGGTAAATCAAGCCGCGGCAGGATTGCGCCGATCGCTTTGGCGTTGGCCTGCCCGAACGTGTCGTTGACGTGCATGAACACCGCCGTGCGCGGCGTCGCGCCGGTGGCCTGGAAGAGATCGTTGATGAGGTTCAGACCGTTGGTCACCAACTCCGCGGCGACGGGAAAATTGCGAAAGACATACTTGTAGCCCTGTTCGGTGATTTGCGGCGCCGCGGCGATATTGATGACGAACGGAATACCACGCTGCTCGGCGACCTGAGCGATGGCCGCCGCGGCGCCCGAGTCAAACGGGCCGACTAGACAGTGCACGCCCTCCTGAACCAATCTCTCGGCGCGCGTGCGCGCAGTATCGACGTTGGTTTCAGTGTCGGCATTCATCAGCTCGATGTCGACGCCGAGCAAGTCGCGAATTACCACGGGGGCGAGATCGGCGCCTTTTTGACAGGACTGGCCGATCAAGCCTTGCAGTCCCGACTTCGGCAACAGCACCCCGATCTTGAGCTTCATCGGTTGAGCGTGGACGATATTAAACGGCGCGAGGGCAGCCGCGCTTGTCGTCAAAAGATATTTGTGGAATTGCCTGCGATTCATTTCGTCTTCGGTTGAAACTTTATTATGCGCCGACAAAGATTGTCGCTATTGATTTGGCGAGAATTTCAAGCCGACGGCGACTAAAGTAGCGATGGCGCCGGCTGATGTCAATTGAATGCAGCGGATGGATGCGGCGTATTTCTCGGCTTGGTAAGGGCGCGTCGTAAAAGAGAACGGCGGTCCGACGTAAACCGCTGACCGGTTTCACCGTCTAATCGAACAAGATTGATACAGGAGGTTA